>Ga0335077_10010555_pt1 | contig 11508 bp, 11 predicted proteins | sample Lox_Sample_31_FD_207151 | JGI IMG/M metagenome (GOLD analysis project Ga0335077, IMG submission 207151) | Soil microbial communities from Loxahatchee National Wildlife Refuge, Florida, United States - Lox_Sample_3.1 | ecosystem: Environmental > Terrestrial > Soil > Wetlands | place: USA...
TGCCGATGTCGTCGCTGGTCATCGGCGTCAGTGGTGGAACTCGCCGCAGTTGACGTCGAGGCACTGGCCGGTGACCGCCCGGGCCAGGTCGGAGGCCAGGAACACGACCGCGTCGGCGACCTCGTCGGGCTCGGGGAGCCGGCGCAGGTCGGTCGTGGCCGCGGTCTCGTCGTAGACCTGCTGGACGCTCACGCCGCGCTGCCGGGCCAGCTGGCCGAAGTACCACTTCAGCGACCCGGCCCAGATGTAGCCCGGCGCCACGGAGTTGACCCGGATGCCCTGCGGGCCGAGCTCGGTGGCCAGGCTCTGGGCCAGCGCGAGCAGCGCGGACTTGGCCATCTTGTACGGCCCGAACGTGAGCCGGGAGTGCCGCAGCACCGCCGAGTTGACCATCACGACCGAGCCGCCGCTGGCGGCCAGCGCCTCGGTGAACAGCCGGGTCATCCGCAGCGCCCCGAGCACGCTGGTCTCGAACCCCGCCCGGACCGCGTCCAGGTCGACGCCGGCCAGGTCCGCGATCGGCGGGATCGCGAACGCGTTGTTCACCAGCGCGTCGACCCGGCCGAACGCGTCAAGCGCGATCCCGGGCAGGGTCGCGGCCCGGGCCTCCTCGGTGACGTCGGTCACCGCGGTCACCGCCCGCCGCCCCATGCCGGTGATCTGCGCCGCCGCCTCCTTTGACCAGCGCTCGGTCCTGGCGGCCAGCACCACATCGGCGCCCGCCCGCGCGCTCTGCAGCGCGATCGCCCGGCCGAGGCCCGGGCCGACCCCGCAGACCACCACGACCTTGTCACGCAGCAGGAGAGGGCCGCGGAGGTCGGCGGGGCGCGGGGTCATCAGCCGAGCATCCTGGCCGCCACCGCGGCCTGCCGCGCGGCGATCCGGGCCGCGTGCTGCTCCGGGGTGACCCGGGCCTGCTCGCGGTAGGGCAGGACCTGGCCGAGATCGTCGAACGGCACCACCTCGACCCGCGGACCGTCGTCCGGCCCGAGGTCGCGGGACAGCCGCTGCCAGCGGATCTGCACGTAGCCGCGCCGGTGCCCGGTGCGCTCCAGCCAGTTGACCACGCCGGGGTCGCGCTCGCTGATCACGAAGCGCAGCAGCCCGTCCGGGTCGGTGCGCGCCTGGTCGGCGGTGAGGCTGGTCTGGTGGTTAATGTAGTCGAGCGAGACGTACCACGGGCTGCCGAGCTGAATCCCCTGATAGGGCGCGGTCTTGCGGTCCGCGGCCGGCACCGTCACGATCATCACCTGGTCGTCGCCGAGGTCGTAATGCCCCGCCGAGGAGAACTGGGTGGCCAGGCCGCCGGGCGTCGGCCGTGGCGGCGTCATCGTGTTCACCGGCAGGTTCAGGTAGAACCACTCGGGGAAGGCGAGGAACGTCCGGAGCCGGGACAGCAGGATCTTGCCCGCGACGCCGTACCGCTTGGCCAGCGCGCCGGTGCCGGCCGGCGGCGGGGCGGCCCCGCGGCGGTCGGCGCGGGCGATGGTGATCGTGCCGCGCCGCTCGGTGTCCCAGTCGCTGTAGACCTCGCGCACCAGCAGCATCGCCGACCCGGGGCCGAGGGTGAAGTGGTTGCGCCCCCGGCTCGCCTGCCCCGGCCCGAACCGCAGCTCGAACGTGCCGTCGGCGGCGATCTCGATCTCCCGGTCGTCGAACGCGGTCAGGCTGTCCGGCACCTCGACCGGGGAGTAGTCGCCCGCCAGCACCTGGAAGCTCAGGTCGGCGGTGCTGCCGCGGCAGCCGCTGACCACGTACTCCGCGTCGTCGCGCAGGTAGGCGTGGAAATACAGGGTGTCCGGGTTGTCCAGGCCCAGCTTGGTGTACGGGCCGGTGGACTGGACGAAGTACGGGAAGTCGCGCTGGTAGGCCCAGGCCAGCTGGAGCGAGGACCGGATGCTCCCGGCCAGGTAGTCGTACCCCTCGGCCAGGTCCTGCTCGGTCCGGATGTGCGGCGCGCCGGTGATGATCTTCTCGGCTTCCAGCACCGCGTCCGCGAACGACCGGGTGCGCGGGATGGGCTCCGGCACCGATTCAAGGTAGAACGTGTTCTAACTTACGTCAACGGGCGCCTCGGCCGGGCCGGGCGCCGGCGCGGGCGGGGCGGCCCAGCGATTCGAGGTGATCCGGAAGCTGGGCAGGTCCTCGAGGGACATCACCGCCTCGTAGGTGCGCTCGTACCCGGTGTGCGCGATCCGCCACCGGCCGTCCTCGCACCGCTCGTAGCGGTCCTCGTAGAACGCCGCGCCGGTGATCACCACCTGGTACTCGGTGGCGATCACCGTGTCCTGGAAGCCCCAGGTGCCGGTGGCGGTGTCGCCGTCCACGGTGATCTCCGGCTGGCCCGCGGCGTGCACGGTGACGATCTCCGGGCCGAGCTTCTCCCGCAGGAAACCGACGATCTCGTCCCGGCCGGCCAGCCGGATCGGCTGGCCGAGCGCGGGCGTGCCGTAGTCGGCCGTGGCGTCGCGGGTGAACGTGTCCGCCAGGTCGTCCCACCGCTTCAGGTCGACGCAGCGCAGGTAGCGATACTTGAGCTGGCGGATCTCTTCCATGGCGACAAGGTCCATGGCACCAGCTTTCCCATCCGCCCGACTTTCGGCAACAAACTGCCGCATCTTTGCGAGCCCAGAATAAGCGGGCCCGCGGGCCGGGGAAGAGGGGCCCGGCCTAAGGCGGCGTGCCAGGCCGGGAACAGACGTAGCGTTATGGCTGTGCCGTCTTGGAAACCTCAGCCCCGTGGCTGACGCAGCCGGCCTGCTCAGCCGGTGGCGCGACGACCTGGCCGCCTGGGCCATCCCCGAGCACGTCACCGCGGCGGTGACCGAGTCCCCGTGGGTGCTGCCGCGCCAGGTCTTCGCCCGGCGCGCCGACCGGGTGAGCGCGGCGCCGTCCGGCCCGTCCTTCGAGCGGGCCTGGGCCGCGCTGGACCCGCCGGGCAGCGTCCTGGACGTCGGCGCGGGGGCCGGCGCCGCCTGCCTGCCGCTGCTGCCCCGGACCACGGCGCTGACCGCCGTCGACACCGACGCGGGCATGCTGGAGCGGCTCTCCGAGCGTGCCGCCGCGGCCGGGCGCGCCGCGCGCACGATGCTCGGCCGCTGGCCGGACGTCGCGGCGGAGGCGGGCCCGGCCGACGTCGTGCTGTGCTACCACGTGCTCTACAACGTCGGCGACGTGCGGCCGTTCCTGGAGGCACTGACCGGCAGCGCGCGGCGCCTGGTCGTGGCCGAGATGACCGAGCGGCACCCGCTGGTCATGCTGAACCCGCTGTGGCTGCGGTTCCACGGGCTGGCCCGGCCGACCACCCCCACGGCCGCGGACATGATCGCGATCCTGGACGCGCTGGGGCTGCGCCCCGGCCACCTGGCGTGGCGCCGGGCCGGCGGGCCGGACTACGCCAGCTTCGGCGAACTGGTCGACGTGACCCGGCGCCGGCTGTGCCTGCCGCCGGAGCGGGCGGGCGAGGTCGCCGGGGCCCTGGCCGAGACCGGGATCAGCCCGGAGCACCCGGTGGACCTCGGCTCATCCGGCCGCGATGTCGTCACGATCTGGTGGGACGGCACCGCGGGTGGGGACCCCTCCCCAGCCGTTTTGGATGACGGGCCGTGAACAAGGTAAAGACGATGGAGACATCGAAGGCCGGGCGGGAGCTGGATAGGGCCAGGTAAAGGCTGCATAGGGCGGGATACCGCTGGATGAGGCGGCGAGCATGAGCGAGTGGCCGGAGGGCTGGTTCAGAGGCGAGGGCGCCGGCGGACCGGCGGGCGCCCCGGGACCGGCGGGCCCGGGTGACCCGACGGTGCAGGCCTCGGCGAGCGGTTACGGGCCGGGCGGCCGCCTGGGCTCGCCCGGCAACACCTGGCCGGAGCAGCCGCCGCCGCGCAGCCCGGGTTATCCGGGCCAGGTGCGCCCGGGCCGGGGCGTTCCGGGCGGACCCGGCGGCCCGCGCTCGCGGCGCCGGTGGCTGCGCCCGCGCCGGATCTTCGCCGTGCTCGCCGTGGTGATCGCGGCGGTCCTGGTGGCGAGCGCCGGCATGTACTTCTACGTCAACTCCAAGCTGGTCCGCGCGGACGTGCTGGTCAGCTACGCCGGGCGGCCCCCGGCCGCGGCCTCGGCCGGGACGAACTGGCTGATCACCGGCTCGGACAGCCGCCAGGGCCTGACCCGGGCGCAGGAGATCCAGCTCGCGACCGGCAAGCTCAGCGCGATCAGCGGCCAGCGGTCCGACACGATCATGATCTTGCACATCCCGTCGAACGGCGGGCGGCCGGTGCTGGTCAGCATCCCGCGCGACTCCTACGTGCCGATCCCCGGCTACGGATCAAGCAAGATCAACGCCGCCTATGACCTGGGCGGGCCCAAGCTGCTCGCCGAGACCTTGCAGAACGTCACCGGCCTGTACATCAACCACTACATGGGCATCGGCTTCGGCGGCTTCGTGAGCGTGGTCAACGCGATCGGCGGGGTGCGGATGTGCCTGCCGGGCCCGATGGTCGACCCCAAGGCCGGGCTCGACCTGAAGGCGGGCTGCCAGGTGCTCAACGGCGACCAGGCGCTCGGTTACGTCCGCACCCGCAACTTCGCCCTCAGCGACCTGCAGCGCGAGCAGGACCAGCGGCTGTTCCTGAAGTCGCTGCTGTCCAAGATGACGTCCACCGGCACGCTGCTCAACCCGTTCGCCTCGGTCCCGGCGGCGACCGGCACGGCCAGCGCGCTGACCGTCGACCAGAGCACCAGCCTGATGGACCTGCTGCACGCGGCGTTCGCGCTGCGCAACCCGGAGACCACCACCGTCCCGCTGGCCAGCCTGGACTACCAGACCCCCAACGACGGCGTGGCCGTGCTCTGGAACCGCACCGAGGCGCTGCAGTTGTTCAACGCGCTCAAGAACGACACCCCGGTCCCGCCCGGCCTGATCACCGGGTCGAAGGCCGCGCCGACCGCGTAACCGACCCGGGGGGTGGCTGCGGCCGTTCAGCAGTACTGTGAAGAACAGCCTCAGCACGCGTTCAGCTAACTCTCAGCCAGAAGCCCCACAATAGCCTGATGACCACTACCTCGAGTGATGGGCGCCGCCAGCCGGACGCCCGGCTGCTTGTGGTCGAGGACGAGCCGAACATCCTCGAACTGCTGTCGGCCAGCCTGCGGTACGCGGGGTTCGAGGTGGTGACCGCGGCCGCGGGCACCGAGGCGGTGCAGGCGGCTCAGCGGCACCGGCCGGACCTGATCGTGCTGGACGTGATGCTGCCGGATATGGACGGGTTCGACGTCATCCGGCGGCTGCGGGGCGGCGGGGCCCGGATCCCCGTCGTGTTCCTCACCGCACGGGACTCCACCGAAGACAAGATCCGCGGCCTGACCCTGGGCGGCGACGACTACGTCACCAAGCCGTTCAGCCTGGAAGAGGTGATCGCCCGGATCCGGGCGGTGCTGCGGCGGACCCGCGGTGACGGCAGCGAGCCGCCGCCGCGGCTGAAGTTCGCCGACCTCGAACTCGACGAGGACAGTCACGAGGTGTGGCGGGCCGGCCAGCAGATCCAGCTGTCACCCACCGAGTTCAAGCTGCTCAGGTACTTCATGAGCAACGCCAACCGGGTGCTGTCCAAGATGCAGATCCTGGACCACGTCTGGGACTACGACTTCCGCGGGGATACCGGCATCGTGGAGTCCTACGTCTCGGTGCTGCGGCGCAAGGTGGACACCGCCGAGCCGCACCTGCTGCATACGCTGCGCGGCGTCGGTTACGTGCTGCGGCTCCCGTCCACCTAGGCGGATCATGGGCATGTCGGCAGGGGGAACGAGCCGGGTCTGGGAGCGCCTGCGGGGCCTGCCGGGCCGGGCGCCGCTGCGCGTCCGGCTGATCACCGCGGTGCTGGCCCTGGTGGTCATCGCGCTGGCGGCCATCAGCTTCGCCGGGATCTCGTTCCTGCGCAGCTACCTGCTCAGCCAGGCCGACAACCAGCTTCAGGCACTGGCCAACGAGGCGGGGACCCACGGCTTCCCGTTGAACGCGCGGCCCGTGCCCGGCGAAGCCGTGACCTGGATCCCGGACGGCGGCCAGCCGCAGCAGGCAATCGTCCCGGTCAGCAGTTCCGGCTACGGGCTGCAGCAGACCCCGCAGCAGATCCCCGGGCCGGCCATCCCGGCCATCCCGAGTTCGCTGCCATCCACGGCCGACCACGCGATCACGATCCCGGCGACGTCCGGCGGCGGCCGCTGGCGGACGATCGGCGTGGCCTCCACCGGGCCCGCCGCGGACGGGACGCAGACGAACGGCACCCTGGTCATCGCCATCGACGTGTCCGGGGCCTACGCCACGATCGGAAGGCTGACCGGCATCGACCTGATCGTGAGCGCGATCGTCATCGTGGCGCTCGCGATCGTCGGGGTCGCCGTGATCCGGGCCAGCCTGCGTCCGCTGACCGACATCGAACACACCGCCGAGGGCATCGCGGCGGGCGACCTGACCCGGCGGGTGCCGGACCATGACCCGCGGACCGAGGTCGGCCGGCTGGGCGGGTCGCTGAACGCCATGCTCGCGCAGATCGAGACCGCGTTCGACGCCCGGCGGCTGTCGGAGTTCAACGCCCGCCGGTCCGAGGAGCGGATGCGGCAGTTCGTCGCCGACGCCAGCCACGAGCTGCGCACCCCGCTGACGGCGATCCGCGGCTACGCCGAGTACTACCGGCAGCGCGGCGGGCTGGACGAGGGCTCCGGCGGCCGGGGCCGGGGCGGCACCGGCCCCGCCAGTTCCGGCGGGGCGGGCGGCACCGGGTTTGCTCTCGGGCCCGGTGAGGCCGAGCACCAGGCCGGGGGGCCGCTCGCCCGGGCCGAGGTCGACCGGATCATGCAGCGGGTGGAGCAGGAGTCCTCCCGGATGGGCGTCCTGGTCGAGGACATGCTGCTGCTCGCCCGCCTGGACCAGCAGCGGCCGCTGGAGCGGCGCACCGTGGACATGCTGACCCTGGCCGCCGACGCCGTCAACGACGCGAGGGTGGTGGCCCCGGACCGCAGCATCAACCTCACGGTGGGAGCGGGCGCGGCGCTCCTGGTGCTCGGCGACGAGGTCCGGCTCCGCCAGGTGATCGGCAACCTGATGAGCAACGCGCTCAACCACACGCCCGAGGGCAGCCCGATCGAGGCCCGGGTCCGGCTGGGCACCCTGGAGGAGTGGCGCATCGCCGCGGCCAACGCGGGCCAGACCGCGCTCGCCGCCGCGGGTCCCGACAGCCGGTCCTCGCCCGCCGTGGTCTTCGAGGTGGCCGACCGCGGCCCCGGGCTCACGCCCGAGCAGGCCGAGCACGTGTTCGAGCGGTTCTACCGGGGCGACCAGGCGCGGACCCGCCGGGCCGGCGGTACCGGCCTCGGCCTGGCCATCGTGGCCGCGCTGGTCGGCGCGCACGGCGGGGCCGTGTGGGTCGAGTCCCCGCCGGACGGCGGCGCCACGTTCCGGATGGCGATCCCGCTGGCGCCCGAGGCCGCCTGCAGCGCGCCGGAGCCGGAAGACAGCACGGACCCGGGGGTCACCAGCCCGCCCGCCTTAAGCGGGCGGCCCGGCCGGCGGACCGCTCCCGGCGCCCGGCCGCCCGGCGGCTGGCCGCCCGGGCCCGGCCTCAGCGCAGGCGTACCGGGACCTCGTGAATGAAGTTGGCCCCGTAACCGAGCCGGTTCCGGTCCGGCCGTTCCGGCTGGACCCGGCCGGACAGGTCGGCCGCCCGGGCGCGGATGCTGGCCTGTCCCGGCCGCAGCCCGCTGGCCAGGAACTCCCACTGCTGCCATGCGTGCGCGGCCGCCGGCCCGACGAGCCGGGAGACCGGAGCAAGCCCATCTGGGTCCAACGGGCCGCCCGAGCACTGCGTTGGGCCGCTAGCGGCGCATGAATGTACCAAAACACGTGCTATTGGCCACGCAACGGTACAACCACGACGCGGACCCGCCACCGCAGGACACCGGCCAAGCCCGCCACCGCAGGACACCGGCCAAGCCCGCCACCGCACCAGCCAGCCCGCCACCGCACCAGCCGCGCCGCCAGCACCGTCAACGCGCCTGCTGGCCCAGGGCCGCCCGCGCCGCGTCCAGGACGGCCTCCCGGTAGGAGGTGCCGAACAGGCAGACGTGCACGAGCAGCGGGTGCAGCTGATGCAGCGGCACCCGCTCCCGCCAGCCGGCCGCCAGCGGCGCGGTCTCCTGGTAACTGGCCAGGATCCGGCCCAGGAACGGGGCCCCGAACAGCGCCAGCATGGCCAGGTCGGTCTCCCGGTGCCCGCCGTGCGCGGCCGGGTCGATCAGCCATCCCCGGCCGCCGGACCACAGGACGTTCCCGGACCAGCAGTCGCCGTGGATCCGGCTCGGCGGCTCGGCGGGCCCGGCCAGGTCGCCGACGCGGGCGGCCACGGCCTCGACCAGGCCCAGGTCCGCGGCGGTCAGCGAGCCGGCGTCCCTGGCCCGGCGGGCGAAGGGCAGCAGCCGCTCGGCGGCATACCATTCGGGCCAGGAGCCGCCCGGGTCGTTGCCGAGCGGCAGGCCGGCGATCCAGCCGGGCCACGGCGCGCCGAACGCCCCGGCGCCGGCCGCGTGCATATGCGCGAGGTCCCGGCCGAACCGCTCGGCCGCCGCCGCGTCCGGCGCCCCGGCGGGCACCCAGGAGATGACCAGCGCCGCCTCGTCCCAGCCGGCGACCTCGGGAACCGGCACCGCGCCCGCCTCGCCGAGCCAGCGAAGGCCGCGCGCCTCGGCCTCGAACCCGGCCGGCGCGCCTCCCCCGCCGACGGCGCGAGCGAGCTTGGCGAAGACGACCCGGTCGCCCGCCACCGTCACCCGGTAGTGCCGCACGCCATGCTGCCCGCCGACGGCCCGGCACTCGCGGACGTCGGTGCCGAGCAGCCGCTCCAGCCGGAGTCTGGCCGCGTCCGGGTCGGTCAATCCGGCGACCCGTGCGCCCCGGATGCCCCGGATGCCCCGGGTTCCGCGGGCCGGCCGTCCAGCACCCGCCTGAGCTGGTCTACCAGGCCCCGCACGGCCGGCTGCACCAGGTCGAACACCAGCGCGTAGTCGTCCGGCCCGCCGTGGTAGGGGTCCGGGACCTCCAGGTCATCCCCGCTGCGCCCGGCCAGCGCGGGGTCGAACGACCGGAACAGCCGCACCCGCTCGGCGTCCGCGCCGGGCGCGGCCCAGCGCAGCCGCTCCAGGTTCGCCTGGTCCATCGCCAGCACCAGGTCGTAGTGGCCGAACCAGGACGGACGGAACTGCCGGGCCCGGTGCCCGGAACCGTCGTACCCGTGCCGGGACAGCTCGGCCCGGGCCCGCGGGTCCATCGGCCCGCCCACGTGCCAGTCCCCCGTGCCCGCGCTGTCCACGGCCACCAGGCCGGCCAGGTCAGCCCGGTCAAGCTCGCCGCGCAGCACCACCTCGGCCATCGGCGACCGGCAGATGTTCCCCAGGCACACCAGGCACACCCGGTACGGTCCCGACACGTGCCTCGGTGCCGGCGCTGTCAGCGGCGCGCCATCATCAGCAGACATGGCACAAGCATGCCCGACGGGCTCAACTGCGGTGACGCCTGCCACGATGGTGGCATGCCCCCCGCCGCCGCGTACCGGAAGCTTTCGTTCTGGCACGACACCGTGCCCGGCTCGCTGGAGCCAGGCGACCCGCTGCGCGGGGATCTCGAGGCGGACGTGGCCATCGCCGGCGCCGGGTACACCGGCCTGTGGACCGCCTACTACCTTTCACGCGCCGACCCGGGCCTGGCCATCGCGGTCTGCGAGCGGGACATCGCCGGATTCGGCGCCTCCGGCCGCAACGGCGGCTGGTGCTCCTCCCTGTTCCCGGCCTCGCTGGCCAAGCTGGAGCGGATGGCAGGCCGGTCCGCGGCGATCGCCCAGCAGGTGGCCATGCAACAGACAGTGGACGAGGTCGGCCGGGTCGCGGCGGCCGAGGGCATCGACTGCCACTGGGCCAAGGGCGGCACCGTGCAGCTGGCCCGATCGGCCGCCCAGCTCGACCGGGCCCGGGAGGAGATCGCGGAGGCCCGCGGGTACGGGTTTGGCGAGGAGGACCTGCGGTTGCTGTCGGCCGCGGACGCGCGCGCGATCACCGGTGCGGCCGGCGTGCTCGGCGGGACCTACACCCCGCACTGCGCCGCGATTCATCCATCACGCCTCGCCCGCGGCCTCGCCGGGGTCGTCCGCGGCCGGGGGGTCTCGGTGTTCGAGCGCACGCCGGTGCGGGAAATACGCCCCCGCCAGCTGGTCACCGCCACCGGGACGATACGGGCCCGCTACGTGATCCGCGCCACCGAGGGATACACCGCGCGGCTGCCCGGGCTGCGCCGCGCGGTGGCCCCGGTGTATTCACTGATGATCGCGACCGCGCCGCTGCCCGACTCGGCCTGGGCCGAGATCGGCCTGGCCGGCCGGCCCACGTTCAACGACCTTCGGCACCTGATCATCTACGGGCAGCGCACCGCAGACGGGCGGCTGGCGTTCGGCGGCCGCGGCGCGCCCTACCACCTCGGTTCGGCGGTGCGGCCCGCGTTCGACCGGGTCCCGGCCGTATTCGCGGCCCTGCGGCGCACCCTGTCCGAGTTGTTCCCGGTGCTCGGCGACGTCGAGGTGACCCACGGCTGGGGCGGCCCGATCGGCGTGCCGCGGGACTGGTGCGCCTCGGTCGGCCTGGACCGCTCCACCGGGCTCGGCTGGGCGGGCGGCTACGTCGGCGACGGAGTGGCCACCACTAACCTGGCCGGCCGCACCCTGGCCGACCTGGTCACCGGCGCCGACAGCGAGATCACCCGGCTGCCCTGGGTCGGGCACCGCTCGCCGCCCTGGGAGCCCGAGCCGCTGCGCTGGCTGGGCGTGAACGCGGGCCTGCAGGTGATGAGCTGGGCCGACCGGCAGGAGGCGCGGACCGGGCGCCCGTCCCGGGCGGCGTCGGTGATGGGCCGGTTCCTCGGTTCCTGACCCCGCCGGCCCGGCGCGCCCGACCACCGGGCGCCACGTCAGGACAAACGATGGTCTCACTACGATTGGGCCGATACGGCCGCACCCGACCCGGAGCAAGCGCGGACAGAATTCGCCCGAAGCCGCGCAGGACTGCTAGCATCACCTGCGACTCCCAGCGCCGCTAGCTCAATTGGCAGAGCAGCGGACTCTTAATCCGCGGGTTCGGGGTTCAAGTCCCTGGCGGCGCACCCGTCCTGACCTGGGATTTCCCCCAGCGGTTCGCCTGCGGCTACTGCTTCCAGTTGCAGTCCCCGTTGCGGTTACCCCGGGTCAGGCCACAGTGCGCGGCCGATCCGGTCGGCCGCTTCGCGGGTCAGCGGGTCGGTCGGGTCGGTGTAGATGCGGGTGGTGCTGACCTGTGCGTGCCCGAGGATGCGCTGTATCACATGCATGTCCACATGCTGTTCGCCGAGCAGAGTGCCCGAGGTGTGCCGGGCGTCGTGCAGCCTGGCGTTCTTGGCAATGCCCGCCTCGGCCAGGAGCGCTTTCCACTGGTCCCAGTCGT
>Ga0335077_10010556_pt1 | contig 11508 bp, 7 predicted proteins | sample Lox_Sample_31_FD_207151 | JGI IMG/M metagenome (GOLD analysis project Ga0335077, IMG submission 207151) | Soil microbial communities from Loxahatchee National Wildlife Refuge, Florida, United States - Lox_Sample_3.1 | ecosystem: Environmental > Terrestrial > Soil > Wetlands | place: USA: Florida...
TCTAATGAAAATGTTACCCGTGCATTTTGCCAGTGCGCTACTGTCAGGATTAACAGTGTGGGTACCGCTAATGAGAAGGAGGATGTCGCAAAACAGCGTGTAGCAACGAGTGCATTGTTACCGTAAGGGACCTATTGCTCCACAAAGGCGTAACCGTTCTCTGTTCGAGCATCAATTAGTATGGAATCCCGCAACAAGAAACCTGAAATGGATGCGCTGAGGACGATCATGTTCTGGAGCGTAATGCTTTTATCGGCACTTTTTGTCTGGCAGCTGGCCAGGCAGGACGTTGTCCCTGGAATAATTGGATGGGAGCAAAGGCCCCGGCAGAGGCAAGTCGTCCAGTGAATTTTACAATTGGTTGCCACTGCAGGACTGTCAAACAGTCACCCGCTAAGCGCAAGTCCTTGATAGCAAGCGTACAAATTCGCTGTAGAAAAGCCCCTCATTGGATGGTTACGAAGTCATTTCCATGTTATTGCAGTCAACTTTGTTTTGGCAAATGCTCGTACAATTTTCGCTCCCAAGACTGCAAACACTGACAGTAACCCGATTGACCAAGGCTTGATAATCTTTGTGCGCTACACCACGAGCAGTGCGGGGCCACCGTTCTCGTTGCTATATGGACAGAAGCAGCGGAGTGGTCCCACACTTTTTGTATGCCGCATGATTGCCGCCGTCCATTTTGAGTTACTCCAGAAATAAAAATACGAATACCGTTTGAGTTGTTACGGAAAGTGAATGTGCTCGTAAGACAGAACGCAGCGTCGTATTTTCAAACTGAGTGGGGAGCGCGAATCGAAAGCCGGCCAGATACAGACTCAAACGCTCCCCACATACCCTGGAAGCGCGCACGCGATATGAAAACTTCCAGGCTCCTCCCCAAACAAATCCTTGTGTTCAGGATCACGACGAACCGTCAAACGGCATAGCAATCACGGCTGCTGAGTCTCATCCGAAAGCCCGTTCCCCGTGGAGTACAGAAACAACCATAAGCGCAAAACAACTGTAACCTAGCTGCAGACGGGTCAGCGGTCGGAAGACAACTTCTTTCCATTCCGGCACTGGTGTGCACCTACCGTATCGAATATTCCATCTCTTCAAGTCGCTAGTGAGAAGGATAGTATTCAACCGCGACCTGTGTCGTTGCTCTGCGGCAAACAGTTCTGCTTTGAACTCGTGATTTGCGACAAGGTTTTGTAACGGAGGCAGGTGAAATATCGGTCCTGAGAGACTAACCAGCCACTGTATCGTTGATTACTGTATGCCGGAGAATCCGCCAGTCCATTGAGCATTGGTGCGATGCCAAGTCTTGTCAGGGTTGTATCGCTCCATGCTCTCGAAGGCCTTGTCGGAGTCAGGCCCGAGGTCTTTCTCGTAAACTATTCCGTCATAGCTCACCATGAAGGTCTTTACACCCGTAACACGATATTCGGCGGGTGCGGCGACCAGAGCGAATCCGCCGATCATGATTCCCTCAACTACATAATCCAGTTGTCCGAGCGGCGCGGCAGGACCTTGTCCCTTCAAAACCTTAAAGTAGTAGCCATGGTATGCGGACCCTTTGCTGGGGGTGTAGCCTTCCTCAATGGCATTCGCAACGGCCTTGCTGATGGGACCACCCGGTGTGCCATCTGGATTCTGCCAATACAAACCATCCTGCTTGTCTGGGGTGCTGATGATTTTCTGTGCGTATTGATTGACTCCCGAATTGTCGTGAGGTTGGGAAGCGTATTGCTTCTGTGCTTCTACAAAGCCACGGCACACCTGAATTGCATCCAGTTCGTTGGCTCCGATTCGACGGTAAAGAATTTCCTGGCGTCCTTGTTTAGAATCAAAAAACCATTTTGTTCCTACTTTGACGAGTGGCACCGGAAAAGGCCAGCCGTCATTGCCCACGGTGAGAACGGCTCGGCGATAGTTCGTCGGGTCGATGGTGACCAGTTTTTGTTCGTGTGCTTTCCTGGCAAATGCCTCAGCTCGATTTTTGTCTTGCACCGGATCCGCTGAGGTAACAAAGTCTCTGCCTTCGGGACCGAAGATCTGCAGCAACGCAGAAACGTCATAGCTTTCTGCAGCACGGACCAGTGCATCGGTAGCGTGTTCCGACGTATCAAAAGATCTCTGTACGTCAGAAATGCCAATAGAGCCCGGCTTTGACGACTGTGTCTGAGGATCGACGGCATCAGTCAGCGCGACAACGCGGGTGGCAAGCCATAGGATCAACACAATCCGTGTTGCGAAGCTATTAGACAGTGGTCGCATCATGATTTGTCCTCCGCTTGTGCAGCGCGTCTGCTAACGCCGCCGTCCGCCTCCGCCACTGGCACGGCGTCCGCCACCACCCATGCTAGACGCGCCACGGGAACTGCTGGCCCGTGCGTTGCTTCCACTAAATCCCCCACCGCCACCGAATGCCCCCTCTCCACTGCCGCTGGGAACACTGCGATTGCCTACACTGTCTCCACCCTGGCTACGATTTCCGCCCCTCTCGCCCCTTGGTGGTGCACCGCCGTTGCCCGTGTCTCTTGCATTGAGGCTACGATCGCCCGCTCCAGGCTGTCCTCGATTACCTGTATTACGGCCCTGGTCGCGGGCTTCGAGTCCTGTCGAACTACGTTCGCCGGTGCGCTGGAGCCCGCCGCGTTGGGCTTGATTCTGGCGCGCATTCTCCCGCCGGCTAGCCATCGACTCCCCGCTAGTCGTACCACCAAACCGATTTGCTGTGGTTCTATCCCCATAGGGAGCGCCGCCACGATGCTGCGGGTTGTGCTGCCATGTATTCCGTGATCCCGTCGTAGTGCGATTAACGTTGCTGCGATTTACGTTATTGATATTCCGGTTGGAGTTATTTATGAAGTTATTGTTGTTATTAATGTAGACGTTGTTGTGGCCTCCCCATCCGCAGTTCCAACCCCAACCGCCGCCCCACGCGGCTCCCATGGCAACGCCGACGCCGAAGGAAATTGCCATACCTGCGGCGTAATACCCGGGAGGAGGATAGGCAATTGGCGGATACGGGTAAACCGGAGCACCGTACACAACCGTGGGGTTATAGCTCGGGACGTAGACTACTTCCGGGCTAGCTTGCTCAACGACGATGACCTGTTTGTTTTCCACGACCTTCGTTTCCACTTTTTGTTGCTCAGAGGATTTTAGGTTGCCCGTATCCTGGGCCTTCTTGCGCATGCGTTGCACTGCGTCCATGACATCGCTCTGCTGCGCTAGAAATGCGTTACCCAAGTCAGTCGTCCACTTGATGTTTTCTGCCAATTTCTTCACCACGTCTGGTAATGCAGCCAGCGCTTGAATGCTCGGGTCCCAATCCTGTTTTTTGACTGCATCGGCCAAGGCTTGATCTTTGAGGTTCTTGTTCTTATCCAGCCACTGTTGTAGCTGCATTACTTCGAGCGGGTAGGTGGCGGCTACCAGCGTTTGGCTCAACAGGGGATCAGGATAGAGCGCAACAGGGGCCACCAGCGAATCCAGTTGCTCGGGAGAAATCTTGGCTGCCGCTTCTTGCCCATTAGTTGCATCCGTTTGTGCCACGCCTGTTGCCGGCAAGGACATCTCGCCGAGCACAAGTACAAGTGCACAGAGTATGGCCAATATTTTTCGAACGGAGCGGACTTTGAAGATTGCGCAAAAGACGATTGGCCTCATTCCGTCCTCCTTACTCGTAACCGGACGAACTTTCCCGCGCTGAGCGTACCGCCTCGGGCGGTCTCGGGCATCTTTGGAGCACACGAAGCTCTGTTTCGGCATGAGACTAGTGGGTGAACGATGCCTTGAAAGCTGTCAAAAATGCCAGATTCTCAACCATCTACAGAGGGACGAGCGCGCGGCGGTAACGATTGGACGGCCATCGCATGCAGCGAGCAAAATTGAAGGCACGCGCGGCATTTTCTTCGCCAGGAACCTGCACGCAGACTCCGGGTATCCGTATTCACCTGTCAAATTTGACAGTTGCTTATAAACCAAGGCGAGAGGAAGATCTCGTTCCTGCACGTTGGATTGCCCCACGGCCCGCATCTTTCGCCACGAAAAGACGCGGGCTTTCTTATTTCAAAGAGAGCCTTGCAGAAGAGTTGCGGTCGAGCACTACCAAACTGTCATTCTTAACAGGGGTGGGTACGGCGGCAGACTGCTAGAGATTGTTCAAGGGTGGGATGCAGGCCTGTCACTTACGGCCTACTCTGCCTATATCCACTTAACTCGGGGATTCTGATGTCTCGGACAGTAAATACAAGCCTTGTGAACGAATTTAGAAAGGTGACACGTTTGGTGAACACTGTTGTCAAGTTTCCTTGCTTGGCGAAGTCGAAGCTGTTCGCAAGTTTGGAAGACACCGCGCTGCAGGAAATTTTTGACGCTGGACGTCTGCGCCATATGGGTCCAAAGACGAATATTATTTCTACAGGAGGGAGACCAGATTATTTGTTCTTGCTTCGAAGAGGACGTGCCAGGTCCTACGTTTTGACCGAGTCTGGCCTCGAGATCGTTTTATTATGGTTGGTTCCCGGAGGAGTTCTAGGATTGGCATCGCTACTCGCAAACCCTCCAACCTACATGATTAACGCGACAACTGTTACCGACTGTGAATTCCTGGTCTGGGATCACAACACCGTTCGCAGGCTGGCAAACGCATATCCCGAACTTACCGAGAATGCCCTCCGGCTGGCGTTGCACTACTTGAGGAGGTACGTGAAGCGGCACGTCAACATTGTGACAAAGAGTGCAGAATCAAGGCTCGCGCAAAAATTGCTTCATTTGGCGAGCGAAGCGGGCGTCGTGGAGCCGCAGGGAATCGCAGTAGACATTACTAATGAACAACTCAGTTCCCTTTCCGACATCAGCCCTTTCACGACTAGCCGCCTCCTCTCCCGATGGGAGCAGGAACACTGGCTTACCAAGCAGCGGGGCCGGGTCACACTGCTTGCTCCCGAAGACCTGGAAGCTGTCGTTGCTGCTTAAGGTTCAGGGTAGAGGTGCGGAAAGCATCCATCGGATGGATGGTCATTTAACGTAGCTGGCGAACAGACAAAATCCTGTCGCGAGTCTATGAGTGATATCGCAATGTTGTGCAGTGGCAAACAATTTTTAAAGCGCCTTAGTAGCAGGAAGCGCTATCTTGAAACGTACCGCTCCCCAGCATCTGAGTCACAAAGTGTCCGCAGGTAATGAGCTTCTGCGATAACGGATCTTGGCGCAATGCGTTTGGAGACATCGTGTACTTGGCGGTGTCCATCGATTTCTTTGCGTTCACGAGTTGGTCGCTCCATTGCTGAACCAAATCAAACGCGCGATGCAGCAATTGCGAGGCATTGCGGTCGCCATCAGTCGACGCGGCAGCGTCAGCCAACTGCAGGTTCTGTGACGCCTGATCGCGATAACCGTTAACCCACTCGTCGGTCACCCCGTATCCACCCCGAATTGCAGATGCCAACGTTGTGGCCCATTCCCGCAGGCGGGCAATTTCTTCTATGCCCGCCTTCATGAACTCCTGTGATAGCGCGGAGCTATTCGATGAACTGGGAACCGCCGCGGCCTCGGCAGTACCCGCCGTCTTCGGACTGCTGGCCACCGCAGGGAACTTCAGCACAATGCCTGGCCCGCTGAAACTCACTGAACCTTTGCCAATGCTGGCCAGGGCCAAGACATCTACGAACAATCGGCCATTCTGATCAATGACCTCGGCTTGCCCGCTCTGTCCGTTCACTATTAGATTTCGTTGGTGCGGCTGAGATTGGCCCAGAGCAACGCTGCTCAGTAAGGTTGTCATAACCAGCGGAAGAACGCGTCCAGTTGTTCGTTTCATAAAGGCTTATCCTCTCCCCACAATTGCTTCCCCATGGATAATCATCAGAGTCAATCGAGTGTTTGCGTAAATTCCCGCTCAGCTTGAATCGGTTCGTTTTGCTTTAGAGGAGAAGGTTGGAACTTCACTTGTGCGGCTCGGTGTTCGACGATTCGCATTAGATGGCTGGCGAAAATCAGCATTTCGCCTGCTTCCGCGGGATCGGAAAGTACTCCGGTTCGATGGCTCACGGGATTCTTGTAAGAGCCAATAGCCCCTGCAAAAAGATTACACAGGGATTCTCGGTCAGTGACAGGCAAGCTAGTATCCGTTAAAGGCCCACGTTCAGAATCAAAAGCCTCCCGGATCAGGGACACTCCGACCATCTTCCCTTCGAATCTGCAGGCCGAGCGCACTGCAATCTCGAGCTCGTTGAAGGCTTGAAACACAGCCGTGTCGTAATTGCCCTGTATGAAACTGGGCCATGCCTTCTTGCAGATCAAAGGATGTAGGAGGGTTGGGGAGAGAGAGGCGGCATGCCGAAAGCTGCGAAATTGACTTCTGGTTCTAAGTGCAAAACCTCGCTTGGTAACAAAAAGACAAATCCCGTGCGGGTTTGAGAAATCAGGAGCCAGTAATCCTGCACTTACCATCCAAGTCAACGATTCGCTCACTGCCCTTTGAATGCTACCCACATACTCGCTCGGATATACGCAATGAACGTAGACCTCAGTCAGAAAGTTGCAGACGTTAGTTGTTCGACAAGTACTAGCACGCTTTTGCAGGATTGTAAGAAGAACCTCAGCTAATTCCTCGGGAGCCAGGCTCGTGACAACGCACGGATCGGGAATTGCAGTACTTAGCTCATGTGCCATTTGACAAAGATGTACGGATTACCGGTGTGGTGATTATCTTGCCGATTTCAGAATCTGAACGCACTTCAATACTCATGCCATCTGTCAAGACTGACGGTTTTGACCAGAATAGTTACGGACAAAGAGGCGCCATCGATGTGAATGACCACTGGATCGTGCTTGAGTTTGGCGGGATTTCCTGTCCAGAAGATTCCTCGTGACAAGGAAACAATGGGCAAGAGAAAAGCGGTCGTGAGGGCCAAGAATGCCCCACTGGAGCGCTAGCCCATGACCGCCTTATTCAATCTCTGTACAGAATACGGACGTCTCTTCGATCAGGCTACTAGCAAAACTTACGGTTCTGATTCCAATCACCGGTCGCTCGCTGTTCAGAAGCCCCAAAAAGAACTTTCCACATCGATATAGAGTTGCCAATGTTGCTGTAATAGCTGCTTGTCTCTTAGCTGGCTTGCTGACTCTCATACCAAATTGAGTAATTGCGAGAGGTAGCCAGCCGATCACGCCAAGCAACAATCAGGAGCGACCTTAAATCGTGCCTTATTCGACCAGGCAAGGGGAATTTATCGAACAGAAGGGGACGCGAGCCTCGACGGTCGTGCCACAACCAGGTTCGGACATGATTGAAAACCTACCTCTCACGAGATGCAACCTTTCCCTCATGCTAATCAGGCCAAGACCCTGACAATTTATGGCTTCACGCGGATCAAAACCAAGCCCTCGGTCTCTCACGGAAAGTAAAATTTCTTCACCCAGACAGCATAGCTCCACAGCGAAATGCCTGGCACCGCTATGCTTCGCTGCATTCTGTAACGCTTCCTGCAAAACCCGGAATAGGCATAATGCGATTTCCTTCGGTACAGGCCGCGGCATCCCTGTACTCGTAAAGTCAATCCCCACACCCTGCTGCTCGGAGAACTCCCTGCAGAAACTGTTTGCCGCTGCTGAAATGCCCAGATATTCCAGATTGGAAGAGTGCAACCGGTGAGAGAGAGAATGAATATCTTGGCCGATGTCTGCAAGGCGTTGGCGAACCTGCTGCAGGTGCGCGTGCATTTCGGTGTCAAGGTGGCGTATGTTTTGATCCACTCCCTCCATTTCGATCGACAGCAATGCAACCTGCTGATTAATGTCATCGTGGAGTTCTCTGGCAATCCAAGTGCGTTCTTCTTCGTGGGCTTCGATCAACCTGCGACCCATCTGTGCAAGGGACTCCTCGGCTAGTTTGCGATGAGTGATGTCGGCGATTAGCGTAAGGGCATGCGGCTCACCATTTAGATCAATCAACTCGGAGGAAACCAGCCCTGTTCGCACTCGCCCATCTTTGGTGCAAAAAAGAATCTCCATATTTTGTACGGCTTCTTCGGCACGCAGCCGCTCGATAAATGCGGCTCTTTGTCTTGTATCTGCCCAGAAATTGATCTCCAAGGGCGTGTGACCGATCAGTTCATGCCGCGACCAGCCCGTATCGCGTTCAAAAGTATCGTTTACTTCAATAAACTGATAATCGCGCAGGTTAATTAATGTGAAACTCAGGGGACTGCGCCGGAAGGCCTTCGAGAACTTGTCTTCCGATTTTTTGAGTTGGATCTGAATCTTTCTCCTCTTCGCTCTTTCCCACAAGAGCCCCAAAAGGGCCAAGCTTTGCGCGAACACCACGAAACAAGCGGCTATGAGATACCTCTTATACGCTTCCCAGAACGTCGGCCGGCGATTGACCACTATGCTGCCGGGAGGTAAATCGTATTCTTTTAAGCCCCAGCGCTTCAGGGCCTGCCAATCAAACATGTACACGTTCGAGCGCTTCACGACTGGAATATTTTTTGGCGTGTCGCCTTTAAGTAGTCGCAGCGCCATGGTTCCGGCAATTCTCCCCTGTTCGAATCCGCTGGAAATGTCCCCTCCAACTTCGCCATGGTTAAAAAACCTGTCAGATGCGGCGAAGACTGGTGCATTCGCGGCATTGACAACCATGGGACCTGCTTCCGTAGAAGTGAATGTTCTTCCGGAAGCATCCTTTCCGAGGGCAGTCAGCAGAACAATCGTGTAGCCAGGCAACTGCTTTAACTGTTGTAAAAGAACCGGCGTATCCATCTCCGTAAAGTATGAAATCTCAAGGTGATCAGCGTAAGCCTTGAGTTGGTCCCGCACAGTGGCTTGCTGCTGCCTATCGTAAGGCGCTTGCCCTCCCACCACGACGACACGCTTTGTGTCTGGTTTGAGTCTCAAGGCCGCGGCGATCGTTGAAGAGAATCCTGTCTCACCGCCCGCGACACCGGTCAACTCAGGATCAAGCGCGAGCCTGGTCGGCACGCCAGAGGGCAAGCAAAAAACAATCGATATACCCGGAAAGTACTTCTGATGTGTGTCGAGTATGAACTGAAGTGGAGTTGAGCCGACGGTGATGATTACATCCGGTCTGCGATTCTGGTACTTACGAATATAAAACTTGCGGAACCGCTGCTGATCTGCCGGATCCGGAAATAGCACGGCATCGAAGTACTCTCGGTAAAATTCGATCCGGTATCCTGAGTTGTCAAGTGCGGCTCGAATTCCCTGATCCACGAGGTTGATCAGAGGATAAGATACACCCACTTCGTTCAGAATCAGCACCCTTCGAATAGGCTGCGTTTGGCCACTCGCAAAATCGTAGAGAATGGAAGAACAAAGCAACACCATGACCGCGATCACCCGCGTTGTGCATCTACAAAATTTGTAGTTGCTCTGTTCGCGCCAAAGCAGAGCCTGAGATGCTCGCCTGATGTGGGGAGAAGATGGACGCACAGAATCTATGCGGAGCCCCTTTCTGGTGTGCCCCTTTGCTTTATTTTCGATGACTCGACGGAAAAACGGACAACAACTTACCACCGGATCTGTAAGGGATCACCTGTTAGTTTTAACAGTAGGTAACTTATTAACCCCCAAATAGCATTCGCGGCACGCGGAAAATGCCATGCAGGTTTTGACGGTCAGATCACACCCCCTGCAATTCCTGGTCTGCCAATCCTTGTGTGCAATGGTGCTCATGAACGTCGCGGTTTCCAGGGTCTTAGCGGCGCAGACGGCTGCGACGGGTGCGCTCGTTGGTACAACGCTCGATCCCTCGGGGGCGATGCTACCGGGAGCCACTGTTCTCCTCCAAACAAAAGGAGGAAAAGAAGCTAAGTCCACTATCTCTGATGAGAGTGGGCGCTTCGCGTTCCTATTGCTTCCACCGGGTTCCTATACACTACAGGCGAACAAAAGCAACTTCGCACCTCTGAGTTTCCCCGAGATACAGGTCTTTGTAACCGAGACGGTGCGCGTCGAACTTCACTTCGCGCTCGAAACCCTCGTTGAGCGGGCGCAGGTCTCCTCGACCGCATTCCTGATCCAACTCGATACCTCGGCATTGGGAAGAGTTGTTAGCGATAACTCGATCAGCGGACTACCATTGGTAACAAGAAATTTCACACAGATAGCTGAGCTTTCTCCCGGGATTGCGGTGGGAGTCTATAACGCTGGCGAACTCGGCATTGGAGCGACCGCGCAGTCACAGATAAATACGTCCAATGATGGAATTTATGTCCACGGGGCTCGCTCATACGACAACAACTGGCAGCTAGACGGAATTAGTGTCAGCGACATTCTCAGCTCGGGCTCAGCCAGCGGCGGCATTCCCACTCCGAACCCCGATACGTTGCAGGAATTTAAGGTACAAAGCGGTCTTTACGATGCGGAGTTTGGCACGGCCGTAGGAGCAAACGTCAGCGTAATTACAAAACCGGGCACGAATTCATTTCACGGGACTCTTTTCGAATTTTTGCGAAATGATGTCCTTAATGCGAACGATTTCTTCCTTAATAAAACAGGTCAGCAGCGCCCGGAACTCAAGCAGAACCAGTTCGGGTTTACAGTCGGAGGACCAGCCCGGAAGGATAAGATCTTTTTCTTTGGCTCATATCAGGGAACTCGTCAAATCAACGGAATAGCGGCCGGGCAAGCAAGGATTGCCTGCACTGTGACCTTGAGCGAGCCGCCGATAACTAATCACAGGTCGGCGAAAGCTCTTGGAGCACTCTTCGGGGGGATGCAAGGTGCACTCGGTGGCATCGCGGTTGCTCCCGATGGCTCCAATATAAACCCAGTGGCTTTAGCTCTTCTGAACTTCAAACTGCCCAACGGAAGTTTCTTGATTCCCACGCCTCAAAAGGTTGACACCTCGCGGCCCTTCGCGCAGAGCGGGTTTTCAGCCTTCACGCAGCCTTGCGACTTCGGCGAGGATCAGGCACTAATGAACGTGGACGACAATCTTTCCCCGAAGAACCGCCTCGCCGCACATTTCTTTGTGGCGGATGACCATCAAACTGTTTCTTTTCCCGGCAGCGGCTTAAATCCTTCCGGCAACATTCGCGGCTTTGGTAGCCCAGGCGGTTCCCAATTCTTGGTTTTCTCACTAGCACACACCTATTTTCTGAGTGGCAACTCGGTGAACGATGCGAAAGTCGGATTCGTTCGCACAAGCGCCAACACAGCCGCGCGCGCCCCATTCACGTGGTCCGATGCCGGCGTATCTGCCGGTTCAATGAATGAAAACAATGAGTTGCCGAGCTTGAACATTCTCGGATCGATCAGTATGGCCTCTGCGTTCCCCCGGAGTTACCCTCAGGACAGCTTCGCCCTGAATGACATTCTTAGTGTTCTTCGAGGTCCTCACTCGCTGAAGATGGGCGGCTCACTTACGCGGTCCGAAGATAACCTGGATTTTGCGGGCACGGGTGCCGCTCTTCGTTTTCTTAGTTGGCCGGATTTTCTACTCGGCCTCAGCGCAAAACAAAATGGAGCAAGCTTCAGCAATGT
>Ga0335077_10010557_pt1 | contig 11508 bp, 5 predicted proteins | sample Lox_Sample_31_FD_207151 | JGI IMG/M metagenome (GOLD analysis project Ga0335077, IMG submission 207151) | Soil microbial communities from Loxahatchee National Wildlife Refuge, Florida, United States - Lox_Sample_3.1 | ecosystem: Environmental > Terrestrial > Soil > Wetlands | place: USA: Florida...
TTGATCGGCGAAGGTCTGGAGCATGGCGATCTGCCGCTCGGTGAACATGCCAGGTTCAGAGCCTGTGACGCTGATCGCGCCGATGGGATTACCGTTGTGGAGCATCGGAACGGAAGCGGTGCTGCGAAAGCCATACGCCTCTGCATAGTTTTGCAGCCGATATTCTGGATCCTCATGGACATCCGGTATATGCACGACCGCTCGGGTCAGGATCGCGCGAGCCGTTGCGCCGGCGCGGCTCGGCGGCATCGGGTAGGTGCGACGGGTCGCCTCGACCTGCTCAGCGCTACCGCCGTCACCCGCCGCAAACCTGATCAGCTCGCCGTCAAAGATGTGCACCCCTCCCGTGTTCGCCCGGCACAGCCTGCGCGCGTTCACGGCGATGGTTTTGAACACCGGCTGCACGTCGCGTTGCGACTGACTGATCACGCGCAGGATTTCGCTCGTCGCTGTCTGCTGCTCCAGGGATTCGGTCAAGTCGCGGTTACGAGTCTGAAGCTCGTTGAACAGCCGCGTGTTCTCGATCGCGATGACCGCCTGGTCGGCGAAGGTCTGCAGAAGTGCGATTTGCTTCGCGGTAAATGGATGCACCTCGGCAGCGCGGACGCCGATTGTGCCAATTGCTATCCCTTCCCGAAGCATCGGAACGACAAGGATGGTTCGGTAACCTTGACGGCGCGCCATTTCTTTTGCGCGGGAATACTCACTGTCCGACTCCGCCAAGATATCTGGGACGTGGATAGTGCGCCGTTCGATCAAGGCGCGCCCGACAACCAACTCGCCGCTGACCGGAAAGCGCTCGTCGATTCCGAGACGCGGAAGGGATCCATACTGGGCTACAACCCGGTATGTGTCGCCGTCGACACGTACTATGTACGCATCACTGGCGGTGCAGAGCGTGGCAGCACTTTGGGCGACTGCATCCAGCACCGTCTGCAAGTCCGTCGGCGAGCTGCTGATCACCCGCAAGATCTCGCTCGTTGCAGTCTGCTGCTCCAGCGCTTCGGTCAAGTCCCGGTTCCGTGTCTGTAGCTCGTTGAACAGCCGCGTGTTCTCGATCGCTATTACCGCCTGGTCGGCGAAGGTCTGAAGCATCGCGATCTGGCGTTCCGAGAACATCGCCGGCTCGGGCCCATTGACCGTGATTGCACCGATCGGGCTGCCCTCGCGAAACATCGGTACAGAGAGCACGCTGAGAAAGCCGCCCGCCTCGGCTATGCTCTTTAGTTGGTACTCGGCGTCCTCGCGGATATCCGGCACGTAACAAACGCTTCTGGTCGAAATGGCGCGCGCGGACGCACCACCGCGGCTTGGCAGCATCGGATAGGCGCGACGGCCAACTTCGATCGCTTCGGAAGTCAACCCGTGAACAGCCGCGATCTCGATGAGGTTCCCGTCGAACTTGAACACCCAGCCCGACGTTGCACGACACAAGTTCATTGCATTGGCTGCAATGGCCTCAAACACCGGTTGCACATCGCGCTGCGATTGGCTGATGACGCGCAGGATCTCGCTGGTCGCCGTCTGCTGCTCCAGGGCTTCGGTCAAGTCCCGATTGCGCGTCTGAAGCTCAGTGAACAGCCGAGTGTTCTCGATCGCGATTACCGCCTGGTCGGCGAAGGTCCGGAGCATCGCGATCTGGCGCTCCGAGAACATTGCAGGTTCCGCACCGGTCACACCGATTGTTCCGATCGGGTTGCCCTCGCGTAGCATAGGCACAACAACCGAACTGCGATACCCGATCGCCCCCGCCAGGTCTTGCAAACGATACTCGGGATCCTTGAAAGCGTCCGGTACATAGCACACTGCTTTAGTGAGGACAGCGCGAGCGGTCGCGCCGCCACGGCCCGGGAACCGTGGATAGGTTCGATGGATGACCTCAAGCTGCTCGGGGCCGTAGCCCTCGGCCGCCGCGAGATGGATCGCTTCACCATCAAACGTGTTGACCGTCCCCGTCCTCGCGTTGCAAAGTTTCCGCGCATTCGCCGCGATCGTCTCGAACACCGGCTGCACGTTTGATTGCGACTGACTGATCACCCGCAGGATTTCGCTGGTGGCCGTCTGCTGCTCCAGCGACTCGGTCAGGTCGCGGTTGCGCGACTCCAGCTCCTTGAACAGGCGCACGTTCTCGATGGCGATCACGGCCTGGTCCGCGAAAGTCGTGAGCAGCGCGATCTGCTTGTCGCTGAAATCACCCGGCGCAGCGCGACCGATGCTGATCGAGCCGATCGCCCGCTCGTCCCGAAGCATCGGAACGGAGAGCACGGCCCGGAAGCCTGCGGCTGCTGCGGCCTCGCCACCCAGATACTCCGCATCCTCGAGAATGTCCGGGATGTGGACGACCGCACAATCGTGGATCGAGCGCAGGGAAGCCAGCGCGCGGCTGGGTCGCGCGGGGTACATTTGCCGGACCCTCTCAGCACCCGCTGGGTCCGCGTGCATGGCTGCCATGTACACCCACTCGCCGTCGAAGCGTGTCACGTTACCGACCTCGGCGTTACATAGGGTGACGGCGCTTTCCACGATCGTGTCGAACACCGGCTGAACGTCCGTGGGCGATCGGCTGATCACGCGCAAAATCTCGCTCGTAGCTGTCTGCTGCTCCAGGGCTTCGGTCAAGTCCCGGTTGCGCGTCTGAAGCTCAGTGAACAGCCGCGTGTTCTCGATGGCGATCACCGCCTGGTCGGCGAAGGTCTGAAGCATGGCGATCTGCCGATCGGAGAACATTCCAGGTTTCGCGCCGTGGACACTGATCGCTCCAATCGGGCTGCCATCGCGCAGTAGGGGTACGGCTACGAGGCTGGAGAAGCCAGCGGTCTGAGCCACCGCCAGCAGCGCATATTCCGGATCCTCGCGAACATCCGGTACGTAGACGACGCCTCGGGTGAGAATGGCGCGGGCGGCTACAGCGCCGCGGCTCGGAGGCATCGGGTAGGTGCGATGGATCGCCTCGAGCCCTTCAGGACTAACACTGTCAGCAGCCGCGGCCCTGATGAGTTCACCATCGAAAATGTACACCACTCCGAACGTTGCCTCGCACAGCTTCCGCGCATTCGCAGCAATGACGTCGAACACCGGTTGCACATCGCGCTGCGATTGGCTGATCACCCGCAGGATCTCGCTGGTCGCGGTCTGCTGCTCCAGCGACTCCGTCAGATCCCGGTTACGTGTTTGCAGCTCGCTGAACAGCCGCGTGTTCTCGATCGCGATCACCGCTTGATCGGCGAAGGTCTGGAGCATGGCGATCTGACGTTGCGTGAACATCGCAGGTTCAGCACCCATGACGCTGATCGCCCCGATCGGGCCGCCGTCGCGGAGCATAGGCACGGCCGCGACGCTTCGAAATCCGGCCGTTTGAGCGAGGGCTTGCAGGCGATATTCCGGGTCGTCGCGCGCGTCCGGAATGTAGACCACATCTCCGGTGAGAATAGCCCGACCCACCGCGTTGCCGCGGCTCAACGGGTGAGCCGTTCCTCGGATCGCCTCGACTACCTCTGGGTTAGCACTATCGGCAGCCGCGAATTTGATCAGTTCGCCGTCGAACATGAAGACCTCTCCGGCAATGCTGGCCCGGCACAACTTCCGAGCATTCGTCGCAATCGCCTCGAACACCGGCTGTACATCGCGTTGCGACTGGCTGATGACACGCAGGATCTCGCTGGTGGCAATCTGTTGCTCAAGGCGTTCTTGCAGCTCGTTGAACAGCCGCGTGTTCTCGATCGCGATCACCGCCTGGTCGGCGAAGGTCTTCAACAGATCGATCTGCTTCTCGCTGAAAGGACGCACTTCGCCACGCCGGATGGCGATGGTTCCGATCGCAGTATCCCCGCGGAGCAGCGGCGCGACCAGCAGCGTACGGATCCCGGTAAACATCGCCAGGCTCTTCGTGCGTGCGAACTCCGTGTCCGGATCGGACAGTACATCGGGCAGATGGACGACGCTCCGATCGATGACCGCCCGGCCGGACGGCACGTCTCGGACCAACGGAAGGCCAGCGTCACCTGCTGGTCTCGGGATCGATCCGTACTGGGCGACCACCCTGAGCCGATCCCCGTGAACGCGGAAAATTAGCGCATCGCGCGCATCGCACAAGCGAGCTGCGTTTTCGACCACTGCATCCAACACGGGTTGTAAGTCTGTTGGCGAGCTGCTGATCACGCGCAGGATCTCGCTGGTAGCGGTCTGCTGCTCCAAGGCTTCCGTCAGGTCTCGGTTTCGTGTCTGCAGCTCGTTGAACAGCCGCGTGTTCTCGATCGCGATCACCGCCTGGTCGGCGAAGGTCTTGACCAGCGCGATCTGACTTTCTGTGAAGGGCCGAACCTCCGTGCGGCGAATGCAGATCGCACCGATTGCGGTCCCATAGCGCATCAGAGGCACCCCGAGCACGGTGCGAGCGCCTGTCTTGCGGGAAATGGCTTTGGTCGTGCCCCACTCGGAGTCGGGCTCGGCGAAAAGGTCGTGGACATGAATGAGCTGACCATCGATGACCGCCCGCCCCGTGACCAGATCGCGCCCTAGCCGAAGTACGTCGCCGGGGTGTAACCCTGGGAGACCCCCGTATTGAGCTACGACATCGAGCGATTCGCCCCTAACGAGCGCGATGAAACAGTCGACGGCCTCGCAAAGACGGGCCGCGCTAGCTGCGACCGCATCGAGAACAGGCTGCAGATCGGTCGGCGAACTGCCGATTACGCGCAGGATCTCGCTCGTCGCCGTCTGCTGCTCGAGGGCCTCGGTCAGGTCCCGATTGCGGGACTCCAGCTCGTTGAACAGCCGCGCGTTCTCGATGGCGATCACCGCCTGGTCGGCGAAGGTCTTGAGCAACTCGATCTGCTTCTCGGTGAACGGACCCATCTCGGTGCGGCGGAGGGAAATCGTGCCGATCGCCTTTCCCTCGCGCAACAGCGGCGCGACCAGTATCGTGCGAAACCCCACGCGCCTTGCCAGATCCTTTAAGACTCCGAACTCCGCGTCCGATTCGGCAAGCACATCGGGCAAATGGATCACGCCCCGATCGATGACAGCCCGGCCACCGGCCGTATCTCGGCTGATCGGGAGACCTGTCATTCGCGTGAGAATCGGGATCGACCCGTATTGAGCTGCAACTCTTAGAAGATCGCCGTCCACACGATAAATCACCGCATCGCTGGCATTGCAAACGCGCGCCGCATTCTCGGCGACGGCATCCAATACCGGCTGCATATCAGTCGGGAACCTGCCGATGATCCGAAGAATTTCGCTGGTGGCCGCTTGTTGCTCGGCGGTGTCCGCCAGAGTTCGATCGCGCGCCTGCAGCTCGGTGAGAAGGCCCGCGTTGTCGACCGCCGTCGCGAGATGCAGAGCAAAGATCGGAAGCAGATGCAACCTGTCGACGGGAAGCGCGCTTCGGCCGTACTTGTTGTCGGCCACGAGTAGCCCCAGCGAGCGGCCGCGGGCAATGATGGGAACCGCGACAAAGTTCTTCGTGCGAAGGGCCTTGATGGACGAGTACGGCGGCTTCAGCCGCGACCCAGGCGGGAGCAGGTGCGCCTCGTCGACGACGAGGGACATCTGGCTGCGATAGGCCTTGGCCATCGCACCCGCCATGGCAAGCGGGACCTCCATACGCCCGCCAAGAGACAGCCCTTCCTCGTCGGACAAGCCTGAACCCGCCACATAGATCAGCCGATCGTTCTGGGGCGCCATGGCCCAGACCACCATGCGGTCGACGGCGACCGCTTCTCGAGCGGCCTCCAGCACATGCGCAAGCTGCTGGTCGAGGGAAAGAGGCTCGTGCGTGGCGGCGGACACCCGCAGAAACCGCTCCATGCCGGCGGCCGGCTGCCGGAGGTCGTGACGCTCGGACCCGCTTCGTGGGCGGCGCGGTTTCGTCTTTCGGCGAGACGCCACTACCGCAGTCCTGTTGTTCACCGCTGGCTATCCGAGTCCCTGCAGACGACCGAATAGCATGCGCCCTTCGTTCGCGCCCGTCGAGCCGGTCCTACGGAGGCGCTTCGGCTGCGCTTTCACTCCGAGGCGCATCGGCCCGCCGCTCCGTCACCTCATCCCAGCCTTCCCCCTGAGAGGGGGAAGGAGCGCGGAGCGTAGCCTGGATGGAGTGAGGCGCAATCCAGGGCAGGTCCCCGGATTCCGCTGCGCTTCATCCGGGCTACAGGACTGGCCGGTTTCGGCACCAGCACCAGGCCTCCCAAATGACTGGTAAGAGCAGGCCTTCAGCCTATCGTTTCGAATGGAAGTTGCCGGTGCCCGCGCCGCACGCGGTAGACGGAGAAGTCCTTGCGGTCGAGGCTGAAGATCTTGCGCGCATTGAGCGATTCGGCCGCAGCCACCAGAGAACCATCCGCGAAATCCATGGGCACATTGGCGTACCGCCGCATCAGCTCGAAGGTCCGCTCCAAGGCTTGCTCGGCCAGAGACCATACGGCGAGCCCCCTGTCAGCGATGAAATCCATCAGCCGTTGCGCCCCAACGCTGTCCGGCGTCAACAAGTGAAAGGCTTCGGTAAGCACCGGCAGGGTGGTCAAGAGCGGCTCATCGATGCGCTGCAGGGTCCGCACGCATCGCGTGAGGGATCCATCCGCAGGGTCGAACAACGCGACCAGCGGACCCGTATCGACCAGGATCATCGGTGATGCTCACTTCCTCACCCCGCTCCTCTCCCGAGGGGAAAGGGGTGAGCCGCGGCCTCGAGGACCTTGCTGCCTCTGCGCCCCTGACGCACAATCCGATGGCGGCGGCGAATGGCCGCATGGCAGTTGGCCGAGGCGGAAGGAAGATCGAATGGCAAGCAAACGCATCGGGGTGATCATGCATGGGGCAACCGGGCGCATGGGCACCAACCAGCACCTGGTGCGCTCGATCCTCGAGATCCGACGCCAGGGCGGCGTGGCGCTGACGGACGGCACCCGGCTCATGCCGGATCCGGTCCTCGTCGGCCGCGACGCAGCGAAGCTCGAGTCCCTCGCGAAGAACCACGGGGTGGAACGCTGGACCACCGATCTGGAGCAGGCCCTCGCAAACCGGGACGACACGGTCTTCTTCGACGCGGCCTCAACGCTGCTCAGGCCGAGCCTTCTGATGCGCGCCATCGGCGCGGGCAAACACGTCTACTGCGAGAAGCCGGTCGCGACCACCACCGCCGAGGCCCTCGAGCTTTACCACGCGGCGCAAAAAGCGGGCGTCAAGCACGGCGTAGTGCAGGACAAGCTGTGGCTGCCCGGCCTGTTGAAGCTGAAGATGCTGCGCGACAGCGGCTTCTTCGGCCGCATGCTGTCGGTGCGCGGCGAGTTCGGCTATTGGGTCTTCGAGGGCGATTGGCAACCCGCCCAGCGGCCCTCCTGGAACTACCGCAAGGAGGAAGGCGGCGGCATCATCCTCGACATGCTATGCCACTGGCGTTATGTGCTCGACAATCTGTTCGGCGAGGTCAAAGCGGTATCGTGCCTGGGCGCCACGCACATTGCCGAGCGCTGTGACGAGGCGGGACGCAAGTACCACGCTACCGCCGACGACGCGGCCTACGCGACGCTGCAGCTGGAAGGCGGCGTGATCGCGCACTTCAATAGCTCCTGGTGCGTGCGCGTGCGGCGCGACGACCTGCTGACGCTGCAAGTCGACGGCACGCATGGCTCGGCGGTCGCCGGCCTGCGGCGCTGCGTGACCCAAGCGCGCGTGAACACGCCCAAGCCCGTGTGGAACCCGGACGTCGCACAACCCATCGACTTCTATCAGGGCTGGCAGGAGGTGCCCGATAACGCGGTCTGGGACAACGCGTTCAAGGCACAGTGGGAGCTGTTCCTCAAGCACGTGGCGGGAGAAGGCGATTTCCGCTGGAACCTGCTGGCGGGCGCGAAGGGCGTGCAGCTCGCCGACATCGCGCAGAAGAGCTCGCGCGAGCGGCGCTGGCTGGACGTCCCAAAGCTGACAGCGTGAGGAAGGGACTTGATTACGCCTGAAGCTCCGCGCAACACGGGGCTCCTTCCCCCGCTTGCGGGGGAAGGCGGGATGGGGGAAATTCCCTTCGCGCCTGGTGCTCTCGCCCCCTCCCTAGCCCTCCCCCGCGCCTCGGGCGCAAGGGAGGGAATCTCTCCACTTGAGGCACCGTAGCGGCGAAGGGCGCGGCGTTGCGTGAGGGCGATATGACGATAACGGGAACCACCCGCTTGTACGCCATCCTGGGCGACCCGCTCGAGCGCGTGCGCTCGCCCGAACGCTTCAATGCGCTGTTCGCCGAGCGCGGCATCGACGCCGTGCTGGTGCCCGCCGAGGTGAACGCCGCGGGCTTCGACGCTGCCGTCGTAGGCTTCAAGAGTCTGCGTAACTGCGACGGGCTGATCATCACCATGCCGCACAAGCATGCCATGTGCAAGCACGTCGACGAACTGCGCGACAACGGCCGGCTGGTCGGCGCCATCAACGTCGCTCGGCACATGCAGGACGGGCGTTGGGTCGGCGACATGTTCGACGGCCGCGGCTATCTGGCAGCGCTGCAGGCCCATGGGATCGACCCGGCCGGCAAGCGCGTGCACATGATCGGCGCGGGAGGCGTGTCGCGGGCCATGTCGATGGCGCTGGCCAAAGCGGGTGTGGTGTCCCTCACGCTGCGCGATCTGGACGCGGGACGCGCCGCGGACCTCGCACGCGCCGTGGCCGCCGCGTTCCCCAAGGTCAAGGCCGAGGCCGTGAGCGAGGACCGCTACGACGTCGACATCCTCGCCAACGCCACACCGCTTGGTTTGCGCGACGGCGATCCCCTGCCCTGCGATCCGTCACGCATCGCTGCGCGCACTGTCGTCTCCGATGTGATCCCGAAGCCGGACATCACGCCGCTGCTCGCTCAAGCGCGCTCGCGCGGGTGCACGGTTGTCACCGGCCGCGACATGGTCGAGGGGCAGGCCGGGCTGGTGGCCGACTTCCTCGGCCTGAGCGACAGGGCTCGCGCGTGAGCGCACCCGACCCGGGCCTGCTCGCCCTCAACACCGCGACGACGCGCAAGCGCTGGGGGCTGGCTCAAGCCATCGCCGGCTGCGCGCGCCACGGCGTCCGCGGCATCGCGCCCTGGCGCGATCAGCTGCATGAGATGGGCATCGAGCCCGCGGTGCAAGCGATCCGCGGCCACGGTTTGACGGTGACCGGCCTGTGTCGCGGCGGCATGTTTACCGCAGCCGACGCGGCCGGCCGCAAGGCGGCGATCGAGGACAACCTGCGGGCGCTGGACGAGGCGCATGCGCTGGGGGCGCAATGCCTCGTGCTCGTGACGGGGGGATTACCCACCGGGTCGAAAGATATCGCGGGCGCGCGCGAGCAGGTGCGCGACGGCATCGCGGCGATCCTGCCGCATGCGCGACGAGCCGGAGTTCCGCTCGCCATCGAGCCGCTGCATCCCATGTACGCGGCCGACCGCGCCTGCATCAACACATTGGGCCAGGCGCTCGATCTTTGCGATGCGCTGGACGCGCGTAGCGAAGGCGGCCTCGGGGTGGCGGTAGATGTGTATCACGTCTGGTGGGATCCAAACCTCGAGGGCCAGATCGAGCGCGCCGGCAAAGCACGCCTGCTCGCCTTCCACATCTGCGACTGGCTGGTGCCCACCCGCGACCTGCTCAACGACCGCGGGATGATGGGCGACGGCGTGATCGACCTGCCGCGCATCCGCGCATGGATGCAGCAGGCGGGCTACGCAGGCTTCCACGAAGTAGAGATCTTCTCGGAGCTCGATTGGTGGCGGCGCGACCCGGACGAGGTGGTGGAGACGTCCAGGGAACGGCATCGGCGCTGCTGTTAGAGTCCAAGCGCGCCCCCGACTATGGGACACCGATCTCCCGAGCGATGCAGTCCAAAGCTTCCTCGGTCTTGACACGATCCAGGCACGGGTAGCCCAGGAGCAGGATGCGGTCCCAGCCTTCGAACGGTTGCAGCATGAGCGCAGGACCGTCGACGAGGGAGTAGACGCCGACTCCCTTGCTCAACAGCGTGCGCTGTAGCGTCTGCGCGGGCGGAGCCGCGCGCGGCAGATACCACGTCAGATGCATCCCGCCTTCGACGCCCAGCACGCTCGCCTCTCCGAAGCGACTCTTCAGGCCCGCGATCAGATGATCGCGTCGCTCGAGATAGACCATGCGTATCCTGCGCACCTGCGAGTCGAAGGCACCCGATTGGAGGAAGTCGGCGAGGACCGCTTGCTCCAGCCACGCATGCCCGTGGTTGAACAGGTCTTTCACCATCTTCGCCCTGGGCACGAGGCTGGGCGGGACGATCGCATAGCCCAGGCGCAGACCCGCTCCCAGCGACTTGGAGAAGGTGGCGAGGTAGATCACCCGCTCGGAGCGGTCCAGCGCGGCGAGCGCCATCAGAGGAGAGCCCTGATAGCGGAAGTCGCCATCGTAGTCGTCCTCCGCCACGAAGCTGCCGGTTCGGCGCGCCCATTCCAGCAGTGCGATACGGCTCTCGAGGCTCATCGTCGGACCCAGCGGGAACTGGTGCGACGGCGTCACGTAGGCCAGGCGCGCCCCGGCGCGTGGCAGCGCCCGCGGGTTCAGCCCTTCTTCGCCCACCTCGCATCCGACGAGAGTGGCGCCGTAGCTGGCGAAGACATGGGCCGCGCTCGCATAGGTCGGGTTCTCGACGACCGCCGAAGAGCCGGGCTGGAGGAGCAGGCGCGAGACGAGGTTCAACCCCTCTTGCACCCCGGCGACGATGAGCACCTGGTCGGGAGAGCACAGGATTCCGCGGCTCACGCGAACGTGCTCGGCGATCGCGCGGCGCAGCTCGCGCAGACCGAGCGGATCACCGTATTCGGTCAATGCGAGCGGGGCCCCGTGCAGCCGTTGCTCCACGAGGCGCTTCCAGGTGCGATGGGGGAACAGCGTGCGGTCCGGCCGGCCCACCCGGAAATCCAGCCGGAGGTGGTTGCGCGAAGGGTCGTAGAGAGACGAGTTGCGCCACTGCTCGAGATGGGTCGGCTCGGGAATGCGCTCAGGCACATCCGCCGTCCGGGACACCCGTCCCCTCGCGTTCAGATAGGCGCGCGGTAAGGTCGAGCCGACCCGGGTTCCGCCTCTTCCGAAGGTCTCGACGAAGCCCTCGCGCCCCAGCGCCTGATAGGCGAGAACCACGGTGTTGCGCGCCACCCCAGGCTGTGCGCTGAGCTGGCGCGAGCCCGGCAGGGCATCGCCGGCCCTCAGCATCCCGTTTTCGATCAGAGTGGCGATCTGCCGCACGATCTGCTGCTGCAGATGGTCGGCGCCGCCCAACCTGACGGAGATCGGCAGTTGCATGAATCACCCGCTCGTCGGTCAACCATACCAGATCGCCGCCGATACAGCCGGTTTGGACCCATGAGTCGACCAGCGACTGGAGCCACCGACAGCGCGGCGGGAGGCCTATGATTTCCCGGTAGAGAGGCACCGGACCCCGTGACCGCCTCTTCAACCGGGAGAACTGCTATGGCGATCTATCTCAGCATGCAGCGCGTTCGATTTTCCAGCGAAGACGGGTATGACAAGTTCA
>Ga0335077_10010558_pt1 | contig 11507 bp, 11 predicted proteins | sample Lox_Sample_31_FD_207151 | JGI IMG/M metagenome (GOLD analysis project Ga0335077, IMG submission 207151) | Soil microbial communities from Loxahatchee National Wildlife Refuge, Florida, United States - Lox_Sample_3.1 | ecosystem: Environmental > Terrestrial > Soil > Wetlands | place: USA...
TCGCCGAAGATGCGCGCAACCTCACGCTCGTGGCCCTTTACAACCGCGAGCGCGATCCCGATGGTCCCGGCGGCACGGCGCACCTCGTCGCGGAAGCGTCGAAGCGCGGGTTCAAGACGGTCGAGCTGGATGCGCGGAAGCTGCTTCTGGCCTGAGGCTCGACGTCGAACGGATCACCGTCGGCAACCGAGAAGATGCTCGTGTCCCTGTCGCTGACGCGGCGTGCGCGAGGAATTCACGATGGACGCGTCCGCGCCTACTTGGCCCGGACCAGCAGCACCGGCAGCGTAGCGGTGCGGACGAGCGACTCTGCGACGCTGCCGAGGAAGACTCGATCGAAGCCGCGCCGGCCGTGGGTGCCGAGCACTACCAGGTCGGCGTTCCAACGTCTGGCCTCGCGAAGCAGGATGGTCGACGTCCGGTCGTCGCGCGACGCGCTCTCGAGCAGCGTCGTTTCCGCTTGGACGCCCGCCTTCGCCGCCTGCTCCTGTGCCTGCGCCAGGACCCGCTCGCCCTCGCGCCGCAGCGACGCCATCAGCTCTTCGGCGTCGAATGCGAAGCCGCCTGCCGAGACGATGTAATGAAACGACTCGAGCGCGTGCACGACACGCAGCTGCGCCCGCTGGTCCCTGGCCAGCGCGAGCGCGTGCTCCAAGGCGATCCGGGAAGGTTCGCTGCCGTCGAACGCCACGAGTATGCGTTGGTACATGGAAAGCCTCCCGACTGCGGGAAGTGATCGAAGTCGTGGGTCAGTATCGATGGGCGCCGGCGGGCGACCTTGCGCAACGTCAAGCCTGAACGCCGCGCCGTGCCGGCCGTACCGTCAACGCGTAGCGCCCGCGCCACGCTAAGCTCGCCGAGTGCGGAGCGCGCCGCGCCCGCAGGTCATGGCCGGTTGGGAGACGAGCTGTGCAATTCAAGGATTACTACAGCGCGCTCGGCGTCGCGCCGGACGCGAGCGCCGACGACATCAAGCGTGCCCGCCGCAAGCTGGCGCGCAAGTACCACCCCGATCTGAGCAAGGAGCCGAATGCCGCGGAGCGCATGAAGGAGATCAACGAGGCCTACGAGGTGCTCGGCGACGCCGGGAAGCGCGCCGCTTACGACAAGCTGCGTGCGGGCGGCTTCCGGCAGGGCGAGGACTTCCGTCCGCCGCCGGGGTGGGACGAGGGATTCGAATTCTCCGGCGGCGCCGACGGCGCTGGCGGCGAGTTCAGCGATTTCTTCGAGGCGCTCTTCGGCGGCCTGCGCCGTCATGCGGGCGCACGCGGTCAGCGGCCGGGTTTCACGGCGCGCGGCGACGATCATCATGCTTCGATGCGCATCGATCTCGAGGACGCGTTCATGGGGGCGCGGCGCCAGATCACCGTGCAGGCGCCGGAGTGGGACGAGAACGGCCGCGTCCGCCTGCGCGAGCGCGTGCTCGACGTCGCCATCCCGAAGGGAATCCGGGCCGGCCAGCTGCTGCGCTTGCCCGGACAGGGACAGCCGCCGCCGGGTGGCGGCCCGCCGGGCGATCTTTATCTCGAGGTGCACTTCCGGCCGCACCCGTTGTATCGCCTCGATGGCGCCGATCTTTATCTCGATCTGCCAGTGACGCCCTGGGAGGCGGCGCTCGGCGCCGCGGTGCGTGTGCCGACTCCCGCCGGTCCGGTGGAGATGCAGATCCCCGCGGGTTCCGACAACGGACGCAGGCTGCGGCTGCGCGGGCGCGGTCTGCCGGCCTCGTCGCCGGGCGACCTGTATGTGGTCCTGCGTGTTGTACTTCCCGACGCGACGAATCCCAAGGCACGCCAGATCTACGAGACGATGGCGCGCGACCTGGCATTCGATCCGCGCAAAGACCTGGAGAAGCAGACATGAGCGATGCAGAGACGACCAGAGGGGCGGCGGTCCTGCTCGACGAGGACGAGCGGCTCGATCTGCCGCAGTTCGCCCAGGCATGCGGGACGACGATCGCGTACGTCGAGGAGATGATCCTCGAAGGGATGCTGGTGCCGGGCGGCGAGCGGCCGGGCATCGTCTTCGGCGCGGCGGAGATCACGCGCGTGCGGCGGGCGCTCAGGCTGCAACGTGACTTCGATGCGTCGCTGCCCAGCGTGGCCGTCATGCTCGACCTGCTCGACGAGATCGAACGGTTGCGCATGCAGTTATGGCGGGCCGGCGCCGAAACGGGGTAACGCCGCGGCGACGGGAAACGACCAGTCCGCTCCTTCGAGCGGCCAGGAGGGGAGAGCAGAGTGGACCTTGCCACCGACATAACGCGCATCGCCGAGCAGGAACGGCGGCTCCGCTTCGCACGTTTCGATCTCGACACCGCCTGGCGCCTCGGGACGCGCCTGCGTGCGATCGCCGAAGAGCGCGGCGTACGACTGAGCATCGAGATCCGCCTCGCGCGCGAGACCGTCTTCTATTGCGCCATGACCGGCACCACGCCTGCCAACGCAGACTGGATCCGGCGCAAGCGCAACACGGTCGAGCTGCTGCACCGAAGTTCGTACGGGGTCGGACGTTCGCTGGAGCGCGATGAAAAGACCCTCGAGCAGACGATGGGCGTGCCCGCGCGCGACTTTGCCACCCACGGCGGAAGTTTTCCCCTGCTGGTCGAAGGACTCGGTTGTGTCGGCGCGGTCACGGCTTCCGGCGCGCCGCAGCGACAGGACCACGAGATCGTGGTGATGGCGCTCGCGGAGTTGTGCGGCGTGCCGGCGGACGAGGTCGCGCTCGACTGACGGCGGGACGATCCGACGGAAGTTGGTGCGCGCCTTCCTTTCTTGCGGCATCGACGAAGCCGCGCGCCGGTGCAGGCGCGTCGACGCGATCGCGATGGTGCGAAAAGCGTCCGCCTGACGGGCCAATCCCACGCGCGCGACGGCTGACTCGAAAAGGCCCGGGAAATCGCGGCATCGCGCGCTACGCCCGCTTCATAGACTGCCGCGAACCAAAGAAGTCTCTGCGGGGGCCGATTACACGGAGTTCCTCATCGTCGGCGCCGGCTTTGCGGGTGCGGTCTGCGCGCGCGTACTTGCCCAGGCGGGCCCGCGCGTGCCGGTGACGCCACCGCCGTGGAGCGGCTGGCCGACCAGAATTTCGACTATGCGCTGTCGTGGTTCGGCGACGACGTGCCGCAGATGGCCGATGGAGCCATCTTCGTGCACCGGCACAAAGGACCGAAATGGCCCGGACTCGAGAGAACGATCGCAGCCTACTGGGACACGATCAAGCAGTACCGCTATCTGTGGCTTCCGGATGACGATCTGCTGTGCGTGCCGGAGCAGATTTCGCGCATGTTCGCCGTCTGCAGCGATCTGCAGCTCGAACGCGCGCAGCCCGCGCTGACCCTGGATTCCTACTTCTCGCACGTGATCACGCTGCAGCGCTCGGCGTTTCAGGTGCGCTTCACGAACTTCATGGAGATCACGGCGCCGATCCTTTCCATCGATTTCTTCGCGCGCATCTTCCATTCGCTCCAGAGCAACATCAGCGGCTACGGTCTCGATGCGATATGGCCGCGCCTCACGCAGCTGCGCCACGAGCGCGCGTGCCTTGGTTCCGCGTTTGCAGCGCCAGGTCGAAGCCCGGTTTCGCGAATCGCTCCTTCGGAGCTACCTTCCTAGGCTTCGAGGGTCGACTTTAGAAAGTCGACGGCCGCGAGCTAAGCTCGCCCGGAGGAGCCGAACCATGCTGCGTATCTACAAGGAAGGGCATGCGGCGGGCGTTCCGCAGTTGAAGGTCGAGCGTGGAATCGCCGTTGTGCTCGACACGCCCGACGACATCGACGACCTGCTCGCGCTTTGCGAACTCGCACCCCGACCACCGAAGTCGCCGATGCAAGGCCTCTACGACTGCCTGGCGGACGAAGCACTGAACGCAGCGGAGTGGGGGGCCCAGTGGAAATACCTGGGCTATGGCGATGCGGAGCGTCGGCGCGGTATTTGGTGGCAAGACGGCTTCGGCGAGAGTTCTTCCGCCTTGGCGCTCTTCATGGACGCGCTTCGCCTCGGTCGGGCTCTCTGGCACGCAGAGCCCCGCGATGCCGCGCATTCGCTGCGACTGGTCGCGACGGTTGGCAACCCCCGCCGGGGTGGTGAGATTCTGATGACGCCCGGCGCCGAGACTGCTGCGCTTGCGCTAAGGCACGGTTCGCTCCTTGCTGACATCTTCAAGCTGCCGTTCAAAGCGGTCGCGTTCGGAGTTCTATTCGTGCAAGGCGGTGGCGTGACACCGTCAGCTCGCTCCAACGAGTTCGTCGATCGCCTGCGCGGACGCGCCTCCCAAGCGACCGCGGTCGACCTGGACCGGCTTGAGTGGCTCGACGCCGCGAAGCTGGGCAACCGCCCTCTGGTCGTCCTGATCCACGGTTTGCTGGGGACCGACGTCGGTACGTTCGGGAAACTGGAGGAGAGATTGCGACGTGGCCCACGACCGCTCGTGGCCGGCTTCCCCCACGACAGCCTGATGCATTCCGTCGAGAAGAATGCCGACGACCTGCTCGCGCAACTGCGAAAGGTGGGGAAGCCTCCGACCGCACTCGTGTGTCACTCCCGCGGTGGACTCGTCGCGCGTGCCGCGGCCGCGAAGAACGCGGTCGCAACGCACAAGCTCGACCTGCGGGTCATCGCAACCTTCGGTACCCCACACAACGGCACCGCAATGGCGGAAGCAACGGGAAGCATGGCACTGGCTCCGCTTCTAGGACAGGCTGTGCGGAAAACAGCGGCGGCGGCATCGATCAGTGATGTGCTGAGTTGTTATCTGACCGACGAAACGTTCCCCGGTGTCAAAGATCTGAAACCCGTGCGGGAGAATGCGGAATACCTTTACGGGTTGAAGCAGCGGGAAGACGCGCTTGCGCTCGCGGATCGGCCGTCCATGCTGACGGTGGGAGGCGTTGCCAAGGCAACGGGTGCATTGGCCTGGCTCTCGCGACGCACTATTGGCAACCGGGCCAGCGACCTGGTCGTGGAGATCACCTCGTCCGTGCCGGAGGGGGTTGGGGCCATCGAGGCGAGGTTCGACAATTGCGATCACTTCTCCTATTTCGACGAGGAGCGACGCCTTCATTTCGCCGAGGATTTTGTTCGAACCCATCTCGCTTGATCTGGTTGGCCGCTCGCGCTACGTGCACCGGGTGCAAGCTCGAGCGCCTTCAGGGTGACCCTTGCGTCAGGCGGCGATCAGCCGCCATGCTTCGCCCATGAGCGGACAAACCGAATGAGCACCGTGCCACGCGCGCAGGTCCTCCTCGAGACCCGCGGCCTCTCGAAGCGGTATGGCCCTGTGCAGGCCAACGATGGCGTCGATTTCCGCCTGCACGGAGGCGAAGTCCACGCGCTGCTGGGCGAGAACGGCGCCGGCAAGAGCACGCTGTCGAAGATCCTCTACGGCTTCGTGCGCCCGGATGCGGGCGAGATCCTCCTGGACGGCAGGCGCGTGGAACTTCGCACCCCGCGCGACGCACGCGCGCTCGGCATCGGCATGGTGTTCCAGACCTTCATGCTCGTGCCTGCGCTGAGCGTGCTCGAGAACATCGAGCTCTTTCTCACCGATCTGCCGCGTGTTCCGGACCCGCGTGGCATCGCGACGCGGATCCGCGCGCTGGCCGAGCGCTTCGGACTCGCCATCGATCTATCGGCTCCGGTCCGCCAGCTTTCGGTCGGCGACCAGCAGAAGGTCGAAATCCTCAAGCTGCTCCTGGCGAAGGCACGCGTCCTCATCCTCGACGAACCGACCCGCGTGCTCGCGCCGCACGAGATCGAGGCGCTCTTCCGCGTGTTCGGCGCGCTCAAGGCGGAGGGCTACGCCATCCTCTTCATCACCCACAAGTTGCGCGAGGTCATCCGGTGCGCGGATCGCATCACCGTCATGCGCAAGGGTCGCATTACCGGAAGCGTGGACGCGAGTCGGGCGGACGTCGAGACACTGGTGGCGATGATGTTCGGCGAGCGGCCGGCGCACGCGCCCGGCCTCGAGCGTCCGGTGGCGCGCCCGATCGGGGCCGCGCCTATTTTCGAGTTGCGCGCGGCGTCATCGCCGGTGAGCGGACGTGAGATCGCGCTCAGGAATCTCGACGTCAGCGTCGGCGCGGGCGAGATCGTCGGCGTGGCCGGGGTCTCCGGAAGCGGTCAGAAGGAACTCGGCGACCTCGCGCTCGGTCTGCGGCCGCTTGCCACAGGAACGAAGACATTCCGCGGCGAAGACGTGTCGTCCTGGTCCATCGCACGCATGCGCGAAGCCGGTCTCGCTTTCATCCCCGAGGACGCGCTCGGCATGGCGGCCATCCCGGGCATGTCGGTGCGCGAGAACCTCTCGCTCGGGGCCGGCCGCCGCTACCACCGGGGCGTCGGGCTCGACTGGCAGCGCCTCGAGTCGACGATGAAGACGTCGTTCGAGGCGCTCTCGTTCCCCGTCCCGCCGCTCAACCTTCCCGTCGCGACGCTTTCCGGCGGAAACGTGCAGCGGGTCGTGCTGGCCCGCGAGATGGCCCACGAACCGAGACTCGTCGTTGCGCTGTATCCGACGCGCGGTCTCGACTTCCGCAGCGCCGCAGCGGTGCGCGCGCTCCTGCGTGGTGCGTGCGATCGCGGCGGCGGCGTGCTGCTCATCTCGGAGGATCTCGACGAGCTCGAAGAGATGGCGGATCGCCTGCTCGTTCTCTTCGCCGGCGCGGTCGTCGGAACTTTCCCGCGCGGCGCCTGGCGGCCCGAGGAGGTCGGTCTCCTCATGACCGGCGCAAAGGAGGGCGCACGTGCCTGAGGCCGCTGTGATCGCGACGTTTCGCAATTCGGATGCGGTGCGCGCCGCCGCCCGCTTCGCGGGCGTGAGCGCCGTCGCGCTGCTCGTCTTCGCGCTCGTGCTGCTGGCGGCGGGCAAGGATCCGCTAAGCGCCTATGCGCAGACGTTCCGCCACACGCTTGCCAGCAGCTACGGATTCTCCGAACTGCTCGTGCGCATGACGCCCCTCCTGCTCGCGGCGGTCGCGGTCGCGCTGCCGTCGCGCCTCGGGCTCATCAACGTCGGCGGCGAAGGACAGCTCTACATGGGCGCCTTCGCGGCGTCGGCGGGCGTCTTCCTCTTTCCCGGTGCGCCGGCCTGGTTGTTGCTTCCGCTGGTCGTGATCGGCGGATTCCTCGGCGGTGCCGTCTGGGCCGCGATCCCCGGCGCGCTGCGCGCGGCGAAACTCGTCAACGAAACGGTGGCAACGCTTCTCCTGAACTACGTGGCTCCGCTGATCGTCGGCTACTTCATCTTCGGGCCATGGCGAACGACCGAGAATTCCGCTTATCCCGAGTCGTCGCCTTATCCGCCGGCCGCGATGCTGCCGAACCTCTTCGGCACACGCATCCACGCGGGACTCCTCATCGCCCTCGCGGCCCTCGCCGTCTACTGGGTCCTCATGGAAAAGACGCGCTGGGGCATCGAGATGCGCGCGATCGGCGGCAATCCGGAAGCCGCGCGGCGGCTCGGCATCGCGGTACCGGTCTGGATCGTGGCGGCGCTCGCGATCGGCGGCGGCTTCGCCGGACTTGCCGGGATGGGCGAGGCGATGGGCATCACGGGGCGGCTCCGGCAAACCCTCTCGCCCGGCTATGGATTCGCGGGGTTCCTCATCGCCTGGCTGGCCGGCGGCCGCCCGCTCGGAATCCTTTTCATGTCGTTCCTCTTCGCGATCATCACCGCGGCGGGCGATACGCTGCAGATCTCCCAAGGCCTGCCGTATGCGGTCGTCAACATCCTGCTCGCGACGATCCTTTTCGTCGTGCTCGCGAGCCGCGGCGGCTGGGGCGTCTCGCGATGACCACGCCGCTGCTTCTCGGCCTGCTCGCGGGCGCGATCCTCTCCGGGACCTCGCTTCTCTACGCCACGCTCGGCGAGACGATCGTCGAACGCTCGGGGATCGTGAACCTCGGGCTGGAAGGCCTGCTGCTGGTCGGCGCATCGGTGGGCTTTTCCGTGACCGCGATCTCCGGCAACCCCTGGCTCGGGCTCGTAGCCGCGGCGGCGGCGGGAGCGCTCGTGAACCTTGCATTGGGCTGGCTCGTCGTCACCCGCAAGGCCAACCAGCTGGCGAGCGGCCTGGCGATGATGTTCTTCGGCTTCGGGGCGAGCGCCCTGATCGGTGCGCCGCACGTCGGCGCGGTGATCAGGGGCCTGCCGAAATGGCGGCCGGCATGGCTCGCCGACCTTTCCTGGGTGCAGGCGACGACCTTGTTCAAGTACGATCTTCTCACCTGGCTCGCGGTCCCGGTGGCGGGGTTCGTATGGTGGCTTCTCTTCCGCACGCGATGGGGCCTGGGGCTGAGAGCGGTCGGCGAGAACCCGAATGCGGCGTTCGCATCGGGTCGCGATCCCGGCGTGTTCCAGTACCAGGCGCTTTGCCTCGGCGGTGTGCTCGGCGGCATCGCCGGCGCTCACCTGTCGCTGTCGCTCACCGGCACGTGGGCGGAGTACATGACGGCGGGCCGGGGATTCATCGCCATCGCGCTCGTCATCTTCTCCAAGTGGGATCCGGTTCGTGTCATAGTCGGCACGCTCCTCTTCGGCGGCGCCGAGGCGCTCGAACTCCAGCTCCAGGCGCGCGGATCGCTGATCTCGCCCTTCCTGCTCGAAATGTTTCCGTATCTGTTGACGATCGCCGTCCTGCTCGCCTGGGGCGGCTCGCGCCGCCTCGCGGCGCCCGCGAGCCTCGGCAGGACCTTCTACGGCTCGAGTTGATCCCGGAGGACATCTCATGAACATGCGGGTTCGTTTCGTCGTCTGTGCGCTGATGCTCCTGGCGGGGCTAGTGGCGCGACCATTGTCTGCCGAGGAGCCGAAGCTCGTCATCGGCGCGGTCTACGTCGGCAGCGTCAACGATTACGGGTACAACCGATCGTTCCACGACGCGCTCACGCAGGTCGCGGCCGACCTGCAAGGCATCAAGCTGCTGGAAGCGGAGAACGTGCCCGAGAGCGCCGAAGCCGAAAGCGTCATGGAGGGCCTGGTCCAGCAGGGCGCGAAGCTCGTGGTCGCGACGAGCTTCGGCTACAAGGACTCGGCGCGCAAGGTCGCCAAACGGCACCGCGACGTCGCGTTCGAATTCGCGGGCGACGGCGACCCGGAAAGCAACTTTGGTGTCTTCTTCGGCCAGACACAGCGGGCGATGTATCCGATGGGCGTCGCGGCCGGCAAGCTGACCAGGACGAACAAGCTCGGCTTCGTGATCGGCATTCCGATCGGCTACTCGCTCGGCAACGTGAACGCGTTCCAGATGGGCGCGGCATCGGTCAACCCGAAGGTGCAGACGATCGTCGTCGTCACCGGCGGCTGGGCCGACAAGGCGAAGGAGGCCGCCGCGGCCAACGCGCTGCTCGACCAGGGTTGCGACGTCGTCTCGATGCACGTTGATTCGCCGGCCACGATCATCCGCACCGTCGAGGACCGCGGCGCGATGTCGATCGGCTTCCAGTCGATCGAAGCGCGCGCGCTGGCGCCGAGGGGATGGATCACGGGCCTGGGATTCAACTGGGCGCCTTTCTTCGCCGAGACCGCGAAGAAGGTGATGGCGGGGAAATTCCGCGGCGAAGCCGTTTATCAGGGACTGGGGCAGATGGTGGTCGTCGCGCCGTTCGGCGCAGCGGTGCCGGCCGATGTCCAGGCCGCCGTGACGAAGTCCGCCGAGGAGGTTCGCAAGGGCTTCAATCCGTTCACCGGGCCGCTGAAGGACAACCGAGGCGGTCTCGCGCTGCCGCCGGGGGCAAGCGTGGGCGTGGACCAGATGGGCAGCATGAACTGGTATGTCGAAGGCGTGGTCGGAAAGGTGCGGTGAGGCATGAGGCTCAAAGAAAGAATCGCGTCGGCCAACGAAGAAGCGCTGCGCCGCATCGTCGCCGCGAATCCCGTGCTGGTCGACGTGGCGCCGGCCTCCGAGGTGATTCCGGGCATGCGCGAGCGCCTGATCCTCCACTCCGGGCCGCCGGTGACCTGGGAGCGCATGTGCGGTGCGCAGCGCGGTGCGGCGATCGGGATGTGCCTGTTCGAAGGTTGGGCGAAAGATGCGGGCGAGGCAGAGCGTCTGCTCGCCAGCGGCGCAATCGCGCTCGAGCCCAATCATCATCACCAGACCGTGGGACCGATGGGCGGGACCATCACGAGCAACATGTGGGTGTGGGTGGTCGAGAACAAGGCGTTCGGCAACCGCGCCTTCTGCCGCCAGGTCGAGGCCCTGCAGCAGTTCGGCGACTACTCGGCGAACGCGCTCGCGCTGCTGCAGAAGTGGCGCGACGTCTGGGCACCGGCGCTGCGTGCAGCGGTGCGCAAGATGGGCGGCGTTCCGCTCAAGCCGCTGGTCGCGCGCGCCTTGCAGATGGGCGACGAGATGCACAACCGCGTCGTCGCCTCCTCCAGCCTGTTCGCGAACGCGGTCGCTCCGGTGCTCGTCGACTGCGGCCTGCCGAAGGAGCAGGTCGTCGACACGCTCTATTACGTCGGCAATCACCCGTTCCTGTTCCTCGGGCTGTCCATGGCGGCCGCCAAGTCGGCGATGGATCCCGCGCGCGACATCGACGCGAGCACCATCGTCATGGCGATGGCGCGCAACGGCACCGAGTTCGGGATCCAGGTGAGCGGGCTCGGAGCGGAATGGTTCACCGCGCCTTCGCCGCGCGTCGACGGGCTGTTCCTTCCAGGCTGGAAGGAGGAGGACGCCGGCCGCGACATGGGCGACTCGGCGATTACCGAGTGCGTCGGCTGGGGCGGGTTCGTGATCGGCGGCGCGCCGGGGATACTCACCTTTACCGGCGGCACGGCCGCGCAGGCGCTGGCCTTCAGCCGCGACATGTACGCGATCGCGGCCGGCAAGAGCCCCGACTATCTCGTGCCCGCGCTCGATTTCCAGGGCTCGGCGGTCGGCATCGACATCCGCAAGGTCGTGCAGACGAACATCGTGCCGGTGATCGACACGGCGATCGCGCACAAGGAGCCGGGCCACAGCATCATCGGCGGCGGGATCGTGCGGCCGCCGATCGAATGCTTCGCCAAGGCGCTCGCCCGCTTCGGCGAGAAGTACCGCGAATAGCGGGGCCGCCTTGGCGCGGAGGACGCTGGTCAGGAAGAATCGGTACATCGATTCGGTCTTCCTCATGCTCGTCGCGCAGCGCATCGCGGCGGAGCCCGGCATTCGCGATGCGTCGGCGGTAATGGCCACGGAGGCAAACCGTGCAGCGCTCGCCGCCATGGGTTACGGCGACGGAGGGCGCGACCCGGACTTTGCGGCCGCCGGCCCGAACGATCTGGTCCTCGCCATCGAAGGAGAGACGGCGGCCATCGATTCGGTCGTCGCGCGGGCGGATTCCTACTTTGCGCGCGGCTCGGGACCCGGCGCGGGAGTCGAAGCCGCGGCCGAGCCGCGCTCGATCGCGCAGGCGCTCGCCGAGCGGCCCGATTGCAGCGTCGCCGTGATCTCGGTTCCGGGCGAACACGCGGCACGCGAGGCGCGCGCTGCGCTCGCGGCCGGGCTGCACGTGTTC
>Ga0335077_10010559_pt1 | contig 11507 bp, 5 predicted proteins | sample Lox_Sample_31_FD_207151 | JGI IMG/M metagenome (GOLD analysis project Ga0335077, IMG submission 207151) | Soil microbial communities from Loxahatchee National Wildlife Refuge, Florida, United States - Lox_Sample_3.1 | ecosystem: Environmental > Terrestrial > Soil > Wetlands | place: USA: Florida...
CGCTTGTTGGAAACGAACCTCGACGAAATGGAACGTCCCGGAAATGTCGTCGCTGATCTTGCCCTCGACTGGCTCGGCCAGAACTCACAGAAGAAGTTCTTCCTGTGGATGCACCTCTACGATCCGCATTACCCCTATACTCCGCCTGAGCCCTACCGCCGCGAGTACGCAACGCGCCCGTACGATGGCGAGATTGCCTTTGATGACGAGCAGGTGGGTCGCCTCATCCTCTTCCTGAAAGAGAAGAACCTCTACCAGAATACGGTGATTGTGCTGGCCGGCGATCACGGCGAGAGCCTCGGCGAGCACGGCGAGAAAACGCATGGTTTTTTCATCTACAATGCCACCCTGCACGTGCCGTTCATTGTTCATTTACCCGGCAAGGCTTCCGTCCGGGTGGTGGACGATCCCGTGTCGTTGGTGGATCTCATGCCTACGGCGCTGGCGGCGGCGGGAGTAGAAATTCCGTCCGCGGTTCAGGGGCGGAACCTGCTGCCCGTCATTCGCGGCGAAACACCGGACCATGATCGCGCTGTCTACAACGAAACCTTCTTGCCGCGGATTCATTTCAACTGGAGCGAACTGCGCGGAGCCCAGAACGCGAAGTACCACTTTATTGACGCTCCGAAGCCCGAACTCTACGATCTGGCCCGAGATCCTGGTGAACTACAGAACTTGTTCTCCGACAAGAAGGCTGTGGGCGAAGAGATGCGCGCCAAACTCGCAGGGCTGATCCGCGACTACAGTGCAGGCAAAGAGATGGCGGAAAAGACAGGCCTCGACCCCGCACTCATGGAACGCCTGAAGTCTCTCGGTTACGCGGGGTTTTCTGGGGGTGGCGGGGATCCGACGATCACCAATCGCAGCCTGCCTGACCCGAAAGACCGCATCGCGACTTACGAACTCATTTCCGATGCCATCGCCGACAGCCAGCATGGCCGATTCCCGGAGTCGATCGTAAAATTGAAGGAGGCTCTCAAGACCGAGCCCGAATCGGTCGCGGCGCACTATCTGCAGGGACTCAACTACTATCGCAGCAACATGTTTCCTCAAGCGGTGGAAGAACTCCAGAAAACCGTCCAGCTGAGTCCCGACTACGCGCTCGCCGTATTCAACCTCGGCATGGCGCAGGCGCACGCCGGGCAAATTGATCCGGCGATTGAAACCCTGAAACGTGCCCTGCAACTGGATTCCACCAACTTCGAGGCCGCTTTCAACCTCGGTGTGGCTTACATCCAGAAGCGAGACCTTCCGTCTGCGGCTGCGGCGTTCCGCCAGTCGATCGCGGTCAATCCAGATCTTGCCCGCACTCATCGCGCCCTGGGTGAAACTCTGCTTTATCTTGATAAAGTGGACGAGGCGATCGTGGAACTGCGACGCGCCGTCGACCTGGCGCCGCAAGAGCCGAGTGTTCACGAGTCGCTGGCGAAGGCGTTGGCTGCGAAAGGACTTGCCGCCGAAGCGGATGAGGAGATGCGTCGCGCCCGGCCGACGCCGCAATAGATTTCATGTTGCAACTCTTACGGCTGGTCGCGCCGATGCGAATGGCAATCGTGGCTGCCCTCGTTTCCTCCGCGGTGATCGTAACCGCTCAAAGCAGGAAGGCTACGGCGGCGGCCAAGCCTCGGCCAAAACCCAACGTCATTCTTATAACCATCGATACGCTCCGAGCCGATCACGTGGGCTGCTACGGTGCCAAGACGGTGCAGACGCTCACCCTCGACAGTTTGGCACAAGACGGAGTCGTGTTCGAGCGCGCGATCTCGCAGGTTCCTCTCACCTGGCCTTCGCACGCAGTGATTCTCACCGGCACTTACCCCTTCCAGAACGGTGTCCAGGACTTCACCGGACAGCCCCTGGCGCCACAATTCAAATCGGTGGCGCAGGCTTTCAAGCAATCGGGATACTCAACGGCCGCCGTAGTCAGCGCTTTCGTGCTCGACCGGAGCTGGGGCCTGGGACGAGGCTTCGACTTCTACGACGATGCCTTCTCCGCTGAAACTTTCCAAAAGAAAGACATTGGCCTCGTGGACCGGCGTGCCGAAGAGAGCGTTTCCCACGCTCTTTCCTGGTTGAACAGGACCTCGCGCCGTCCGTTCTTTCTGTGGCTGCACCTTTATGACCCGCACAACCCGTACGATCCGCCGGAGCCCTACAACACCGAATACAAGGGGCATCTGTACGATGGCGAAATCGCCTACGCCGACCATGAGCTCGGCCGGCTGATCGCGTGGTTGAAACAGAATAAGCTCTACGATTCATCCGTGATTCTTGCCAGCAGCGATCATGGCGAATCGTTGGGAGAACACGGCGAAGACGAGCATGGTTTTTTCGTGTACAACGCTACCGTCCACATCCCACTCATTGTCAAACCCCCCGCCGGAAGCGGCATCCGTCCAGGACGGCGCAGCGAACCGGTTGAGACGGCGGCGATCGCAGCCTCGCTTCTGCAGTTGGCTGGTGTGAAGAGCCGGATCGAGCTCCAGTTCCAATCGAAAGGATGGTTCGGCCCCGAAAGTGGCAGCCAGGACCCAGCCTACAGTGAGACGTTCTATCCGTTCAGTTCCTTCGGTTGGAGTCCCCTGCACGCGCTCGAGACGGAGCGCTACCAATACATTGACGCTCCTCAGCCCGAGCTGTACGACCTGCAGCGTGATCCGGGGGAGGCTCGCAATGTCGCTTCCGAGCAGCCAGCGACGGTAGCCGTACTGAAAGAAGAATTGCAGAAGCGGCTGGCTGCCAATCCATTTGCTGGTCACAGCGCGAGCCCTGCAAACCTCAGTCCCGATGCGCAGGAAAAGCTTCAAGCGCTCGGATACTTCGGTTACCGCGCGGCGGTAACGCCAGAGCAGCTCAAAGGCGGTCTCGCCGACCCCAAAGACAAGATCTGGGAATTCAACGCGATCTTGAAGGCTCAGGACGCGTTTCAGCGCAACGATGTCGATCGCGGCGAACAGCTTCTTAACCAAGTGCAACAACGCGATCCGCAGATTTATGTGATTCCGTTCATGCTGGGCGAGTCTGCCTTGCGACGTCAGGATTGGGAGCGGGCCGCGACCCAGCTACAGCGTTGCCTGGAACTGAATCCTAACTTCGACAACGCCATGACGGGTCTCGCACACGCCCTCGCGAAATTAGGGCGCAGCCAGGAGGCCAGGACGTGGCTGAACAAAGCGGTACAAAGCAATGCACAGAACTACAGAGCCTGGTATCAACTCGGACTGCTGGCGGCGGGTGATCTCGTGACGGCCCAATCCGCCTACCAGAGAGCGGTCTCGATCCAACCCAACTTTCCTCCTGGTCAACGCGAGTTGGGACTGTTGTACTTCCAGCAGAAGAACTACGCCGCGGCTGTCCCCCATCTCGAGAAGGCCATCGAGTTAGGCTTGGAAGACGCCCATCTCCACAATTTTCTGGGTATCTGCTATAGCCGGACGAACCGTTTGCAGAAAGCAATTCAGAGTTACCGGGCAGCGCTGAAGCTTGACCCAACACTGGGGGACGTCCATCTCAATCTCGCCTTCGCCCTGCAAAGGGTTGGGAGCGCAGCCGAGGCCCGCAGCGAATACGCCGCGGCTTGCCGGCTCGAATCGAAGTACTGCTCCTTCGGTCCTGGGCCGACACCCTGACCGCGGGCCTAGTTGCTGAAGACTGCGTGCGAGCTGTCTAAAGCGCACCGCGGATCCGCTGGAACGGTCGACTCCGTCAGGCGGCTGCCGCGGAATGCCTTCCACCATTGCAGCAGCGGTTTCAATTGCTCCTCGTACGGTTTGCGGCTTTTGTTGTCCAGAAACTCCATGTTTCGTGATCTGTTAACGAGTGCCCTGCTTGTTTCTTCTTGTTAGCCGCCCAACTTCCGAGCGTTCGCGTTGCGCATCTTGCTCTTTGCCCAATTGGTCGTAAGCGTCGGCGAGAAAGGCATGCGGCTCGGCTGACTTTGGCTGCAGCGCTGCTGCCTTCTCCAGATTGGGAATCGCGGCCTCAGGATTCCCACTCAGTGCCAGAGCCCGCCCGAGCAGGAGATAAGCGCCGTAATGGCGCGGACGAAGCTCGACAACCTTCTGATACTCCCGAATTGCGTCCTGCATGCGATCCATCCGGGCGTAGGTCGTGGCCAGCGAGAAGCGCGCTTCCGCCCAGTCCGGGACACGGGCCAGGGCGGCCTCGAACTCCGCCGCCGCGCCAGCAAAATCGTCCGTTTCGAACAGCGCCGAACCTAACTGATAGCGTGGCACGGTCAAGTCCGGCCTTAGTTCGACCGCACGTCGCAGGATCGGAACGGCTTTGGTATAGCTTTGCAACGACATCAGAGCAGTGCCCAGCTGCAAGTAGGCAATGGGCAGATTTGGTTCCTTCGCGATTACCTGCTGGAGTAAGGGGACGGCTTCTTCGAAGTGGAGTTCCTCTTTCGCCATTTCGGCGTGATGCAGCAGATTCACCACCTCAATCTTGTCCTTGGGATCGGAGCCCGTTTCCTTGATTCCTGGCATGGGCGAGGAAGTACTGTCCGAGGCGACATATCCCAACGCGGCTAGTCTCTCCTGAAAGCCGGGATCGACCGCGGCTGTGGGCGCATCTTTGGAGCTGGTTGTTCTTTGTCGAAAGGCTTGAAGTTGGCCGTCGAGCGTATCGGCTACCGCGGTCGACGCCGCCGAGAGGTCGTGTGACGCTTTCGGATCGAGTGCCTGGTCATAGAGTTCCCGACGCGGCGCTTCAATGAACAGGTATTTTCCGGTTCGCCACGCGCGAATCGTACTCCATCCAAATGTGCGATGCGGATAGTCGCTCTCGGCGTAAGCCGCTCGATAGCCCCCCGATCCGGCCTTGTCCGCGGCCGCTGCGGCAGGAGAAGGCTTCATCAGCGGCAACAGCGACTGTCCTTGAACCTCCTTGGGCACTGAGATCCCTGTGGCCTGCAAGAGCGTCGGCAACACGTCCGCGAGTTCCACGCGCGCATCGATTCGTTTCCCTGCCGCTTGTCCGCCAGGCAACTTGAGCATCAGGGGCACGTGGATGGTCTCGTCGTAAAGAAACATCCCGTGCGTATCCTCCCCATGCTCGCCCAGCGACTCTCCGTGATCGGCCATGACGGCGATCAGCGCGCTCTGGTAAAGTCCACGCGTGCGCAACTGGCGCAGCAGCTTGCCGACTGAAGAATCGACGTAGGCAATTTCCCCGTCATAAGGGGCCGAGGCATAGCGGCTCTTGTAGGGTTCGGGAGGATCGTACGGATCGTGGGCATCATAGAGATGCACCCAAATGAAAAAAGGACGGCGGGGATGGCGGTCCAACCACGCCAGAGCGCGGGCCACTACTTCGCCGCCTCGCCGTTCGATTGCTTGGTAGCGGTTTTCGCCGGGAGTGCGGCGGTGAAACCCGGCATCATAGGTGTCGAAGCCCCGATCAAAGCCGGGGGCGGACTTGGCCGCCGGATCAAGAATGAGCGAACCAATGAACGCCGCGGTCTGATATCCGTGAGAGCGCAGAATGTCCGGAGCGTAGGGCAGGTCGGCAGCCAGGGGCACTCCGAAGTCGTTCACCTGATGAAACTGGGGGTAGGTCCCGGTCAATATAGTCGCGTGCGATGCGGTAGTCAGCGGGACTTGCGAGTAGGCGTGGGTGAATACAGTCGATTCGCGGGCGAAGCCATCAAGGTCCGGGCTGAGGCCACGCCGCGAACCCAGGAATCCCATGCGGTCGGCGCGCACCGTGTCCAGTGTGACAAGGATGACGTTGCTCGGCTGATGCTGCCCTGTGGCAGCTGTGGCGCTGGCAGCGAAACACAGAACACACAGCCAACGGGAAATCCAAAACATGGAGTAATAGAAGTGTACCATCGGCTCCGGCCCGCCTCAGAACCGTCACGAACGGAGGGCCATCCGCACAAACTACTGTGGGTGCGACTGCGTGTCGCCCAGAAGCCGTTTCAACAGCTCTCGAGCCTTCGGCGAAAACGGGGTGTCGGGAAACGCTTTCAGATAAGCCTCCAGTTCTTTGATCGCATCCGGCGTACGTTTCTGCTGCAGATACAGGTTCACCAGTTGCAGGTGCGCTTGCGACATGGTGGCGTCAAACTGGAGGGCATTCAACAGGCTTTTCTCGGCCAGGGCCGGTTGCCCGGTGCGGGAGTAGAGTGAGCCCTGAAGGAACAGCCCAAAGGCAGAATCGGGTCGTCGCCTCAGACCTTCACTGATCTCGCGCTCGGCCGCGTCATATTGTCGCGTCAGAAGGAACACATTGCCCAGATTGAAGTAGGCTTGCCCATCGTTCTGATTCCCCTTAAGAGCAGCTTCGAACTGAGTCTGAGCCGCGTTGAAGTCCTGGCGGCTGAGATAGAGCGTACCGAGGTTGTTATGGGCGGCATAGAAACCAGGTGAGATACTGAGTGCCTTCTGGTAGTGCTCGATAGCCTGGTCCTGATTGCCATGGTGATCGGCTTCGACGCCCTTCTTGAATTCCTGAATTGTCTTCTTAGGGAACTGCCGATAATAGTCTGACAGATCCACTAGAAACGGATTACTTCCTTCGACTCGGCTCGCAAGCGGATCATCTTTGGCGCGGGCGGTTGGTATGAGAGTGATTTGCACGAAGCACACCGGCGATTTGGTGGGATCAACCTCAACGGTTGTACTGAATGGCTCGTAAGCATCATCGTTCACGGTGATCTTGTACTCGTTGGCAGCCAAGTTGTAAAAGCCCACGCGGCCGCCCTCGTCGTTGTAGGTGCTCGTAACCGCGGAGCCTCGCATTTCCAGCGAAATCAGGACGGGATGAGGCAGGAAATCGCCGCGCCCGACGCGAACATTTGCGATGATTTTGCCTAACTGGACAGCCTGAGCGTCAATATGGTTCGGAGCAACGAGAGACAGGGCAGTTGCGATCGGGAGAAGAAACCGGGTTGCCCAATTCATGGCCGTCCACCCGTGAAACCGTATCCTACGGGCAATACCGCAAAGCTAAAGGGCTTGTTCCCATTCGGGAACAAGCCCTGGACAGGAATGGCAACTTCCGACTAGAAACTGAGTTTCAAGCCGAACTGCAGCACCCTCGGACCCAGAGTGCCACCGGCAGTACCGAAGTTGCCGCGGGTGAAGTTGTTGTGCGCTTGGCCACCAGCCGTCGCCAGCACAAAGTTGGTGTGGTTGAAGACGTTGAACCCAGCCGCATCGAATTTTAGGTTCACACGTTCCGTGAACTTGAAGAGCTTCGACAGCGTCATGTCCGCGCTCCAGTTGCCTGGCCCGACAAACGTGTTGCGACCCAGGTTGGCTTGGCAGCCCAGGCACGGAGTGGAGAATGTGTCAGGCGAGAATCCTGAGTTGTACCATCCGTTTGTCCACATGTCGTGACTTATGCCGCTAATACCCTTGATCGCGGAATCCGGACGGTCATTCTGTCCACCGTCCAGGTTGAAGTCTCCACCGAGGTTCTGGCAATTATCCGGAACATCGGCTGCGGTGCAGTGAGCGGTGGGGTCGGAAATTTCACGCAGTTTAGAACCGCCCGAGGTGAACGGCTCAAAGTGAGCTCCTGACTGGAAGGACCAGATGCCGTTGTACGACCACCCGCCGAGAATGGCGCCCGCAACTCCCTTCAGATTCTGCCCGGGAAGTTGATAGACGTAATTCAGCACCAGGCGATGCCGGATGTCGAAGATGGAATTGCCACGATCCAACCCCGGATTGACATTGCTGCTCGTGTAACCCTCACCGGCGGCAGCACCGTTCGAACTGGTGGCGCCACTGTGCCAGGTCGACCCGTCGTCAATCGAGTGACTGTAGGTGTAATCCACGTTGAACATCAGTCCATGAGTCATCTGATGTTTCACAGACAGTTGCAGTGAGTTGTAGTTGGAATTGACCTGGTTCTCCCAAGCACGGAGTTTAAGATAATTGGGATTCAGACGTGAACCCAGACCAACCAGAGTTTGCCCTAAGTTGTCCGTAACCGTAGACCCAGCCGGCAGCAACGTGCCCGGCGCGCGATTTACGTCCTCAGCCCGGAACAGTTTGTGGCCCGCCGTTCCGACGTACTTAATGTCCACCACCGTCTTGGGCATGATTTCGCGCTGGATGTCCAAGTAGAAGTTATACACATAGGGATCGCGAATGCCTTTCGGGAAGACTACGCCCGTAAGGTTCGCAACGTTGGGATTCGTCGGATCCCAACCCGTGATATTGCCATGCGACTGTGGCTCTCCGGCCGGACCCTGATTGGGATTGGTGCCCGGATTGAGCGTGTAGTCCACAGGAACATTGCTTACCTGATGGCAGTTGGAATCACCGGGGAATTGCGGACCGTCGCAGACCGAGGGACCATAGACGATGTCTGCGCCTTCCACTCCAGCGCCGCCGGCTCCGCCACCCAATATCTCATCGAACGAGTAATAAGGCAGGTTCCAGCGAGAGTTCGACAGGGGGTTGTAAAGCGTGCCCTCGTACGCAACGCCAAAGCCTCCACGAAGAGACGTTTTGCCATCACCAAACACATCCCATGCGAAACCGACTCGCGGACCCCAGTCATTGTGATCGGGTTCTCCGAGTTGAGAGGCAGGGGCAAATCCGCCGGGTCCGCAGCCCGAGCCTACTAGCGGAACCAGCGATGTGTTCACTTCCGTGCAGTCATAGGTCGTGCCATCGATGACGCCCACTGTCCCCGCTGGCACATTGGCATTCTGGATCTGCTGCACAAGATTCGACCCCGGCCCCACGATGAATGTAGTTGCGTAATTGCCTTGTTCGTTATGGCGACGGAACAAGTCATAGCGGATGCCGAGATTTAACGTCAGCCGCTTCGTGACCTTCCAGTCATCCTGGAAATAGGTGCCGAACTCCAGATTCCGCCAGTGGCGGAAATTGTCGCTCAGCTGTGCTTGAGGGTTCGGGTTATAAGCCGAGGGTGGACAAGGAGCCTTGCAGATCCCCGGATCGACGCCGTTAACCTGCAGATACGGCGCGTCGGCGGCGAAGAAGACCTGGTCGTAGAAGTAGTACGACGGCCTCGCGATATTGAACTCGCTGTTTTCAATATTGCGCCGGAAATCCACGCCCACCTTCATGTTGTGATTTCCGTGGCTGATCGACACCATGTCGGAGTACGTGTAGATGTTCTCTTTGAACGTCTGCGGATAACCGTTATAGGAGCCGAAGAAGGCTGTGCCATCTCCAAAACCAACCGCGGGCACGCCAGGCTGCTGCGTTGTGATTGCCGTGTTGTTCTGCAGGTAACCAGCCCTGAATTCATTGAGCAGGGTTGGGCTGAAGGTGTGAACGAAGCTGAAGGAACCTTGCGGGAACAGGTTCCGCACCGGATTCGAGAAACCACGAGTGCAGGAGGTGGTTGGGCAGGGACCGAACTTGTCGGTTGCGCGAAGATAGTTGAAGCTAATGAACGCGCGGTTGTTGGCGTTCCAGTTGTAGTCCAGCCGCAACGAACCTTCGTTCCCGTTAAACAGATTTCCAAAAGAATCCGTCTGACTGCTTTGCGTCCCGACGCTGGTCTCCTGAATAGATGCCGAACGGTCCAAGGTTCCGGTGGTGAGTTGCGGAATATTGGCGCAACCCGCTGCTACCATATCTGCTTGGTCCTGAACGGTGACACCAAAGATTCCAACTAATTTCTGGTGTTGCAGTGCCGTCAATCCGCCGAAACCATTCGGTGGACCACCAGCGCCCGCATCGAGGCAGAGAAGTCCAGCATAGTTGCCACCCGTGTACCCGTCCGCCGTCAGACCCGTTGATGTGCCCGGATTGGCGGGCGCGAAGTTGCTGTAGAGATAGCTTGCAACGGAATTCAAACCTGACGCTTGATCGGCAGCAATGACAGCATCCCGCCACGCCTTCGACTCTTGGATGATCGTTTGCGGCGGAGCACTAGAGGTGTACCGATCTCCCTGCAAGGACAAGAAGAAGAACAGTTTATCCTTTAGAATCGGTCCGCCAATCGTGACTCCGAACTGGTTAAAACGCAGCGGCGGACGTTTGACGCCTTGCTGGTTCAGGAAAAACTCGTTGGCATCGAGCCAGTCGTTCCGGATGTATTCCCAACCGCTGCCGTGAAAGGCGTTCGTTCCCGACTTGGTCACGAGGTTCACGGTGCTGCCGGCGCTGTTGCCGTACTGCGCGGACATGTTCAGCTGCAACTGCTGGAATTCCTCAACCGAGTCCTGGATAGGCACGTTAATCGCCCCGCCGCTCAGGCCCTTGTTCGATACACCGTTGATGAGGAAGCCGTTGAAGTCTTCGCGCAAGCCGTTGACGACGGTCTGGTGACCATTCTCAAAATCGGTTCCTTTGACGTTCACAGCGCCGCTGTTCAATTGCATAAGGTCAAAAACATTGCGGCCGTTCAGTGGCAGGTTATTGATTTGCCCGGTACTCACGATCTCGGCCAGCTTAGAATCTTCGGTGTTGACTTGGGCGACGGCCCCGGTCACTTCGACGATTTCCTTGGCCTGGCCCATTGTCATTTTGAAGTCGACGTGCGAGATCGTGCCTGCATTCACCGTCACTTCGGTATTGGAAAGCGTCTTGAAGCCGGAAGCCTCTGCGACCACCTTGTATGTGCCGATGGGAAGCTCTTTGACCACATAATTGCCGCTGGCGTTGGTGGTCGTCGACGAACTCAGGTTCGTCGCCGGATTGGTGACCGTTACTTTTGCGTTGGGAATTGCCGCGCCGGTTGGATCCGTCACGGTGCCTGTAATCTGGCCGTTCTGTACCTGCGCAAAGCCGCTACAGGTTAAAGCCAGAATGGCAAACACTGCGAGGCAAAACTGCAGTCTTCTCATTCACCTACCCCCTTGTGAACTTGTGGCGTGTGGTTTTGTATGTTTGCACGGAAACTCTTGCTTCAGAACGCTTGCTCGTATCACACCCTCTTGCGTCCCGCGTCACCTGATACTTGTGAGGTCGCAAAATTTTGCTCCCCCGGATACCGCCTTGTCAAGCTATCTTACTGATTCTTTTGACCGCCCCCACGAAAGCTTCATGCGGAAGACAGCCCAATACCTAGCGCTTTGACGGTTAGCTGGCACTTCGCCCGCCAAAGCGCAACGTAATCATTTTCAATTAGTTAGGGTTCATTTCCTGTCTGATTCTATGAGGAACAGGATGCCATGGAGGCGAATTGCTACGAAATTCCGTAGGATGTTTTCTCTGTCTTCTCGCTGAACTTCATCCTGGTGTGAGCCCTCGCGATGTTGAGGGCCTGGTCGGGAAATCAGGTTTCGCCCCTGGCCGTCTCGCCACGACGCCCTTTCCTTCTTCGACAACGATCTCCTGATCCGCAGGTTCTGGACCCAGCTTTTCCACCTGCCCGCTCGGCCAGCGAACGGTGATGCCTTCGACTTTCGTAGCCGCCCCGAGTCCGAAGTGCACCCGCGGGTCACTCGAACTCTCGAAGCTGCTTCCTGCTCGCACCTCGGCGAACCGAATCGATCCTTCTGCCATAACCTCGATCTTTGCGCCGTATCCATCCCGGTTGGACTTCGTGCCGATTGTCTTGAT
>Ga0335077_10010561_pt1 | contig 11505 bp, 9 predicted proteins | sample Lox_Sample_31_FD_207151 | JGI IMG/M metagenome (GOLD analysis project Ga0335077, IMG submission 207151) | Soil microbial communities from Loxahatchee National Wildlife Refuge, Florida, United States - Lox_Sample_3.1 | ecosystem: Environmental > Terrestrial > Soil > Wetlands | place: USA: Florida...
GGCGTAGCGGATGTCGACCTTGAAAAACAGTGTCAGCAACGGGACCAGCACCACCCCTCCACCGAGCCCTGTGAGCGAACCCAGCAGCCCAGCGACGAAAGATCCCATCGCAACCAGAATTGTGAACTCCAGAACGGTCATCCCGGTATTTCCTCAGGAATCAGCTTGGTCATATGAGTCCCGACAGCAACGCTTTGGCTCAGCGTCTGTTGGTAACGAGGACGATGCGCAGGGCTTTTTCTGCCCGCAAAACCGCAGTATCACGTAAAATAGCAGAGTTATCTCACAGAATTAGTTAGCAACTGGCAACCTCAGGAGTGTTCATGCATTTTGCACCTTTGGCCTTTTATGCCGGCCCCGATCAGGTGATGACTGTTACTTCAGGGTTGGCGAGTCTGCTCGGACTCCTGCTAATTTTCTGGAACAAAATCGTGGCCGTTTTTTTCCGGGTTATTCATATTTTCCACCGTGCCGACCCTAGTCCTTCGGGCGCTGCCACAGCCGGGGTTCCCAAGGATACGCCGAAGGCCTCGTCCTAACTTCTGGAACTGCTTCCTTGCGCAAGAGAGTCATCGTAATCGGGTTGGATGGGCTTGAGCCCAGCATTGTGGAATCCATGCTAGAGCGGGGTGAACTGCCCAATCTGGCGCGAATTCGCGCGGCGGGCGGGTATTCACGTCTTCATACTACTTATCCTGCGCAGACGCCGGTGGCCTGGTCCTCTTTTGCCACTGGCACCAATCCCGGTGGCCATGGAATCTTTGATTTCATCTGCCGTGATCCGCAAACCTACCAGCCCGACGTCGCGCTCAGCCGTTTCGAGCGGCCCAAGAACGTCTTTTCTCAGCCGCGCGTGATCAACCGCCGGAATGGTGTTCCCGTCTGGCAATTGCTGACGCAGGCCGGCGTGCCGAGTGTCGTGCTGCGTTGCCCTTGCACTTTCCCACCAGAAGCCTTGCACGGCAGGATGCTGGCAGGCGTAGGCGTTCCTGATCTGCGTGGCAGCCAGAGCAAAGGCACGTTCTACACGCAGGATCGGGCCGTTACACCTCAAGAAAACGAACAACTGATTCATCTCGATCCAGGCACAGCTTTGCAGACCAAAGTAATCGGCCCGCGCAACACCCGACAGTCTCCGCCTGCAGATGCTTTGTGTGAGCTGAATGTGCGCGTCGATCTTGCAGGGCACAAGCTTTTGTTTGAAACCGGTGGCACACCGGCAAAGATCGAAGTGGCGGAGAAAAGCTGGAGTGATTGGATACGATTCAAGTTCAAGCTGTCGCTACTGCAATCGGTGAGCGGAATTGCGCGCTTTTATGTACGGCAAGTTGCGCCTCAGATGGAGTTTTATGTTTCGGCGGTGAACTTCGATCCTGCGGCGCCCTTGTTTCCCATTTCGTCTCCCGCGGATTATGCAAAGGAGCTTTCCGAGAGCATCGGCCCATTTTCTACACTGGGCATGGCTGAGGACCACAATGGCCTGAACAACGGCCGCCTCGATGAAGCTGCCTACTTACAACAATGTGAACTGGTGCTCGCTGAACGCGAACGAGCTATGCGCTTCGAGCTTGACCGCTTCACGGAGGGATTGTTCTTCATTCTTTTCGACACGCCTGACCGCGTGCAGCACATGCTGTGGCGCTTCCGCGATCCCAAGCATCCATGCTTCGAGCCTGATCTCAGTCGCGAACTGGCCACGGGTATTGAGGAACACTATCAGCGCTGTGATCGCTTGCTGACCAGCGTGCTGGACAAAACGGACGAAAACACGCTGCTGATTGTGCTTTCCGACCATGGCTTCGGAACGTTCCGGCGGGCCTTCGACACCAACACCTGGTTATACCAGAACGGTTTGCTGGCCTTGAAAAACGGCGGCAAACCCGGCGAAGATTCGGGCGATGGATTTACCGGCGTCGATTGGTCAAAAACCTCCGCGTACGCGGTCGGCCTGGGTGGAATCTATCTGAACTTCAAAGGTCGCGAGCGGGAAGGCATTCTGCAAGAGGGCGCTGACGCGGACCGGGTGCGTAATGCGATTCAGCGCGGATTGGCTGGCTTTCCAGACGCGGCCACATCGCGTGCGGCAATTCATGGCGTCTCTCGCCGGGAAGACCTCTACTCGGGGCCGTTCGTGGAAAATGCTCCGGACTTGTTGATCAACTTTCATCCCGGGTTTCGCGTTTCCTGGCAAACGGCGGTAGGCGGATTTGCTCAGTCGCTCCTGGAGGACAATAAGCGCCGCTGGAGCGGGGACCACATCGTAGACCCCGAGGCCGTGCCCGGCATACTTTTTATGAACCGTGCAGCGCGCCAGAACGATGCGCGTGGCGTTCCTACGCGTATCATTGATCTGGCGCCCACGATTTTGAATTATCTCGGTGTGCCGGTGCCGGAATCCATGGAAGGCAAGTCCTTACTCTAAGAAACATGAAAATTTGCGTGCTGGGACTGGACTGCGCCGCGCCGGAGATTATTTTCGGCGACGAGCGCCTGGTGAATCTGCGCCGGCTGATGGATCTGGGCGTCTACGGAAAATTGCAGAGCGTGATTCCCCCGATCACCGTCCCCGCCTGGATGTGTATGAGCACCAGTCAGGACCCCGGCTCCCTGGGCGTCTACGGCTTTCGCAATCGTTCCGATCATTCCTACGACAAACTCGCCTTCGCGAACTCTCAATCCATCAAGGCACTGGCTATCTGGGACCAGTTGGCGCGGGAAGGGAAGAAGTCGATTATTGTAGGAGTCCCGCCAAACTATCCCCCGCGCCGCGTGAACGGCATCAGCATCGGATGCTTCCTCACACCCGACACAACCAAGAACGACTTTGTCTACCCGCCGGCGATGAAGCAAAGAATTACCGATCTGGTCGGAGAATATCCCGTCGATGTGAAGAATTTCCGCACCGATCGCAAGGACTGGCTCAAGGCCGAGATTTTTCGCATGAGCGAAAAGCAGTGGAAGGTCGTCCGCTGGCTGCTCGCCGAGCACGAGTGGGACTATTTTCACTTCGTTGATATTGGTCTGGATCGCATGCACCACGGATTTTGGAATTATTTCGACCCCAAACACGTACAGTTTCAGCCGGGCAATCCCTACCAGGATGCGATTCCCGAATACTACCGCTGGCTCGACGACCAGATCGGAGCCGTGCTCGAGTTGTTGAGCGACGAGACGATTGTTCTGGTGGTTTCCGACCACGGGGCGCAGCGGCTGGATGGCGGCGTTGCCATCAACGAGTGGCTAATCCGCGAGGGATTGCTCGTGCTCAATGAATATCCCTCCACGCTCACACCGTTTGAAAAGCTCAGCGTCAATTGGGGCAAAACCAAGGTGTGGAGCGAAGGCGGATATTACGCCCGTGTCTTCTTCAACGTACAGGGACGCGAGCCGCAGGGCGTGATTCCCGCGGGCGAGTATGAGTCTTTCCAGAGTGAAATGAAGGCCCGACTCGAAGCTCTGACCGACGACAAGGGGCAGGCCATGAATTCGCTGGTGTTCAAGCCGAGAGAGCTCTACCGCAATGTGCGCAACGTGGCTCCGGACCTGATCGTCCATTTCGGGGGACTTTACTGGCGGTCGATTGGCACGGTGGGACACGCGCAAATTCACATCCAGGAAAACGACACCGGTCCAGACGGTTGCAACCATGCGCAATATGGCATGTTCATCCTGGCTGCGCCCAATTGTCCCTTTTTGAGCGGGGAGTACGAAGGCGCCCGCCTGCTGGACATCGCGCCCACACTGTTGGAATTGGCGGGATACGAGATTCCCGAGACGATGCAGGGACGCTCCCTGGTCGCAGGCATGGAAAAGAAAAACTCCCGCGGGGGCCCCGATGGCGAGGGAGACAGGACAATCCACGAACGCCTTGCCGGTCTGGGATACGTATAGGCTTGTCTGAGTCTCAACCGCGCAACTGCGAGAGGATCTTCTTCACTTCTGCTGCCCGCGAATAGTTCGGGTCGATCGTCAACACGAGGCTCAGCTGCTTGCCGGCGAGCTCCGGTTCGTCATTCTTGAGGTAGGCCAATCCCAGATGGTAATGGAGGGTGGGGTCGTCGGCCATCTTCTTCCTTTCTGCCAGGTCGGCCATCTTGTTCTTTTCCGCCAGACGGAGCGCTTCCAGAAAGAGATCCCTCGCCGTCTGGTAGGCACCCTTTTGGTAGAAGACCCAGCCCAGGGTGTCGGCCGCCTGGGGCGACTCGGGCATTGCGCGGCGCGCCGTCTGGGCCAGTGACAGGGCTACGTCCACGTTGCCCCCGGTTTCCAGCATGACATAGGCGAGATTGTTCGAAGCGGTCGGGTCATCAGGCTTTATGTCTAACGCTTTCTGGTAAGCTTGCTTCGCTTTTTCCCAGTCATGCTTGGATTCGTAGAGGGTGCCAAGCAGGATATAAAAGACGCTTTCCCGCGGGTTATCGTAAGCGGACTTTTGGTAGGTGGCGATCGCGTCATCAATCGAGCCCTTTGCCACTTGCACCCGGCCTAGTTTGGCCAACGCATCCGCGTTGTTCTTATCAAGTTCACAAGCTTTCGTCAGCGCCGCTTCCGCCCCTTTCAGGTCCTTCTTTACCTCCAGAAGGACAGTTCCAAGCAGATCGTAGAAGGCGCTGTTATTGGGAACCTTGGCAATCTGAGCGTTGGCAGCGGCCACCGCCTTGTCCGCCTGCTTTTGCACCAAATAGGTATTCATGAGCCCACTGAGCGCGTCGGCCGAGCTTGGATCATGTTCCAGCGCCTGCTGATAGGCCCTTTCCGCTTCGCCGAACTGATTTTGTCTGATCCGCAGGTTCCCCATTTGGATGTAGCCGGATGCGCTTTGCGGGGCCACCTCAATGGCCTTCTTGACGTCTTCTTCCGCTCTGGGCAGTTGCTTGCGGTTGATATTGGAGACTGCGCGCAACACGTAGCCATCTGGTGATGCGGGTTGTAGCCGGATGATCTGTTCGGCGCTCTGCTGCAAAGCGCCCCAGTCCTGCTTGCGCAACGCGACCGCGGCAAGGGCGCGATGGCCTTCGACCAAGTTGTTCTCAAGCTGTACCGCTTCGCGCCATTGATTCTCGGCGCCCGCCAGATTGCCCAATGCATTAAGGGCCACTCCCAAATGATAGTGCGCCACTCCGTTATCAGGATAATTCTTGACCGCAGTCTCCAGGGTGCGGGTGGCCTCATCCGCTCGCCCACTGCGAATCTGAATCTGACCGCGATAGACCAAGGCCTCATTGTCGTTGGGTGCGGTCTGAAGAATCTGATCGTTCAATTTTGTGGCTTCATCCAGATGATTTTCGAGAATGAGCAGCTGAATGTAGTTTTTCTGGACGTGGATGTCTCTGGGGTGGTCGTGATGCAGGGCGGCATATTCCTCCGTGGCTTTGTCCAGGTCCCCGATAGCAAAATAGAAGTCACCGAGCATGGGATAAGCGTTCGGGTCGTCAGGCAGATCGCGCTTCACCTGGCGCAAGAACTCCACCGCCTCCGCTTTCCTCCCTTGCAACAGAAACAGACGAGCCAGGGCAGAGCGGGCATCTGCGTTCCGCGGATCGACCTGGATCGCATGCCGAAACTGCTGCTCCGCTTCGGGGAGGCGATTGCGTTCGACGTAGTAATTCCCCAGGGCGAGTTGCGCGATCATCGCCTGCGGATTTAGCCCCACTGCCTTTTTCAGGTCACCTTCTGCGGCTTCGGGTTGTGTCTGCACCTCCAGGCGTGCCAGATTCAGATAGTTTTCCCAACGGTTCGGCGCGAGACCGATCGCGGTTCGGATTTCCCGAATTGCGGCTGAAACATTACGTTGCGCCGCTAACAGGTTGGCGTGCGCCTCGTGGGCCTGGACGCAGGTAGCCGCTGCGATGTCCCCTTTGCAAATCAAAGGGTCCGACGGATCGGGGGCCTTTTGGCCACTAGGCGGCTCGGCGCGAAACACATCGATTTGCTCCTGTGCCTGACTCAGCGCACTCGCGGCCCCACCGCTCTCCGCAATCAGCAGGTTGGCCATGTCCAGTCGGGCCTGGTAGTACTCCGGCTGAAGCTGTACGGTACGATCCAGTTCTGCGTAGGCGCGCTGCCACTCCTGCAGCTTCATGTATGTCTGGGACAGCTGGTAGTGGGCTTCGGCAAAGCGGTCGTCTACCTGGATGGCATTCTGAAACTGAATGGCGGCTTCGCGGTACTTGGCCTGCGCAAAATAACGCTGGCCGCTCTCGAAGAACTTCTGTTTGCGCACGTTGGGATCACGTGTACAGCCGAACAGGATTGCCAGAACCCCCATCAGCAGGACCAGGCGGAAAACAGAATGATGCCTCATTGCCAATCTCCCAACTGACCACAGTATTGCGTCATAAGCACCATAGAAAGTTACGTTCGTCACTCCCCGGTTGATGGGCGGTAGCGCGCCCGCCGAATGCTCACCGAGATTCCCGGATCGGCCGTGCCTCAATGGCCCAACTGCCCAGAGGCCCTTACCGCGGCACATAACGATCGAGGTCGGGCACGAAACTGGCTACGAACGAAAGCAGCCGCTGCTGAGCCGAATCCGCCGATTCCTCCGCTGACAGGGGAGTGACCACCCGGATCAGGGCGCCGTCGCTGCGATGGAGGCGTATCGAATCCGCAACCAGGTAGTACTTTGCCGAATATTCACTGGCGACGGCACGGCCGTGCGCCAAATACCAGTACAGCACCAACCGGCGCTGGCCTGCTTTCGCAATCACGTAGCGGTTCGCAGGGAATGGCGTCTGCCCCGGCAGCGACACGGTGACGATACGGGAATCCACGGGCAGCCAGCCGGAACCGGGCAGGCAATGTTTGGGAGAGTGAATCGTATCGCCCGTGCGTTGACTGGGGAAATACGCGATGAATAAATCGATGTCCGACAGTGCCTGGTTCTCGCTGGCGTAGTTGCGGTACAGAAAATCGCCGGGCCCGAGAACCCGCAGCTCCTCCTCAGGGATGGGCACGTCCGTGCCCGTCCGCGAGTCAAGCTGCGCCGGAAACGAAGATAGTGGGTCCGGGACAGGGATGACTTCAGTGCGGCCGTGCAGCAAAAGTGCTGTAGGCGCGAGCAGAACTGCGGCCAGCACGAACCGGAGGTGTGAACTCATGCCCGGGCCCTGTCCTTTCCGAAGATGATGAGCAGGAACTTGTGAACCAGATAAAGCATAATGAGTGAAGCCACAAAAATCAGCCAGCCTTCAAACTCATGATAAAAGCCCAAGGCCTTGGCCGGGTCCCAATATTGCGCAAGCAGGCCCGTACCCACGATGCGGAGGCTGTTCGCCGCCACTACAATCGGCAGTGAAGCCAGGACTAGGGCCACGCGGACCCCAATGCGCGTCTCCATCAAGTATCCATAGATCACCGCCAGCGTCGTCAGCGACACCAGCGAACGAATGCCGCTGCAGGCTTCTGCCACCTCCAAATCGATTCTGGGCAAATGAAGCACATTCCCTTCCCGCAGCACTGGAACGCTGCAAAACCGAAGTACGGCGGCGGCAATCTTGGAAGCCAAAAGCTGCAGCGGAAGGGTGACTTGATTGATCACGATCGCCGGCAACGGAATCATGAGAATCAGGAAGGCCCAGGGGAACAAAACTGCGCGGAAGTAGCTCCAGCCGAAAAACAAGATGATCAGCCCTGCGAGCACAAGGAGCAAAGAGAAGCGGGAAAGAAAGAGCTCCGCTCCCAAGTCCCCTAGGGCGAGGACGCCCAAAGCCACAACGAGGATCGGCAGCCCCCACCAGGAAGGGCGGCGGGGCAAGACCGCTAGTCTTGACCGGTTTTGCCACAGCACAAAAAGGGAAAACGCAGGCACGAAAAAGCCATGCGAAAAATTGGGGTCGTGCCACCACTGGTGAACCAGGCGGAGCAGGATGGGGTAGTACAGCCAGCCGACGAGAACGGCAAGGAACAGCAAGTGCCAACGTGGAGTTGGCGTTGGCACAGACTTCCGAACCGGGGCCGGAACAGCTTCGACTTGTGCGAAGTGGCCCACGTCAGAGCTGGCACCCGCAGTACAGCATGGGGACAGAATATGCGAACTCTTCCTTGCCGCGCAATGAAATCGCCACCTTAGCGTGGCGGTGGCCCTGCCGCTTCAGACTCAAGGCGGGGAAAACAGTTCGGATTGGAGTTGACTCTAGAGACGTCGCCTAGAACGGCCCGGACGCACCCTGTTTTCCGATGCATGTCATTTGTTCGCAATACCTTACAATCTGCACTGGGGCATCGGCTCGTTCGGTATGCCCTTGGTGACCACAGAATGTGAAAAAAGTTTCCCTTTTGTCCCGCCTAGGTTAGGTTTAGGAGCCGGGGGCCAGCGGCCGGAAGGCACCCGGATGGCAAGCTATAATGCTGATAATAGGAACACTTGCTTTGGAGCCGACAGGGAAATTGGGCATGGCCGTATGGCACTAGTCTTGCAGTTCGAACGCCTAGGACTGATCCGGCGAAAATCCGTCTTTTCCCCACCCGGCCTGGATGGTCGAAGAATTATGGATCAACATCTAGCAGAAAAGCCCCAGTCATCGACTCTGGGTTCTCCACCCGCGCCAGGTGAAACGAGGTTCCTCAGTGCCCTTAGCCCAAGCATGCGGGCGGTCGAAGCAGTGATCCGGGAGCTTGCCCAAAACAAGGTTCCTGTGTTGCTTCTGGCCGAAACCGGGGCAGGCAAACGGACGACTGCCCAGAGGATCCACCAGCTTTGCGGCTACCCGGCGACGGCGTTCCATGTCTGCTCCTGCATTAGACTGGTTCCGCAACAACTTGGGGAAAGTGACAGCACTTGGTGCCAGTCAGGCACCGTCTTTTTTGAAGAAGTCGGGAACCTAACCGCGGAATGTCAAACCAAGCTAGTCCTGGTTCTTTCCCAAATGAACAGAAATGGCAACGACTCCCCCGGACCGCGGCTGGTCTGCGGGAGTTCGCGAGATCTGGAAGCGGAAGTGCGGTCGGGACGATTCCGCGAGGACTTGTACTACCTGATTAGCGGAGTTTGTTTGCGCTTGCCCCCGTTACGCCAACGCAAAGAAGACATGGCTTCCCTGATCGAGTTTTTTCTGGCCAAGCACGCGGAAGAATTTCATCGGTCGGTACCGGCGCTGAGCGCGCCGACGCAACAATTGTTCCAGGAATATGCCTGGCCAGGAAACGTCCGCGAACTAGAGGACGTGACGCGGGCGATCGTCGTGCTGGGGGACGAGGCCCTGGTCATGGGCGGATTGCGGGCGGTGTTGACCAAGGCGGACCGCCCCGGCCACGGAGAACGAGTGTCTCTGAAACAAGCGGCGCGGGCCGCGTCGCGCGAAGCGGAGAAGAAACTGATTCTGAAGGTGCTCACCCGCACCCGGTGGAACCGGCGGCGGGCTGCGCAGGAGTTGCAGATCAGCTATAAGGCGCTTCTGTACAAGCTGAAGCAGATCGGCTGCGAATATGAAGCGTCGTAGCAGCACGGAGAACGAATGAAGCGAACTTTAGGATTGATCGTCGGAATCCTGCTCATGCTGGCCGGCGGGCGTGCGGCAGCACAAGACAGTGCCAAGGACAAGCCCAAAGCGGCGCCGGGCAGCGAAAACTCGTCCGCCCAGGCAACCTACATCATCGGTGCCGACGACACCCTCCATATCGACGTATGGAAAGAGCCGGACTTGACGGCGACGCTGCCGGTCCGTCCGGACGGCATGATTTCCTTGCCCCTGCTCAATGATGTGCAAGCCGCCGGGTTGACTCCGATGGAATTGGCAAGCCGGATCACTGAAAAGTTAAAGAAATACGTTGCGGACCCGCGCGTCACTGTGGTGGTGACCCAGATGAACAGCCAGCGGCTCTTTGTGACCGGCGAAGTCTTGCATCCTGGCGCCATGACACTGTTGCCAAATATGAATGTGCTGCAGGCGCTTTCGACTGCTGGTTTTACCCAATATGCCAGCACTAAGGGAATCTACATTCTGCGTTCGGAGAACGGCAGGCAAGTGAAACTGCCAGTCAATTACCGGCAGCTGCTGAAGGGTGAGGGGGTCGATCAGAGCATCATCCTGAAGCCGGGAGACACGATTGTCGTCCCATGAGGAAGCAGGGATGAGAACGACTTCATCGATCGCCGTGGGAACGCTGGCGACCCTGTTGCTGGCGCTGACCTTCGCACCGCGAGCCGCTGCCCAACAGCCCGGTGGGGGGACGGCTGCGCCGCCCGCGGCGGTGGGACAAGACAACTCAGCACTGGGAACACCCGAGAATCCACCTCTTTCAGGCCTGGATCAACCCTCTCTGGAGCCCGGTGTGAGCGCCCGCAATTTTCTCCAGCCGGCTATCCAGGTGAACCAGGCGGTGGATTCCAATATCGGGAATGATTTGGGGGAGTCGGCGGTTCATGGCGTTACCCGCGTTCTAGGAAGCCTGCTCCTGAAGAGACTCTGGAGCCGCTACGAAACGGACCTGGCATATGTAGGGGGTGGCGCTCTCTACACTGGATATGCAAGGACGGGCAATGTAGTCCAGGCCCTGGAGGCCCAGCAGAGGCTGGGTTGGCGCACTGGGCAGCTGGTCCTGCGTGACATGTTCAGCTATTTGCCGGAGGGACAATTTGGAGCGGCCGGAGCGTGGGGCTTGAACAATGTGGGTGGTCAGTCTTTGGGCTCGGGAATTTCGGGAATCTTCAATTCAGGGCAGCTTGGTTCACTGGGGCAGGAGCCGCGCATCACGAACATAGCCCTGGCCGACATGGCACAAAGCTTCACGCCGCGCACTGCCCTCACGGTGACCGCGGGTTACGGATTGGTCCATTTCACCGACAACAGCGCGATCGCTACCCAGACTAATCCCAGCTTCATCGACAGCAACACGGTCAGTGTGCAGGCGGCCTACAACTACCAGCTTTCCCGCAGGGACCAGGTCGCCCTGCTGTATGCGTACCAGAATTACACTTTTCCCGACCTGCCTGCCACGCTTACTGACCTGACGGGGGCGTCGGTCCGGTCCAACATTGTCAGCGTCCTGTATGGGCATCGCATCAGTGGGCGCATGAATTTTGTAGTCGGCGCGGGTCCACTACTCACCCATATCCAAGGTCCGCTACTGGGTTCTTCGAACCGCTTCACCGCGTACGGGCACCTGCTCTTGCAATATCGATTTACTCGCACCGTGCTGTCACTGGCCTACAACCGCCACAACACCAATGGGTCTGGATTTTTCCTGGGCGCGGAAAGCGACATCGCGCGCCTCTCGGCGGGCCGCCCCCTGAGCCGGCGGTGGGAGGGCGCGCTTGACGTGGGTTACGCCCGCAGCAAGAGCCTGATATCGGGTACGGCCATCGCCGGGCTTGACGCGACCGGATTCGATCGGGTGTTTGCCGGAGGGGATATACGCCGGCAGTTCGGACGCTATTGGACTGGTTACCTCGACTATCAGTTTAACGATCTGATTCTCAATGGTGCAACCTGCGGGGGTGCGTGCAGCTCGCAAAGGCATGTGGCGCTGCTCGGGGTGGAATGGCATCCCCGCCCGATTCGGCTG
>Ga0335077_10010563_pt1 | contig 11505 bp, 10 predicted proteins | sample Lox_Sample_31_FD_207151 | JGI IMG/M metagenome (GOLD analysis project Ga0335077, IMG submission 207151) | Soil microbial communities from Loxahatchee National Wildlife Refuge, Florida, United States - Lox_Sample_3.1 | ecosystem: Environmental > Terrestrial > Soil > Wetlands | place: USA...
CGAGTTTGCCGCGCTGCTCGCGCGCCTCACCGCTGCCGCCGAGGCCGGCGACGGCAGGCGCTTTGCGCAATGCTTCGATCCGGACGCGGTCTATCACGACTACATCTATGGCGATCACCGCGGCCGCGGCGAGATTGCTCATATGCTCGAGAGCCTCTTCCACCGCGACGCCGCCGAGTATCGGTGGCGGATGTTCGATCCGGTGTGCCAGGGCGATGTCGGCTATGCCTGGTCGCTGTCGAGCTTCGTCTCGAAAATCCCCGATTTCGCCGGCAAGCGCGTGGTGATCGACGGGATGAGCCGATTCCAGCTCAAGGGCGGGCTGATTGGCGACTACAGCGAATCCGTCAATGGCGGCGTCGCCATGGTGCAGCTCTCCGTTGCGGCACCGCGGATCGAGAAGGTGCTGCAGCGCTGGGCGCGCCAATTGCTCGAGCGGCCGGCGGTGCAAGCCTATCTCGCGCTGCCGCGCTGAGCGTCGCAACCCGCAGACCAGAAAGGATCCTCCCATGCCTGCATCGCCGGTCAGCATCGCGCGCAAGGGGCGCATCGCGACCATCCGCTTCGATGTCGGTGACGGCAAGAACGCGCTGTCGCGTCAGGTCATGCGCGATCTCACCGCCGCGGCCCGCTCGTTCGAGGATGACACCGAGACCTCGGCGATCGTGCTGGCGGGCGCGGCTGACGTGTTCACGCTGGGCTTCGACCTGCGCGAAGCGCCGCTCGAGGCCATGGGCCTCGCCGAGCGGCGGCAGTTGCAGGCGCTGGGGCCGCGGCTCTGCCGCGCCTGGGAGACGCTGGAGCCCATGACGTTCGCCGCCATCGAAGGCTGGTGCGTGGGCGGCGGTGTGGCGCTGGTGGCGGCTCTGGATCTGCGCCTCGCCGGTGCCGGAGCGCGCTTCTACGTGCCGGAGATCGAGCGCGGCATGAACATGAGCTGGCAATCGGTGCCGCGGCTGGTCGCATTGATGGGCCCGGCACGCACCAAGCGGCTCACCGTCATGGCCGAGCGCATCGACGCCGAGCGCGCCCGCGATTGGGGGCTCGCCGACGAGACGGCACCGGCGGGCGCCGCCTTCGACGCGGCGATGGCGATGGCAGAGCGCGTGGCGGCGCTGCCGCCGGTGCAGGTGCGCATGTGCAAGGAGGGCGTCAACGCCGCCAGCACCGCCCTGCACCACGCCGTCAGCTTCATGGATCGCGACCAGTACGCGCTCGCGGCCCAGTCCGAGGACTACCGCGAAGGCGTGCGCGCCTTCCTCGAGAAGCGCAAGCCGCGCTACACCGGCCGCTGAGCCACGACAGCGCCGACCACGAAATCGGCAGTGTTCACGCTCTCGCGGTCTTGAGCGCCGCCTCCAGCTTGTCCATGCCTTCGTCGAGCACGGCATCCGAAACGGTGAGCGGGACCAGGATGCGGATGGCGTTGGCGAAGACGCCGCAGCTCAGCAGCACCAGCCCCTCGGCAAGCGCCGCCTCGGTGACGCGGCGCGTCGCGGCGGCGTCGGGCTCGTAAGTGCCGCGCGACGCGACGATGTCGAAGCCCACCATCGCCCCGGGGCCGCGGATGCCCGTGATGACCACGGTGTCGTTGCGCGACGCGATGCGCTGCAAGCGGCTCTTGACCGAGGCACCGATGATTTCGGCCCGCTCGAGCAGCCGCTCCTCGGCGATGATGTCGAGTACGGCGAGCGCCGCGGCGCAGGCGACGGGATTGCCGGCATAGGTGCCGCCGAGACCACCCGGCTCGACCATGTCCATGATCTCGGCCCGGCCGATCACGCCGGACAAGGGAAAGCCGCCGGCCAAGGATTTCGCGATCGCGATCAGATCTGGGCGAACCGAGCTATGCTCGACGGCGAACATGCGCCCGGTGCGCGCAAACCCCGTCTGCACTTCGTCGACGATGAACAGGATGCCGTGGCGGTCGCAGAGCCGGCGCAGCTCCTGCATGAGCTCCGTCGGAGCGGGATAAAATCCGCCTTCGCCCTGAACCGGCTCGATGACGATGGCGGCCACGCGCTCGGGCGCCAGGTCGGCACGGAAAAGGAAGTCGATCGCACGCAGGCAATCGGCGACCGTGATGCTGTGATCGGGCACCGGGAAGGGCACGTGGTAGATGTCGCCCGGCATCGGGCCGAACTGCTTCTTGTAGGGCGCGACCTTGCCGGTCAGTCCGAGGGTCATCATGCTGCGGCCGTGGAAACCGCCGGCGAAGGCGATGACACCGCTGCGCCCGGTGGCGGCGCGCGCGATCTTGACCGCGTTCTCGACCGCCTCGGCGCCGGTGGTGAAGAGGATGGTCTTCGCCGGGCCCGAAACCGGCGCCAGCGCGTTCAGCCGCTCGGCGAGCGCGATATAAGGTTCGTAGGCGCTCACCTGGAAGGCGGTGTGGGTGACCCGCCGCAACTGCTCCTCCACCGCCGCCATCACCTTGGGATGGCGATGCCCGGTGTTCAACACGGCAATGCCGCCGGCGAAATCGATGTAACGCCGCCCTTCCACGTCCCACAGCTCGGCATTCTCGGCACGCGCCGCGAAGATGGGATGGGCGGTGGAGACGCCCCGCGGCACCGCTTTGGTGCGGCGCGCCGCGAGCTGCGCATTGGTGACTTCCATGGACACTCCTTCCTCAAACGCGATTGCGCCATTCATTCGATAGACTTGGACCGGTAGCGCTCGTCGCGTTGCCGCCGCAGCGTCGCCGCGCAGCAGCAACAGGGGCACGCGCCAGCGGACCGATATTCCAAGATCTTGAAGATCACCACGCCTGGTCGAACCGTCCGCTGATCACTCGTGCGTCCGGAGGCGCTTCTGGCCGGAGAGCGACCGCCGTTGCGACGGGGGCGTCTCCTTCGTGCTTTCCTTTTCGGCGCGCGCTTCCCGCTCGCGCAGGACCCGCACCAGGCCTTCGGCGGAATCCCAGATGTCCTGGCCGATCGCCTGACGCGCCGCCGCAGCGTCGCGCTGCCGGAGCGCGCGTAACGCCTGGAGATGGTTTTCCAAGGAGTCGACGAGGTTGCGGCGATCCGGCAGCATCAGCCCGACATAGGGTCCGATGCGAATCCAGGTCGGCTCGATCAGCGATACCAGATGCTGCGAGCGGCTGGCGCGATAGATCGCCGAGTGGAACGCCCAGTTGGCGCGGAGATAGTCCGCATGATTGCCGGCCTCGGCCGCGGCTGCGAGCTCCCGGTAATGCGCATCGACCTTTTCCAATTCCGGCGCCTCGATGAGCAGCGCCGCCTTCTCCGCCGCGAGCCCTTCGAGGGCGATCCGGATGTCGCGCAGCTCGAGCAGCGAGGCGGACGTCATCTCGGGCACGCCGAGCGTGCGGTTGGGCCGCGGCTCCAGCGCATGCTCGATCTCGAGGCGGCGCACCGCGTCGCGCACGGGCATCGGGCTCGTGCCCATCACTTCGGCGGTAGCGCGCAGCGTCAGGCTTTCCCCAGGCTTGATGACGCCGCTCATCAGCGCCTCGCGCAGCTTCTGGTAGGCTTGGTCCTGGAGCGTGTTGCGCACGATCGGCGACAGGGCGGCAGCGGCCCGGGCACGCGGCTTTCCCGGCGCCTTCGGCACTAGCCTCAGGGATGAGCCGGCGCTCCGCCGGGGCGTCGTCTTTTTCGGCATTTCTTCCCTTCCCTTGTGGCCAAATCGGCGGCTCAGGCGAGTTGACATATGATATCACAAAATCGGATCATGTCACCCGGCGGCGCGAAGGCCGATGTGACGGCAGCGGACGCCGGGATCGCGCGAGCCTCGATTGCTGTATGCTCGGCAGAGGGAAAGCGGTCGAGGCGAAGACTAAGAGAGAGGAGCGACCCGAATGACCATGATCAATTGCGATATGGGCGAGAGCTTCGGTATCTATCGGCTCGGCGATGATGCCGCTCTCATGCCGATGATCACGGCGGCCAACGTCGCCTGTGGCTTCCACGCATCCGATTTCAACCACATGCGCCACACGGTGCAGCTTGCGAAAAAGCATGGGGTAAAGGTGGGCGCCCATCCCTCGCTGCCCGATCTTCAGGGTTTCGGTCGACGCGAGATGAAGATCGGCCGCGAGGAGCTGGCGAACTGCCTCATCTATCAGATCGGCGCGCTCAAGGGTTTTCTGGATGCCGAGGGCATGCCCCTCAACCACATCAAGCCGCACGGCTCGCTCTACGGCATGGCGGGACGCAACGAGGAGATCGCGCAGGCGATCTGCGATGCCGCCGACGTCTTCAAGGTGCCGCTCTTCGGTGCGATCGGCTGCCTGCACGAAAAGATCTACCCGCAGCGCGGCCACGTCTTCCTTTCCGAGTACTACACCGATCTCGATTACGGCGATGACGGCGGCGTGGTTATCACGCGCGAGCATCACGCCGTCGATCCCGCCGAAGCGGCCAGGCGCACGGTGCGGGCGATCCGCGAGGGGCTGACCCGGAGCATCGGCGGCAAAGAGATCAAGGTGCGTGCCGACACCATCTGCGTCCATTCCGACACGCCCAACGCCGTCGCGATTGCGCGTGCGGTGCGCGAAGCTGTCGCGCCGCTCGGATCGGCGGCGGCGTCCTAGACTGGTCTCGCGGCGGACAACGGCGCGACAGCGGCCGACACCGGCCAAAGGGATCGCGCGATGAGCGAAAGAACGGCCATGCGGCTCCAAGGCAAGGTGGCGATCGTCACCGGCGGGTCACAGGGGATCGGCGAGGCGATCGCCGCTCGCTACGCCGCCGAAGGCGGCAAGGTCGCGATCGTCTATCACCGCGATGACGGCAAAGCGGACGCGGTGGTTCGCCGGATCGCCGCCGCCGGCGGCACGGCTAGGGCGTTCAAGGCCGATTGCGCCAAGGTCCCTGAGATCGATCGCATGGTGGCCGAGGTCATCGGCCATTTCGGCGCGGTCCATATCCTGGTGAACAATGCCGGCGTCTTCCGCACCGTTCCCGTCGCGCAAACCACGGAGGAGATCTGGGACGAGCAGCTCGATCTCAACCTCCGCGGCGCCTTTTTCTGCGTCAAGGCGCTGCTGCCGGAATTCCTGCGCAACGGGGGCGGCAAGGTCATCAACATCACCTCGATCGCCGGCGTCGGCGCCTTCCTGAACTGTCCCGCCTATTGTGCGTCCAAGGGCGGGCTTGAAAACCTGACCAAGGCGCTCGCGGCCGAGCTCGGCCGCCTCAACATCAACGTCAATTCCCTGGCCCCCGGAAATGTCGCGACCCCTCTCAATGCGCACCTGCGCGGGCCGGGGCATGAGGAATATCTGCAGCTCATGCGGACGATGACGCCGACCGGCCGCGATTTCCTGAGCGTCGAGGAGATGACCGGCGCCGCGGTCTTTCTCGCCTCGGAGGATGCCGCGGCGATCCATGGCGCAACGTTGATGGTCGATGCCGGGTGGTCGGCGTGGTAGCTGCTGCGCGGGCAGGCCTCGCTCAGCGCGAGCGCCCGAGTCCCGTATCCCTCAGCTCGATCTCGATGAACACCATCTCGTCCGCGCCGTTGTTGACGACGTCGTGCTCGACGCCGGCCGAGCGAAAATAGGATTGCCCGAGCCGCAAGGATGCGGTCGAGACCTCGCCCTGCGGCCCGATCAGTTTGAGCTCGCCATCGCGCGCCGGCACGACGACATAGTCGTGCTCGTGCCGGTGGAAGCCGGTCGCCGCGCCGGGCGAGAAGCGCCACTCGGTGACACGGACGAGGCTGTTGTCGATCTGCACGGTGGGAATGGCGGCTTTCCGGTTCATCCTCCCCTCCTGACGAGCGCTGTCGCAAATGGATTCACCACGGAGGCACGGAGAATAAGTGTTTGGCGCGCGAAGCGCGCCATTCCTTTTCTTCTCTGTGATCTCCGTGCCTCCGTGGTGAATCTTTCCATGCCACAGGTGCGGCGACAAATGCGATTGCCCTCCCCTCCAGACAGGCTCCTAGCTTCGCGTGACGCGCAACCGGTCGAGGAAGATGGCGCCGATGATGACGCAGCCGAGCAGGATCTGCTGCACGTAGCCGCCGACCTCCAGCAGGTCCATCGCATTCGACAGCATGGTGACGAACATGGCGCCGAGCAGCGCCTGCAAGATGCCGCCCACCCCGCCCATCAGGCTGACGCCGCCGATCACCGCGGCGGCGATGCTCTCGAGCATGAGACTGCCGCCGAGATTGGGCTCGCCTGAACCGGTGCGCGCCGTGAGCATCAGCGCGCCGAACGCCGCCAGCAACGCGCAGCAGACATAAGCAAGCGCGAGATAGCGCTTGCTGGGCAGGCCAGCCAGCTCAGCGGCGCGCGGATTGTTGCCGATGAGGTAGAGGGAACGGCCGAAGACGGTGTGGCCGAGGACGAAATAGAGCAGCAGCGAGATGATCGCCGCCAGGGTCAGCGGAACCGGGATGCCGGGGATGAAAGTGCCGTCGTAGAGCAGATGCGAGAAGGGGTCCGGCACGTTGAAGACTGGCCTGCCGCCCGAGATGGTGGTGGCGAGGCCAAGGCAGATGTTGAGGCTGCCCAGGGTGACAACGAAGGGATTGATCCCAAGCCCGGCGACGAGAAGGCCGTTGAACAGCCCCACCAGCAAACCGAATCCCATACCGGCGGCGAGGCCCGCGACGACGATGAGCCAGGCCGGGGCTCCCGCCGATGCCAGCCCGGTCATGACCAGCGCGCTCGCGACGCTGATGGCGGAAACGCTGGCGCCGAGCGACAGGTCGAAGCCGCGCGTCAGGATCACCATCATCTGTGCTGCCGCGAACACCAGGACATAGCTGGATTGGTTCAGGATGTTGATCAGATTGCGCTGCGACAACACCCGTGGCTCGACGGAGAAGACCGCCAGCTCCATCGCCACCATGAGCAGCGGCAGCACGAAGGCGAACGCCCAGCTCAGGCGCGGCCGGCGCCGCGTCCGGCCGCGGCGGACGGCGATACCGAGCTCAGACAAGGGTCATCCTGCGCTTGGCCAGCTCTTCGACCGCAACCGCGAGCACGACGATCACGCCGAGAAAAATCGACTGCACGCGCGGGTCGATCTTGAGCAGGTCCATGGCGTCGGTCAGCGTCAGCAGGAAGACCGCGGCGAGCGCCACCATCTCGACCTTGCCGACGCCGCCCTTGAGGCTGACGCCGGCGATGACCGCGGCAGCGATGCTCTCGAGGGTAAGCTGCGCGTTCAGCACCGCCTGACCCGAGCCGATCTGCGCGGTCAGCGCCAAGCCCGACACCGAGGCCAGCATGGCGCACAGGGCATAGGCCAGGATCAGATGGGTCTTGGCGCGGACACCGGAGACGATTGCCGCCTGCAAATTGCCGCCGATCGCGTAGATGTAGCGACCCATGCGCGTGAAATTCTGCATCACCCACAGCAGCATGACGATGATGACGGCGACGTAGACGGCGGTGGGAAGCTGCAGCCACAATCCGCGGCCGAAATCGTTGACGAAGGATTTCGGCATGCCATAAACGGGAATGCCGTCGGTCAGCAGCAAGGCGAAGCCGGTCGCGATGGAGGCGGTGCCGAGCGTCACCATGAACGGCGATACCTTCAGGAAAGCGACGCAGAGCCCGTTCAGCAGTCCGATCGCCAAGCCGCAGCCGACGCCCGCGCCCACGCCGAGCGCGATGATGATTCCGGGATGGCCGCCAAGGGAGCCCGCGAGGCCGGCCATGACCGAGGCGCTGACGACGCTGGTCAGCGCCACCACGGCGCCGACCGAAAGATCGAAGCCGCCGACGATCATCACCAGCATCTGCCCGACCGCGAGAATCACCAGGTAGGAAGAGCTGCGCAGCACGTTGAAGATGTTTCCCAGGGCGAGAAAATGCGGCACGAAGAGCGCCAGAACGATGACGAACAGGGCCAGCATGATCGGCAGAAATCCGACCGCCGCATAGAAGCGATACGCACGATCGAATGCCGAGGCCGATGCCTCCCTGCCGGTCACCTCTCCCGCCATCGCGCGTCCTGTCAGCCTGCCGCCGCCGCCGGCGACCTCTCACCGAAGAAGTACGATAGCACTTCCGGCTCGTTGATGTCCTTGCCGGTCAACTCGGCCACGATACGCGACCGGTGCATGACATAGAGACGGTGTGAGAGGTGCATGACCTCCGGCAGCTCCGATGAGACGAGAACGATGGCGACGCCGGCCGAGACCAGCGCTTTCATCAGCTCGTAGACCTCCGCCTTGGCGCCGACATCGACGCCGACGGTCGGCTCGTCGAACAGGAACACCTTGATGTCGCGGGTGAGGCCGCGCGCGAGAAGCACTTTCTGCCGGTTGCCGCCGGAGAAGTTGGCGACCGGACGCTCGATCTGCGGCGGCTGCAGCCGCAGCCTTTCGACGATCGACTGGATGACGCGCCGCTCGCTGCGGCGCTGTAGTACGCGGGCGCGCGAGAAGGCGGGGAGATCGAGCGCCGCCATCGAGGCGTTTTCGCGCACCGGCCGGGACAGGGCCAGCCCCTCGGCGACGCGATCCGAGGGGAAATAGCAGAGCCCGCGTCGGAGCAAGGCGGTGGGCGAGGGATGTGCGACCACCTCGCCGCCGACGCGGATCGTGCCCGAGGCGATTGTCTCCAGGCCGAAAACGGCGCGGATGATCTCGGACTTGCCGCAGCCGACCAGGCCGGCGATCCCGGTGATCTCGCCGGCGCGGGCGAAGAAACTGACGTCGTTCACCGATCGGTCGGCAAGCGTCAGATGCTCGACCTCGAGCAACGTCTCGCGGGGTCGGAACTCGATCTCCGGAAAGAGCACATCGATCTTGCGGCCGGTCATGAGCTCGACCAGCTCCGTCTCCGAGACCTCGCCCGACGCGACCGTCCTGATCTTGCGGCCATCGCGCAGCACCGTGATGCGGTCGGCGATCGCGGTGATCTCGCGCATGCGGTGCGAGACATAGATGATCCCGACGCCCGCGGCCTTCAGCTTGGCGACAAGGCTGAACAGCTTGGCTGCTTCCGCCTCGGTCAGCGACGCCGTCGGCTCGTCGAGAATCAGGAGCCGCACCTCGGTAAGAAACGCCTTGGCGATCTCCACCATCTGCTGGTGCGCGCGCGACAGCTCTCTGACCTTTCGGTTGGGGTCGAGATCGAAGCCGAGGTCTCTGATGATCGCCTCCGCCTTGGCCCGCATCGCCGCGCGGTTCAGCAATCCGCCGGCGGTCAGTTCGCGGCCGAGGAACAGGTTCTGCTCTACCGTGAGATCGGGTACCAGGCTGAATTCCTGGAACACCGGGCTGATGCCGATCGCCCGCGCCTCGTGCGGCGTCAGGCGCGAGAGAGCGTGCCCCCGATAGCGGAAGGCGCCGGCATCGGGCGGATAGGTGCCGGCGATGATGTTGATCAGCGTCGATTTGCCGGCCCCGTTTTCGCCGAAGAGGACATGAACTTCGCCATGGCGGAGGTCGAAATCGACGCCGTCCAACGCCACCACGCCCGGGAAGAATTTCGAAATCCCGGTGAGCTCGAGCAGAAGGTCGCCGCGGACCGGCGAACCGGTCCGCGACGCATCCTCGAGTTGTGTCGGGCTCACGGGACCCGCGGGCGGCAAACCATCTCGATCACGGTCACGGCGCCTTGACCGAATAGACCGCCTTGAAGTCCGCCGGGGCCAGCACGAGGCTCATATTGATCTTGCTGAGATTGTCCTGGGCGATCATGTCGGGGATCGCCTTCGCGCTTTTGACGTAGGGCTTGTGTTCGAGCACGCGCACCGCCGTATCGATGGCGATCCGCCCCTGCAGCACTGGATATTGCGTGGCGAAGCCGAGAATCTCGCCCTTCTTCAGGGCGTCGAGCATCGCCTGGTTTTCGTAGGACGACATGATGAGGATGCCCTTGCGATCGGCCTGCGCGACGGCGCCGATCGCCGCTTCGGCGGCGGGCGCGCAGCCCCAGATGACGTTCATGTCGGGATAGGCCTGCAGCGCGTTCTGAATGAGGCCGGACTGCACGGCAACGCCGGAATCGCCAAACTTGTCGCCGAGCAGCGTGATGTTGCTCTTGCCTGTGACCGCCGTCTTGAAGCCCTTGAGGAAATCCTCGGCCCAGCCGGAGCCGGCAGGGCCGGGGAAGGTGGCGACTTTGGCGGGCTTGTTCTTGAGATAGTCCACGAGATAGCTGCCGGTCTGCTCACCCATCTTGTCGAAATCGACCGTCATCTTCGACGTCACGATCGACTTCGCGACGGGATTGACCGTGCTGATGATCACCTTGCCCGCCTTGACGCCCTCGGCAAACTTCTTCTCGAGCCCCGCTTCCGAGATCGGCCCGACGATGATCGCGTCGAAATTGCCGGCCATGCAGTCGTCGAACTGCGAGAGCTGCTTCGGCAGGTTCTCGTACCCGCCGGCCTGATAGAGCGTCATGTTGACGCCCATCCGCCGCGCCTCCTCGACCACGCCGTAGTCGACCGCCACCCAGAACGTGTCCTTCATGTGCGGGAACAGCACGCAGATGTTCCAGGCTTTGGACGCCTTGGGCAACGGCGAGTACTCGTAGACTTCCTGCTTGCCGGAATCGAAATTGTAGATCTTTGCAGGCCACCAATTCTCCGCGGCGCGCGCCGTACTGCCCGCACCCAAAGCCGAAGCCGCAATCACTGTCCCCACCACCACAGCCGCGTATTTCATTGCCGTGCCTCCCGCTCGTTCGACGGCCGCACGACCGCCCCGCCGGCCGCCGCCATGATCGTGAAGGTTGGCAAGATTCAGGGGGATTGGCAATCCGATATTTGTGATATCACGCCTGCGGCGACGCCCTTCCGGGCGCGCGCGGCGCCTCAGGCGGCGCGGCGCCGGTCGCGTGCAGCGGCGGCCGTCTTGGCGCGGGCGATCACATAAGAGCCGCTGCCGTCGAGACGTGCCGTCCAACCCGGCTCGACGACGATCGTCGTCGTCAGCTCTTCGATGATCGCCGGTCCCTTGATGACCGCGCCGGCGCCGAGCCGGGCGCCGTCATAGACGGGTGTCGGCTGCGCGCGGCCGGCGGCCGAGAAGATGGCTTTGCGCCGGCCCTTCTGCGCCTTCACCGCGGGTGCGGCCTTGCCGATCCGTGGCGGCTTCGGCTTTTCGACATGGCCGTAGAGCGTGCTCTCGAGGTTGACGATCTCGACGGCGCTGTGCGGTTCGGCGTAGGTGTAGAGCTCGGCATGCCGGCGATGGAAGGCGTTCTTCACCTTTTCGATCGACTTGCCGTCGATCTCGAAGTGCCCGATCTCCACGGTGCATTCATGCACCTGCCCGACATAGCGCATGTCGAGGCTGCGCCGGATCTCGATTCGGCCGCTCGCGAAGCCGTCCGCTTCCAGGTGCTTCACCCCCTCGGATTCGATCTGCGCGAAGAGCTCGTTGATCGTGCCGCATGACGATGGATCGTCGAGCCGCATGGGGCTCGTCGCTAAATAATTGTATTTGACGTCGGAGATGATCTGACCGAAGGCGCAGAGGCCGGAGGCGAGCTTCGGCAGGATGACGGTGTCGATCCCCATGTCCTGCGCCAGCGACGTGATGTGCGCCGCGGTCGCG
>Ga0335077_10010565_pt1 | contig 11504 bp, 13 predicted proteins | sample Lox_Sample_31_FD_207151 | JGI IMG/M metagenome (GOLD analysis project Ga0335077, IMG submission 207151) | Soil microbial communities from Loxahatchee National Wildlife Refuge, Florida, United States - Lox_Sample_3.1 | ecosystem: Environmental > Terrestrial > Soil > Wetlands | place: USA...
CCCAGCGTGCGGATCAGCAGCAGCACCCCGAGCAGGAAGCCCACGTCGCCCACCCGGGTCATGATGAACGCCTTGCGCGCCGCCGCGGCCGGGGCGGGCCGGTCGAACCAGAATCCGATCAGGAGGAACGACGCGAGGCCCACCAGCTCCCAGAAGACCAGCGTCTGCAGCAGGTTCGCGGCGAGCACCAGGCCCTGCATCGCCCACCCGAACAGCGCCAGGAACCCGTAGTAGCGCGCGAACCCCGGATCCCCGGCCATGTAACCCGTGGAGTAGACCATCACCGCCAGCGTGACCGCGGCGACGACCAGGGCCATCGTGGTGGAGAGCGGGTCGAGCAGCACGCCGAACGCCAGACTCCGGGTGGCGTCCACCGGCAGGAAGACCGTCTGGGCGAGCAGCGTCCGCCCCGGCACGGCGACCGTCGCGACCAGCCAGCCGCTGGCGAGGACCGACGCGACCATCGCGGCGATGCCGAGCGCCGCGGCGGCCCGCGGCCGCCCCCGGAGCCCGAGCAGCACGACCGCGCATGCCAGGAGGGGCGCGCCCTGGACCAGCAGCGCGGCCAGGGTGGCGCCGGTCATCCCTTCAGCTCCGAGAGATTCTCGACGTTGATGCTCTGAACCTCGCGCTGGATCGCCACGAACAGCGACAGCGCGACGGCGCCCTCGGCCGCCGCGACGCCGATCAGGATGATGGCCACCACCTGGCCCACCGACGACTGGCCGCCGCTCAGCGACGTGATGGCCACCACGTTGAGCGAGACGGCCGCCAGCATCAGCTCGAGGGCGATCAGCATCCCGATCAGGGAGCGCCGCTGCACCAGCCCGTACAGCCCGATGCAGAACAGCAGCACCGCCACCACCAGGTACCAGTGCAGCCAGCTCATGGGGCGCCCCCCGGCCGGCGGGCGGCGCCGCGGTCCTTCCGCGCCACCATCACCGCGCCGATCATCGCCACCACCAGCAGCACGGAGATCAGCTCGAACGCCAGCACGTAGTCCGTCAGCAGCCGGTATCCGGTCATCTGCGGGGTGACCTCGAGGCTCCCGGCCGGTGGCGGGAACCGCGCGCCCCGCAGCGCCAGCCACAGCGCGGCCGCGACCGCCGCCGCCAGCAGGGCCGCGCCGGCGATCTTGGCCCGGCTGCGCCGCGCGCGCGGAGCGTCGAGCGGCTGGGAGAGCATCACCGCGTACACCATCGCGATGCCGAGGGCCCCGACGTACACCAGCAGCAGCACGATGGCGAGGAAGTCGCTGCCGAGCGTGAGGAACAGCCCCGCCACGCCCACCAGCGCGAGCGCGAAGCCGAGGATGTTGTGGAAGATGTTCTTGAGCCCCACGGCGAACAGGGCACCGATCAGGGCCAGCGCGGCCGACGCGCCGAACAGGAACCCGTTCCAGTTCACGGCTGTGTCCCGGCGAGGGAGGGGTCGTCGCCGAACGGCGCCAGCAGGTCGTTGACCGTCAGGTCGCGCCGATAGGCCACGTCGTCGTAGCGATCCGAGTACTTCAGCGTATTGGTGGGGCACACGTCGATGCACAGCCCGCACAGGCTGCAGGTCGAGAAGTCGAGCAGGAACTTGGTCGCCCGCATCTTCTTCAGGCCCGGCGCCCGCACGCCCTCGATGTCGAAGCAGTCGGAGGGACAGATTCGCGTGCACGCGTTGCAGGCGATGCAGTCGTGGGTCCCGGTCTCGGGGAACGTCACCAGCTCGATGGGACCGCCCCAGTGCGTCGCGTCGGGTCGCTGGTGCGGGTACTGGAGGGTCACCACCGGCCGCACCATGTGGCGGCCCGTGATCCCCAGGCCCACCAGCAGGCTCTTGAGCCCCGTGAAGACCCGCCGCACCGGGCTCGTCACAGCGGCAGCGCCTCGAGCACGATCGCGGTGAGGAGCAGGTTCACCAGCGCGACCGGGATCAGCAGCTTCCAGGCGAAGTTCATCAGCTGGTCGAAGCGCAGGCGCGGGAAGGTCCAGCGCGCCCACATCATCAGGAACACGACGCCATAGCCCTTGAGGAGGAGGTACAGCGGTCCCAGCCACTGGTGGTCCGCCACCCAGGGGCCCTTCCACCCGCCCAGGAACAGCGTGGCGCCCACCGCGCCCAGCACCAGCATGTTGGTGTACTCGGCGAAGAAGAACAGCGCGAACCGCATCCCGGTGTACTCGGTGTGGAACCCGCCGACCAGCTCCGACTCGGCCTCCGGGATGTCGAACGGCGCCCGGTTGGTCTCGGCGGTGATGCCGATGAAGAAGATCAGCGCCGCGACCGGCTCGTAGAGCGCGTAGGGCACCGTCTGGCCGGCCACGATCTGGTGCAGGTTGAGCGACTGGGCGATCAGCACCACGGACAGCGCGGACAGGAGCACCGGGATCTCGTACGCCACCACCTGCGCCACGGACCGCATCCCGCCCAGGACCGCGTACTTGTTGTTGGACGACCAGCCGGCCATGAAGATGGCGATCACGGTCACGCCCGAGAGCACGACGACCACCACGAGCCCGTTGGGCATTTCCGCGAAGGCCTGCGCGTCGCCCAGCGGCACCAGCGACGTGAGGCAGATGGTCGGGATGAAGATCAGGATCGGCGCGAACAGGAACGTGAAGTGGTCGGTCGCGAGCGGCGTCACCAGCTGCTTGGAGAGCAGCTTCAGCATGTCGGCGATGGTCTGCAGCGAGCCGTGGAAGCCGACCTCCATGGGGCCGAGGCGTCGCTGCGCGTGGGCCGACACCTTGCGCTCCAGCCAGATCAGGAACAGCACGTTGAAGGTGAGGAAGCCGAGGATCAGGCCGGCGCCCAGGACCAGGGTCGCGCCGAAGTCGCCGAGCAGGCGGGCGAGCAGGTCGTGCAGCGCGCTCAGCATGCCCGCGGCTCCGCGCCGGCCGGCTCCCGCCGCCTCACCGGTCCACCTCCGGCATCACCAGGTCCACGCTGCCCAGGATCGCCACCGCGTCCGCGACCATGTTGCCGGGCATCACCTCGGTCAGGACCGCGAGGTTGGGATACGAGGGCGTGCGGAACTTGGCGCGATAGGGCTCCGCGCCCCCCTCCGAGACGATCAGGATCCCGTAGTGCCCGCGGGCGCTCTCGACCGCGTAATACTGCGTCCCGACCGGCGGCTTGAGCCGCTTCTTCACCCCGATGGAGTCGGGGTTCAGGATCGGCCCGCCCGGCAGCTGTTGCAGCGCCTGCTCGATGATGCGGACGCTCTGCTGCATCTCGAGCACCCGCACCATGTAGCGCGCGAACACGTCGCCCTCCTCGCGGGTCGGCACCTCGAACTCGAACCGCGGGTAGGCGCCGTAGGGCTCGGCCTTGCGCACGTCGTACGGCACGCCCGAGCCGCGCAGCGTGGGGCCGGTCACGCCGTAGGAGAGACACAGGTCGCGGGACAGCACCCCGACGCCCTTGGTGCGATTGACGAAGATGACGTTGTCCTCGATCAGGCGGGCGTACTCGTCCCAGCGACCCTTGAGCTTCGCGAGCACCTCGCGCGCGCGGTCCGGGAAGCCGGCGTCGAGGTCCCGGCTCAGCCCGCCGAACCGGCCGGTGCAGTAGGTGAGCCGCGACCCCGTGACCGACTCGAGCAGGAAGAGAATCGCCTCCCGGTCGTCCCACGCATAGAGGAACGGCGTCGCCGCGCCCAGGTCCAGCAGGAACGCGCCGATCCACAACAGGTGTGACGCGATGCGGTTGAACTCCGCGAGGATCACCCGCGCCACCAGCGCGCGCTCCGGCACCGCGATGCCGGCCAGCTTCTCGACCGCCTCGACCCACGCGAAGTTGTAGATCATCCCGGACAGGTAGTCCTGTCGCGACGTATTGGGCAGGAACTGCGCGTAGCTGCGGTTCTCCGCCATCTTCTCGTGCGCCCGGTGCGAATAGCCGATGATCGGCTCCGCCGCCACGATCTCCTCGCCCCGCAGCGTGAGCTTCATCCGCAGCACGCCGTGGGTGGACGGGTGCTGCGGCCCCATGTTCAGGGTGTAGGTGTCGAGCGCGTCAGTGGCGTGCGGGCTGGTCATCGCTGGCGGCCGCGGGCGCCGCGCGCCGGCTGTCGTCGTAGTCGGAGGGCGGCGGGGCCGTGAAGCTCCTCAGCAGCGGGCGCCACGCGGTCCCCTCGGGCAGCAGCAGCCAGGTGAGGTTGGGATGTCCCGCGAACCCCACGCCGTAGAGCTCCCACGCTTCCCGCTCGTTCCAGGCGGCGGCGCCGAAGATGTGGCTCACCGTCGGGACCGGCGCCTCCCGGGGCGCCCACACCCGCCAGACGAGGCGGCCGGACGAGGCGGCGGCGAAGGTGTTGAAGGTGTAGATCAACTCGAAGCAGCCGTGGGGGTCGAGTCGGTCCACGCAGCTGAGCGACTCGAAGAAGTAGCCGGCGTCGCGCACCAGGCGACACGCGTCGGGCAGGCGCCCGGGTGCGATCCACCGGACCTCCACGGCGCCGGCGAACGGGTGCTCGACGGGCGCCGGCACGGTCGCGCCCAGCGCCTCGGCCGCCCGCGCCAGATCAGCCGGCGCGGTCAAGCCGCCGTCCCTGCTTGATCTTGTCCTGGAGCTTGAGGATCCCCGCGATCAGCGCCTCGGGCCGCGGCGGGCAGCCCGGCACGTGCACGTCGATGGGCATGAACTTCTCCGCGCCCTCGGAGATCGCGTATTCGCCGGGGTACTTGAACGGGCCCCCGGAAATCGTGCACCCGCCCATCGCGATCGCCCACTTGGGCCCGGGCATCTGGTCCCACAGCGTCCGGATGACCGGGGCCATCTTCCGGGAGATGGTGCCCGCCAGGATCATCAAGTCGGCCTGCCGCGGCGAGGGCCGGAACAGGCCCACGCCGAACCGGTCGAGGTCGTAGCGCGCCGCCCCGGCGGCCATCATCTCGATCGCGCAGCAGGCCAGCCCGAAGGTCAGCGGCCACAGCGAGTTGGCCCGGGCCAGGTTGAGCACGTCCTCGACCATCGCGAGCCGCACCCACGGCGACGCCTCCACGGCCAGCCGCTCCAGCTCGCGATCGTCCGGGGTCGTCAATCCCACCGGAAGACTCCGGTGCGCCACGAGTACACGACGGCCACCGCGAGGATCGCGACGAACACCACGACCTCGACCAGGACCTGCCAGGTGTGCACGGTGCGGAAGACGAGCGCCACCGGCAGCAGGTAGATCACGTCCACCGCCACGGCGAGGTACAACAGGGCGTAGAGGTAGTAGGCGAGCGAGAACTGGCGCCACGCCCCGCGCTCGGGGACGATGCCGCTCTCGTAGGTCTTGAAGGTGTCCTCGCCGCGGCCGCGCGGCGCGATGAAGTGCGGCACCGCGACGGCGATCATCCCGAAGACCAGCCCCAGGGCCAGGAAGGCCAGGACGAACCGGTATTCGTGGATCGTCGAAGGGTCCATGTCTCCCTACGAATCGGGGAACGACGGCGGCAAGACGGCGCACGCAACAGGATGGAGCGGAAGGGGATCGAACCCTCGACCTCGTGGTTGCAAACCACGCGCTCTCCCAACTGAGCTACCGCCCCGCCGTGCCGCCGCAATGTACCAAGGCCGAAAGGCCCGCTCAAGCAAAACGCGTACCGCCGGCCGCGCGCCGGCGGCCGCGACCGAGGCTAGGGCCGCACGACCGAGAGCGAAACGCCCGTCGTGTCGGCGAGCGCGTAGCTCGGAGCCGCCAGGGCGATCACCCGGGCCGCGTAGCTCCTGAACTGGCGCGTGTCGCTCACCGCGAGATGCGCCAGGTCGCCGGCCGCCAGGCCGGCGCCGACCGGCGCGACGACCACGACGCGCGTCGTGTCGCCGCCCGCCGCCTGCGAGAACACGCGATAGCCGGAGCCGGCCGGCGCCGTCACCGCACTCGTCGGGCCGACCACCGCGAACAGGATGCCCCGATCGGTGGCGCGGGGCGTGGTGAGCCGCACCGACAACTCGCCGGACACCGGCCCCTGGTCGCTCCGGCACCCCGCGGCGAACGCCGCCGCGGCGGCGAGCACGAGGAGGCGCGTCACGGCCGCGCCCCCGACCGGACGCCGGCCCGGGCAGCGAGCGCGCCGGGGTTCCGGTCGAGCCAGGCCACGAAGTCGCCGACGTCGAACCGCCCGTTGTCGTTCCCCAGGCCATCCAGCACCAGCAGCTGTCCGCCGGCGAGCGCACTGCGGCCGGTGAGCAGCTGGGTGAGCACGTCCGCCACGCCGGCGAAGGTCGCCACCAGCGCGTAGGGCCGCACGGCCCGGAGCGCCAACACGCTCGCGCCGGTCACGGTGTCCACGCTCCACCCGACGAACGACGAGCCCGCGTCCGGCACCGGCGTCAGCGTGACGCTGTCGCCTTCGGCCAGGAAGCTGCCGGAGACCGGGTCGATGGTCCGCGTGGCACTCACCGAGCCCGCGCCGATGATGGATACGGACATCAGGTAGCGGCGGGCGACCAGCGCCGTGTAGGTCGCGCCCGCCACCGAGCCGGTGATCGTGTGTTGCGCCGCCTTGCCATCCGACCACGACCGGAACGCGTAGCTCACCCGGCCCGACGGCGAGAGCTGCGTGCTGTCGATCGCGACCGTGTGCGTGGACCCGTCGGCGAGCAGGTCGCGGAACACCGGTGTCCGCACCCCATCCACCTGCACGCTCGCCGCCGTGTCCGAGGCCGCCACGGTGGTGACGCCGCCGAACGTGATCCGGAAGCTCACCGCGCCGAACGGCGCGACCTGCCGGATCGAGTCGAGCCTGAGGCCGGCGGCCGCGCCGGCGTTGGTGCGCGCGGACGGCCGGGTTCCCGGGCCGAAGCTGGCGTTGCCGCTGCTGCCCGGGAACGGGTCCCCGGCATCGCCGCGGTCGTTGCACGCGGCGGGATAGGTGCAGTCGAGCCCGGTGTCGCCCGCCGCCTCCTCGACCGCCAGGGCGTGTGGGAGCGCGGCGTTCACCGAGTTGTTCAAGAGCCGCGTGCTCATCAGCAGCGTGTCGAGATGATAGATCATCAGCCCGGGCCCGTACATCATCGAATCCGAGCCGATCGGCTGCCGGTTCTCGAGCAGGAAGAACTCGTTGGTGCCGGCGAGCGGAACGGCGAAGGCCGTGTCGCCGGTCTCGATGGGACCCACCGCGACCGACTGCGAGGTGGTGAGCGGGACTTCCGCCACCCAGCCCAGCGTCGCCAGCGTCCACGCGCTCATGTGCGCGGGCCGGAACGGCTGCTGCTCGTTCCCCGACGACATCAGGTCCCAGCGGCCGATGCCCTCGGTCTCGCCGCTCACGTCGTAGAGGTCCGGCAGGCCGAACAGGTGGCCGGTCTCGTGCGTGACGGTCCCGATGGGCGCGAGCTGACCCGGCGTGCACCCGGTCTGCCCGCCCTGGGCGCCCTGGATGATGTAGTCGTCGATCACGACCGGGTGCCCGTTGACCGTATCGTTGGTCGTGTACGGCCCTGCACCCCAGCCCGACAGCGAGAACCGGTGCGCCCAGATGCTCTGGCTGGCCGGCTGGTAGATCAGGAGGCACTCGCCGCCCACCTGCGGATCGAGGACCACGATCGCCGGCACGATGCCGTTCGTCGAATCGGCGAACGCGGCGAAGTCCACGGTCGAGTCGGCGTGCAGCAGGAGCTCGCGGATCAGCGCCGGCACGCCGGACGAGCCGCACAGGCCCTGGCAGCCGAACCCGCCCTCGTAGAACGCGTCCGTCTGGGACAGGCGGATGGTGTCGATCACGGTGCCGGTGACCGTCAGTCGGCCCCCGGACACTTCCTGGTAGTAGGTGGTGACCGAGTACGGATTGGCCGGAGCCGGCAGCGTGCCCCAGAAGCGCCGCGCGACCGCGGCGGTGTCCATGATCGCGGCATCGGCGGCGCTGGTGTTCGAGAACAGCGGCAGGAAGGTCGGGTAGCGCAGCGCGCCGCCGACGACCGTGGCCGACGCGGCCCGCAGCGCGGCCGCCGCGGGCGCATTGAGCTGCCGCCAGGCGCCCCGGGCGCGGAGGGCCTGGCGTGCCAGCCGCACGCGGCGCGCCTTCTCGAGCCACCCGTGAGTGAACTCGAAGGCGCCCGGGTGCGCCGCCAGCGTCTGGTAGAACCCCGCGGGAGGCCGGGCGCCGCCGTGCGCGAGGCCCCGCCGGATCACGTCGGCCCCGCCGACCTGGGCCCTCGCGGCCGGCGCGGCCGCCAGGATGCCGGCGACCGCCATGACCACGCCCGCAACGTCGGCGCGCAAGCTCACCCGTCCGCACTCCGTGCGCAGGGATCGGTGCAAGCTAACCGCCCGCCACTTCCGATCGGTAGGCCTTCCGGACGGACCCGGCCCGCGTCACGCCGCCAGGGCGACCAGGACGGCGCCGGCCAGCACCGCGTCCAGCGCCACCGTGGCGCAGTCCAGCCTGAGGACCATCGCGGGCCAGCGCCGCTCGACCTCGACCTCCACCCCGGGCAGCAGCCCCAGGGCCAGGAGCTTCCTCAGGTCCGCAGGACTGTCGGCGGCGAGGCGGCGAACCGTGGCCCGCTGGCCCGGGCCGAGGGACGCGAGCCGCTGGGAGACGAAGAAGTTCGAGCCGATCGGGCAGCCCTCGCACGCGGTCGGCGCCGCGCCACACATCGTGCACTTCATGCCCAGCCTCCGAGCGTGCGCAGCAGCCAGCCCACCAGCCCGCCGACGGTGAAGGCGATCGTCGTCGCCACCACCAGCACCCCGACGGCCACCTTGAGCCCGCGCTCCTTCTTCATCACCAGGAACTGCGCGATGCACGGCACGAACAAGGTGATGGTGACGGCCGCCGTGGTCAGCGCGGCCGGCGAGAGGAGACCGCGGTGCGCCAGGTCGTACAGCCCGGCGGCGCCGAAGTCGCGGCGGAAGAACCCGTACAGGAACGCGGGGGCGGCCTCGGCGGGAAGACCGATGAGCCGCACCAGCGGCACCAGCGCTCCGGTCGCCCGCGCCAGCGCGCCGGTGAGGTCGCCCGCCCACAGCAGCACGCTCGCCAGCAGGAACAGCGGCAGGATCTCGGCGAAGTACCAGCGCACCCGGGCGCCCGTCTTGCGGAGCACGTTGCCCACCTTCGGGGCCCGGAGGCGCGGCAGCTCGAGGTAGAAGCTCGGCGGCTCGCCCGGCAGGAACAGCGCCGCCAGCCGGCCGACCGCGAGGAACACCGCCACCAGCACCATCCCCCACACCACCACGGCCCCGGGCCACGCGCTCAGAATGCCGAGCACCACGCCCAGCTGGGCGGAGCACGGGATGGCGAGCGCCAGCAGCAGCGTCGCGATGACGCGCTCGCGCCGGGTCTCCAGGGTGCGCGTCACCAGCGTCGCCATCGTGGCGCAGCCGAAGCCGAGCACCAGCGGGATCACTGCGCGGCCCGAGAGCCCGACCTTCTTCAGGGCACGGTCCAGCAGCAGCGCCAGCCGCGGCAGGTACCCGGAGTCCTCGAGCAGGGCGAAGACGAGGAAGAACGACGTCACGATGGGGAGCACGATGGCGAAGGCGTAGCGCACGCCGAGGTTGATGAGCCCGTAGGGGCCGTTGACCAGGTCGCGCAGGGGTTGCCACGGGACGAGCCCCGTCACCGCGGCGGCCAGCGGCGCGATCCAGCGCGTGAACACCACGTGGTCGAGCCAGTCCACCGCCGTCTGGGCGCCGAAGCCCCCGACGAACTTGTAGAAGCCGACGTAGAGGACCAGCGCGACGATCGGCAGTCCGGTCCACGGCGACAGCGCCAGCCGGTCGAGCAGCCTGCTGCGACCGTCCGACGCCCCGTCGCCGTCGGGCACCACGCCGTCGAGCAGCGCGAGCGCCATGCGGCGGCGCGCCGTGGCTACGGCCACCGCGTAGCCCTCGGCCCCCGACCATCGCTCGTCGCGCTCGGCCACCACCGCGCGCCACAGCGCCGGCTCCGCCCCGAAGTCGGCTGCGGCCGACTCGTCGCCGGAGAGCGCGAGCTCGGCCGCGAGGCGGACGACGCCCTCCTCCCCCGCCAGGCGCACGACCGGCGCGCGGAACGGCTCGGGCAGCGACCAGCCGTCCACCGGCGGCGGCGCGGCGAGCGCGGCGTCGAGCAGCTCGGGCAGCCCCTCGCCCGTGGTGGCGACCGTGCCCACCACCGAGACGCCGAGCCGCGCCGAGAGCAGCGCGAGGTCGGGAGCGCGACCCTCGCGCCGCGCCTCGTCGAGCAGGTTGCACGCGACCACGACCGGCGCGCCGAGCGACAGCAGCTGCAGCGTGAGCGGGAGCGAGCGCTCGAGATGGGCCGCCTCCACCACGTGCACGATGGTCCGCTTCCCCGCGGCGAGCACCGCGCGTCGCGCGACCCGCTCCTCCTCCGACACGGCGAGGAAGCCGTACATCCCCGGCGTGTCGAGCACCTCCACGTCGCGGCCGCCGGCCGAGAACCGGCCGCGCGTGATCTCGACCGACGTCCCGGGGTAGTTGGACACCACGGCGTAGATGCCCGTCAGCCGCCCGAACAAGGCGCTCTTGCCGACGTTCGGCGCCCCCACGAGCACCAGGCGCACCAGGCCGGCATTCGTCTCGCACGCTTCGGGGCGTAGGGCTGTGCTCACGGGCCTCCCGACTGAATTCCAGTCTCAGCCGCTGCACGCCGCGTGCCTCGGCCCGGTGGCGGCGCACGCCCCGTCGTCCGCATCCCGAGGACAAACTGCCCCATTTGCCCGTCAGTTGGTCCTACGACTCCGCCGGTTGAGGCTACGGCAGGGTGGCGTGGACGGCGGGGACGGCCCAGCCGATGGCGAAGCCGAGCGCGGCTCCGGCCACGACGTCGGTCGGGAAGTGGCGGTGCGCGACGACCCGGAGGATGCCGGTCGCGGTCGCAGCGGTGAACAGCGCGACGATCTGCAGCTTGTTCCGGCCCGCGAGGCCGCGGCGGTGGAGAACCGAGGCGTACGCGGCGGCGGCGGCGAAGGCCAGGCTGGTGTGGCTGGACGGGAACGAGCGGCCGTCGTCGGCCGTCGCGGGTCCGGTCGAGGTCGGCAGGTAGAGGAACGGCCGCGGGCGATGGAAGAGGACCTTCGTCCATTCGGTGGCAGCCGACGTGAGCGCTGCGGCCTCGGCGATCACGGTGGCGTCCTCCGCGAAGGCGGCCGTTCCCTCCCCCCGCCGCGACGACGCCAGGAACACGATGCCGAGCGCCGCCTCGGCGCCGAGCGTCGTCGCGCTGAGGACGTCGGGCAGTTTCCGGACCGGACCGACGACGGACCGGTCCACGGCCCACAGGTGCGCGGGATTGCACGGAGCGCAGGTGGCGGACGGGAGCGCCGACGGCCAGACGACCGGGACGAGCGCGGCGCCGACGGCGGCTCCCAGCACGGCCGCGTCGGGCCACGGCGAGACCTTGAAACGGAGGGCTGACGATGGTTGGGCCGCGCCGCGGCCCGCCAGCGCCGTCACCAACATGAGAGCGAATGTCAAGGCGCGCCGCAACTTGCCTCCTGCCCGGCTCCACGGTACAATGCCAGCTTCGTGTCTTACAGGGGGGTCGGTGGCAACAACCCAAATCGCGCAACACATA
>Ga0335077_10010566_pt1 | contig 11503 bp, 7 predicted proteins | sample Lox_Sample_31_FD_207151 | JGI IMG/M metagenome (GOLD analysis project Ga0335077, IMG submission 207151) | Soil microbial communities from Loxahatchee National Wildlife Refuge, Florida, United States - Lox_Sample_3.1 | ecosystem: Environmental > Terrestrial > Soil > Wetlands | place: USA: Florida...
TCCTCCATCACCACGTCTTTTTCTTTGTAGAACTCGCGCAGCACCGGGTGGAGAAAGCGCTCCGACTCCAGGTAGAACCACAACTCGGCCGAATTGCTGGGCAAGCTGAAGTAATAATGGGTGGCGTCCCAGGACGTGTTGGCGTTGAGTCCCCGCCCCCCTGCCCGCTCGATGATGTCGCCAAATTCGTTTTTCACCACGAACTTTCCGGCGCCGTCCTGGGCTGCTTTGAAAGCAGTCTCCAGTTCCTTGACTTTCTGGGGATCGGCCTTGGCGCCTTTGCTCTTCTCTGCGCGCAAGATGTTGAAGGCCTGATCCACGTGGTCCAGGGCCAGCCGCTCTTCGGCGTAGTTATTGCTGCCGATGGCCGGCGTGCCTTTGAAGGCCATGTGCTCGAAGATGTGCGCGAGCCCTGTGATTCCGGTAGTTTCCTGCGCCGAGCCGACGTCGGCATAGGTCATAAAAGAAGCTACTGGCGCCTCGTGGCGCTCCAGCACGATGAACTTCATGCCGTTCTTCAACGTAAACTCGGTAACGTGCGACTGGATCTCCTGGAATCCATCCTGAGCCGCTGCGATGCCGGCCAGTAGAATGATCCCCGCCAGCAGCGTCCGATTGCGGCCGGGCCAATGAAGCATATTTGAATACCTCCTTATCCGGAGCTTCTCAGGTAAGGTGACATGGCACACCGGCGAAGTCAAGCGAGAGAGCGGCCGGCGGCTGCGGGACCCGGTGTTATGATGAGGCTTATTTCGTTACTCCGAGGTTAATCCCATTGGCTTTAGTAGAAGGTTGTAAGCATGCTCTGGAGATCACCGTGCCGGTTGAAGAAGTGGACGAAGAAACCAGCCGCGCGGTGGCCAAGGTGCAGCAGCGCGCGAAGCTGCGCGGTTTCCGGCCCGGCAAGGCTCCAACCGCGATTATTCGCAAGCAGTACTCCGAGGAGATCCGCCAGCACGTACTGGAAAGCCTGATTCCGAAGTATCTGCACAAGCAGTTCGAGGCGGAAGACCTGAAAGTCGTCGGCCAGCCCAATATCGTGGACGTGCATTTTGCGTCGGGCGAGCCCCTCCGCTTCAAGGCGGAGTTTGAGGTCATGCCGCAGATCGAGCTGCGCGAATACACGAACCTGACCGTGAGCTATCACGACCCACAGATCACCGACGAAGACACCGCCAAGCGGATCGAGGAGTTGCGCCAGCAGAAGGCCGAATATGTCAACGAAGATCCGCGGCCCATCCAGGACGGGGACTTCGCGGTGATGTCACTGGAGAGTATCAGCCCGGAGAGCCCCCCTGTGAAGCAGGATGAACTGACTCTCGAGGTCGGCGGGGCCGACACGCTGGACGATTTCAGCGCCAACCTGCGAGGCGCGTCGCCCGGCGATGAAAAGGAATTCGAAGTCAAGTATCCCGAGGATTACGGACAGGAGAAACTGGCCGGCAAAACCGTCCGCTTCCGCGCGCTGGTGAAGGGCATCCGGCGCAAGGAATTGCCCGATGTGGATGATGAGTTCGCGCAGGACCTCGGCGACTACCGGACCGTGGATGAACTGCGGGAGGCGGTGCGCAAATCGCTGTTCGCCCAGCGGCAGTTCGAGGCGCAGCAGGAGGCCAAGAACAAGCTGGTGGAAGTGATCATCGACATGCACGATTTCCCGGTGCCGGAAGCTCTGGTCGAGCGGCAGATCAACAGCCGGCTGGAGCAGCGGGTGCGGGCACTGGCGGACCAGGGAGTCGATCCGAAGTCGCTCAATATCGATTGGAAGAAGGCAAGGGAGAACCAGCGGGACAAAGCGCTGCGGGAGGTGAAGGCATCCATGCTGCTCTCGCGCATTGCCGAGCGCGAAGCGATTGTTCCGACCGTCGACGAGGTCGATAAGGAAGTGGAACGGATCGCCCGGCAGCAGCGCGAACCCTTCGCCGCGGTGCGCCTGCGCTTTGAAAAGGACGGCACGCTGGGGCGCATCGCGTCGCACATTCAGACGGACAAGACGCTCAACTTTCTGTTCGAGCACGCCCGAAAAACGGAGGAGTGAGCCGCCGCCAACCGTTGGTAGTGCGCTAATTCTGTGTGACTCTAGAGTTGGCGCAGATCGTGAACTGCCGAAGCGAATCGTTGCAGCGCATCGCCATATGCGCGCTCCGCTCGCTTATACCGGGCTGTGGCACGTTGCCAAAGGACAGCACCATCGGGCGTGGCTGTAGTGATGTCGGGCACGATTTGGCAGGCCAGGGAGAGTTGAGGTTCTGGCGAGATCAAATTCTTTGCGCGCCGCTTCGACCTCTTTCCTTAGGCTATCAAGCAGTTCATCCCGATTGGCGTCGGGCATTGGCGTTTGTACCCTCCGACAATATGTGAGCAAGCATACGCTAACCGCGAGGACGGAGTCAACGATTCGAACCCGGTATGCCGCGGCAAAGTAGAAATGTCGTGTTCCTGGCAAAGTAGAAATGTCGTGGATTGGTGGCGACAAGAGCTCCCATTTCCTCTTGTCAGGAATGTGTGTTCCCAGCTTGCGTCGGGTTTAGTCAAGGCCGCGCGCCTTCTTTGCGCGCCGCAGGCCAGCCCTGACGGGTTCCGGCGCAAGCCAGACAATGCGCGCAAGAGGGAATGGGAGCGATCCCTCTGAAAACGACGCGACATTTCTACTTTGCCGAAAGGCGACATTTCTATTCTGCTGTCACACGATTCGAACCCGGTACCGGGCTGTTATACTTGGTCCAACCTGGGATGCTGCGTGGGAGCAAGCGAATCTGGACAGGCGCTGCGGCCGTGGTACTCGGCGCCGGATTGCTGATCGGCTGGGCCGGGGGATCGGCCGAATCCGTCGCCGTTCGCATCATTGTAGTTGATTCGGCTGCCGATGCCGGGCGGATCCGCGAGCAAATCCACCAGGGCGCCGATTTTGCCGCGCTGGCACGAGAAAAATCCACGGACGCGACATCGGCCGATGGCGGTTTGCTTGGGAAAATCGACCCCGCCAGCCTTCGCCCGGAACTGCGGGACGCCCTGCGAGGCCTGCATTCCGGCGAGCTTTCAGGTGTCGTCAAGCTGCCATCCGGCTACGCCGTACTGAAAGTGATCAGCGATGCGGAACTCGCTAATCTGGATAGCGCCAACCGTACCCGCCAGACTGCTGTCGCCGCCGCAGGCAGCGTGCACTTCACTGCCGACCTCGACGGCCAGTCGGAAGCTCTGGCTGCCATCCCCCACATCCCCAAACCGCCTGATTGGAATCAGGACTTGCAGGCCATTTGCGAAGTCCATAACCGTGCTTATGAGACGGCGATGGCGCGAGCCGACCGCCTGCTCGATTCCACCGACGAACATGGCCTCGGGCGCACACACGCCACGCCGTACGACTGGGTCGAGGCTTGGTTCGTGAAAGGCCAACTCTTCGCCTATAAGGGCGAGATGCGCAAAGCCATCGAGCAATGGCAGGCTGCTTATGGGTACGCTTCCGCGAATCTGCCGCAAATGCTGCCGATCCTCGAAGAAGCATTGGGTATCGGATACCTGCATCTTTCGCAAATGGACAACGGCGTCTTCCGAAGTCCCGGCGAGCGCTGCATTTTTCCGATCCAGCCTGGTTTGAGTTACGGACAAACCGGCAGTTCCGAAAAGGCCGTGCACCATTTTCTCAAATACCTCGGCCATCAACCCGACGACATCGAAGTGAAGTGGCTACTCAACCTCGCCGAGATGACGCTGGGCAACTATCCGCAAAGCGTGCCGGCGGATTACCTGCTGGCGCCTTCGTTTTTCGCTTCGAGCGAGACCATAGGCCGGTTCAAAGACGTGGCGCCCAAAGCCGGCCTGGACCTCTTCGCCATGTCCTCCGGCGTGATTGTGGATGACTTCGCCAACACCGGGCTGCTGGATATCGTTACGTCTCACCTGGACTCCTGCGCGCCCATGCATTACTTCCACAACAACGGCGACGGCACCTTCAGCGACCGCACCGCCGCCGCGGGTCTCTCCAATCAATTGGGAGGGCTGAACCTGGTCGCGGCCGACTACAACAACGATGGCTGCCTGGATGTTCTGGTGCTGCGCGGCGGATGGGAAAAGTCGGCCCAACGCAAGTCGTTGCTGCGCAACAATTGCGACGGCACGTTCACGGATGTGACCAAGGAAGCCAACTTGGCCCCTCCCAGCAACTCGCAAGCCGCGGCGTGGGCCGACATCAATAACGACGGCCTGGTGGATCTGTTCGTGGCCGACGAGCGCGGTCCCAGCCACCTCTTCTTGAACAAAGGCGACGGCACTTTCCAGGACATTTCGCACTCCGCCGGCATCGACCGTTCGGCATATTCCAAAGGCGTGGCCGCCGCCGACTACGACCACGACGGCTACGTGGACTTTTACGTCTCGAACATCAACACCACCAACTTTCTCTACCACAACAATCACGACGGCACCTTCACGGAAGTCTCCGCGCAGGCCGGCGTGCCCGGATCGGGCCGATGCTTCGCCACCTGGTTCTTCGATTACGACAACGACGGCTGGCCGGACCTGTTCGTGACCAGCTACTTTAATTCCGTGGAGGAGACTGTCAAGACTTATCTCGGGCTGCCTCACAACGCCGGGACGCTGAAGCTGTACAAGAACCTGGGCGACGGCACTTTCCGCGATGTCACCCGGGAGACCGGGCTCGAGCGCGTCTTCATGCCCATGGGCGGCAACTTCGGCGACGTGGATAACGACGGCTACCTGGACATTTACCTTGGCACGGGAAGCCCGTCGTACGCCTCCGTGGTGCCCAATGTTCTGCTGCGCAACAAAGAGGGCAAGTCGTTCGTGGATATCACCGCTTCGTCGGGCACGGGCGAGTTGCACAAAGGACATGGCGTGGCATTTGCCGATCTGGACAACGATGGCGACGAAGACATCTTCACCTCCATCGGGGGCGCTACTCCCGGCGACAGCCACACCTACCGCCTCTTCGAGAATCCCGGCAACGGCAATGACTGGATCGTGGTGCGCCTGGTGGGAGTGAAGGCCAACCGGGCCGCCATGGGAGCGACGATCAAGGTGACGGTGCGAAACGAAGGCCGGAGCACGCGCGCGATCTACCGGACGGTGGGCAGCCAAAGTTCGTTCGGCGGATCGCCGCTGCGCCAGCACATCGGCCTGGGGAAGGCCGCGGAGATTCTCGGTCTCGAAATCTGGTGGCCGGGCAGCCGCGCGCCGCAAACCTTCGGACACGTGGATAAGAACCAATTCATCCAGATCAAGGAATCGTCGCCCGAGATCGTGAAGCTGGCATACAAGCCGTACCGCCTGGGGGGGGGTGCGCGGTGAGCCGGCGCTCTCTGGTCGCAATTCTCGCCTGCCTCGCCGCGTATCCCCTAAACGCTGCACAGCGCTATGCCGCCAGCGGCCTGATCCTCAAGATCGACCGGCCGAACCGCGTCTTCCTGGCATCCTGCGCGGCCATCCCCGGATACATGGATGCCATGGTGATGCCCATCCCGGTTCGCGATGCAAAACTGCTGGATGGCCTGCAAGCCAGCATGCTGGTCGAGTTCACGCTGGTGGTAGACAAGAAGGACGCGTACGCCGAGAACATTCGGGTGGCCCGTTTCCAGAGCGTTGAGAAGGAGCCCTTGGAGGCGCGCCGGCTGCAGCTTCTGGACAGGTTCGACCAGCCCGATGCAGCGTCCGTGGCCGTGGCGCTGGGCGCACCCGTTCCCGATTTCACTCTCACCGATCAGACCGGCAGCCGCGTGAGTCTTTCGCAGTTCGCCGGGAAGGCGGTGGTGGCGGCATTCGTCTACACGAGCTGTCCACTTCCCAACTATTGCTTCCGGCTCTCGAATAATCTGGCTCGCCTTCAGAAGCGCTTCGCCAAACGGCTGGGCCGCGACTTGATCCTGCTGACCATCACGATCGATCCCGCGCACGACAAGCCGGAGGTGCTGGCCAAATACGCCGCCACGTGGAAGGCCGACGCCGCTTCCTGGCACTTTCTCACCGGCGACGAAGCCGATGTGGTGGCCATCTGCCGCCGTTTTGGGGTGGACTCGTGGCCCGACGAAGGCACGCTGACCCATTCCCTACACACCGTGGTGATCGACCGCCAAGGCAAGCTGGCGGCCAACTTTGAAGGCAATCAGTTCACGGCCGCGCAGTTGGGCGATTTTGTGGCGAGTCAGTTACCGTAGGGGTACGCAACCATCATGCCTGCTCGCATTGGAGTTTTTGGCATCGGCCTGGCGGCCTATTGGCCGCAGTTCCCTGGGATGAAGCAACGGCTGGAGGGCTATCTGCACGCCGTCGAGGAACGCGTGCGTGGTTTTGGCGCCGAGGTGATCGCAGCCGGCCTGGTCGATACACCCGAAGGCGCGCGCGCGGCCGGCGCGGAATTTCTCCGTGCGGATGCCGACCTGATCGTCTGCCATCTGGCCACCTACGCCACCTCCTCGCAGGTGCTGCCGGTGGTGCAGAAGTCGGCGGTGCCCGTGCTGGTGTTAAACCTGCAGCCTTCCGCGGCACTCGATTACGCCACGGCGGACACCGGCGAATGGCTGGCCAACTGCTCGGTGTGCTGCGCTCCGGAAATTGCCAACGCCTTTGCACGGGCGCGCGTCGATTTCCACCTGGTCTCGGGAATGCTCGGTGACGATCCGGCGGCCTGGCGCGAGATCGAAGACTGGTGTCGCGCCGCGGCGGCCGCCAGCGCCGTGCGCCACAGCCGCATCGGGTTCCTGGGGCACACGTATCCCGGCATGTTGGACATGTACTCGGACTTCACCATGATCCACGCGCAGCTCGGCGCGCATGTGGAGGTGCTGGAGTTGGACGATCTAGCGCAACGCCTGCCGCAGGCGGGCGCGGGCGAGGTGCAGGCGAAGCTGGCCGCCACGCGCGAGTTGTTCGAGATCGATGCCAATGCCGCGCCGGGCGAACTCGAGTGGGCGGCTCAGGTATCCGTGGCTCTCGACCGCCTGACCGCCGATTTCGCGCTGGACGGCCTCGCCTATTACTATCGCGGCCTGGACGGCAACCCGTTCGAGCGGCTGGCGGCCGGGCTGATCCTGGGCAACACGCTGCTGACCGCGCGGGGCATTCCCGCCAGCGGCGAGGGCGACCTGAAAAACTGCGTGGCCATGATGATGATGGATCGCCTGGGCGCGGGTGGCTCGTTCACGGAGTTCTACGCCATGGATTTTCGCGAGAACTTTCTGCTGATGGGCCATGACGGGCCGGGCCATATCGCCATCAGTGACAGCAAGCCGGTGCTGCGCGGCCTCGGCTTGTATCATGGCAAGCGGGGCTACGGGATCTCGGTGGAGTTCAAAGTGCGGACCGGCCCGGTCACCATCCTGGGATTGACGCAGACGGCCGATGGCAGGCTCAAACTGGTGGGCGCCGAAGGCGAGTCGCTGCCGGGTCCGATCCTGCGGATCGGCAATACCAACTCGCGGATTCGTTTCGGCCTGCAGCCCGCGGAGTTCGTCAACCGCTGGTGCGCCGAAGGTCCCACACATCATTGCGCGCTAGGCGTGGGGCACAACCTGGCGCGCATTTCGAAGCTGGCCTCGCTGCTCAAGATTCCGTTTACGGAGGTGAAGTGATGCAACGCATCTGCTTTCTGCTGAAGGTACGTCCGGAACGCCTGGAGGAATACAAGCAGCGCCACCAACAGGTCTGGCCCGAGATGCTGGCCGCGTTGCGCGAGACAGGCTGGCACAACTACTCGCTGTTCCTGCGCGACGACGGGCTGCTGGTTGGTTACCTGGAGACGCCGGACTTCCAGGCGGCCCTCGCAGGCATGGCCTCGCGCGAAGTCAACGAGCGATGGCAGCGTGAGATGGGACCGTTCTTCGAAGCGCTCGATGGCCGCCGTCCGGATGAGGGCATGCTGGCGCTTCCGGAAGTCTTTCACCTGGACTAAGCGGCTCTTCAGCCGCGGCCCACTTCTTTAGAAACCGCGCCGCCTTCTTTCGCGTAGCAGGCCGCGGGTTGTCGAGCTGGCCGTTCACAAACTCCAATAGCCTGGCCGTTTCCTCCAGCGCGGGAAAGAACCGGTCAAACGCTTGGATAGCGTGGCCGATCGCGACGTTACGGCATTCCGGGGTCGCATAATTCGCGGCGCCCACTTTCAGTATCTCGTCCGCCACGCGTCCCGCCAAATGCGGCTTGGCGACTGCGATGGCCGCGGCCGCGGCGATGGCGTTGGCCGCGCCGATCATCTCGTTGCCGGTGATCTGCGCGAAGAGCCGGTCAAGCACCGGATCGAGCAATCCCAAGCGGTCCACCGCCGCCAGGTTGCCCAAAATGCGCGTCGCATTCCATCGCAGGATGCGATTGTCGCCGTCCAGCAATTGCACGAAAACATCAAAGCGCGGATAGAGCAAATCCGGCTTCTCCGCGCTCAGCACTAAGAGCGCCTTGGCCGAATGGTATTTCAGGCGCGGGACCTTCGAATCGAGATCCCGGCACAGTTTTTCGATTTGCACTGCTGCCTCGCAGCCTTATTCGTAGCGCAATGCACGCAGCGGGTCAATGCGCATCGCGCGCAAAGCGGGCGCGAGTCCTGCCAGCAAGCCGACAGCTACAACCATCGTGATGGCCCCGGCCATCGCGATGGGATCGTGCGCCCGGATGCCGAACAGCGCCGATTCGGCCAGCCGCCCGAGCGCATAGCTGACCGGAAGCCCGATGGCCACACCGATGCCGACCAGCCAGCCAACCTCCCGGAGAATGAATGTGAGGAGCGCGCGCGGCGCCGCTCCGAGCGCCAGGCGGATGCCGAACTCACGCGCCCGCCGCGCCACGGAATACGACACGATTCCGTACAACCCCACCGCGGCAAGGCTGGCCGCAAGGCCGCCGAATGCGACCGCCAGCGTGGCCAGCAGCCGCTCGGTGTAGATGGAATCGTCGATGATCACGCGCAAGGAGGCCAGGCGGTCGACCGGCAGGTTCGCATCCAACTGCTTCACGGCCGCACGCGCCGAGCCCATGAGCCGGCGTTCGTCGCCACGCGCCCGCACGAAAAATGCCGCCTGCCGCGTGAGCTCGTCGCCGCCCTGGTCGTAGGGCGTGTACAGCACGTGCGGAGGCTTCTCCCGCAGATCGTTGATGCGCGAATCCCGGACGATGCCCACCACCTCAGCGTCCGCATCATTCAAGGAGCCGATCATTACCCGCCGCCCGATAGGATTGGCGCCTTCGAACAGGAAGCGCGCGAATGACTCGTTCAGTATCGCCACCCTGGCCGACTTGGGGCCGTCGCCGGCGTTGAATTCCCGGCCAACCAGCAGCGGGATGCCGAGCGTGTGAAAGTAACCCGGAGTAACCGAGTTCATATTGCACGTGACGTACTCCTGGCCGGCAGCGCGCGAGCCCGGAACCTTCACTCCGCTGCCCATGCCCCAGCCCCCTAAAGGAACCAGGTAGGCGACAGCCACGGACTCGGTGCCCGCCATGGCGCTCAGCCGCTGTTGCAGGCCGTGGTACAGCGCCAACCTCTGGTCAAAGCCGTAACCGGCGAGGCTGGGATCGATGCTGAAGGTCAGTAGATGATCGGCTCGCAGTCCCGGATCGCTGCGCGTCAGGCTCACCAGGCTGCGTGTGAACAATCCGGCGCCAATGAGGAGCCACAGCGAGATGCAAATCTGGGTCACGATCAGCGCTTGCTGCGCGCGCGAGCGAGTGCCTCCCCCCGACCATCCGGCGGCGTGATGTTTCAGCGCGAGCGCCACCCCGGATCGCATGGATTGCAGAACGGGTGCGAGTCCGAACAGCATCGCCGTGAGCAACGCGAGCGCCAGGCTGTAGCCCAGCAGGCGGCCATCCAATTGAGACGTGAGCCAGCCGCCCGTGGCATCGGCCGGCAGCAGGCTTAACAGGCCGTCCGCGAGATAGCCGGAAAGCAGCAGACCGACCATTCCGCCGGTCACGGCCAGCACTCCGCTCTCGGCCATCAATAGCCGGGCCAGGCGCCAGCGCGTGGCCCCCACCGCGAGGCGCACGGCGATTTCGCGCTGCCTTCCGGCGGCCCGCGCCAGCAGGAGGTTGGCTACGTTGGCGCACGCGATCAGCAGGACGAGTCCCACCATTACGGTCAGCACGGTGAGCGGCGTCTGCCATTGCGCGCGCAGCGCATTCAGCCCCTGCGCCGCTGGACGCACCATCAACGGTTTGGCCAGCAGTTTCTGGCTCGCCTCGGCGGTCACCCCGTCCATCTGCGGGATCTCCTCCCGCAGCGCCGCGCGGAACAGCGGCTCCATTGCCGCGCCGGCCGCCTTCGGACTCACGCTTGGGCGCAGCCGTCCCACGACGCTGAGCCAATAAAAATCCGGATGGTCGATGCGGTCAAGGCCGGGCGAGATCATGGTCATCATCGACAGGGGCGCAAAGAAGTCGGGATCTCTTCCAGTCAGCACGCCCCGAAAACCGCTGGGCGCCACCCCGACTACCAACACGGGCTGCCGGTTCATGAGCATCCGGGCGTTCAACACGGCGGGGTTCGCCCCCAGGCGGCCTTTCCAATACGAATAGCTCAGCACGATTACTGGATCCCTTCCGGGCGGGCCGTCGTCGGACGGCAGCAGCAAACGGCCCAGCGCCGGGCGCACACCCAGGACATCGAAGAAGTTGCCCGACACCACTTCAGCCGTGGCGGGCAGCGCGTCGCCGCGATAAGCCAGCGTGGCCGGAAAGCTCACCCGCGCCAGCAGTCCCTGCATGGCGTGGTTGCGGTCGCGTAGGGCTTTATAGGCTGGATACGAGAAGACCGTCTGGTTGTTGTCGCGCCTGGTGTAGCCGTAGCTGTCATCGTTCGATTCCAGGATCGCCAGCGAGGCAGGGTCCCGCACGGGGAGCGAGCGCAGCACAACCTGGTACAGCAGCGAGAAGATGGCCGTATTGGCGCCAATGCCGAGCGCCAGCGACAGAACTGCCAGGAGCGTCAGTCCCGGCGACCGCCATAGGGTTCGCGCGGAGAATCGAAGGTCGTTCCACATATGTGGGCCTGATCGGCACCTGCACGCCGGCGGCACAAATTACCACGAACGTTCTCAATAGATTACAGGAAAACAGCGGGCTCGGACTGTTCGGATTCGGATTTGCTTGTCCGGTTGTGGGGCCGGCGGCTCAGTCGGTCATGAGCGCCACGCGGGTTGGGCCGGCGCCATCGGCGATGTCGATCACCTCGGCAACGTGCCGGAACTGTAGATCCTTCTCGCCGCGCACGAAGACGACGTGGTCCGTGGCGGTCTTGAAGACCTGCACCAGGCGTTGCCTGAGGTCTGCTAGCGCAACAGCCTCCTGGTTAAGCAGGACCGTGCCATCCGTGCGGACGGTGATCACAATGTCGTTCCGCGGGAATTGTGGCTGTGCAGACTCGGGCGGCGCGGGCTGTGGCACCAGCGTGCGCAGTCCAGTGGGCGCTAGCGGCGTGATCACCATAAAGATGATGATCAGCACCAGCAGAATGTCGATCATCGGAGTCATATTGATTTGCGCCTGCGAGCCGGCTCCGCCCATC
>Ga0335077_10010569_pt1 | contig 11502 bp, 4 predicted proteins | sample Lox_Sample_31_FD_207151 | JGI IMG/M metagenome (GOLD analysis project Ga0335077, IMG submission 207151) | Soil microbial communities from Loxahatchee National Wildlife Refuge, Florida, United States - Lox_Sample_3.1 | ecosystem: Environmental > Terrestrial > Soil > Wetlands | place: USA: Florida...
CCGGTCGGCCTCGAGTCCATGGAAGGGCCTGTCGCGCTGCGCGCCCCTCGATCGGGTGCCGAGCGACCTGGCCCTCCGGGGCCTGAAGCTCGGCCTCTCGGCGACGGCTATGCGGTACATGGCACGGCGCAGCGGCCTGCCCCACCTCAGCCTGCGCAACGTCCCCTTCAGGGCCATCGGCATGTTCGATCTCACCTTGCGCGAGCCTATGACCGCGCCGGCCGCACTCGGCTGCCCGAGCATCTTCGACGCATGCACGACGACGGGGCGGCCGTGGGCCTACCTCGACTCGTCACGGGTCAGGAGAGGAAGCGACCTGCTGGCACAGCTTGAGGTGGTGCCCGCCGACGTCGGGCTCATCTTCGTTTACCTGCACCAGATCGACATGGCGGCGCACCTGTTCGGCATCACGTCGCCGGTGTTCTGGCGCAGGGTGCGGTCCACCGACGAGCTCGTCGGCCGGATCCGCCGGGGCATCCGGCGCCGGTTTGGTGAGGTGACAACCGTCGTCTTCTCCGATCACGGGATGTCGGCCCTGTCGCGCCAGATCGCGATTCCCGAGCTGACCAGCCACCGGGCCTTTCCCGAGCGCTTCTTCGTCGCGCTCGACGCCACGATGGTGCGGTTGTGGTACCTCGACGAGGACGAGCGGCTGCGGCAGGAACTGCGGGAGCGCGTCGCGACCCGGTACCCGGGCCACTTTCTCAGCGCCTCCGAGCTCAAGTCCCATCACCTGGAGTTCAGCGGCAGGCCGTATGGCGACGAGATCTACCTGCTGCCTCCCGGTACCGCGGTCTTTCCCAACTTCCACTCCTTCATCAGGCCGAAGGCGATGCACGCCTATGACCCGGCCGACCGGGATCAGTGGGGAATCGTCATCGGTCCCGCCGCCGCTGCCGCGCGGGTGTCGGAGCCGGCCGAGATTCCCGAGGTCACCGCCTTGGTGCTTGATGACCTCGATCCCGCGGGCCGACGCGCTCTGAGTGACTGGCATACGGGATGAGCGCGTCGGCCCAGCTTCTCGATAACGGAACCGCTCCCTTCCCGCAGACGCGCGCTGGCCGGCCGGCGTGGCAGGCGCCGCCAGCCCTGAGGCGCCTGATCAACGGGGCATCGCTGGTACTGGCCGGCACGATGGTCGGGCAGGTGTCGAACTTCGCCTTCAACGCGGTCGGCGCTCACTCGCTGGGCCCGGTGCGGTACGGGGCGCTGGCGGCCAGCATGGCGCTGCTCAGCTTCGCAACGCCGATGCTCGCCGCCGTTCAGACGGTCGCCAGTCGCGGGACCACGTCGCTCCTGCTGCGGCACCAGACCCGCAGGCTGCGCCCGATGCTGTCGCACTACGGGCTTCGGCTGGCGGCCGGCTCGCTGGTGCTGGCCGGGGCGATCGTTCTGGCAAGCGCCTGGATCAGCCGCTTGTTTCATCTCGGCTCGCCGTGGCTGGTCGTCACGGTCGGCGCGATCATCCCCTGCTACGTGCTTGGCCATCTGCTCGGTGGTCTGTTGCAGGGAGCCGAGCGGTTCGGCCGCTTCGCCGCCGAGAGCGTCGCCGAAGGGCTGACGAAGGCCATTGTCGGGGTCCTGGCCATGGGCTTCCTATGGCGGTCCGCCCTGGCCGGCATGACGGCCGTCGCGGCGAGCAGCGTCGTGGCGCTCGTCACGTACCTGCTCCTGACGATGCCTTCGCTGGCCAGGGGAAACCTGGTGCCTGCCCCGGACGATAGCTCCGTGGCGGCGATCAAGGGCCGCATCTCGCACCGGCGTCGGCCGAGGCGGGGCATGCCCGGGGTGATCGGCTACTCGATGACGGCGCTGTGCACCTATGGCCTGCTTGCGCTGTTGCTCTCGTCGGACACGCTCGTGGCCAAGCACTACCTTTCCGGCTACCAGGCCGGCCTGTACGCGGGAGCCTCGCTGGCCGGCAAGATCGTCTATTTCGCCGCGTCATCCTTCTTCGTGATCGCCTTCCCTGTCTTCTCCCGGCACCACGACCAGGGCAGAGGCGGCGCACGGTGGATTCTGGGTGCCTGCGGCGTCGTGGCCGCGGTCTGCGGGGCCATCGTGGCGCTGTTCGCGCTGCAGCCGTCGTGGGTTGTCATTCCGCTGCTCGGCAGCCGCTACCGGACGGCGGACCGCTTCGTCCCGCTGATCGCGGCCGTCTTCGGGCTCTATGCGCTCGGCTACCTCGTCTCCATCTATCTCCTGGCGCGCCAGCACCGGGGCGTCATCGCCGTGCTGGCACTGGCTGCCATGGTGCAGTTCGCCGGGTACTACTCCTTCCACGCGGGCATCGCTGAGCTGATCGGGGTGCTCGCCGTGACATTTGCCGTCATGGTTGCCGGCGGCATCGTCTTGGTGCTGCTCACCCGGGCCAGGCAGGTGCGACCGCGGACACCGTCAGCGACGCCCGTCCCGCGCGACGAGTGGCGGGAGCAGATCGCGACCATGGTCGCCAGCCAGGTCGGCGCCGCGCCGGTGCTGCTCGGAGGCAGCCGGGCGCTCGGGACCGCCCACGAGGGCAGCGACTTCGACGTCTCCGTGGTGCTGCCGCTGCCAAGGATTCCGCGGGCCGCGCCGCGGCTGGCCGAGGTCGCCCGATGCCTGAGCGCGGATCTCGGAGCCGAGGTGTCGGTCAACCCCGTGCCCAGGTTCCGGTTCCGGCGACCCGGCGGAAGCCTCTTCGTGCGCAAGCTCAAGGCCGAGGCGGTCGTCCTTGCGGCGCCGCCTGGCTGGTCTCTTCGCCGCGAGCCGCTCACCGGAGTCACGACCTTCGCTGCCAGCTCGGCCCTGCTCTCGGCCGCACGCAGCGTCCTTGAGTCGTTCGACACCGCCGCCATGTGTGACGGGCGTCCGCCTGCCCGCTGCCGCGATGCCCTGCGCAAGGCGGCGCTGCACGTCGCGCAGGTCAGGCTCCTGCGATCGGGCCGCTACGCGTCCGATCTTGAGACAGCCCTGACCCAGCTGCGGGCCGTCCCGCCGAGCCGGACCGGCGAGCTCTCGGGAGCCGAGCTGGCTGTCGCGCTGCGGTCAGCGCTGGCTGCCGGCGACGCGGTCGAGGGCTTCCTGCACATGCGAGACTGCATTCTCCAGCAGCTGGCCGAGATCAGTGATGTGCCGCTCGGCATGCCGATCGGCAAGAGCCTGATCCGCAACGCCCAGTACGCCGCGCTGGCCAGGCTTCGAGGACGGAGCCGCTGGCGTGTCGCGCTTCGCCGCACCGCCGTGGAGACCGCGCTGGCGGCTACGCAGGTCGCGCTTCTCCGCGCGCTCGACCCGGCTTCGTCCGACGGCCTCGACGCGACCCAGCTTCGACTGGCGATCGAAGCGCTGCCGCCCGGGCTCGCGGACACCGACATGGGCTGGGAGCACGTGCGCGACGTAGCCCTGGCCGAGTGGCTGGACGCTCACCCGCTGGTAGGAGTCCTCGCATGAAGGTTCTCCTTGTCTACGCGGGCCTGTCCCCTGGCGGAGTGACGGCGGACCTGCGCAACCTCGAGGGCGGACTACTCGCCCGCGGAATAGAAGTGGCGGTGGCGGGTGACCTCGCCGGCGTCCGCCGCCATGCGCGCGGCGACGTGCTGGTCCACGTCTTCTCCTGCCTGCCGTCCGCGACAACCTTCGGCGCGATCGCCCTGGCCAAGGCACGGCGGCTGCGGCTGATCTGGACGCCTGTCTTCCATCCGAGCAGGCCGCGAAGCTGGGTCGGCTACGGACCGCTGCGGATCATGGAGGTGTTCGACCGGATAGCGCCCCGGGTCGCGCGTCTGGCGGATGGAGTAATCGCCGCGACTGACGCGGAAGCAGCGCATTTTCAGCGGCTCGGCGCGCGACGGGTAGAGGTCATCGCGCCGGCGGTGGACAAGACGACGGCCCGGCTCAGGGAGCCGGAGCGGGCTCGGGTCCGCGCCAGCTTCGGCCTTCGAGACGAGCCGACGGTTCTTCTGGTCGCCCGGCCAGACTCGGCTCGGCGCAAGGGACTGCCCTTCGCCGGCGCCGCGTTCGCCGACCTGCGCAGCAGGCTGCCCGACGCGCGGCTGCTGCTTGTCGGCCACGGACCAGCCGATGAGTTGGCCAGACAGGCGGGGGCGGTCGCGGCTGGCTGGTGTGACGCCGAGCGCATCGCGCAGGCCTACGACGCCGCCGATGTGCTGATGGTGTCCTCCATCTACGAAGGGCTGCCCCGCGCCGTCGTCGAGGCCTGGTCTCATGAGCTGCCCGTCGCGGTCACGGACCGTGTCGCGCTCGCCCCGCTTGTCCATGGCCGCGCGGGAATCGTCGTGCCTTCGGCAGACGTGCCCGCGATGGCCGGGGCGCTTGAGGTGATCCTCACCGAGCCTGGGAGAGCCCGCGAGTACGGGACCGCAGGGCGCGAACTCGTCGAGGACCGCTTCCTGCTGGCTGACCACGTGACTCGCACCATGGCCCTGTACCGCGCGGTGAGCACCACCGATGGCAGGACGGCGGCGGCCCCAGGCCGGGCACGAAGGGGGCTCGGCTCCCGGTGCTAGTCCGCGGCGCAGGGGTGCGCGCCCCGACGCCCGCTCAACGGGTCCGGCTGGCCAGCCATGCCCCGGGTATCGGGCTGCTCGCCGCGATGACGATCTGGACGATGCGCAGGTTCATCTTCACCGGCGCCATCCCCGCTGGCACGGACATGCTCGGCTTCATCTCCAGAGCAGCGCAGAACTCGTCGCTGGCCATGCTCACCGACCCCTGGAATCCAGCCTCGTTCGGCTCGCGGCGGGTGTTCTCGTTCGACAACATTCTCGGGGCCTTGACTCTGCTCACTCGGAGTCCGATGGGCACGGTCAAGCTGCTTGACCTGCTCGTGCTCTTTGGCGCCGGGCTCGGCGCCTACGCGCTGGCATGGTCCTGGTACCGCCAGCGGCTGGCGGCTGTCATCGCCGGGCTGCTGTACCTGACGTCGCAGGCCTCGCTCACCCGCTGGGGGAGCGGGCAGCTCAACGTCGAGATCATCATCGCCCTCGCCCCCGTCATGCTCCTGGCCTGGTCGTCGTGCCTGCAGCGGTTCAGCATCGGCAGGGTCATCGGCTTCATCTTCGCCATCGGTATCGGCATCCTCGTCCGGGCCGACCTGGTGATGTACGTCCTACCCTTCCTTGTCCTTTACGCACTGGTCGTGCTTACCTCGCGGGCGGGTCGGCGGGCGGGCTGGGCGAACGCGGTGCGGACGCTGGCGGTTGCCGTGCCCGGGGTGCTCCTGCTGAACGCCGCCTGGCTGCTGCCCTCGCTCGCCGGGTACCGTCCGCAATACGAGACGCTCCAGCAGATCTTCAGCTTCAGCCAGCTGTCTACGCGGAGCCTCGACCTGTACCAGTCCGTTCTTGGATTCGGCCGAGAGATCGGATATTTCGGTTTCACCGGAACGGAAACCTGGTTCTCGTACCCGGGCATACCGCTCTGGGCGTACTACGCTTTCGCGACCGTCATCCCGCTGCTCGCCTATCTCGCGCTGCGATGGCATCGTGACCGGCGCACCATATTTCTGGTGCTGGCTTCGGTCATCGCCGCGCTGGCCGCGCCGGGCAGCCACGCCCCGCTTGGCCGGGCATACCTCTTCGCGGCGCGGCACCTGCCCCTTTTCGGGAATCTTCGCGATCCGAACCGCTGGCTCATCGTGCAGGCCATCGCCTACGCGCTGCTGGCCGGCCTGACCATCGAGCACCTCACCCGCGCGGCGACGGCGGACCTACGTACCCGCACGAAGTCAGCGGGCCGCAATCGCAACAGCCCGCGGGTCTCCTGGGTCACGGTCGCCTGCCCGTTCGTCCTGGTGTGGATCGGGCTTGTCCCCGTGCTCCCCACGCTGGTGATCGGCCTGCGCACCTGGCACGTGACGCCACCTCAGACGGCCCTGCTCGACCGGCTGCGCGAGGCGCCGGGAATGAGCAGGGTGGCCTCCGTTCCGTTCGACCAGGATTATCGATTTCTCGTGCAGGGCACCTACCGCGGATTCGAGCACGACCTCGGCTACGAGAGCGTCCTGTTCACCGGACGGCAGGACGTCGGCGACGGCAGCTGGACGCAGCGGTCGGCGAACCTGGTCGCCTATGAGTCGACCCTGCTCACGCGGCGTGACCCCGCGTTCGTCGCCATGCTTGCCAGCGCCGGCGTGAGCCGCGTGGTGAGTTTCCAGTATCCGCTCGTCGCGTCGGCGTTGCCGAGCCAGACCATCGGCCCCTACGCCGAGCAGCACGCCCTGTCCGTGCTGCCTGGCCTGAAGCCGCTGCTCGCCAACTCGGCGGGAACGGATTACGCGGTCATGGGCGCCGCCGCGCCGCTCAGCTTCCGGCGCAACCTCGCCGTGGTGCTCGGAGGCAGCGAGGGCATTGCCGCGCTGGCAGACCGTCCGGGCGTCAGGCTACCGGACTGGGCGGTCTTCACGGCGGACGACGTCATCGCCACCCAGGGGTACCCGCGGCTCCTGGCCCTGATGCGCCGGGCCAATGTCATTCTCCTGGCGGGCGAGCGGCCCGTGGACATCGCCGTCCAGGGCACCCGACCAGTCGCGGAACTTGCGGGCATCACGAGCGATCCGCAGAACATCCGGCTGCAGACCGACGTGCCGACCGGCCAGAGTGCGCAGTTCGGGGCGCTCGATGACCCCGCCGCGCCGGTTCCACAGCCCACATCGACCTCCAGCGCCGCCGTGGTCACTGTGCGCTCCTCCCGGCGGGTCGAGATCTGGGCCCGCGTTCTCGCGACGCCGCAAGCGGCAACGCTCACGGTCCGCGTCGACGGCGTGCGCGTCGGCAGCGTCACGCCGCTGACCTTGGGGCCTGGCGGCTTCGAGTGGCTGCGCCTCGCGACGGTGCACCTCAGGGCGGGAAGCCACCGGGTCACCCTGTCGGCGTCACCGTCGAGTTTCGGCGACGACTACGAGGTCGCCGAAGCGCGCGTTCTCGACCCCGGGGCGCTGCGGTCGGCGAGGCAGCGGCTGAACCGTGCGCTCGCCGCCAGTGCCGCACGGGTCGCCTACGACTTCAATCTCGCCGACGCGGCCAAGTGGTCCTCGGCGACACTCGCCGCTCGCCTCGCCCCGGGCAGGTCCCCGGCCTTCTCGTTTGGCCGGTGGGACGTTCCGGCGGGTTCTCGATCCACGAAGGCGAGGACCCCGGCGCCGGGTGACGCGATCGCGCCTCAGTTCACGACCTATCCGGGGCGCTCCGTCTACGCCGTTGCGAAGATTCTCTACCAGCGGCCGCGCGACTGGGCCGGACGTCCGTACGTCTATCTTGACTTCAAGGGCAGCGACAGCCGCGAGCTCTACACGGTCGAGTTCGTCCTCGGCTCGGGCGCCAGCGGCAGCGCCAGGTACGTCATCGATGACGATTTCCGCGGCTGGCGGACGTTCGCCTTCGCGACCGCAGATCCGGGGTCGGGCAGCGTGCAGGCAGGCTGGTCGCGGGTGCGATCGGTCATCGTCGCGCTGCCGTCGAAGTCGGAGCCCGGGACATTCGCCCTGGGCCTGCCGCGTGCATCCAGACCGGTCCGCACCCTGTCGGTGCCACTGCCGGTCCTGGGCCGGGGGCAGAAGTTCGGACCCGCGGCGCGCAAGCCCTTCTGCGTCGGCGGCACCCGCATCCGCCCGCCGGTCTGGCTCGCCTCGTCACGCGTCCTGCGGCTGCCTGTTGGCAGCCTGAATCCCTCGTGCAGCATCTACGCCGCCTCGCGGGCTGGTTACCGCCAGCAGCCGGCGATCCCCGTGCGGCTGCGCCGCACCGGGAGCGAGAGCTGGTCGTACTCCGTCTCGACCAGCCAGCCCGGTGTCCTGGTCTGGACGCAGGCTTACGACCCGCTCTGGGTGCTGTCGGGGAACTCCCGCAGCGACGCGCCGCTGCCGGTGCTCTCGCTTCTCGACGGCTACCTGATCCCGCCCGGGCACCACAGCGGCACGATCAGCTTCGCGGCTGGCTCGAGCGCGAGCACGGGCACCGTCATCACCGTTGGCACCGCGCTCGCCCTGCTGCTGGCGGTGGCGACTCTCGGGCGCCTGGCACGGCGGGCACGGCGGGGTCGGCACCGCGTATCCAGGACCGCCCTGGATACGCCCAGTCCGCCGCTGCGGCGCCTTCCTGACCTTTGCATCAGAACGGGTGCCGTGCTCCTGGCGCTGTGCCCGGTCGCCAGCCTGGCGGGGATCGGGCGTGCGCTCCTGCCGCTGAGTTCGGCCGCCCTGCTGATCTTCGCGGCGGCCGCGCTGATCATCGCGGGAAGCCGGAGGCGATCACGGCTTCCGGGCCCGGCCGGCCCGGTCGGCCCGGCCGTGACCGGGCGTCCCGAGCTTGCCGAGCGGGCTGAGCAGGCCGAACAGGACGAGGAGAGGCCGCTCGATGTGGTGGCAGGCTGACCGGCTAGGCGGCGAAGCCATGCGTCGGCGGGCCTGCCTCGCCGTCCTCGTCGTGGTGCTCGATCTGCTGATCGCGGCCCCGCTGACCGGCCGGGGAAGCCTCTACCTGCTGGACTACGGCGACTACCCGATCGGCCCCCACCCACGTTTCGCGCCATCGGCATTCGGCTTCCCGCCAGGCATTACGAGCCGTGCTCCGGTCGATGCGGTGCTGTACTGGATCTTCCAGGCGACTCGCTGGGCGCCGATTCACCTGCTGCCCTTCGTTGCCGTCGCCCCGGTCGCCTGCGTGGCATTCGCACGGATCTTCCCCGGGAAGGGGCTGGCGACCGGCACCGCCACCCTGGTGTTCACGGTGAACCCGTTCGTCTACGAGCGAATGGTCAGCGGGCAGGTGTACGTGGTGATGGGCTACACCCTCCTGCCTGTGCTGCTGGCGCTGACCCTGCGGCCGTTCCGTTCGCTGGCCGCGACCGCCGCGCTGGGCGGGCTTGTCCTCGCCCTCGATATCGCGCTGTCCGTCCACTACCTCTTCATCGCCGGGCTGCTGCTGGTGATCCTGGTGGCGGTTCACCTGGCGTTCGGTCAGCGCAGGATCGCCATGGCTGGTGCCGGGATCGCCGGGTGCGGCGTGATTCTCAGCCTCTACTGGCTCATTCCGGCCGCGCAGGCCAGCCTCACGATGCGGTCCCCGGTCACGAAGCTGGACCTGCTTGCCTTCCGTACGGTCGCCGATCCGGTCTTCGGGCTGGCCGTGAACGTGGCCGGGCTCTACGGATTCTGGCGCCCCGGGCCGCCGCTGGTGCAAGACGAGTTGTCCGGCTGGCCCATCCTGCTCCTGGCCATGCTCATCGTCGCCGGATTCGGACTTTGGGAGATGTGGGCGCGCGGCGGGCCCACGGGCCGGGCGGTCGCGGTGTGCTGCTCCGCGCTCGCGATCGCCGGCGCGCTGCTTGCCATGGGAGACCAGGGCCCGACCGGGAGCATGTACGGATGGCTCTTCGAGCACCTCCCCGGCTACAAGGTCATGCGGGAGGCGGACAAGTTCGCCGCCCTGATCGCCCTGGCGTACGCAACCTGCTTCGGAGCCGGCGCGCGCGCCATCGCAGCGCCGCTGACGGGGAAGGTCTGGAGAGTCTTGTGCGCGTGCTGTGTCGCCGTGGTCCCGATCGCGTACGGGTACACCGAGCTGTGGGGTTTCGACGGCTACGTGCAGCCGACGCAGTACCCGGCCGCCTGGGCAGCGGCCGATCGATCGATGAGCAACGGAGCGACGGCGATCGCGCTGCCGTGGCGGGCCTATTTCCAGGTGCCGTGGATCGGTGACCGCGTCGTCGCCAATCCGATGCAGGGTTACTTCAACCGTCCGGTGATCTCCGCCGACGACCTGGAAGCCGGGCCGATCACGACCGAGACCAGCAACCCCCGGTCGCTGTTCCTCCAGTTCTGCCTGAACGAGGGGAGCCGGCTCACCGAGTTCGGGCGGCTGCTGGCACCCCTGGGGATCCGTTACGTGATCCTCGCCCGAGTGGCCGGGGCGCAGAGTTACGACTGGCTTGCCCGCCAGCGCGATCTCACGAGGGTCTTCAGCGCCGGGTCCATCGTCGTCTATGAGAACACCGAGCCGGTGTCGGCCGCGTACCAGCCGCGCCTGCGTCTCACGCTCCGAGACTGGGGCCAGGTAGTCGCGCTGGCGCAGCGCGCCCCGCTGACCGACTACCTGATCCGGGTGGTCCACGCCGGACCCGGGCCGCTGATCGCCCCTGCTGGCATCAGGGTGCCGCGAGCACCTGCCGTCATCAAGGTCGCCCGCAGCACGCCCGTCTCCGCATCGTTGGCTGGCAGTGCTGCGAGCGGGCCGGTCGTGCTCACCTACCCCGCCTACGCCGGCTGGCAGATCCCCGGGTTCCGCACCGCCTCCCAGTTCGGCGTCACGACGGCCTTCACGAGGCTGCCGGGCACCCGCCGCCAGGCACGGCTCGTCGCGACGTACACGCCGTGGCGGCTCGTCAAGGCATGCGACATCGGCGGGCTGTGCCTCGCGGCGGGCGACGTCGCTCTGCTCGCGATCGTCTCGATCCGCCGGCGGCGCCGAGCACGAAGCGGCTCGGCCGACCACGTCACGCACCGCGCAGCCGCTCGGTCTGCCCTGGACCTCAGCACCCGCTGAAGGCGCGGCCACGCTCTGAATTGTCCGGACCGATGCCCGATGCCGGCCTGGCGGCGGCCGACCCAATCGTTGGACGTTCCGTCTCCCATTACCACCTCAGGGGGATCTCTTGGATTCCCGAGCAGTTAGCCGCTAACGGCCGCCGGGGATCACCTCCGAGTCCCGCACAAATGCTATTCGGGGGAGTGGCCGGTGCGATTCCTCATTGCCGCGCTCAGCGCACTCAAGGCGGAAATGCGCGGTCGGAATGGCTGACATCCCGTTTCACCGGCCGTCGATCAGCGCCGAGGACATCTCCGCAGTCGGGCAGGCGCTCGCGTCCGGCTGGCTCACTTACGGGCCGCTGTGCCAGGAGTTCGAGCGTACCTTCGCCGCCCACGTCAGCGCGGCTCGCGCGGTGTCCGTCTCCTCGTGCACGGCCGCCCTGCACCTGGCCCTCGTCGCCATGGACGTCGGACCTGGCGACGAGGTCATCACGACGCCGCTGACGTTCTGCGCGACTGCGGAGGTCGTCGAGCGGGTCGGCGCGACCCCAGTGTTCGCCGACATCGATCCGGTCTCCTTGCAGATAGATCCCGACCTGGTCGATCGGGCCTGGGGCGAGCGGACGAGGGCCGTCATCGCCGTCGACTACGGCGGGCATCCCTGCGCCATCGAGGAGATCGCCAAGCTGGCCGCCGATCGCGGCGCCGTTGTGATATCCGACGCGGCGCACTCGCTCGGCGCGGAGGTGGGCGCTCGGCCGGTCGGCTCCATCGCCGACATCACTGCGTTCTCCTTCTACGCCACGAAGAACATCACCACGGGCGAGGGCGGCATGCTGACCACCGCCTCCGACGTCATCGCGGACCGGGTCGAGCGGCTGCGGATGCATGGCATCGGCAAGGACGCATGGCGCCGCTACCGCAAGGGCGGTAGCTGGCGCTATGACGTTGCCGAGTGTGGCTTCAAGGCGAACATG
>Ga0335077_10010573_pt1 | contig 11500 bp, 11 predicted proteins | sample Lox_Sample_31_FD_207151 | JGI IMG/M metagenome (GOLD analysis project Ga0335077, IMG submission 207151) | Soil microbial communities from Loxahatchee National Wildlife Refuge, Florida, United States - Lox_Sample_3.1 | ecosystem: Environmental > Terrestrial > Soil > Wetlands | place: USA...
TCGCCCAGGCGTTGGGGTCACAGGAACGATTGAAATCCGAAGCACGTCATTAGAAACATTGCCAAGTATGCCCGCGGAATCGAGTGCTGCTGATTCTGTTGCTGACCGCGGCTCGCCGGAGCTGGAATTCTACGCTGCCTGGCGGGAGCCTGTCAGTACGGGCCGGATCGCGCGGGCCGCGGCGGGGTCGCTGGTCGCGCACGCGATCGCGATTGTGATCTTCGTCGCGCTGCCGGACGTCGAGCCGCCGCGGCGCGCGACGGTCATCACCACGGATCTGACCAAGGCGGTACGCATTTACTCTCCGAAATATTTCGAGCCCACGCAGAAGGCTCCCAACAGCGGCAAGGTGAGCCGTGAGCTGGACGTGCGCAGCATCGCACCGGCGCCGCGGCCGCAGGCTCCGCGATTCCGCGCCCCACAGCCCGCTCCGGGACCGCTGGCGGAGGCGAAACCTTCCGCGGCGCCGCCGGCGCCATCCGGGCAGATTCAGCCGCCCAGGACCGAAACGCCGAAGATCGAAACGGCGATGGCCGCTCCGCCGCCGGTGCCGACCATCTCGGCCAATCCGAAGCCCGATCAGCCTCCACCTCCCGCGCAAGCCGCCGCCCCGAAAAAACCCAAGCTGGCGTTTGAGAGCATCGCGGAGGGGCAGAAATACGCCTCGAATCCGGATCCTTCGGTTCCCGATCCGCGCAATCCGTACGTCCGCTCGAGTTCCGGCGGCGGAGGCGGGACGATCGTGGGCGACGCCGGCGCGAGCAATGTGGATCTGCCGAGCATCAACTCCGCCCCCGCGCTGGGCCGTCCCGGCAGCAATCTCCAGCTTTTGAGCGACGCCAAGGGAGTCGACTTCCGGCCGTACCTGATCCAGGTGCTGACGGCGGTGCGCCGCAACTGGCTGTCGATCCTGCCCGACAGCGCTCGCCTGGGGCAGCGCGGGCGCGTGCTCATCCAGTTCGCCATCGACCGCAACGGCGCGGTTCCCAAAGTGGTAATCGCGGAAGGAGCGGGTGCCGAGACGCTCGACCGCGCGGCCGTTACGGCTATCAGCATGTCCTATCCCTTTCCGCCTCTGCCTAAGGACTATCAGGGGGACGAAATTCGGCTGCAGTTTGCGTTTTCCTATAACATGCCGCGGTAAAAGAGTGTAAGGGCCTTGTGGATCTAAGGTTTATAGCTGCGCAGTGTTTTTACCTGGGACTGGCCGTTCTGGCGGGATTCACCCTCGACGGTAACATTCGCATTGCGACGTGGGTGTTTCTAGGAGGAATCGCACTCAAGACGTGGTTGGTGGTCCTCAAACGCCGACAGGATTAAGAACGCGGCATATATAGCCTGAGAAGATTATTAGGTCCCATCTAAGGTAAAGCTTCGAGATACTCATTCCCTCCCCTCGCCTTAACCTGCTATGTGTCAGGGATTAACGCTGGTTTGAATTCCCGAATCAGTGTCCAACGTTTCAATCTGAGAGGGAGTGGGTGGTTTGCTGGTCCCAAATCGAAACGAGGCAGTTTCTCGCACGAGCGGGCGGGCAGCACGGTGTGCAGACGGACGCCCGAGGGCGGCTAAGGTTTGTCACTGATTTCAAAGTAGTAGCGCGACGGACGCGCATATTTTCTTTCGGCAGAACGCGACTCTCTCTTCAGTTCAAACGATTGGCGTCGGGCGTGCATTTCAGGGGATCGTGCCTGACTTGGCGAAAGGGAGAGCTGGAATGCTGATGACGATGAAAACGAAATCAATGGGAGCGGTGGCCGCAACCGCGGTGGTTCGCGCGATACCCGCAGGTGAGGGGCGTGTCCGCCCCACGCCGGTGAAACCCATGGGCGTGGCCGGGACGCTGCATGCGCCGGCGGCGAAACCGATCGCGCTGAAGGCGGCCGGTTCACAGGCGGGCAAGCTCGCGCGCCGCGACCGCGTGGTGCTGGAGCACCTCCCGTTGGTCAAGGCGATCGCGGTACGCGTGCACGAAAACCTCCCGGTTCATGTGGATCTGGACGATCTGGTGCATGCCGGAATCCTGGGGCTGTTCGACGCCGCCAACAAGTTTAATCCCGCCAAACAGGTGGTTTTCTCAAGCTACGCCAAGCATCGCATCAAGGGAGCGATTCTCGACAGCCTGCGCCAGCTCGACTGGGCCTCGCGCGACATGCGCCGCCGCCACAAGCAGGTGGAACAGGCCACGCGCGACCTGGCCGCGACGCTGCAGCGCACTCCCACCGAGTCGGAAGTGGCGGAGAAGCTGGGCATGGACGTGGACCGCTGGCGCAACATGATGCTGGACCTGCGCAACGTCGGACTGATTTCCGCGTCCACGCGGTCGAACGAGAACGAAGATCTTCCCGCGCCCGATTTTCCGAGCAAGCCCGAAACGCAGCCCGATTCGATCTGCGCTCGCGAGCAGTTGAAACACGTGCTCGGCGACGCCATGAAGGTGCTGCCGGAGCGTTATCGCAAAGTGGTGCTGCTGTACTACACCAACGAGATGACGATGAAAGAAATCGGCGGCGTGCTGGGGATTAATGAGAGCCGCGTGTCGCAGATCCACAAATCGGCGCTCGAAAAGATGATGGCGGTTCTGCAAGCCAACGGGATCACCTCGAGCCAGGCGTTCTAAAAAACCTTTAACGAAGCCCAGGCAACGTTTTCCCTCCGGATCGCGTCTCCAACATTCGAGGAGTACGCATGACTGGAAAACTTAGTGCACTCGTCCTGGCGGGGCTTGTGGCTACGCAACTGGCGGCGGGGCAAAGCCCGAATCCGGCGCCCAAACCGGCCGATCCCAATATGCAGTTCATGGAACAGGTGATGCGCACGGCGACCGCGGTGCACGATCTGGTCAAGAGCATGAATCTCGAGAAGGCGTTGAATTCGCAGCCGGTTTATCCTCCAGGCGACGCCAGAAACCTCCAGCGCACGGCGGATTTCATGGGTGTCGGCGCGGGCGTAGGGCTGGCGCTGGGAGAGATGTCGCATAGCCAGAAGGGCGTGCTGATCGGCGCCGCGGCAGGAACAGCGGGCGGGCTGATCGTCGACCAGTTGCTGCGCCACCAGGCGGCGAAAGCGCAAGCGGCGCCTCCGCCCGGCGAGTAAATCTCATCCAAGCAGTTTCACGAATTCATCCGCGGTGATCACATCGCCGCGGGTGGGGAAAAATCGCCCGATCAACGCGGCGTGCAACTCCGCATCGCGATCCGCGCAGCAATCCGAGATCACCGAGACTTGATAATCGGCGTCGCCGGCATCGAGGAGCGTCGAAAGGACCACGCCGCTGGTGGCGATTCCAAACAGCGCCAGGGACTCGATCTCGCGCGCCCGTAGAATCATGTCGAGGTCGGTACCCGCGAAGGCGCTGACGCGATGCTTGGTGATCACGATATCGTCGGGTTCAGGGCCGAGCGCAGGATGGATGGCGCCCGAGGGCCCGCGAAAAAACTCCTGATGCTGCGGCGACGCCTTGATCGCCGCAAAAAGCTTGTTGCGCGTGTTGATTTCCGGCAATCCGGGGCGGAATCCGACCTGGATATGGATCACCGGCATCCCGGCTTTGCGCGCGGCCTGGAGAACTCCGGCGGCTCGCGCAATAAATTCGTCCTGCGGCTGCGCGTAGACCGCGACGATGCCGGCCTGGCAATCCATGGCGAGCACAGCGGTGCGGCGAATGTCCATAGGTTCAGTGTAAGCGGACCTCGATCCGGCGCACGTCGCCTGCAAGCGTATGCAGATGAATTTCCACGCGCTTTTCGGGCATCAGTTGCGGGAAACGTTCGCCCCATTCGATGAGCACGATCGCGTCGCGATCGAAAATCTCGTCGAGACCCAGGGTGGCGACTTCTTCGGGACGGTCCAGGCGATACAAGTCGATATGATAGACGCGGCCGTATTCGTGAATCAGCGTGAAAGTGGGGCTGGAGACTTCTTCCGGCGCGGCGGCGCTTAGGCCGCTGACGATTCCCTTGGCGAGCGTCGTCTTCCCCGCGCCCAGATCGCCGATCAGAAGAACCACGGCGCGCGAGGGAAGATCACGCGCGATGCGCCGGCCGAGTTCGATGGTCTCTTCCGGCGAGTGCGTCTCAAAGACACTCACGAATGGCCCTCGGAAGGTAGCGCAGGAGATCGGTGGCGAGGACGCAGCGGTCGGTCAACTCTTCGGCCGCAAGCTCGCCGCAGCGGCCGTGCAGAAACACCGCTGCGCGCACGGCGGTTTCGATGTCGCCGGGAAACTGCGCGACCGTGCCCGAGACCATGCCGGTGAGAATATCGCCCGATCCGCCCTTGGCCATCGCGGGCGAACCAGTCGGATTGATGAACACACGGCCGTCGGGAAACGCGATCAGCGTGCGATGACCTTTGAGCACCACGCACACCTTGCGCAGCTTCGCGAATCCGCGAGCCGTCGCCAATCGATCCTCGACTTTCGCGCCAGTGAGGCGGGCCATTTCTCCGGGGTGCGGAGTCAGGATGGTTTCCACGCCGCGACCCTGAAAATCGGTTCCGGCGATCGAGTTCAAACCGTCGGCATCGATCACCATTGGAACTTTCGCCTGGTTCATCAGCCGCGCGAGGAGTTCGCGGCGCGGGCCGAGGCCCGGGCCCACAGCGATCACGGTCATGCGATCGAGGCTGAAATCATCGAGCGGCATCGACATCAGCTCCGGCGCAAGGCGCGAGGAATCGGAGCAAGCGACCGTGACCAGTCCCGCGCCGGATCGCGCCGCGGCGAGGCCGGCCATCGCGGCCGCTCCCATTTTTCCCGGCGCACCGCCGATCACCAGGACGTGGCCGAAATTGCCTTTATGCGCATCGGGTTTGCGCGGAGCGAACATTTTCGCGAAATCGCGTGCTTCGGAGACGTTGAGGTCGGAATGAACCAGCTCGGGCGGGCTGCCGATATCGGCGAGGACCAGCTTGCCGACCGCATCCGCCGCACCGGGGGCGAGAAAATGCTCTACCTTCGGCGCGGTGAACGTCACGGTGACATCGGCCCGCACGCACTCGCCTCCGCCGCCGAGGCCTGAGGGAATATCGACGGCGACCACCTTCGTGCCGGGAAAATCGCGATTGATTTTCCGGATCAGAGTCAGATACGGCTCGCGCGGCGGACCTTTTAATCCGGTGCCGAGGAGAGCGTCCACGATCAAAGTCGGCGCATCGATCGGTTTTTCATTGGGCTGATCGACGGACATCACCTGAATCGCGCCGACGCCCTTCTGCTGGAGCAGCCGCGCGACGACGCGGCCATCGCCACCGTTGTTACCTTTGCCGCAGAAAACGATCACCCGATGGCGCGAGAGCGGCGAAAACTCGCGCTCGATCGTCTCCACCACCCGAGCGCCGGCGCGCTCCATCAACACTTCGCCTGCGGTGCCGCGCTCGATGGTGAGCCGGTCGACTTCGCGCATCTGGTCGGCCGTGAGAACCGGGATCACGGTTTTATTATCCGGGGAGCAAGGGCTGCACCGCTTGCCAGACTTCGCGTGCGACGGTGTCCGGGTCACGCGAGCCGTCGATCAACCGCACGCGCGCGGGCTCGTCGATTGCGAGCTGGCGATAGGCTTCACGAACGCGCCGATGAAAACTGACTGACTGCTCGTCCAGGCGCGTTTCAACATCTTGGGTGCGCCGATTGCGCGAGTGCGCGCGGTTCAAGCCGGTTTCCGTGTCGATGTCGATCACCAGCGTGAGATCGGGCGCAAGGCCGCGGCAGGCGATGCGATCGACTTCGTAGACGAGTTCGGTCCCGAGCCCGCGGGCGATGCCCTGATAGACCAGCGTCGAATCGGTGAAGCGGTCAGAGAGCACGATCTGGCCTTCGGCGAGCGCGGGTAGAATCCACTCATCGACGTTCTGGGCGCGGCAGGCGAACATCAACAACAACTCGGTGACGGGCCCCATCTCGCGATTCTTGGAATCGAGCAGAACGCGGCGGATCTGCATGCCGATGGGCGTTCCTCCGGGCTCGGCCGTTTCAAAAACTCTTTTCCCGGCCTCGCGCAGCCGCGCCGCGAGCATCCGAAGCTGAGTGGATTTTCCGCTGCCCTCGGGACCCTCGAAGGTAATGAACCGCCCGCGGGATTTACCGAGTTGGTCCATGTCCGCGGTGAACTCTAGACGTCGGTATGACAGCCGGCAAGACCGGCTGTACCACGCGGCCGCTTGCTGACGCGCGCGGCTCGGAAACGCTTGCGGAGCCGCGACCGTGAGGGAGTGGTCTGCTCCGGCGGCTCTTCAGAAGGCGCCTAGTCATACACATAGTGCAGGACCTTTTTCAGATCCTCCCAGGCCTCGCGTTTGGCGTTCTGATTGTAGGGGCGCAAAAGATAGGAGGGGTGATAGGTGACGATCACGGGAATATCGCGCCACTTATGCCAGCTTCCGCGCAGCCGTGTGACGCCGTCCTTGGTGGCGAGCAGCGCTTTGGCCGCGGTCGAGCCGAGCGCGCAGATCGCCTTGGGACGAATCGTCATGAGCTGGCGGAACAGAAACTCGCCGCAGATTTCCATCTCGTCGGGCAGCGGCGTGCGATTTTCCGGAGGCCGGCACTTCACCACGTTGCAGATGTAGACATCGGCGCGGCGGATGGGAATGCCTTCCTTCGACGCCGTGTTGTCGATCATCTGCGTGAGCAGTTGTCCCGCGCGGCCGACGAAGGGCAATCCCTGGGCGTCCTCATCGGCGCCGGGACCCTCGCCGACGAAAACCAGCCTGGCGTGCTCATTGCCGGAGCCGAACACGATTTTCGAGCGCTGTTCGGAGAGCCGGCAGCGGCGGCAGTCGCCGAGGTCTTCGATGATCTTGAGCAGCGAATCGCCGGAGGGTTCAAGCGTTGGGATGGCGGACTTCAGTCCGCTCCGCGCTTCAGCGTCGATACCCGCCGCAGCGAGGCTCAAGCCTCGCGCGGGCTCAAGCCCGCCGTCCTGCTTATAAATTTCGTGGACGCCGAGGTCGCGATAAAACTCCAGGTATTGGCGCAGATTGTCGCGAGTCATTTCGAGGCGTGGAGCGCCAGGCGCAGACGAGTCATTTCGTCGAAGATGCGGCGCGCGATCTCGCGCTTGGGGGCGCGCTCGACCGGGATCGATTCGCCCGTCCGCAGCACCAGCAGCACTTCATTGTCTTCCGAATCGAATCCCACGCCTTCCTGCGAGACCAGGTTGGCGACGATCATGTCGCAATTCTTGCTCTCCAGCTTGCGACGCGCTTCTTCCGCCAGGTGATCCGTTTCGGCGGCGAAGCCGACCAGCAGGCGGTCGCCTTTCTGCCGTCCGATCTCGGCGAGGATGTCGGGCGTGGGGTCGAGTTCCAGCGAGAGGCGGGCCGCGGTCTTCTTTTCCTTGATGCGCGGCGCGTTGGAGCGGTGATAATCGGCGACGGCGGCCGCTTTGAGGATGATGGTCGATTCGGGCAGATGATCCAGCACTGCTTTGCGCATTTCGGTCGCGGTGCGGACGTGAATTGTGAGGACACCGGCAGGCTCGCCGAGATGCACGGGCCCGGAGACCAGCACCACACGAGCGCCGCGCGCCGCCGCTTCCTCGGCGAGGGCGTAGCCCATTTTCCCGCTGGAGCGATTGCTGATGTAGCGCACTGCGTCGAGCGGCTCCTGCGTGGGTCCCGCGGTGACGAGCACCACCTCGCCTTCGAGATCGGCCTTGTGCGGCGCGATCCACGCGACTGCGTCGGCGATCGTGTCGATTCCGGCGAGCCGGCCCGGACCGACCATTCCGCAGGCCAGCGCGCCCTCTTCCGGAGCGACGATCTCGTGCCCGCGCGATTCGAGAATCCGCACATTCTCGCGCGTAGCTGGATGATTCCACATGTTGGTGTTCATGGCCGGCGCGAGGATCACGCGGCCGGTGAAGGCCAGGTACATGGTGGAAAGAAAATCGTCGGCGATTCCGCGGGCGAACTTCGCCAGCAGGTCGGCGGTGGCGGGCGCGACCACCAGGATTTCGTTTTCCTGCGCCACACGGATGTGCTCAATCGCGCTCGCCAGGTTGTCTTCGGCCGAGAACATGGTCGAGATGACTTTACGACCAGTGAGCGCGGCGAAGGTCAGAGGCTGGACGAATTCGCAGGCGGCGCGGGTCATGATCGCCTGCACCGTGAACCCGCGCTCCATCAGCGCGCGCGCCAGCTCCGCGGATTTGTACGCGGCGATCCCGCCGCCGACGCCCAGCGCGACGGTTTTCATGATGCTCGAAAAAGGAAACAGACTACTCTGTCCCAAGAATACAATCTTGAGACCACGAAAAACGCGCGACGTGGACAGAGCGGTCTGTCCCCTTTTTTGAGCAGCCGCATGCGCGATTATTCTTCGACGGGCGGCTCTTGCGCCTGCTGCACGGCCGGGTCGTCATATTGCACCAGGCCGCGGCGCACTTCTTCCATGGCGGCGACGGTCGGCTTCTTCGACGTGGTCGGCAGGAAGCTGCGCGCGCCGTTTTGCAACTGGCGGGCGCGCTTGGCCGCGACGATGATGAAGCGATAGGCGCTCGCTTCCGGGTCGTCCGGAATCACGCTCGCGGCGGTTTGTCGGAAATTGGATTCAGGCATTGCTAAAAGTCTCCAGAATGGGCCGGATCTGTTCTTCCATCCGGTCGCGCCGGCTGCGCGTGGCGGTGACGATGGCGGCCAGAGTCTCCACCGACGTCTCCACCTCCCGGTTCACCAGCACGAAATCGTAAAGTTTATAATCGCGAATCTCTTCGACCGCTTCACGCAGCCGGCGCTCGATCACCGGCTCGGAATCCTGGCTGCGCGTGCGCAGTCTCTGCTCCAGAATCTGCCGGCTGGGCGCGAGGACGAAGATCGACACCGCGCCGGGAATCCTCTCTTTTAATTGTCGCGCACCTTGAACATCGATGTCGAGCAGCAGGTCGACCTGTTCTTTCGCTGCGCGATCGAGCTCGCTCGCGTGCGTTCCGTAACAGTGGCCGAACACCTCGGCGTGCTCCAGGAATTCGCCATTCTGGACGCGCCGGTCGAACTCCTCGCGCGAGATGAAGAAGTAATCGCGGCCGTTCGATTCCTGCCCTCGCGGCGGCCGCGTGGTGTAGGACACCGAGAAGCGCAGTCCCGAAACGCGCTCGATCAACTGCCGGGTAAGCGTCGATTTGCCCGAGCCGGAGGGCGCGGAAATGATGAAAACGGTGGTCATTCCAGGTTGAGCGACTGCTCCCGGATTTTTTCGATGGCGGCTTTCGCTTCAAGCGCAAGCTCCGTGATTTTGAGTCCGGCGTCGCCGATCCCGCCGGTTTTCGAAAGAATCGTGTTGCTTTCACGATTCATTTCCTGAAGCAGAAAATCGAGTTTTTTTCCAACCTCGCCTCCTGTGTCGAGCAGGGCGGCGAGTTGCGCGGAGTGGATTTTCAACCGCGCCAGCTCTTCACCGATGTCGCTGCGGTCTGCCAGGATCGCGGCTTCCTGCGCGAGCCGCTGCGGTTCGATCTGCGCAGTATTGAGCAGCTCTTTGAGACGTTCGTTCAGCCGGTTTTGAAAAGCCGCGGATGCGCCGGTTCGGATTTGCTCCATCTGGCCCGCGGCAGCCGCGACACGATCGTTATGCGTGCGCATTTCCTCAGCGATCTCGGCGCCTTCGCGCGCGCGAAACACGTTCAGCTCCTCGAGTGCGACCGTGAGGGCGTCGAGCAACGCAGTTTCTGCGCCCGCGGGAGCTTCCGCTTCCGCCGCTTCGCCGAAAACACCTGGAATCCGGAAGGCCGCGTTCAGGTCCGGAGCCGCCTCGATTCCGTGCGCCGCGGCAGCTTCGCGAAAAGCCTTGAGGTAATCGTCGACCAGCGTTCGATTCCAGCCCGAGCCGTTAGTCGACGCAGCCGGCAGAGTCACGCGAACTTCGACGTGGCCGCGCGCCACACGCGACTTGATCATGGCGCGGATGGCGGCTTCGAACGGATCGGCCGAGGATGGCGCGTGCACCTGGACGTCCAGGCCGCGATGATTCAGGCTTTTCACGCTGACCACGATTTCGCCATCCGCCAAAGGCCGGCGCACGCGCGCGAATCCAGTCATGCTGTGCAGCGGAGGGGGCATCAGGGCGCCACCGCCGCGCCGGGCTCCAAAAATTGGAGCTCATACAAACGCTGGTACACGCCTCCGCGATTCACCAGGTCTTCGTGGCGTCCGGTCTCGACAATGCGGCCGTGGTCGAGCACCACGATCTTGGTGGCGCGCCGCACTGTCGAAAGACGGTGCGCGATGACGATCACGGTGCGGTCCGCCATCAGGTTTTGGAGCGCCGGCTGCACCAGCCTCTCCGATTCGGTGTCCAGATGCGAGGTGGCCTCGTCGAGAATCAGAATCGGAGCGTTCTTGAGCAGCGCGCGCGCGATCGCCAGGCGCTGGCGCTGGCCGCCGCTCAGCTTCTGCCCGCGCTCGCCGATCAGGGTGTCGTAGCCTTGCGGCATGCGCGCGATGAACTCGTCGGCGAGCGCGCTGCGCGCGGCTTCGCACACCTGCTCGCGCGACGCGCGGGGCAATCCGTAGCCGATGTTGTTGGCCACGGTATCGTTGAACAGGAACGTGTCCTGCGCGACCATGCTGATTTTTTCGCGCAGTGACGCCAGGCGCAGATCGCGCACATCGCGTCCGTCGATGCGCACCGCGCCTTTTTCGACGTCGTAAAATCGCGGCACCAGGTTGGCGAGCGTCGTCTTGCCAGCTCCGCTCGGCCCCACCACCGCCACGATCTCGCCGGCACTCACTTCTAGCTGAATGGAGTCGAGCACCACGCGATCCGGTGCACTGGGATAACGGAAACTGACGTTGTCGAACAGGATGGATTTTTCAAATCGCGCCAGCTTCACCGCGCCCGGACGCTCGGTGATCTGCTGATCGCGGTCGAGATACTCGAAGACTTTCTGCGACGCGCCCAGCGCTTGCTGGAAGATGTTGTGAATCCCGGCCAGGCGTTTCACCGGCTCGTATAGCATCAGAAGAGCTACCACGAAGGCGGTGAAATCGCCGGTGGTCATGGTGTGCCGCTGGATCTGCACGCGCGCGTACCCCAGCAGGCCGACGATGGTGATCGCGCCGAAGAAATCGATCAGCGGCGAGGCGATCGCCTGCTGCGCGACGTAATGCAGATTGCTCTTGAGCAGCCGATGCGCCCGGTCGCGGAAGCGGTTGGCCTCGATCTCTTCCGCTCCGAACGACTTCACCACCTGGTTGCCGCTGAGCGTCTCCTGCAAAACCTGGTTCAGCTCCGCCGCGTCGTCCTGCGCGCGGCGCGTGGTCCCGCGAATTTTCCGGCCCAGCTTCACCGTGGGAATCAGCACGAAGGGCAGCACAGTTAGGCTGACCACGGCGAGCTGCCAGTCCGTGAGCAGCACGGCGCTCAAAAGCGCGATTGCCGAAAAGCTCTGGCGCAGCCAGTCCGCCAGGATGTGCGAGGTGGCCACCTGGATTTTTTCGAGATCGTTCATGATGGACGACATCACGCGCGCGGTCGCGTTGCTTTCGAAAAATTGCGCATCCT
>Ga0335077_10010576_pt1 | contig 11499 bp, 13 predicted proteins | sample Lox_Sample_31_FD_207151 | JGI IMG/M metagenome (GOLD analysis project Ga0335077, IMG submission 207151) | Soil microbial communities from Loxahatchee National Wildlife Refuge, Florida, United States - Lox_Sample_3.1 | ecosystem: Environmental > Terrestrial > Soil > Wetlands | place: USA...
CGTATCCAAAAGTCGCGGGCACGGACCAGCCGATGTGGCCGTATTGCATTTCGATCTCGAACTGGGCGCCATCCGGGAGCGCCATATTGAAGCCGTTGAACCAGGAGTCACCGGTTTCGACGATCAAAGTTGTATTCCGATCGATAACGCCTTGGATCTGACGGCACATTTCAGCCCGCGTCAGCGGAGCGTCCGGATCGGCTATTGCTGGCGGAACAGTTTCCGCCCGGGTACGCCGGAACTCAATCAACGTTGTTGCGTTCCTGGGGTTCTTTTTCGCTGCCTCCGCGAGTGCCGCCAGAAATTCGTGCAGGAATACATCGTTATAAGTGACTCCTGCAACGTGAACACGATCCGGATCTACATGTATCGTCTTGCTCACGGCTGGTTGTGAGGACCATCCGACTGTCGTGTAGTCGTTGAAGATAGGCCCTGCAGCTAGTACTGCGTCGGCCGATTCAACTAGCTCGCTGCAACCTGGACTGCTGACTGAACCTAGATAGAGGCCTACAAACTGCGCGTGCTCTTCTGGGAAGAAACCCTTCGCGCCGGGCATGACGGCGACACCGCAGCCGACCGCCTCAGCCAACTCGCGAAAGGTTCTCACGCCTCTGTATGACCTGAGCCTGGGTCCCGCGAGAAGAATTGGCCTGACCGCCTTCCGAAGAAAAGCGCTTGCGGCATCCACGGCTGCGGTTAATGACGCGGGGTCACTTGCGGGTAAGTCTAAAAGCGACGCGCGCGGCCCAGGCGCCGGGCAGAGAGCCCCGGATAAGTTACATGGGATTTCGATGTATACCGGCTTTCTGTTTCGGAAGGCAGCGCGAATAGCTTTATCAATCAGCCAGGGCGCTTCTTCGGGGTGAGTGATTGCGACAGCCTCACACGTAATGTGGCGCGCCATCTCGAATTGATAACGGAAGTTTAGCGTGCCCAACGTGTGGTGTAACAGATGATAAGCCCCGAGATCGTTCGTGTTGGGGCTGCCGGAGATGAGTATTACCGGAAGGCTTTCAGCATATGCGGAGGCGAGGGCGTTGAACGCCGACAAAGCGCCCACGCTGTAAGTGACCACACAGGCGGCAGCTCCGTGCGCGCGCGCATAACCTTCAGCAGCAAAGCCACAATTGAGTTCGTTGCAGCAGTAGACCTGCCTGACGTTCTCATTTAGAAGAAGCTGATCCAATAGAACAAGGTTGTAATCCCCTGCTACGGCAAAGTGATGCCTAATCCCGATCTGCTCAAGCCTCGTCGCCAGATAACTGCCGATCGTGACTTTGGAAGCAGGAGAATTACCGTTTGCTGCCAGCTGCTTCCTTCTGGGTTGAACGGTTGCGATCATAGGTCCTGTTCTCCCGAGAGAAGGCACGGCGCGGGCCAGTGAGGATCAGCGGCAACACCGCCGTCAAGTGATGGCAAATATACGGATTCCAGTCGCGGACCGATCGACTCGCATTCGCAGCATGTCCCAAATGCTCCATCGCTCCCAGCACGATGCCACAAATGGGGCAGCGGTGAGCCGCGGCCCGATCCACTCGCTGCTGCGATGCATGTCGTGCTCCCGCGGCTAGCCTCGTGCCCTAAAAAGCTGCGAGGGTGGGGCCGGACACATGTCCGGCCCAACGTTAACAAACTTGCCGGGCCGCTACTGGGTCCCAACAAAAACGCCGGAATAAAGCTCTTTCGTAGATGAGGCGATCTACCCAGCCGCTTCCTGGAAACCTCAACTTCGACCAGGCGAACGGGAGAAGCAATGCAGCAAATGAACGCGTACAATTCAGCCGTGAGGCCGAGGCTGTGAGCCAAATCGGCCGTCCGTGCAAGCAATGCGGCAGCCCGATCGATAAACCGCAGGGTCGCCGGTGTCGCAAGTGTTACAACCGCTATTATTCCGACAAAAGGCGGGTCCAGTTCAGGGTCGTAGTGCCTACGTACCCCAAACGCGCTCCGGATCACTGTACCTGCGGGATGATCGAATGTGATACGTGCGGCGACCGGATGCTGCAATCATTGCTCGACAAGCGGCCTCCTCAACCAACGGAAGAGCGATCGTGGGTGGGTGTTCCGCAATTCACTTGAGGCATTCATAAATGGCAGCGCCGATTCTCATGCGGGACATGACGGTGAAAGGCAGCCCAACCCACGAGTTGAAAAATCAGGCGTTTGTTTGGCTTGCCGTGATTGCCAATACCTTTGGCAATTTCATGCTGAGCATAGGCATGCACACGATTCAGTTCAAGCCTTCGGCTCCGCCCCTCGAGTACCTGCGCGTCTTTGCGAACCCGTGGATCGATGGAGGTGTCATTCTCCTCATCATCTGGTTCGCCTCGCAGCTTTCCTTATTGAGCTGGGCGGACCTCAGCTACGTCCTGCCGGTTACGGCCGCCTCTTATGTTTTGACCGCTGTACTCGGAAAAGTTTTTTTGCACGAGTTCGTTTCCCGCGCACGCTGGTCCGGGATTTGCGTCATCTCATTCGGCGTCATGCTGGTTATGGGGACCGCTCCCAGAGCCAGGCTCAGCGGGACGGAAATCATCCCGTGAGCGCCTGGTTCTTGCTGATCGTCAGCATCCTCGCGGGATCGGCAGGCGACCTCCTCAATGCAAAGTCCATGCGCGATCACGGTGAGATTTGCGATTTCCGGCCGGGGGCCGTGGCCAGAGTGATTGGATGGCTGGCGCGCGATTTGTCGATGCTGATCAGCATTCTGGCGCAGGCCGTTTCCTTCTTTTCGTTCCTTGCGCTATTGGGGGTTGCGGATCTGAGCTTCGCAGTGCCAGCGACTGCGCTTGGAAATGTAATCAAGACACTGTTCGCCAAAATCTTTCTCAGAGAGCAACTCTGCTGGCGGCGATGGACGGGCGCGCTGCTGGTCTCGTTCGGCGTCTGGCTGGTGTCTCTGTGATAACGTGTCGAGTGTTTGGCTTAGCTTCTCAATCGTTACGGTTCCGTATGCGCATGGCCAAGCGATGCCGACGACGCCCTCACATGCTCCTGCATGGACGAAACCAACCCTTCGACAATGTTGCCGACCTCTCGCGACATTTCGGCAACGATCCCCGCAACGGAGTGTTGATCCAGCTTCGACTCTTTCGACAAGCTTCCCTGCCAGAGCAGCTCGCCGGTTTTCAAGTTGATCAACTGCGCCGATAAGGCCACTTCGATCGAGACCGTGGCCCCTTCATCGACCTCTTCTAGGTGGTCGATTGCACCCGTCAAAAGGCACTCCGGGGTCTCACGCCCGTTGAACAGGTCCACCGCCTGAAAGATGCCGCGCGATTGCATTTCCCGGATCACAGCGCGAGTTACTGTGCGGCGGGGGTCCGCAGCCCAGCGATGGTACTCGTAAAAGTCCAATTGCTCGGGCGACTCGCGATAGACAATGGGTCCCCCTCTCAAATATCCCGGAGCTTCGAATTGCCGCACGGCAACCGAGCCGAGGATCGGTGCCGTCCCGTTAGCTCGAGTCGTGGGAGTAGCGACGTTCAAAGCATAGTAACTTGGGTATCGGATCTTGCCGGCACATCCAACTAGGCTTATGAGTGCCGTAATGCAGCCGATGGCTCGGATAGCCTTTGAGTTGCTCATATATTCGCCCTTTTAGGGCTGTACGAGGGGCGTTTGCGACGCCAACTGCAAGTCCATTACCAGGCCTAGGCGCCAGTCCATTTGAAAGAACAACGCTGTCTCTGTTCCAGATAACACCTTGCGAAACAAAGGAAAGTACCTAAGACGGAGCTGTAATGTGGACTCTTCGACATCCGCGCGGCCTTTGATGTACCTCTCAGCCTGCTCGCCGGTAATGGTAGTGTAATTCTGAGCGTATTCATTGAGCAGTGCGTATTTCTTATCGAAAATCTTCGCGAGTTCCGCTGTGTAACGATCGTAGATCGGCCAGAACTGTTGGGCCTCGGTGTCGGTCAGATCCATGTTGGCTGCGATAATCTGCTTCTTTAGCGATCTCACATCCTTGCGGAACAGTTTGATGTCTTCATCCGAGGAGTCTTGACCGGATGCTGCCGGCGTTGCTGCCTGCGGCACAAGATCTTGGGCTAGCACTCTGTTGCCGCCCATCGACGAAACTCCGAGCAGCACCGTAGTCAGGATTAGAGTCTTCTTCATGTATCCTCCAGCACCCGCGGGCCAGCGGGTTTCAAAAGATAAGAGCCGCGAGCCGGCGCTTTTGTTGGCGGTCACATCCACTCGAAGCGCTTTCAACGGATAACGCGCCTAACCCGGTTGCAAGAGCGGAAATTTGAGCGCCTGAGCGCGCACCTGGCCAACACGCATCTGCGAACACGACTTGTTTCTATCGAACGCTGATCAAGGTGGAGGCGCCGGCCAGTCCGCAATCAGCAATTCTAAGGGCCTTACAGCATGAGCAGAGCCACGCCGCCGGCGACCACGCGGAAAGACTGGGTCTGCGATCGCCAGGACAGTTGGTTGAGACGGAGAGGTGAAGGAGCGGGAACGGAGTCGGTCTCATTTGACGGCGTCGCGGTCGCGGTGGTGTTTCCACGGGAGCCTTCGCTCCAGGTCAGGCCAGAACTCCTTCAGAATATTGGCCGCCATGTCGACGCCGACCTGCATGCCCAGCTTGGAGACAGCGTCGCTGGCATTTCGATTGTCTGCGTAATACGCATTGGAGATGGCCACGGCGACAGAGTTGCCTACGATTTCCGAATAGTTGAACTGTGTTCCGCCGGAATCACGATGCGTCCAGAAGATCTGCCCCATAGCGTAGCCCAGCCTGGACCATCCGCTTCCTATGCCGCGCCTGAAATAGCGTGGGTCCTGATGAAGCAGCGTGGGGAAAACACCCTCGGTCATGTAGTTTCCAATCACGAAATCGCCGTACGCGGCGCCGAAGTACCGCCCGTATCCTGCTCCCCCCTGCCCAAACGACCGGTTGGAGTTGGTCAACTGAGCTTGCCCGGCGAAGATCGCCGCCATTGCGACGGTCCCGCGGTCAAAGGCGTCTTCCGACGCTACTTTGAACTTCTCGCCAATCGTCAGCGGCTCGTAATCCTGGAGACTCGGAGAGGTCCGGTAATTCGGCACAATCCCGAAAATCCGTTTGCTCTCCGGCTCCGGAGTTCCGTCACCCGTAATCTGTTGGCAGGGCGCCAGGCATGTGGTCAGAAGGACGGCCACTCCAATGCCTCCGATGCGTTTCATCAAAAGTAACCCTCTTTCATTAACTAGAACGCCGAGGCCCGACGGGAGGCAGCCCTCGATGTCGCGGGGCTCCCTCCCTCGGGCGTGATCTGCGCGATCAGCTTCGACAGGTTGGTTGACTACTCTCCCCCGAATCGAAACACCACGCCGGCCGAGTACCGGACATCGTTCTGATGGCTGCCAAAACCTTTGGTCGAGCCGCCAAGGCTGGCGCTGTTGAACTGAGTCATGACATATTCCACCTGAATCGGTTTGATGGCGATGCGTTTGGTCAAGTTATAGTCCAAACCGCCGCCGGCCGCGGTCGCGAAGGCGTTCTGCGTTTGGTTATTTGGACCACTCCACGCGTAGCCGCCACCGAAAAGGAACTGCACATAGGGCGACAGACGCGAATGCCGCCAGTTAAACCGCGGGCCGAACAGGTAAGTCAACGCCTTATCGTCGATTCCCGTCCTGGTGTTCGCGTAACCACCGAAGTCCGCAACCAGACCAATGATCTTGTCCAGGTTGTACTCGATATATCCCGAGCCACCGTTTCCCGTCCGCTGGTAATCATAATTGGCGGAGTTCACATGCAGCCAGGAGTAATTGACGCCGACCTCATACTTCGGCGTAGTCTCCTGTGCGCTCAGTACTGCGCCAGATATTAGAAGAATGCCCAAAACGAACTTGCATGCTTTCATACTCTTTCCTCTTTCTCCTTTTGAATTGCGCACCAGGTTTGCCCTAGTGTGTTTATCGACCCCTAGAGATCAAACCACCGAACCTCTAGCGCATTCCGCCAAAGCGCGGCGGGTAGATCTTCTCAGGTAAGAAGAGCCTCATCCCGGCGTATTTGTTGGCGCAAGACAGAACTCTTCAAGTGCGCTTCGCTAGGTAACCGCCAAAGGCCTGCCGGAACTGTTTGGTCACGAAATCCAAACTGGCGCGTGACGACACCAGTGCATTGCTGGCCTTACTGTGTAATTGGGTCATGTTGTTGTGACTAAGTAGAGCAGGAATGAAATGGGCCGAATGTTGCTAGATCGTATCACCTGGCTTGCCGCGGTACTCTTAGCCGGGTCCGCTCTCTTTGGACAAACCAACACTTCCTCCGGACCTCGCGGATGGGACCAACGACAGCCGATTCATCCATTTCCAGATTGGAATGACATTCCGGTGACGTCGAGGGGACCTCAACAACCGCACGCTGACTCGAACGTCGCTGCCTCAAACACCGTTACGGCCCAGGAACTGCATCACAAGGTCCCCAAAAAAGCCCGCAAAGAGGTGGAGAAGGCGGAAAGAGCACGCGCCAAGAACCGGATGGATGAAGCCATCGTTCACTTCAAGCAGGCAATCTCAATCGACCCTGAATTAGTGGCCGCACGCAACAACCTGGCGGCCATCTACTTGAGGGCGGCACAGCCGGAGCCTGCCATAGCGCAACTGGAAGAAGCTGCCAAAATCGACCCGAAGCATCCCGTTCTGTTCCGGAATCTGGCCGTCGGCTATGCCATGATTCACAATCTCGAGGCGGCTGAACGTGCTGCTCGTGTGACCGTAGGTCTGGATCGGACGGGCGGCCGCGCCCCCTTGCTTCTGGGCTATGTGCTGATGGAGCAGCGGAAGTTCACCGAGGAAGCTCTTCAGTGTTTTGAGCGGGCACGCGATGAATATCCCCTGGCTCATCTGCTCGCCGCGCAAGTTCTGGTCGCGCAGGGTCATTCAGAAAAGGCGAAATCCGAGATCTACACCTACCTGTCCAGCGGAGAACAGAATTTTCGTGCAACCGCGACCCGCTGGCTTGACCTCATCGATCAAGGCCAACAGAAGAGGGCCTTCGTGTTGTCTCATTAAACGGGTACCTGGGGTTCATCGCCTGGCTTGAGGCGTGTCGATCAGCCATTGCCAAGATGATGTAGGTTGACATGAAAGATCTGAAGTCGGCCGAAGTCCAGGCCATGAGTAATGACGATATAAAGAAGATCAAACCGTCACAGGGTTCGCGGCGGCTGACGTTGCCGCTTACGTCTGCAGCCTGAAGAAGTAACACCTAGGTGGATTGCGCCGTCCAGCGCAAACTGCGACGCCAAGTCACCCGGCCGCAGCTTCGGCCGCTCCAACCGCCGCATGGCAGCGGAGGCAAACTCAGTGCCGACCTGATCGTGATGTCTTTTTGCCTTCCCCAACCCCGCTGCCCCGCCCGGAGGTGGTGGGGAGAAAAAGCGGAGATGGCCATTAGGATTATGCTGTGGAAAGAGAGGTTTGCATGAAAAAATACGGCAAGTTCGCCGCTTTCGTCGTGGTGATTGTGGGCACGCTGATCTGGCTCGCTACAGCCGGAATCAAGGAAAACCAGACGTATTACAAGACTATCGCGGAGCTGGGCCAGATGGGCGATCAGGCTTACGTGAAACGGCTTCGCGTAGGCGGCGACATCGGTCAGGGCTCGGTCGTCCGGAAAGGGAACGTCGTCCAGTTCATGCTGGTGCAAGAGAAGTTGAACCTGAAGGTGGCCTACGACGGATCCGATCCCCTGCCCGACACTTTCCGTCCGGGGGCGCAGGCGCTGGCCGACGGCAAGATGGGGCGCGACGGCGTTTTTCATGCGAACAAAATACAGGCAAAATGCGCGTCGAAGTATGAAGCCAGGCCGGGCGGCAAACCGGCGGCGGCTCCCACCTACCCCAGCAAGGCAAGCCTCTAAAAAACGCGTATGGAGAACATTGGCGCCCTAGCCATTCTTCTGGCGTGCTGCCTCGCCATATACGGGGTCATCGGCTTTGTTACCGGCAAACTGGGACGCAATCCGTTTCTGATTGTCAGTGGCGAGCGCGCGGTTTACGGGGTGTGGTTCCTCATCACCTTGGCCTCGGCCGTTTTGGTTTCCGCCCTGCTGACCAGACTTCCGGTTCGTGTATGTGGCCGAGGAAAGCAATCGTGCCATGCCGACGATCTACAAAATCATGGCGTGGTGGGGTCGGCAAGCAGGTTCCCTACTGCTGTGGAGCTGGCTGCTGTCGACGTACGCCGCGGTGGTGGTCTTCACCAACCGGCACAAGCACCGGGGCTTCATGCCCTACGTGGTGGCCGTGCTTTCGACGGTGCACATTATTTCTGATCCCGAAAACAATCGTCGTCGACCCGTGCGAAATGCTCGTGGTCTCACGTTCACCGGCCACAATTCCCGCCGGTTTGTGAGCTGTCGCCTGGCCTGTCGCCGCGCAATCGGCTCCAGTGCTATAATCGGGAGCCTTGTGGAACCTTCCCAAGCACGCCAGTGAGGCAAGGCATGGGGGCCTCAAACCTCCCATCGCGGAGGGCCAGCTCACGGCTCCTACGCTCTGGCCCTTTTGTGGTCTGCATTGCAATTGCGCTTGGTCTGGGGCTCCCATTCCAATACTGGCGTACGCGCTCGAAGTCAGCTCACCAGATTCAAGCGATCGTAGTCCTGCCTCTGCGCAATGTCTCCGGCGATCCAGAACAGCAATATTTTGCCGACGGCATGACAGAGAAATTGATTTCCGATCTTGGCAAGATCTCCGCTTTGCGCGTTATTTCCAGAGCGTCGTCGATGAGTCTCAGGAACAGTAACAACGGATTTCCCGAGATCGCGCGTGAGCTGGGTATCGATGACGTAGTAGACGGATCTGTGGTTCGTGAGGGCAATCAGATACACATCACTGCCCAGTTGACCGATGCCCGAACCGCTCGCCACATGTGGAGGCGTGATTATGTTCGCAACCTAGCCAGTGCTTTAGACCTGCAGAGCGAGGTGGCACGGGAAATTGGCGAGGAGGTCAGGGTCAAGCTAACGCCGCAGGAGCAGGCGCGTCTCACGCTGGCTCAACCGATCGGCCCTGAAGCGCAAGAGCTCTACTTGCAGGGCATGTACTTCCTCCACCGGGGCGGCCCCGACAAGGATACGGTTGGCTATTTCGAAAAGGCCATCGAGAAAGCTCCCTCCTTCACACTGGCGTACGCCGGGTTGGCGGCTAGCTACAACGATCTGGGCCAGGCGGGATCGCTCAATTATGTTGAAGCCTACTCGAAGGCCAAAACCGCCGCGACGAAGGCGATTGAGCTCGATAGCGACCTCGCTGAAGGGCACGCCGCGCTCGCCTACAGCCTGGTTGATTTAGGCTGGGACTGGACGGCTGCTGGCAACGAATTTCGCCGGGCGCTCGAACTCAACCCGAATTCTGGTCCTGTGCACTCCTGCTATGCGCTTTACCTGGCAAGGCTCGGCAGATCGTCTGAAGCCATAGCCGAGGCCGAAAGAGGCTTGCAACTCGACCCAATATCGTTGGGTGCGCATCACCAAGTGGCATACTGCTACTACGCTGCTCGCCAATATGACAGGGCGCTTGAGCAGATTCGTAAAGCATCCGAGTTGAACTTGGTGCCTCCCGATAGCTGGATCCATTGGACCCTGGGCATTATCTACCGTGACAAGGGCAACTATGAAAAAGCTATCGAGGAATTTCGGATAGTAGCCGATACGCCCCACTTTTTGGGCCACTTGGGTAACGCTTACGCCAGAGCAGGTCAGGTGACAGAAGCGGGCCAGACCATTTCCAAATTGGAGAACTACGTACAGCAAGATGGAGTAGGGACATACGAGGTCGCGCTGGTCTACGCGGGGCTCGGTGACAAAGACGAGGCTTTCGGCCGGTTGGAAAGATCCTACGAGATTCATGACACAGGGCTGACATACCTCAAAATCGACCCCTGCGTGGATCCTTTGCGTTCTGATCCTCGCTTCCAGACCCTGCTGCACCGTGTGGGTCTGGCTCCCTAAAAGGGGTATCCCGCGTGCAACTGCGCTCCGCGGATAGCGATATACGTCGCAAAATCACGCTGCAACGCGCGGCGCGGTGCCCAACTGCTTACACCAAGTGTCAATGGAATGGCACTGTCGTAACGCTGACTCGAGAATGAACGAACGTACGGGGGGCCTATCGATGGCGTGTGATCGTATTGCGGGCGTACGACACTTAGCCGGCCGAGTGCGCGCACGCCTTTCCGAAAAAAGCCTACCGTTCCGAAACGGAATTCGCATTCAGGCACTATCCGCCCGGAGCCCGCAGTGGAGCTAGAGCAGTGAGATGCTGAAGATCCCAAATGTGACTACGCACTCGATATCGGGTAGACCACGGCTGCTGAGGAATCTGTTTCGCAGCGGACAGCTCCGAATCCGGGCGCGTTTGACGGTGTGTTTTGTAGCAATCATCCTGTCGATGCTAGCTGCGAGTCTTGTCGCTGCTTGGCAGTTTCGTCGAATGACGGCTTCGGGCGAGCATCTTAACCGGGCCGACCAGCTTTCGCTCGCCGTAGTGGTCGTACACCTAGATGTTAACACTCTGAGAAACAGGTTGGCGGCGCTCGTGGATACGCAGGCCGGTCCACAATTCGCGAGGGAAGCTAGCTCCCTCAGGAGCAAATTCCTCGACGACGTTACCCGCGCTCAGCAATTGTTTTCGGCGGCCACTGATATCGAATATGACCCGCTTATCCTGAACACACTGCAAACAGTGCAGGTGACTCTTCCGTCCCAGGTTGACAGTGTGATGGGACGGGCGGCCGCGAACGATTGGGCAGCAGTGCACCGTCGCTTGAATGACCAGATACAAGGTCTCATGGACCTGAGTTCATTGCTGGTGGAAAGAGTTGACCGTGCAGTTACACAGCAGCGTGCAGAGGCCATCGAGAGTGCTCAGAGCGCACGCCGGCAGCTTTTGCTCGTGCTGCCTGCCACCGCTCTCTTCACGATATTCATGGCCGTTTTGCTGGGATGGCACGTCACTCGAACCATTACCGAACCACTTTCTGAAATATATGCTGGCGCTCAAGCCTTGGCGCGCGGCGAATTTCAGCATGAAGTGGAGGTTACAGGCGAAGACGAACTGGCGACGCTGGCAAACGCATTCAATTATGCCGCTCGACGGCTTCGTCAACTCTACGGGGGCTTGCGCGACAGCGAAGAAGCCCTGCGTCGGAGTGAAAGTGAGCTTCGCGCATTGATCGAGAACGTTCCTGCCATGGTGTTCAAAGCTTTGCCTGGGCTTTCCAATGAATTTGTAAGCCGCAGTTGGCGCGAATACACAGGTTTGTCTCAAGGGGACACGGCAGGATCTGGCTGGCAAAGCGTAGTCCACCCGGAGGACCTGGAACGACATATGGAGAAATGGCGAGTGTGCTCGGCGAATGGCGAGCTGTACGAAGATGAGACGCGTTTCCGCCGCGCAGCGGACGGCGAATATCGCTGGTTTCTGGTGCGTGCCGTGCCGCTTCGAGATGAAACTGGAAACATTCTTAAATGGTATGGAGTCCTGACAG
>Ga0335077_10010577_pt1 | contig 11499 bp, 8 predicted proteins | sample Lox_Sample_31_FD_207151 | JGI IMG/M metagenome (GOLD analysis project Ga0335077, IMG submission 207151) | Soil microbial communities from Loxahatchee National Wildlife Refuge, Florida, United States - Lox_Sample_3.1 | ecosystem: Environmental > Terrestrial > Soil > Wetlands | place: USA: Florida...
GGAATACCTTGCCCGCAACCTTGGACAGACCCGCACCCAGCGCCAGGTTGTAACGGCGGAACGCCACATCGATCACGTGCGCGCCGTTTATGCCTTCGGGCACCACAATGGCACTCACGGTGTCGGAATACCACTTCGGCTCCTTGGCGCATAGCTTGAGGCCCCAACCTTTCATAACCGCAGCGCGGACGCCTTCCGCCAAGTAATGGTGGCGGAAGAAAATGTTTTCCAATCCTTCTTCAAAAATGACGTTCAGAGATTCGCGCAGACCATACAGCATTGCCAGCGCCGGCGTGTAGGGAAAGTAGCCGGTGGCGTTAGCCTTTATCATGTCATTCAAATCAAAGTAGCAACGCTTCGACTTCGCAGTCTGCGTGGCTGCAAGCGCCTTCTTGCTTGCACAGACGATCCCCAAGCCCGCCGGCAGCATGAGACCTTTTTGCGAACCCGTAATGGCCATGTCCACTTGCCATTCGTCCATGCAAAAGTCGATGCTGGCAAGAGAACTCACGGCGTCGACAAATAGCAGCGCCGGATGCCGCGCCGAATCTATCGCCCGCCGCACACCGGCGATGTCGCTGGTTACCCCGGTCGCGGTCTCATTGTGGCAGGCCAGCACGGCTTTGATTTTGTGCTGTTTGTCAGCACGTAAAGTTTCCTCTACGCGGTCCAGAGGAACACCTTCGCCCCACTCAACTTCCAGGATTTCCACGTCGTACCCTAGACGCTGCGCCATATCCACCCATAAATGGCTGAATTGCCCAAATCGCGAAGCTAATACTTTGTCCCCCGGGGAAAGTGTGTTGGTGAGAGCGGCTTCCCATGCTCCAGTCCCAGAAGAAGGAAAGATGAAAGCCTGGCCTTCAGTGGTCTTGAATACTTTCTGCAAATCGCCCAATACAGAGCGCGAAAGTTCGGGAAACTTGGAGGAACGATGGTCTTCCATTGCCACCACCATCGCACGCAATACGCGATCGGGAATGTTGGTTGGACCTGGAACGAACAAAAAATTGCGGCCTGGCGTACGTGGCATGTTGGTTTCCTCCTCGCTTGTTAACTTAAAAGACGTTTCCCGTTAAAAATACTAAAACGGAGTAAGTACGCGCAAATTACGCGCACATCTTACTTTTTGCACAGTCTCAGGAATCTAATTTGCCGCCAAAGGCAATTCAGCGGATTTGGAACAAATTACATTATAACCGTCTTAGCGATGAGCTGGACGATGCACTCGACCGCCGAAGCACTAATTTTCCCTAAACTGCTAATAATAAATGCTAACTTAGAAGCCCGCTATAGAAAATTCTTATCATTTAAATAAAGATTACTAATTATGTCGTGTTGCAAAATTTAAACCGTATAGTTTATTGGCGATAGCAAGCATTCGTCTTCCAGACTGCGCTGACCAGGCGAGGCTACGGCGTCCGTGGGCCGGCGTATTAGCGGGTCGGCGGTTTGTTTGCCGCAATCCTTTTTTGCGATTACTATATGAGCACAACAATAATTACCCCAACCGGTCGAAGCGGCAATACAGTGGATTCTTTAGCTGTGCTGCCCGCATGATGGCTGAAATCCCCAAGCGGCAAACTAATTTGCCCAAACTGATAACACGGAGGAGACACACAATGAATACGGAAGCGACATTGAGCTCAAGGCCAACTCCCTATCGCTGGTTGCAGCTCATCCTAGGTATTATCTGCATGGTGATGATCGCCAATCTGCAATACGGCTGGACTTTGTTCGTGAACCCGATTTCGGAAAAGTACGGCTGGACCAGAGCTGCAATTCAAGTAGCCTTTACTATATTCGTACTGACCGAAACCTGGCTGGTACCCGTAGAGGGCTATTTAGTTGATGTGTTTGGCCCGCGCCTCGTGGTACTCGTGGGCGGAATTTTATGCGGCATCGGATGGACTCTGAATTCCTATGCCAGCACACTTCCCGCGTTATATTTTGCGGCGGCAATCAGCGGCATCGGTGCAGGCGCAGTGTACGGCACTTGCGTCGGCAACGCGCTGAAATGGTTTGCCGACCGGCGTGGTCTTGCCGCAGGACTAACTGCAGCGGGTTTCGGAATGGGCTCGGCGCTCACCATCATACCGATTTCTGCGATCATCAAAACCATGGGATACGAGGCAGCGTTCCTCTATTTTGGAATTGGTCAAGGTCTGGTCGTAGTCCTGGTGTCATTGGGATTGACCGCTCCACAATTTGTGGCGAGTGCTGAACTCGTAAAAAAAGCGGCTGCCCGTGCAACCTCTCCACAGGTGCCACAGACGCAGCGAGATTACCGGCCGCTGGAACTTCTGCGCCAACCCGTATTCTGGGTCTTGTACTTTATGTTCGTCATGGTGGCGGCCGGTGGCCTCATGGCCGTGGCGCAGTTGGCCCCTATTGCCAAGGATTTTAAAATCGCCACAATTCCGGTCAGTCTGGTGGGCATCACTCTGCCCGCACTCACCTTCGCACTTTCGCTTGACCGCGTGTTAAACGGCCTCACGCGTCCGTTTTTTGGCTGGGTGTCTGACCAGATCGGTCGGGAAACGACCATGCTGATTGCCTTCGGCTTGGAAGCAGTCGGAATCGCGGCGCTTTACACATATGGTCACGATCCCGTGCATTTTGTCCTACTGACCGGAATTGTATTTTTTGCCTGGGGCGAAATTTTCAGCTTGTTTCCGTCAACCTGCACGGATACGTTTGGGTCCAAATTTGCTGCGGCAAACGCGGGACTGCTTTATACCGCGAAGGGGACTGCTGCACTGTTGGTGCCGCTTGCAAACGTGCTTACTCGGGAAACAGGGAGCTGGCATGCGGTATTTCTCATCGCGGCCATAATGAACGCGGTTGCCGCATTAACCGCATGGTTCATACTGCGGCCGATGAGGAATGCGCACATAAAAGCTGATGCCCTAATTACGCAGCCGGCCTGACGATCTGGTTCAGGTACTATTCGCAATGCGTTGCTGCGCGTCGTCAAGCTGGCATCGATTGCGCGACGTGCGCGGAGCTTCTTCAAGAAAGGCAGGGCCAGCGCCCTGCCTTTTTTGTTTACCGGATCACCCAGAACGATATACTAATTTTCAAAGGGTCCTGTAAGGCGAGTTTTATTCAGTCTCCTTAAAGTGCATGCCGCAACTCGACGCTTTTCTTGCATCGCCTTCGTTCATCTTAGTGCTGATTGTAATAACCGTCGCCGCACTGGCTCACGGCACCCTGGGCTTTGGTTTTCCGGTGATTTCAACGCCGGTGATCGCGATGATGACTGACATCAAGACCGCGATCCTCACCACGCTGTTTCCAAATATCGTGATCAACCTGGTTAGCATCGTCAGAGGCGGGAACTGGCGCTCGAGCATAGGCAAATACTGGCCAGTTGCAATCTACGTGCTGATTGGAACCGTTGGCGGCACGCACGTTCTCATCTCGGCTGATCCCGAACCGCTGAAGCTGCTGCTTGCCTTTATGATCCTTGTGTATCTCCAGCAAGCTCGCTTTCGCAAGCTCGATTGGTCGTGGCTAAAGCGCCATCCGCGGGCAGCCGCGCCGCTGTTTGGTTTGCTTGCGGGTTTCCTGTCTGGAACGGTAAATGTGGCCGTGCCTCCATTAGTCATTTACTTCATGGCGCTGGGTCTGGCCCCGGTTGCTATGACCCAGATTCTCAACCTCTGCTTCCTTGCCGGAAAGTCTACGCAAGCAGTCACTTTCGGGATTTCCGGCCAGATCGGTCTCACTACTCTTGTCGCAACGGCGCCTCTAACGCTTATTTCAATTGCAGCTCTGCTGTTCGGAATGCGCATTCAAAGCCGCATTCACCCCGAAATATACCAGGGGCTGCTAAGGAAGGTATTGTGGGTGATGGCGGCAATACTGTTTATGCAGGTAGCGTGGCATTATCTGAGATGAATTTTGCCATCATGCTCCAAGCGGCTCAATGTTTCAGCTGAGAGATTGAGATACGAGGCAAGCTCCTTCTTCGGCACCCGATCAGAAAGCTCCGGGTGTTTGCGCAAGAAGCGCCGGACACGGCCCGGTGCGTCGAGCAAATGGAGAGTTATCGTATGCGCCATGATTTCGCTCATGAGATGCATGACTTCATACTCAAACGCCTGTTTGATCTCCAGGTGATGGTCGATAAACGCGACCCATTCGGGTAGGGGCAGCTTCGCCACGCGTGCCTTGGTGACCGCTATGATGCTATAGGGTGCGGGGGTCTTGAGCTTCCACGCTGCGTAGCTGGTTTCAATGTTGCACTCATCGGCAAAGCGCAGGATCATTTGCCTGCCCTGCTGATTGGCGACCACGCGTTTTAATATTCCGTCGAGAATAAAATACTGCTCCATTTCCAAATCGCCCTGGTGAAGCAAGCATTCTCCTTTTTGACAGTCAACGACTACCAGATGAGCTTCCAGCTCGACCCTTTCGTCAGCGGTCATCAGCTTCAAGACGACATTTTGCTTGAGCTGTGCCCGGATGATGCTTTTTTCGGGGTGGTGCGCTACCAAAACCATAGATGATCTTTATGGGGCGCAAATCCGACGTGCTTGATGCGGGGAAAAATTGACTTTGATCAAGAACCGGAATTGATGCCAGTCAACGATATATCTGCCACAACTCGCTATGATACGATTTTAACTTCGGATTGTTAAGATTTTTATACAAAATATCTCGAGCGGCGGATATCTTGAAGCGACGCTGCCGCCGTTCGTAAAAAACGCTTACGCCGAGACTAATAAATTTGGAGAATGGAGATAAAGAATCATGGGAATCGTCACTGAGAAATCATTAAAGCAACCTGCGACGGAAACTGAACCGCAATTGATCAGCGGCGGGCAAATTGTTGGCAAAATGTTAAAGCAAGAAGGGGTGAAACATATCTTCACCATTTCGGGCGGGCATATCATCGATATCTACAATGGCTGCCTGGACGAGGGTATCAAAATCGTTGATGTGCGTCACGAGCAAGTCGCAGCCCACGCCGCAGATGCGGTCGCGCGCATTAGTGGCAGCATAGGTTGCGCGGTGGTGACCGCGGGTCCGGGCACTACGGATGCGGTCACTGGCGTCGCCAATGCATTTCGCGCGGAAAGCCCGATGCTGCTCCTAGGTGGTGGCGGCCCACTCAAGCAATACAAAATGGGGGCGTTACAGGATCTTCCGCATGTGCCGATGATGGCCCCGATCAGCAAGTTCGCTTCGATGGTGATGACGACTGACCGCTGCGCGGAAATGATGTCGCAGGCGATCCGCGAAATGTTCAATGGCGCACCGGGGCCCGCCTATTTGGAATTTCCCCACGATGTGATCGACGGCAAGGTGGACGCCGCAAAGGTGCGCATTCCAAAAAATTTCCGCGTCAAGGGCGAATTTTTGGGCGATCCCAACGAGCTTGCAAGGGCTGCCGAGGCTATCGCCAAGGCCGAGCGCCCGGTGGCACTGTTTGGCACGCAGGCACGCACCTGCCGTGCGCACGACGCGATGGACCGCTTCGCACGCCAGTTCAATATACCAATTTATGTGAATGGCGCCGCGCGCGGCTCGCTGCCGAGAAAACATCCCTACAATTTCATGCCGTCCCGCAAGGTCGCTTTTGAAAATGCCGACCTGATTTTCCTGGCGGGCACGCCACTCGATTTCCGCATGGGCTACGGCAGGCGTCTCAGCGCAAAGGCGACGATTGTCATCCTCGACATGGATTACCGCAATGTCGGGTACAACCGCGATTTCGATATCGGCTTGGTCGGCAACATCCGCGCCATTCTCAATGCCATGTGCGAGTCGTCTAAAGGCGACGTGGCGCGCAAGCACGAACCGTTCATAAAGATGCTGCGCGAGGAAGAGGAAAAGGTAAGAGGCAAGAACGACGCGATCATCAAGGCCGGCACCAAGCCGATCCATCCCGTTCGGCTGTGCCACGAAATTAATGAGTTTCTGCTGGAAAATACGGTTTTCATTGGCGACGGGGGCGATATCGTGACGTTCTCGGGCTCGATCGTCAAGCCGCACAAACCGGGCGGCTGGATGGACCCGGGTCCACTGGGTACCCTGGGCGTGGGGACTGGGTTCGCGCTGGCGTCAAAATTGACACAGCCCGAGCGCGACGTTGTGGTCCTGTTTGGCGATGGATCGTTCGGACTCACTGGGTTTGACTTCGAGACTATGGTGCGCAATAAATTGCCTTTCGTCGGCGTAATCGGCAACAACTCTTCCTGGAACCAGATTCGTTACGGGCAGGAAAGGAAATATCCGGGACGCGGAGACGTAGGCAATGTGCTTGCCGATGTTCGCTTTGACAGGTTTGCCGAGGCAATGGGCGGCGTCGGCATACGAGTAACCAAGCCCGAAGAGATCCGTCCGGCGCTTGAATTCGCGCGGGACTCCGGCAGGCCCGCGCTCGTGGACGTGGTAATCGACCGCGACGTGTATTCGAGCGGCACCATGAATCAAACCATGTATAAGTAGCGCGCTGTCGCGGGTCTAGCGGCGTTGAATTTTACGCGCCGCGCAAGACATTCTTTTTCTCGTTCATTTATAATCCAAATTCATCCGCGTCAGCCTGCGGAGGAAAAGGTTTGATTTTCGCGAGGAGAGAAAATGGATAAAGCTCTGTCCGGTATTCGCATTCTCGACATGTCGCACGTGCAGGCCGGACCGACCGCTTCGCAATTGATGGCATGGCTCGGTGCCGATGTGATCAAGCTTGAGTCGCCGGCGGGCGATGCTACCCGCGCGCAATTGCGCGACGTGCCTGATGCGGACAGCTTGTACTTCACGATGCTCAACTGCAACAAGCGTTCGATTACGGTGAATATGAAAAACCCCAGCGGCAAGGAGGTATTCATCGAACTCCTGAGAAAATGCGACGTGCTGATGGAAAATTTCGGACCCGGTGTGCTGGAACGCCTGGGTTTCGGGTGGGAAAAAGTGCAGCAGATTAATCCGCGGATCGTGATGGCGTCGATCAAGGGCTTTGGCTCAAGCGGCCCGTACGCGGACTTCAAGGCTTACGAGAACGTGGCTCAGGCGATGGGCGGAGCGATGAGCACCACCGGTGCTCCCGACGGCCCGCCCTATGTGACTGGAGCACAGATCGGAGACTCCGGAACGGGGTTACATCTGGTCATCGGCATTCTCGCCGCCCTGCACCAACGATACAAGAGCGGCAAGGGTCAGTATGTGGAAGTCGCGATGATGGATTCCGTGATGAACTTGTGCCGCGTGAAATGGCGTGACCACCAGCGACTGACACGCGGCGTCCTTTCCGAGTATTCTGCGCCGACGAAGAGCCTCAAGGCGACGCCGCGCGCGGGTAACGATTCCGGAGGTGGCCAACTCGGCAACGCGATTCAATGCAAACCGGGCGGCCCGAACGACTATATCTATGTCGTGGTGCAGGAGGCCGTGTGGGGAGCGCTTGCCAAGCGCATCGGCGGCGAGACGCTGGCACAAGATCCGAAATTCTCCACCATTGGCGAACGGCGCAAGAATCAGAACCAAATGTGGCGGCTGCTTACCGAATTCGCATCCAACTACACCAAGCGGGAACTGATGGCAATCCTAAACGAACTCGATGTGCCGTGCGGTCCGATTATGAGCACCGAAGACCTTGCCAACGACGAACATGTCAGGCTGCGCGAAATGTACGTCAAGCTCGATCACCCGCGTCGCGGGACATGGTATAACCTGGGCATGCCCATCAAACTATCCGATTCTCCGGTCGAGATCAAACGCTCGCCATTGCTTGGCGAGCATACCGAAGAGATCCTGAAGGAAATCTTGGGCTACGACGATTCTCAAGTTGCCGCGTTGAAGCAAGCGGGCGCGTTTACCGCACCTCCAAAACCGGCTGGCTAACGCTTCGCCGGAATCGTTTTTTTTGGCGAACAAACCAGTGGAACGGCGCCTGCTTTCAGGTCACCGCATCGTCTACCCATAATTCCGCTTTCGCCAAAGGAAAACTATGCGCATTGCAATTGTCGGTCAGCAAGATTTCGGGAAAGCGGTACTTGAAGCATTTCTTGCCCGCGGCGACGAGGTGGCCGGGATATTTTGCGCGCCCGAAAAGGAAGGCGCCAAGCCCGATCCGCTGAAAGCCGCGGCGCAGGAGAAGAGTTTAAAGCTATTCCAGTTTCCGTCGCTAAAAAGCAGCGCGGCGCGTGACGCCATGCTGCAGCTTAATGCTGACCTCGGCATTATGGCTTATGTGCTACAGTTTGCGCCCCAGGACTTCGTGAACATTCCAAAAAAAGGGACTATCCAGTTTCATCCGTCGCTTCTGCCAAAGTACCGCGGCCCCAGCTCCATCAACTGGCCGATTATCAGGGGCGAGACCAAGACCGGCCTTAGCATTTTCCGCCCCACCGATGGTCTCGACGAAGGACCGATTGTGCTGCAAAAAGAAACGCCGATTAACCCTGACGATACGCTGGGAAGCATCTATTTCGACCGCCTGTTTCCGATGGGCGTGCGGGCATTGCTTGAGGCGGCCGACTTGGTGATGGCTGGCAAGTATCGCGAAATCGCACAGGATGAGAAGCAGGCCTCGTATGAAGGCTGGTGCCGCGCGGCAGAAGCCAAAATCTACTGGCACAGCCACGTAGATTTCATTTACAACCTCATCCGCGGTTGCAATCCAGCGCCGGGCGCATGGACGACGCTGGCACGAAACAAGATTCAGTTGTTCGATTCGCGCAAGCACCTCGCACGCACATACGCCGCAGTCATGGGTAAGCCGGGGGAAGTTGTCGCGATTGGTCCGGAAAGCATTTCCATCACCGCCCAAGGCGGCCGCATCGAAGTTTTCAAGCTAAAGGCAGAGGGCGGGAAAAAAATGCCGGCAGCCGAATTTGCAAAGGAAAGCGGTTTAAGCGTTGGAACGATGCTCGACAGCTAGCCGTCAGCGACCTGCGGGTGATCCGCAGCGACGGCTATGGAACTACCCCGTGCTAACGTCACCTTAGGAACTGCGCTCTTCCGCCAGCGTCTTAGCGAGCAGCTTTGCAAGCGCGTACACCGCATCGATGTGCGGCGTCGGCGTGTGAGTAAGACGGCCGAGTTCCACCACCGAGCCCACTAATGCTTCAATTTCCGGCTCACGTCCGGTTTCGAAATCCTGCAGCATGGAGGTCTTATGCTTCCCAACCTTTTCCGCGCCAGCGATGCGCCGCTCCAGTGGGACACGAAACGTGATTCCGAGCTTGTTGGCGATCGTTTGTGCCTCGGTCATCATTGCTGCCGCCAGCTCTCGAGTTAAAGGATATTGGCAAATGTCAACCAGAGTCGAATGCGTCAGCGCGCTTATTGGATTGAATGTCAAATTCCCCCAAAGCTTGAGCCAAATTTCGGCGCGGATGTTGTCCAATACCGGCGCTTTGAGCCCTGCCTTTATGAAGCATTCCGAAACCCGCGTGACACGGTCGCTGGTGGAACTGTCCAGCTCGCCCACCGGGAAGCGATCCCCTTCAATATGCCTAACGACTCCCGGGGCGGCCAGACTGCACGCCGGATAGACAACGCAGCCGATGACCCGATGTGGGGGGATCTTCTCGCTTATCAGCCCGGTCGGGTCCACGCTTTCCAACCGGCGACCTTCCAGTTCCCCGCCGTGTTTGTAAAAATACCAGTAAGGAATACCGTTTTGCATGGTAACGACCACGGTATCCGGACCGAACAGCTTAGGCACATCATTGGCGACAGCGTCCACCTGGTGTGCCTTGACGGCAAGAATTACAGCGTCTTGGGGACCGGCTTCCTCGTAGTTGTTTGTGGCTTTGACGTTGTTTGCCGGCTGTTCCGTACCGTCGCTCATAATAAGCTTCATGCCGTTCTTGCGAATCGCGTCCAGATTCGCGCCCCGCACGATAAAGGTAACATCGTCGCCGGCCAATGCCAGTTTCACGCCCACGTATCCACCGATAGCGCCTGCGCCAATAATCGCAGTCTTCATCCAGAGACTCCCTGAAAACAACTACTCGAAGATGTTGATCAGCTTGCCGATGCCGGCAATATCGATCTCGATGGTGCTGCCGGTCCTCATTGAGCCGGCGCCTATCGATGTGCCGCAGGATATTATGTCGCCGGGAAACAGGGTCATGTCCCGGGATATCAGGCTGACCAATTGCGCCACGGAAAAGATCATATCGCTGATAGGATAATTCTGTCTCTCCTGCCCGTCCAGAATGCTCTTCACGACTAATGTCTCGGGATTCAAGCCAGTTGCGACCACCGGCCCCATGGGGCAGAAGGTATCGAATCCCTTGGCGCGGACCCACTGCGGGAAAACGGGATTGCGGTTGACGATGTCGAATATCCCCACATCGTTGACGCAAGTGTAGCCGAATACACAGCGCGTCGCATCGGATTCTGCCACATCCTTGCAGGTCTTGCCGATGACGATGCCCAGTTCCCCTTCGAATCCTACTTTGCCATCGCTTGATATCGGCTTGCGGATAGATTCAAGCGGATTCAGATATGAATTCGGCGCCTTGATAAAATAGTGCGGCTCTGCCGGGATTGCCAACTTAAGCTTCTCCGCCGCGGCTCGGAAGTTGTTCCATAGGGCGATAACTTTGCTTGGCCGCGTCGGACTGAGCAGTCGTGCATCACGCATGGATACAAATGCGCCGGTGGGAATCGGAGTGTCAAACAGGTCGCCTGTATGCACGCGTATTTCGCCGTTCTCTTGCAGCAATCCGAAATGTTCAACGTCCTGCTTATCCTTGAACCTTGCCCAAAGGGCCACAGTGTTCCTCCCGAGCATCAATGCGTGTCGAAAATATTACAAAATACCGCCAAAATGTTAATAATTATTTTGTACGCAAAAATAATACCTGAAACTTGAATGATGCGAATTGCAGCCGCGCGCCATAGGTGACAGTTCAAGTCGCCTGTTGTAAATGACATTAGTTACCGTACGGTGCCTTGAATCCTAGAGGGCGATGATATCGCCATTGGTTTTCAGCAATTCGATTTCCGCATCGCTGTATTCGTACTCGCGCAGCACCTCGCGCGTGTGCTCACCAAGTCGTGGCGCGCCCTGCCAAACTCCGCTCGGCGTCGCTGAGAACTTAACGGGCGTGCCAAGCGTTTTCATGCGGCCTAGGCCGCTATGCTCTACTTCTACCACCATCTGCCGCGCCAATACCTGCGGGTCTGCAAGCACCTCCCCAATGGACAGCACGGGCCCGGCGGGCACACCTGCAGCCTCGAGACGTGAAAGCCAGTCTGACGTTCTGCGGGTGCGGAAGCACTTCGTTAGAATATCGATTAGCACCTGGAGATTTTTCATGCGCGCTGCATTATCGGCAAAACGTGAATCTTTTCCGAGCTCCGGCATTTCGATGACTTCCACCAACCGCTCCCAGTTCGCCTGATTCGCGGCACCAATGTTGATCCAGCCGTCTTGTGTTTGAACAGCCTGATAAGGTGCGCTCAACGGGTGCGCTGAACCGATAGCCGCAGGTGACTTTCCCGTTGCCAGGAAGATGGCCGATTGCCAAAAAG
>Ga0335077_10010578_pt1 | contig 11498 bp, 10 predicted proteins | sample Lox_Sample_31_FD_207151 | JGI IMG/M metagenome (GOLD analysis project Ga0335077, IMG submission 207151) | Soil microbial communities from Loxahatchee National Wildlife Refuge, Florida, United States - Lox_Sample_3.1 | ecosystem: Environmental > Terrestrial > Soil > Wetlands | place: USA...
GATGGACGAGGTGGTCAAGGTCAACACGTACTACAAGACCGGCGGGACCGCAGAGGACCTGAATGCCAACCTGCGGATCCGCTCCGCGTGCTTCACGGAGCCCGGGCCCGCCACGACGGGGATCTCGCTGCCCGCCCTCACGGATCCTGGAGTGACGATCACCGTGGAAGCCACGGCGATGCCGCGCTAACGGACCAGGCCGTCGGCGCGGCGCCGCAACCCGCTCTACCTTCCAACCTCGAGACCGGGAGCCTTCTCGGCCAGCGTCTGCCGTCGCGCCACGCCCGGCGCACGGCAACACGCGGGGCGTTCTCACGCTACGCGTGATCTGTGGCGGTGGCGCGGGTCGACGCTCGCCCGAGCCCGCGCGCCACCTCGAACACGATCAGCCAGGCTACCGGCAGCAGGACCAGCATCGAGGAGACGGCGGCGATCGTCGGATCGATCTGGTTGCGGATGTCCTCCCACATCTTGAGGGGCAGCGTCTGGACGTGCACGCCGCTGATGAACATCGTGATGACGACCTCGTCGAAGGAGTGGATGAACGCGAACACCGCGCCGCTGATCACGCCCGCGCGGATGAGCGGGAACGTCACGCGGCGGAAGGTCAGGAGCGGGCCGGCGCCCAGGCTCATGGCGGCGCGCTCCAGCGAGCGGTCGAAGCCGGCGAGCGTCGCGCTCACGATCACCACGACGTAGGCGATGGAGCCGATGGTGTGCCCGATCACCAGCCCGACGAAGCGGCCGATCAGATCCCACTGCGCGAGCAGGCCGTAGACGGCGACGCCGATGACGATCGGAGGGACGATGATCGGCGAGATGATGAGGCTCACCAGGAGCGTCCGTCGGCCGAGCCGCCCCCGCAGGATGCCGTACGCGGCCAGCGTGCCGAGGACGGTGGACACGAGCATGGTGACGACGGCGACCTGCAGGCTGAGCAGCGTCGCGTAGAGCCACGGCGGCTGCCCGAAGTACGACGCGTACCATCTGATGGACCAGCCCGGCGGGGGAAACGCGAGGAAGTCTCCGGCGCTGAACGAGAGCGGCACGACGACGAACGTCGGCAGGATCAGGAAGAAGAAGACCAAGCCCGCGTAGACGGCGAGCGCAGTGCCGCCGAGCACATCGCCACGGGTCTCCCGCCCCTCCTGGCGCGCCCAGCGGCGCCGACGCCAGGCACTCACCATCGTGTCCAGCCGGCGCGCGAGCGCGGCGATGGGCGCCGCACGTGTGAAGCGCGCCATCCATCGGTCCCGATGGATCCGCGGCCCATCCGCCTTCCCGCCCCACGTGGCCTCGGGGGCCGCCAGGCCTGCGGTCTCGGAGGCCACCAGCAAGGTCATCCCGCTCACCCGTCCGATCAGCGAGAATCCCCCCAGCGTGACGACGAGGAGGACGACGGCCGCGGCCGCCGCGAAGCCCCAGTTCACGAGCTGCGTGATCTGCGACTCGATCAGCATCGCGATCATGGAGTCCCGCAGGCCGCCGAGCATGGCGGGGGTGATGTAGAAGCCGAGCGCGATCAGGAACACGAGCACTGAGCCGCTCCGCACGCCAGGCAGGCTCAACGGCAGGAATACGTGGAGGAACGTTCTGACTGGCCCGGCGCCCAGCGTCTGGGCGGCCCGCGGCAACGCGCGGTCGATGCCGACCATGACGCTGTAGAGCGGGAGGATCATGAGCGGCAGCAGCACGTGCACCATGCCCACGTGGACCCCGATGGCACTGTAGAGCAGCTTCAGCGGTGCCCCGATGAGCCCGGCCTTGAGCAGGATCGAGTTGATGACTCCCTTCGGCCCGAGCAGCACCATCCACGCGTAGGTCCGCACCAGGAAGCTCGTCAGGTACGGCACGATGACCAGGAGCAGGAGAAAACGCCGCCGCCGCCCACTCACGCGCGAGAGAACGTAGGCCGTCGGATATCCGAGGATCAGGCAGCAGAGCGTGACGGTGAGGCTGACGCGGAAGGTGCGCGTGAGGATCCGCAGGTAGGCCGGCTCCGTGAAGAAGTCGCGATAGTGCGCGATGCTCCACCGCGGCGCCTCGACGCTGACCAGCAGGAGCCGGACCAGCGGGAAGGCGTAGAAGAGGAGCAGGAACGCCACGGCCGGCAGGACCAGGAACCCGACGGTCCCCCACCCTCGCGAGGCGGGGGCAACCAGAGGATGGTGTCGCCCCGAGCGCTCGACGCGCGGCCGGGGCGACGCCGGCGTGTCTACTGGACCGTCCACCTGTTCCAGCGCTCGATGATCAGCTCGAGGTTGCTCTTGCCTCCCGGGCCGGTCTCCGCGTACCAGTCCTCGTTGCGGTGAAACTGTTTCTTGAGATTCGCCGGATACGTCGGGAGCTGCTTGGCCGTCTCCGGCTTGATGTACTCGAAGGCCGCCGTGTTCGTCGGCCCGTAGGGAATCAGCTCACTGAATGCGCCCTGGCGGTTGGCCCGCGTGGCGAACTCGATGAACTTCTGCGCGTTCTGCGGATTCGGCGCTCCCTTCGGGATGACCCAGTAGTCGAGCTGGAGCTTGCCCTGGTTCCACTCGATGTCCAGCGGCATGCCCTTCTTCTGCAGGTTGCCGATCCGGCCGTTGAAGACGTCGCCGATCGTGACCACCTTGTCGGCGAAGAGCTGCTGTCCCTCCGCGCCTTCCTTCCACCACGTCGTGACGGAGGGGCGGATCCTGTCGAGGCTCTTGAAGGCGCGGTCGACGTCCAGCGGATACAGCTTGTCCATCGGCACGCCGTCGGCGATGAGCGCCTCCTCGTAGGGGCCCGTGCCGTAGACGCCGGCGCGGAGCGTGCGCGGGCCGGGGAATTTCTTGGCGTCCCAGAACTCCGCCCACGTGGTGGGACGCTTGCCGGGGGGAAACTTCTCGTTGTCGAAGGCCATGACGTAGGAGAAGTACGCCGCGCCCACGCCGAAGGGCTGCTTGGAGAGGTCGTCGATCTTGCCGAGCTCCGTCTTGCTGTAGATGCTGTAGTCGATCTTCTCCAGATAGTTCGCCTTCACCGCGCTCAGGTAGTGCAGCCGGGGAATGTCGGCGACATCCAGCTCCACCTTCTTGCTCTCGACCATCAGCTTGAGCTTGGCGATCGACATCCAGTCGCGGACGGCCACGACCTTGATGCCGGTCTCCTTCTCGAACGGCGCCACGTACGCCTCGAAGTTGGCGTCGGCCCAGTCGCCGCCGCCGATCTGGACGACCACCTTGCCCTTGTCCTGGCCGACGGCGCCCTCGGGCGCGACGAGAAGACCGACGGCCAGGAGCCCCAGCAAGGCGATCCCGACCAGTGCTGTCACCGTTGCCGCGTGTCTCCGCATGATTGTCTCCTGGTTAGTGTTTGTGCACGACCCGCAGGTCTGCCATCGACCAGCCCACGTCCACACGCGCGCCGGCGCGAAGGCCCGGAACGTCGGAGCCCGCCTGCTGCTGGGCCAGGAGCGCCTGCCCTCGCACCCGGAGCTGGTACTTCCGTGTCGCCCCGATGTAGACCACCTCCTCGATCACGCCGTCCCACCACTGGTATGCGCTCGGGTCGGGGAGAGTCGGCGTCCGGGTTGGGCTGCCGGCGGGAGCGAGTCGGACGCGCTCCGGGCGAAGCGCCAGCGTCAGGCGCGAGCCCTCCGCACCAGCCTCCCCGGCGGCGAGGATCACGTCGAGCCCGTCGTCGGTCATCGCCGTCGCGATACCGTCCTGGACGCTCCGCACGGTGACGTCGAGAAAATTCGACTCGCCGATGAAGTCGGCGACGAACTGATCGGCCGGACGCTCGTAGAGTTCCTCGGGCGGCCCCAGCTGGACGATCCGACCCTGGCGCATGACGGCGATGCGATCCGACATCGTCAGCGCCTCTTCCTGGTCGTGCGTGACGTAGATCACGGTGAGCTGGAGCTCCCGCTGGATGTGCTTGATCTCGAGCTGCATCTGCTCGCGTAGCTTCTTGTCGAGCGCGCCCAGCGGCTCGTCCATGAGCAGGACCGGCGGGCGGTACACGAGCGCGCGCGCAAGCGCCACGCGTTGCTGCTGGCCACCGGAGAGCTGCGCCGGGAAGCGCGCGCCGTAGCCCGGGAGACGCACGCGATGGAGCGCCTCCTCCACCCGCCGGCCAGTCTCGGCCCTCGTGACCCCGCGTGTACGGAGGGGGAACGCGACGTTGTCGTGAACGGTCATGTGCGGGAAGAGGGCGTAGTGCTGGAACACCATGCCGAGGCTGCGGCGGTAGGGGGGCACGTGCGTGAGCCGCCGGCCGCCCAGGAGAATCTCGCCGGCCGTCGCCGACTCGAAGCCGGCGATCATCATGAGGGTCGTCGTCTTGCCAGAGCCGCTCGGTCCGAGCAGCGTGAGAAACTCCCCGGGCGGGACCGTGAGGGACACGCCGTCGACGGCGACCACGGGCCCGAAGGTCTTCGACACATCGACGAGCTCGAGCGCTGGGCCCGTGTGCGTTCCCCTGCTGGTCATCGTCGGAACCGACCCGCGCCTGCCCGCTTGCTCAGCAGGGACTCACAGATGCCGTCGTCATCGCGGCAATCCTGCCAGATCCGCCAGGGCACGTCAAAGCGGAAAGCCATCGTGAGCGCTAACGGCAACGCAGAGGATGACCTACTGACCCTGATCCGAAATTCGCGGCGCGCTCCTCCCTGATCGACTCACCGTCTAGGTCCGGCCGTCCGCGACGACGGCGCGTGGGCGCTCGCGCAGGAGCTGCTCGGCGCCGTCGCAGAGATCCCGCAGGACCTCGGCGACCGTGCGGACTCCGTGCACCGCGCCGGCGGACTGTCCCATCCAGATGGGGTGGACCTCCGGGTCCTTGTCGAAGACCGCGCCCAGCGGGTGCCTCGCCGCGAGCTCTTGCCGGCGTTGCCGCACCTCGTCTTCGCGGCCGTGCCACTCGCGCGTCACCCGGTTGGCCAGAGACCGGCCGGCGATACCCGCGGGAAACCGCATCTCGTACATGATGTCCCAGACCTCGGTGTAGATCGTGTCCTGCCCGTCGCTCTCGACGATGCACTTCTTGTAGCGGTCCGAGACCTCGATCGCCTCGTGCGTCGCCAGGAGGGGCGTGCCGAGCCAGGCGCCCTCGCCACCCGCCGCCAGCACCGCGGCCAGAGCGCGGGGGCTGGCGATCCCGCCGGCAGCGATCACCGGGGTGTTGCCGGCCATGTCGAGCACCTGCGCGAGGAACGGGAGCATGCCGAGGCGCCCGGTGTGGCCACCGGCCTCGTTGCCCTGGGCCACGAGCACGTCCGCACCGATGGCGAGCGCGAGGCGCGCCGCCTCCGGCGTCTGGACCTGACAGAGAATCTTCGCCCCGACGCGCCTGGCTTCCGCCACGTACGACGTGGGATCGCCGAACGAGAACGCGAAGACGGGGACGCGCTCCTCGAGGCACGCGCGGAAGTTCTCGATCCGCTGCGGGATCTGCTCGGTGATGAAGCCGACGCCGAACGGCTTGCGGGTTCGCGCGCGCATGAACCGGACCTGCTCGCGGACCCACGTGGGACCGCCACTGAAGATGCCGCCGAAGACGCCCAGGCCCCCGGCCGCGTCCACGGCGGAGGCAAGGTGACCACTGGTCGACCCGCCGCCGAGCGGCGCCAGCACGATGGGACGGGTGAGACCGAACATCTCGGTGAGACGTGTCTTCAGCATGGGTGACCTCCAGCCAGCGAGATGATATCCGATACGGGGGGCCCGATGAGCGAGACTGGCGATCGACCCGAAACGAGCAGCTGCTGGCCCACTGCGGCAAGTGCGTCGTCGGCAGCCTCGGCGCGCTCCTGCCGCGAGGGTACCGGCAAGCCATGGCCGCGTTCGCTGAAGCGGCGATGCTGGCCGAACGCCAGGGCGCCAGGCTGTGGCAAGCCGAGGCGCACGTCGAGCGCGGCCTCACGCTGATCGACGCCGAGGGCGCCGGCAGCGTGGCGGGGAGGGCCGCCCTCGAGCGAGCCCGGCTGCTGTTTCACCAGTCTGGCGCGCAGCCGCGCGAGCAGCGCATGCTGACCCTGCTCGCAGCTCTCGGGCCGTCATCGACGTCGTAGCGAGATGTACTGGTGACACCGGAGAAATGCCCGGTGCCGATCCCACACGGTTTGACAGCTAGCCCGTCGCTCTCTAGACTTCTCGACGTCATGGCGCGAATCGGCATCGACCTCGGGCGGCGGATCGGCCGCGCTGACCGGCGAATCTTCGGGAACTTCATCGAGCACCTGGGCCGCTGCATCTACGGCGGTATCTTCGACGAGGGCTCACCGCTGAGCGACGATCGAGGGTTCCGGAAGGACGTGCTCGACGCCGTCCGTCCTCTGCGCGTGCCCGTGCTCCGCTGGCCCGGAGGCAACTTCGTCAGCGGCTATCACTGGCTGGATGGCGTGGGGCCCGTGCACGATCGCCCGCGGCGCAGCGAGCTCGCCTGGTACGCGGAGGAGTCCAATCGGTTCGGGACGGACGAGTTCATCCAGTACTGCCGCGTGCTGGGCGCCGAGCCCTACATCTGCGTCAACATGGGCAGCGGCACGATGGACGAGGCCCAGGCGTGGGTGGAGTACTGTAACGGCGCCGGCAACACCTCCTGGGCCAACCTCCGGCGCAAGCACGGACACCCCGACCCCTATCGCGTGCGCTACTGGGGCCTCGGCAACGAGATGTATGGCGGCTGGCAGATCGGCAGCCTGAGCGCCGAGGACTACGTGAAGAAGGCCAGAACCTTCGCCCTCGTGATGAAGCGCACGGATCCGACCATCGAGCTGATCGGGTGCGGTCACAACGGCATGAGCGACTGGGACGTGACGGTGGTGCAGGGCCTGGCCTCGGTGATGGACTACTACAGCATCCACCTCTACACCGGGCAGGCCGATCACTACGCCAACGTCTTCCAGGCGCACCAGGCGGAGCGGGCCGTCCGCATCTGCGCGGCCCTCATCGAGCGGGTCCACCACACGCAGCAGATCGCGCACCCGATCCCCATCGCCTTCGACGAGTGGAACGTGTGGTACCGCACGCGGAGCCACGAGGACCGGGTGGGCGGCGTCGAGGAGCGCTACAACCTCTCCGACGCCCTCGCCGTGGCGACCTACCTGAACGGGTTCATCCGCCACTGCCGCACGGTCAAGCTCGCCAACATGGCCCAGCTCGTCAACGCCATCGCGCCGATCTTCACGAGCAAGCAGGGACTGTTCCTCCAGACCATCTATCATCCGCTGCGGCTCTACGCCGAGCACACGCTGGACGAGGCGCTCGACGTTCACGTCGACGGTCCGATGTACGAGTTGCCGCCAGAACGCGAGGATGAGACCAGGGGGCGCGTGCACCACGTGGCGGACCTCGGCCCCTTTCCGCTGCTCGACGCGACGGCGACCTGCGACCACGCGGGGCGGACGCTCACGCTGGCCGTCGTGAACCGCGACAAGGATCAGAGCCACAAGGCCGCCATCGACCTCGGGGGAGCCCGGGTGGCCGGCCGCCTGGAGGTGTCGGAGGTAACCGGCCCCGACGTCGACGCCACGAACTCCTTCGACCACCCCGACACGGTCAGCGTGCGGGAGCGTCGGGTGGACGCGCAGGGCGGCCGCCTCGATCATGAGTTCCCGGCCCGCTCGGTGAGCGTCCTGCGCATGCGATTTCACGCATAGGAGAGACATCATGCCCAAGATCAAGCACATCGCGCTCTCGACCCAGGACGTGGAGGTCACGGCCCGGTTCTACATCGAGGTGTTCGGCATGAAGGAGGTCGGCAAGATCGACGATCCGGGGACGCGCGGCTGCTTCCTCACCGACGGCGACATCAACCTGGCCATCCTCAACTTCAAGAACGACACGGCGGCCGGTGTGGAGCGCGGCAAGGGATTCTGCGGCATCCACCACTTCGGCTTTCAGGTCGAGAGCCACGACGCGATCGCCGAGCGACTGCACCAGGCGGGGGCCAGGCGTCGCGAGGATGTCGAGCAGGCGCTCGGCGTGGCTATCCCAAGCAGAGACGGCGGGCCGAGGTCGGGAGGACGCCAGCCGCACGGGAACGTCGAGGTGAAGTACACGGGGCCCGACGGCGTCATGCTCGACGTGTCGGAGACGGGCTGGCTCGGCACGCCGACCTTCGGCGCGTAGCGAGCGCGGCTCGCCAAGGAAAGGACCGCACCATGGCCACGGAGCTTCACGACCTCTCGATCGCCGAACTGTCCGGCCTGATCGCCGCGCGGAAAGTGTCGCCGGTGGAGCTGGCCGACGCGCTGATCCAGCGCGTCGAGGACCACGACGGCCAGACGCGCGCCTTCATCACGCGCACGTTCGACCTGGCGCGGCGACAGGCCCGCCAGGCCGAGGCCGAGATCGCGTCGGGCCACGTGCGCGGCCCCCTCCACGGCGTGCCTTTCGCGCTCAAGGACATCTTCGACACGAAGGGGATCCTCACCTCGGCCCACTCCCGCATCTTCATCGACCGCATTCCGGCCGAGGATGCCACGACGACCACGAAACTGTACGAGGCCGGCGCGGTCCTCCTCGGCAAGCTCGCCACGCACGAGATGGCGCACGCCGGGCCCGCATTCGATCTGCCGTGGCCGCCGGCGCGCAACCCGTGGAATCTGACCCATTTCACCGGCGGCTCCTCCTCGGGCTCGGGAGCGGCCGTCGCGGCCGGACTGGTGCCGATGGCGCTCGGCTCGGATACGGGAGGATCGATCCGCGGGCCGGCCTCTCACTGCGGCGTCGTCGGGCTGATGCCCACGTTCGGGCTGGTGAGCCGCTCCGGCGTCATCACCAACTCGTACACGTTCGATCACTGCGGGCCGCTGGCCCGGACGGTCGAGGACTGTGCGCTCGTCCTGGAGGCGCTCGCCGACTACGATCCGAAGGACGCCGGGAGCATCATGCGGGCCATCCCGCGCTATCGCGATGCGCTCGGCTCCGACCTGCGCGGTCTCAAGATCGGTGTCCTCCGCCACCACTGGGAGCAGGACATTCCCGCGTCGGAAGACGTGCGGCGCGCCATGGATGCCGCGCTCGACGTGCTGCGCCGCCTCGGTGCCGAGCTCACCGACTGTCGTGTCCGGCCGCTAGGGACCTACTTCGACGTCAAGATCATCATCGCCGAGAGCGAGATCTTCAGCGTCCACCAGCAGGCGCTGGCGACTCGCCCTGGGGAGTTCAGCGCCGACTTTCGCGCGCGCGCGCTTCCCTCCGTACTCTTCACCGCGAACGACTATGTCCAGGCGACACGCGAGCACCGGCGGATGATGGTGGAGATGGCGCCGCTCTACCAGCAGTTCGATGCCTTCGTCACGGCCGGACTGGGCGAGGCCCCGCGCCTCTGCGACTACCGCAGCGTGTCGTTCTGGCAGAAGCCGAGCCTGCTGACGGCGTGGAACGTCACCAGCCAACCGGTGCTCATGCTCCCGAACGGCTTCGGGGCGCACGGCTTGCCGCTCGGGATGCAGATCGTCGGACGGCCGTTCGGCGAGGAGACCATCCTGCGCATCGGCCACGCCTACGAGCAGGCCACCCTATGGCACACGCGGCGGCCCGCACTCGTTCCCGGCGCGGAGGCGCCGGCGGTCACTCCCCCGCCGGTGCTCTCCGGCAGCGCCGATCAGGCCGACGCCGCCACGCGCGACCTCTGCGCGAAGGCGGCCCGGCGCGCGGGGCTCCGGCTCGACGACCTGATGCTGGCCCAGCTCATCGAGGGCGCGCCGTACGCGCTGGCCATGACGGAACGTCTCCGCCGCGACCACGCCCTGCACCACGAGCCCGCGAACATCTTCAGCTTCCCGGCCGGATGATCGGCCTCAGCGGGCCGGGCGGTTGTTCGCCTCGAAGATCGCCCGGGGATTGACGACCAGCATCTGCGTGATCTGAGCCTGCGGGACGCCCGCCGCTCTCAGCGCGGGAAGGATGTCGTCGGAGATGTGGTTGTAGTGCCAGAGCGGCCGGGTGCGCCTCTTGTCCTCCTCGGAGAGCATGTCGCTCCAGCAGTTGGCATCGTGGGAGAGGACCATCTTGCCGGCGTAGCCCTCGGCGCACAGTCGCGCGATGACCTCGACGCGCTTCGCCGTGGGCAGGAAGTGCTCGAGGCCGAACCGGTCCATCCCGATCGTGCTGCCCCGCTCCATCAGACCGCGCAGATACCCGAGGTCGTCGCTGTCGCCGCTGTGCCCGATGATGACGCGGCGCAAGTCGACGCCTTCCTGCGCGAAGATGGCTTGCTGCGCCTCGCCGGATCTTCCGGCGGCCCACGTGTGCGTCGAGATCGGGACGCCGGTCGCCTTCTGAGCGCGCGCTGAGGCGCGCAGGATGTTCTCGATCACGGGCGTCACGCCGGCGGTGTCGGTCGCGCACTTGATGATGCCCGCCTTGACGCTGCTCGTCCCGATGCCTTGCGTGATGTCGCGGATGAACAGCTCGGCCACGTGGTCGACACCGTGAGTGTTGAAGTAGCGCTGCGGCATCCACCAGACCCCGGTCGCGACGATCACGTGCACACGCGAGCTACGGGCGACGTCCGTGATCAGCCCGATGTCCCGGCCGAGGTCCACGGTCGTGAGATCCACGATGGTCCGGATGCCTCGCTGGTAGAGGTCGGCCATCTTGCGCTCGGCGATGGCCAGGATCGCGTCGCGGTTCCACAGGTGGGGCCAGTTCTCCTGGACGCCCGGCGAGCGGGTCACGATGTGCTCGTGCATCAGGGTGGGTCCCAGATCGGCGGTGGCGACCGGGCCGCGCGCCGTGTCTACCGTCGTGGTCATGCTGACCTCCGTCTCGTTGGGATTGCCGTCCATTATGGGCCATGCGGCAGACGAAGGGCGACGTCGCCGTATCGCTCTGGACACGTTGACCGGTCGCGCGCGTCCCGCTACTGTAGCCCCGTGCAGAAGCCGCTCACGCCGAGGCGCTGGCGCCGAGTCGAGTACGAGGGTCTCGTCGACCTCGGCCTGTTCGAGGGCGAGCCGCTCGAGCTGATCGGCGGCCAGCTCATCGTTTGCCGAACGGCAGGGCTCCTCTCACGCGTCCGCGCTCACCAAGGTCGACTACGCGCTGAGAGCCGTGCTCCCGCCCGGATGGATCGTGCGGCCCCAGTTGCCGGTGTCCCTCGACGACGAATCGGAGCCCGAGCCCGATCTGGCGGTGGTGAGGGGATACCCGGGCGACTATCGAGCATCGCACCCGTCGCGGCCCGCGCTGGTCATCGAGATCGCAGAATCGAGCCTCGAGTTCGATCGAGTTCGCAAGAGCAGTCTCTATGCGCGAGCGGGAGTCCCGGATTATTGGATCGTGAACCTCGTCGAGAACGTCGTGGAAGTGTACCGCGACCCGGAGCCGGACCCGTCAGCCTTCTTCGGATGGCGCTATCGGTCGCTGACGACGCTCGCGCCTCCGGCGATCATCGGCCTGCCCGCGTGGCCCGGTGAGCGAATCGCCGTCGCGGACCTACTCCCTTGACGGTCGCGGCGACCCAGCATCCAGGCTCCTCAGGTACGCCACCACGTCGATCAGTTCCCCCACGGTGAT
>Ga0335077_10010580_pt1 | contig 11497 bp, 11 predicted proteins | sample Lox_Sample_31_FD_207151 | JGI IMG/M metagenome (GOLD analysis project Ga0335077, IMG submission 207151) | Soil microbial communities from Loxahatchee National Wildlife Refuge, Florida, United States - Lox_Sample_3.1 | ecosystem: Environmental > Terrestrial > Soil > Wetlands | place: USA...
GCACCGGGAGGAGTTCTTCGGCGGCGCGATTGTCGGTGACTACCACGACGAGCGGGCGGGCAGAGGCCTTTTGCAGCAGGACCAGCAGCAGGGCTTTGGCGGTGGGGGTGAGACCGGAGACACGAATCCGCCCCGTGCCCTCTTTCAGATGGGAGGTCACACGCGAGAAGGCGGGAAGTTTAACCGCGTCCGCAAAAAGATCGCGGACGAAGGGAAGGACCATCGCTCTTTGATTCTACCAGTTGGGATGGGGTTTCGTGGGCTCTGGGTCTGGGGAGCGGCTTCGCGTCCTCGGTGGGGTGCTTGGCGCCCGCGGCGATCTCGTCATACACGTTTTGAGGTTTTTCTCTTCCGGGCGAAGAACAAAATCTGAAAACGCAGAGGGCGCCGAGGAACGCCGCAGAGAGCGCTGAGAGAGCGCCGAGAGTGGCCGCCGAGGGCGCGGAGTTTCACGGTGATTGACTTGAGATCGATTCGCGGTCAGACTGGATTTCCGCCTGGAGCGATTGGAGCGTGGATTATGGGACATGGCCGGATTGTCAATGGCGTGGTCTGGTTTCTCATCGCGGCAGGCGCGGTGATGTTGTGGATGGGCGCGATGCGGCGCGTGCCGGCGCACGCGGCGGCTGCCAATACGGCGGATTCCGATCCGCGGCTGAAGAGCGCTTACCGCTTCCAGAAGGGTGGATGGACTTACGTTCATCTGGAGGGATCGCCCGGGGAGATCGGCTTTCAGCATGGCTACCTGCTGGCGCCGGAGCTTGCCGATGCGTTTGCTGCGGTAAAGCTCTCGGACACGCATCGCACGCAGCGCGACTGGGAATTTTTCCGCAAAGTCGCGCGGGAGCAGCTTTGGCCGAAGATCGACGCGGAGTATCAGGAGGAGTTGGCGGGAATTGCTGCAGGACTAAAAGCGCGCGATGTGGCCATGGACGTGGATGATGTGGTGGCGCTGAATGCCTTCGAGGAAGTTCCCGATTACTACGTGCCCTGGCTGAACGAGAAGCAGAAAGTGGCGAAGGCGCCGCACCTGGTGAGCCCGGGCAATTGCAGCGCATTCATCGCCACCGGGAGTTATACGCGCGACCACAAGATCGTGATTGCGCATAACAACTGGACCAGCTACATCGACGGTGAGCGCTGGGTGATTGTGTTTGATATCGTCCCGCAGCACGGCAACCGCATTCTGATGGATGGCTTCCCCGGCGTGATTACCAGCGACGACGATTTCGGGGTGAACTCGGCGGGAATCATGGTGACGGAAACGACCATAACCCAGTTTGCAGGATGGGACCCGAACGGCAAGCCGGAGTTCATGCGCTCGCGCAAGGCGATGCAGTACGCCAATTCGATTGACGACTATGTGCGCATTATTAAAGAAGGCAACAACGGCGGTTATGCCAACGACTGGCTCATCGGCGACCGCAAGACGGGGGAAATCGCATACCTCGAACTCGGGCTGAAGCACACGCCACTGTGGCGGAAGAAAGACGGATACTTCGTCAGCTCAAATTTTGCGCGCGATCCGCAGGTGATCAAAGATGATGCGCCGGCGTTTGATGCGGCGGATGCGTCCACCAGTCCGAATGCGCGGCGCGCGCGCTGGGAGCAGCTCATGGCCGAGAACAAGGGCACGATCGATGTGGGCAAGGCGCGTGATTTTCTTGCCGACCACCTCGACAGCTTCGAAAAAAAAGAGCAACCGGACGAGCGCACGCTTTGTGGCCATGTGGACACTTCCGCGCGTGGGGTTGGGATTTGGGACTGGAAGGCATTTCATCCCGGCGGAGCGGTGCAGGGCAAGGCTACGGACAGCGACATGGCGGAGAAAATGAGTTTTGTGGCGCGGGCGGGGCATCCGTGCGGCGCGGATTTTGTGGCCAAGGATTTTCTAAAGGCGCATCCGGAGTATTCCTGGCAAGAGCCTTTGCTTCGGGATATGAAGGCGGGGCCGTGGACTACGTTTCATTCGGGGGAGAGGGAGTGAGATTCAAGGGGGTGAAATACTCGCCACCGATTACGCGGATGTTCACGGATTGAATGCCGCGCTCACAGTGACTGCGTTCACAGCGGCCACACCTTATTTGTCATTCCGAGCGAAGCGAGGAATCTCGGTCTTGGCGACTGCCGTAGATACCGAGATTCCTCGCTTCGCTCGGAATGACAAGCTGTTGTGGGGGAATCACAAGGCGTTTGGGGCTGGCCTACGCGCGGCTCTTCTTTGCGGCCTTGACTTTTGCCGGGGCTACCTGCCAGGGGCGCTTGGGGCGTTCGGGTTCGGGTTTGTCGCGGTCCTCGATGCGGTCGTATTGGTAGGATTCGCTCACCGTTCCCAGGGATTCGTTGTAAAGGCTGGGCAGCCCGAGGGCTTCTTTCAGTTCTTCGGAAAACTGGTGCAGGGCTTTCAGGTGGTCGGCGGTGGCCGGGATTTCGTTTTTTGCAGTCTTCAGGAACTGCTGGTATCCCCTGTTCACCAGCTTGGAAATTTCGCTTCCCACCAGATAGCCGGGATAGGCAAAAATTTTCACGCCATCGTCGCCATTTTTTTGGATGGCCGCGGAGCAGTTGTATTTGCGGAGGAATACGCGGGCCTGCGTGCCGGGGGCTTCGGTTAAGTCAAAGCCATGGTCGCGCAGCCAGCTTAGCGCGTCTTCGTAAGTGCGTTCTTCCAGCTTGGTGGTCATTCGCTTGTATTCCGCTCCTTGGCGATCTATTGCGTTCGTCCTATTAGATGCGGTTTAGCCGCAAAGATGCTTTTTGCCTTTTGCCGGGAATCCGGCAAGGCTCCTTTATAATCTAACGAAAAGTTCCTGACGCGAAGTTTTGACCGCTTGCGACGTTACGATAGTACCGGCCGAGCCCGTGAAAGCATGCGCCCTGTGTCACGAAAACTCGCGGAAGTCCAGCCTTCTCCGCAAGATGCGGCCGATGGAGAGAGCCCGCGCCAAGTTGGGAATCACCCCGCAGCTTTAGGCAAACGCAGCCTGGAACTGATCGGCAATACTCCCTTGCTGCGACTGGAGCGCGTCGCGCGCGACCTGCCGGGCGTGGAAATTCTTGCCAAGGCTGAATGGTACAACCCGGGCGGATCGGTAAAAGACCGGGCAGCGTCGCGCATTGTGGCAGAAGCGCGCGCCGGCGGCAAGCTACGGCCGGGGGTTTCACTGCTGGACTCCACCAGCGGCAACACCGGCATTGCTTACGCGATGATCGGAGCCGCCGAAGGTTTTCCGGTTACGCTGTGCATGCCGGAAAATGTTTCGACCGAGCGCAAGCGCATCCTGCACGCGTACGGAGCCAAAATTGTTTATACCGATCCCGGCGACGGCTCCGACGGCGCCATTCGCGAGGCGCGGCGGCTCTACGCTGAACATCCCGAGCACTACTTCTACGCCGACCAGTATTCCAATCCCGCCAACTGGCAAGCTCATTACCATGGCACAGCGGAGGAAATCTGGCAACAGAGCCGCGGGCGCGTGACTCATTTCGTGGCCATGCTGGGCACGAGCGGGACGTTCGTGGGCACGACGCGGCGGTTGAAGGAGTTAAATCCGAAGATTCGCTGCATCTCTCTGCAGCCCGATTCTCCGTTTCACGGGATCGAAGGCGCCAAGCACATGGCCTCGGCGATTGTGCCGAAGATTTATGACGCCACGCTGGCCGACGAAGAGATCGGGATCGCGACCGAAGACGCCTACGCCGTGGCGCGGCGCCTGGCCCAGGAAGAAGGGCTGCTGGTGGGCATATCGGCGGGAGCGGCCGTGGCCGGTTGTATGCAGGTCGCGAGCCGGCTGAAGAAAGGCGAGCAGGCGGTGTTCGTGGCGATCATGCCGGATTCGGGAGACAAATATTTGAGCGAGCGGTTCTGGACGGAGGAGTAGGGGACTGGCGATTGATGATTGTTGATTGCTGATTTCTTGATTGACGATTGCCAATTGGCGATTCCCGATTTGGAAACCGGCGCGCTTTTCAATCGACAATTGGCAATCGGCAATCGGCAATTGGCAATCAATCAGCAATCATCAATCAACAATGCTGAAACTCTCCCGCGCCACCTACGACTCTCTCCGCCGTCACGGCGAGGAGACCTATCCGCATGAATGCTGCGGCGTTCTGCTTGGAGAGATGGATGGAGACGTGCGCACGGTTCGCTCGATTGCTCGGGCGGGGAATACGCGCACCGATTCGGCGCACAATCGCTACAACATCGATCCGCGGGAGTTGATCCGCATTCAGCGTGAGGGGCGGGAGCGGGGCGAAGACATCGTTGGGTTTTATCATTCGCACCCGGATCATCCAGCGCGGTGGTCGGCTACCGATTTTGCGGAAGCTCACTGGTTCGGCTGCTCTTACGTGATCACCAGCGTGGAGAAGGGCAAGGCGGCGGTCACCAATTCGTTTGCGTTGAGCGGCGTGGATGAGAACGATAAGCAGTTTAGCGATGAGACGATTGAGTTGAGCTGAGGGCGGCAGAAAACCTTAAATCGCCGAGTTCGCTGAGAACTGCCGCTGAGGGCGCGGAGAGAAAGCTTCAGTGGAATTCGAGGGTGATGAACCTGGCTTGAGTCTTGCCCATGTTCATCAGCATCGGCACAGAGCCACCGGACAGCCAAACTACCTCGCCCGGCTTCAGAACTTTTGGGATCTTGCCTGCGCCGTGGCTGCGCAAGTCCACGTCACTCACTGCAATCAGCAGGCGTGGGGCTGCATTCCTGGCGGCGGGCAGCATTCCGCCGGGCTGCAAGTCAAATTCGGAGGCGCGCACTCCATCCTTCACGAACAGAATGTCCTGCGTGCCGCCCTCCAGAATCTGCAAGCCGCGTTCTTCGTCCCACTTCCTGGGCGGCGACTTGCGGGCGAGTTCATCCTGCATTAGCTCCACTGTCACATTACGGAACGGGGTAGGGCCGCTTTCCTGCAAACGGTGGGCGAAGTTGCCCGGAAAGAAGCCTGTGTCGCCGTCATGCAGTTGCATGCGGGCGGGGGGCTTGCCTACGGCCTCATTGGTCACTTCGGCCGGGCCCAGCATGACATAAATGTAGTCGTGGCGATGGCGATGGACGAGCGTAGCCGCGCCCGAGGGCACTTCCACGTAGAAGGCGCGCACATAACGGTTCTGCAGCAGAAGATGGTGAGATGGTTCCGCGGTGATCTCAACTTCTGGCGCGGACTGCGCAAGTGAGAACACAGTCAACAGAGTGGCAAGAAGAGGAAGGGTTCGCAAGCGTCGGGGCATAGGGCGCATTGTACAGGGGGTGTGGGGAAGAAAGCCGTCTCCGGCCTCGGGCGGTAGTGTCCTAATCTGCCTTTTTTCAACGCAGAGTCACAGAGCGACAGAGCCAGAGAGCCACAGAGAAATCTGGACCTGCAAGAACTGAAAGTAAAGTGGCTTACTTAAGCGATTGGATTTCTTAGCGGCTCTATGACTCTGTGCTGGAGAAACTGAACTCAGGACACTACCGCCTCGGGAAATTCACCGGAAATTAATGTGATTCCTGAATAATCTGGCGATGGCATGAGTTTCGTCACGGGCTTGCCATGTTTCGTGATCAATACAGTTTCGCGCCGAACCTGGACTTCATCCATGACGGCGAGGCAACGAGCCTTGAATGAACCAGCTGCCATTTTCTTCATCGGGAAGCTCCAAGGATCATAGTCATCATACCGTGGTCATATTTTCGAGAGACAAAGACGGCAATAGATGGCTGGGGATCTCCTGGGTATGGCTGGCGGCGTGCCTTCTGCTTATGGCGCCCGTTTCCTGGGGACAAGCTGCAGCTCAGCAGGGCACCGATGCTCCCGCAGACGACCCTTCGGCGACCATGTTCCCGCACTCCGAGACTTCGCGCTATTGGGTCTCGGGGCAGAGCAATATTATTTTCCAATGGCGTCCGTCGTTTGACGCTGCCTACTCGGGGCCGCACAGCCTTCGCTCCAACGCAGAAGACGCTACTTCCAATGTGGCCACGATCTACACCGGTTTCGCGCTCACCCGCACCACCGAGATCTTCGGGGATGCCGAAACGGCTGACGGCGGCGGGATCAGCGACGCGCTGGGGCTTGCCGGTTTCACCAATATCGATGTCGTCCGCAACCCGGAGTTGGGCCCGGCGCCGTACCTGGCGCGGGCGATGCTGCGGCAGATCATTCCGCTGAGCAAGAAAATGGTGGAGGCGGAGCGCGGCCCGTTCGCGCTGGCGACTTCGGTGCCGGAGAGGCGTTTGGAGCTGCGCTTCGGCAAGTTTGGCGTGGCCGATTTTTTCGACCAGAACAGCGTGGGCAGCGACAGCCACTTCCAGTTCATGAACTGGACGGTGGACAACAACGGCGCCTACGACTACGCCGCCGACACTCGCGGCTACACTGTGGGAGCCGTCCTGGAATATGACGACCGCAACTGGAGCTTCCGCTTCGGCGAAGCGCTCATGCCCAAGGTGGCGAACGGCATCGATCTGCAATGGAACCTGCGGCGGGCGCGGTCGGAGAACTATGAACTGGAGCTGCGTCCGCGGGTGGGAAATTACGCTACGACGATTCGCCTGCTCTCATTCGTGAACCATGCCAACATGGGGATTTACCGACAAGCGGTGGATGACTTTCTGGCAGGGAAAACGGCGCGCCCTGATATCACCGCGCATCCCTTGCAGGTCACCATGAAGTACGGCTTCGGAGTCAACGTGACGCAGGAATTAATGCATCATCTGCGAGGTTTTGCGCGCTGGGGATGGAACGAAGGCCAGCACGAATCGTACGCTTACACCGAAGTCGATGAGACTGCCGAACTGGGCGCTGACGTCGCGGGCGACCGCTGGCGGCGCAAGCTGGACCGCGTAGGAACCACGCTTGTCTCCAATGGAATCTCGGCAGACCATCAGCACTACCTCGCCCTGGGCGGACTGGGCTTCCTGTTGGGCGACGGAGCACTCAACTACGGGCGCGAGACTATCGTCGAGAGCTACTACAACGCGCACGTGTGGCGGGGAATTTTTTCCGGTTTCGACCTGCAGCACATCAACAATCCCGGCTACAACCGCGACCGCGGGCCGGTGCTGGTGGGCAGCGTGCGCTTCCACCTGGAATTCTGAAAAGCCCAGGCCTCTAGCGGCGAGTTCCCTTGTCCATGGCTTCATTGGCCAGGCGGTCGGCTTCGCGGTTGTGTTCGCGCATGGCGTGGTCGATGCGAAACCATTCCATTTTCGCGATCAGTTCCTGGGCACGGGCGTGCAGATCCTTGAGCGCTGCATTCTTCACCTTGTAGATGCCCTTGATCTGGCGAACCAGCAATTCGGAATCGCTGATGACCTTGAGCGCCTTGTGGCCGTGCTCGATCGCGTATTCCAGGGCGGCGATCAGGCCCTGATATTCTGCGAAGTTGTTGGTCTGGTGGCCGAGGTATTGGCTCAGAGCGGCGACTTTGCGACCGGATTCATCCTGGATAAATACGCCGAAGCCGGCGGGGCCGGGGTTGCCGCGGGCGCCGCCGTCGCTGTGAGCGATGAGGTAGGAGGCCGGAGTTGAGGCCGAAGGCTGAGATTTGAAGAGCATCGCTTGCGCGCCGTGGCTGCTGGAAGAATGCTGGGACATGGAGGAAGTTTACAGGGGCTATCGTATTTGAAGGAAGGGTTGGATTTTGGCTCTCGGCTCTCGTGGTGAACTTTTGCTCACGTAGCGACCTGGCGGCTCAAACCTTAAAACGCTGAGATCGCGGAGAACTGCCGCCGAGGAGGCGGAGACCTAGCCTACGAATTCTACATTTGCTTCGTGGGGGATGATTCCGGCCAGGTGGCCCATTTCGAGCAGTCGGCGGACGGCTTCGCGGCCGTCGGCGCCGTAATCCAGGGTGCGCTGGTTTACGTACATGCCGACGAATTTGTCGGCCGAGCGGGAGTCGAGGTCGCGGGCAAACTGCATGGCATAATTCAGGGCTTCTTCGCGATGGTCGAGGGCGTACTGGATGCTCTCCCGCAGCGCGGCTCCCACTTTCAACATCAACTCGGGGCCGAGGCTGCGACGGATGGCATTGCCGCCCAATGGAAGCGGCAGCCCGGTCGTCTTCCGCCACCAGGCGCCCAGATCCAGAATGCGGTACAACCCGGAGCGAGTGTAGGTGAGCTGGCCTTCGTGGATGATGAGTCCGGCTTCATGCTTGCCCTCCAGCACCTCGGGGATGATCTGGTCGAAGGGCACAACATCGGTTTCAACTCCGGGCGCGAAAAGATTGAGCACCAGATATGCCGTGGTCAGCGTTCCGGGGATTGCGATGCGCTTGCGCTGAATGAGGTCTTCGGAAAACGCCCGCTTGGCGACGACCATGGGGCCGTAGCCTTCGCCTACGCTGCCGCCGCTGGGCAGCAGGGCATAATGGTTCTGAATATAGGGATAGGCGTGGAAGGAAATCGCGGTGACGTCGTACGTGCCTTCGCCGTCCATAGCCTTGCGGTTCAGGGTTTCGATGTCGCAAAGGGTATGGGTAAAGCGCAGGCCTGGAGTGCGCACTTTATTAGTGGCCAGGCCGTAAAACATGAAAGCGTCGTCAGAGTCGGGACTGTGGGCGACGGTGATTTCGCGAGTCGGAGCCGAAGGACTGCTCATAGGGCCGGATCGTGCGGAAGATTCTCCCGGAAGTGTGCCGCTGGCGGTCATGCCGGTGCATTCTGGCCGCGCTTCCAACCGGTGGCAACGGCTGCGGCTGCGGCGATCTTGAGGACTTCAGCGAACAGGAATGCGAAGAGTCCGAAACGGAGAGCCTGGGTCATCGAGTGGGTGTAAATCCAGAGCCATGAGATGCCAGAGGCGAAAAGCAGCGCTTCGGCCAGCGCTCCGGCGATGGCGGCGCGCGCGAAACTCTTCTTGCCGCGCTCGAAGAGCCAGCCTGCAAGGGCGGCGACGAAGGGATACGCCAGGAGATATCCGCCGGTGACGCCGAACAACTGGGCAATTCCACCCATGCCGTTGGGATTGAAAACCGGCAGGCCTACCGCGCCCTCAGCCAGGTAGAGCAGGAGAGCCGCGAAGCCGCGGCGGCTGCCCAGGGTGAACCCGACCACCAGAACGCCGAAGTTCTGCAGCGTCAAGGGGACGGGAGTGAAGGGAAGGGGAATAGTGATGCGGGCGCAGAGCGCGACGAACAGACTGCCTCCGACCACCAGCGCTGCATTGCGCGCCCACTCCGCACTGCGCGACTCGAGGGTGAGGACCTGGGTAGCTGTCTTCTGCATCTTTGCCGGCCTCCCAATCGCCGGTAGCGACTAATCTTTTCCCGGGTGATCCTTGGAGGCGGCATCCTTGACGTGGCCGCGCACTCGCAGCACGGCTGCGACGCACGCCCACAAAACCGCCCCTGCGCTCAACGCAAGGATGATGTACCACCACATCATCCGCATCGATTGAATAGGATATCAGAACCCCGGCAGAGACATTGTTCTCCCCGTGATCTCGGCGGGCTCGGCGATTTAGGATTTGGGGGTGTGCCGGGTGAAGGGAAATCTTAAAGCGCTGAGAACACGGAGGAACGCCGCCGAGGGCGCGGAGGAATCTGTGTTGGCGGACTCGCCGATTTAGGATTTTGGGTGGCGATTCCTATCGCGAAATGCTATGGGGAAATGCCGGCAGTGCGCAGGTGGAGAGGTGCCGGCGGGACGCCGGCGCTACGGCGGAACTGAGGAATGCCGGCGAGACGCCGGCGCTAGACTAATGCGCCATGTCGTGTTCGATGTCTTCGGCGGTGTGGGGCAGGGAGGCGGTGAGGTCGATCAGCTTTCCGTCAGTATCCACATAAAAAATGTCTTCGATGCGGACGCCCAGCTTTTCCTCGGGAATGTAAATTCCGGGCTCGATGGTGAACACCATTCCCGGCCCGAGGGGAACATCGTAGTCGCCGTCATCGTGCACGCTGAGGCCGACGTAGTGGCCGAGGCCGTGGATGAAATACTTGCCGAGGGAATCTCCGTGCAGGTCTTTGCCGTGAGAGTTGATGTAGTCGTAGGCCACCTGGTAGAGGGAATGCTCGCCGCCGCGGCGCATGGTGGACTTACCAGACTGAAAGGCCGCCATGGCCGCCTGCTGCGCGCCCAGCACGATGTTGTAGATTTCGCGCTGCCGGGCAGTGAACTTGCCGGAAACCGGCATGGTGCGGGTGATATCTGACGCGTAGAGGGAGTATTCTCCAGCGGCGTCCATAACGACAACATCTCCAGCCTGCATGGTTCCTGAATCGTCGGAGTAGTGCAATACAGTCGAGTTGTAACCCGAGCCGACGATCGGCGCATAGGCCGGGCGCTCGCATCCCCGCTTGCCCCACTCGTATTGCAGGAGGGCGGAGATTTCGCGCTCGGTTACGCCCGCCTTGATGGCGTGAATGGCGGCGAATTGCGCGGCGATGGAAGCGTTGGTGGCCTTGCGGATGAGTTCGATCTCGCCAGCGTCCTTGTAGGTGCGGAGAGTGGCAAGCAGAGGCCGCACGTCGAGGTACGAGACGATGGCGAAGGCATTGGCGCGACTCAGCCACTCCAGCGCGGAGGTGGAGTTGGAGACTTGATCCGGCGCGGGCACGTCGGTGTATATCTTGGCCTGTTGGCTGGGCAGCAGCCGCACCAGTTCGTTGCGCAAATTGTCGAGCACTTCGACTTGATCAAAGCCGGTGATCTTGGGGGCGTCGGGATTTTCAGCGCCGAGTTTCGGGCCGGTCCACTTTTCCTGCACGGTGTTGTGCGCGGGCAGAAAGAGGATTTCGGTGTAGGGTCCAGGGGTGGAGTCAGCTCTGGGGCCGGCGGGAACGATCAGCAGCGCCGCTCCCGGCTCCGACCAGCCGGAGAGATAGAAGAAGTTGTTGTCCGGGCGATAGCCGTAGAAGTCGTTGGGGCCTTCGGCCTCGGGAGGGGCGAAGAGCAGTACGGCAGCGCCATCGGTTTTCGCCGCTAATGCCACGCGGCGGGAACGGTAGTCGGCATTAGTCTGGCGGTCAAGGGTCCAGCCCAGTTGGGCCAATGCCAGGACGAACAGCAGAAGGTTGCGAAGCGCGCGTTGTGAAGGTCCCATTTATTTGTTGGTGGTCATGGATTGATTCGCCGCCTGGAAAGTCTCCACGTTCGCTTTGTCAACCAACGATGAGCCGGTGTCCACAAATGCCGGGATGGGGGCGAAGCTGTCTTCCCGCCAGTTCTTATCGAGCGGGGCCACCTTGTGATGGTACAGGTTGTCCAGCATTCTCAGCCCGAAGTTGGCCATGGTGTAGGGTTTCTGGGAAATGGTGGCCGCGATCACACCTTTTTTGATCCAGTCCAGAGTATCAGAATCTGTATCCATGGCGATCACCACTTTGTCTTTGATTCCGTTCTCGTTGAGCACGGTGGCGACCTCTTTGCCCGCCTGTGCTTCGAGGCAGACGAAGGCGTTGACTTTGTCCTTTTCCTTGCCCAGGAGTTGGGTAGCGGTGTCGAAGGCTACGCGCGGGTCACCCTTGATGTCCACCACCTGCGTGATCTTAATCTGGGGTGAC
>Ga0335077_10010582_pt1 | contig 11497 bp, 7 predicted proteins | sample Lox_Sample_31_FD_207151 | JGI IMG/M metagenome (GOLD analysis project Ga0335077, IMG submission 207151) | Soil microbial communities from Loxahatchee National Wildlife Refuge, Florida, United States - Lox_Sample_3.1 | ecosystem: Environmental > Terrestrial > Soil > Wetlands | place: USA: Florida...
CGCGATGGGAAAGTTCACCGTGAGCCGTCCGTCGCCCGGCGCGATGTCCGCGCCCCATCCGACCCAGGCCAGCACGTAGCCGCGCTTCATCAGAAACCCATTGCCGAAGTCGCGCGGTGCGATGGGCGCGTTCATGTTACCGTCGGATGCGGTGTCCTGCATGCGGCCGAACGCAATCTTGCGCCCGCGGTTGTTGACCTCGAAGAACAAGATGCCGCTGGCCCTGGTCAAATCCACCGGCTTGAGGATCGCCATGTCGGCGGAAAACTCGACCTGGCCTCGGGCATTTCGCGGCGCCTTGTCCAGGTCGAAGACAACGGCGTTGCGCGGGTCTTTGGGGTCTACTTCGAAATACGCGGTGCCGCTGAGCCGCTCGTAGGCGCCGGCTGTGCCGAAGGACGCGCCGCCGGCGACGACCTCCCGTTGGTGTATCTCGAGCCGGGTGAGGCGTGCGTCGACGGCGCCGGCGGCGCACAGCGTCACGGCCAGCGCGAGCGCGCGGATGGTTGGGTGTTTTCCTTGCATCGTGTTTCACAGAGGCGAGTGAGGCCCGCCGCGTCAGGGTAGAATAATCGGATTCCTTCTCTTTTGCCCGCAACGAATGCAATGGGTGACCCCACAGAACTGAGCGTCGCGGCACTGAAGGCCGAGCAGAGGCTGCGTACGGTGCACGTGACCTGCCCGCACGACTGCCCGGACGCCTGCTCCATGCGCGTCACTGTAGACGAGCACACCGGACGTGCCGTCAAGGTCGAAGGTGACCCGACCCACCCGATCACCAGAGGTTACCTCTGCAACAAGGTCAACAACTACCTCGACTACGTGTACAACTCGAACCGGGTGCTGTATCCGCGCCGCCGGATCGGGCCCAAGGGCCTGAACGCGCAGTTCGAGCGCATCACGTGGGACGAGGCGCTGGCCGAAATCGCACAGCGCTTCCAACGGATCATCTCGGAATTCGGTCCCGACGCCATCCAGCCGTTCTCCTATTCGGGCACGCTCGGCATCATCGGTTTTTCGGGGATGGGCGAGCGCTTCTTCAACAAGATGGGCGCCGCGCGGCTGCAACGCACGATCTGCACGGCGGCGGGCGCGGCTGCGCTCACCTACACTTTCGGGCGCGTGGGCGAAGCCAACATCGAGGACATCCCGAACATGGAGGTCGTGCTCCTGTGGGGCACGAACCTGGTCAGCACAGGCGTGCATGCCATGCCCTTCATCAACCAGGCGCGCGCCAACGGCGCGACCATCGTGGCGATCGACCCTCGCGTCACGCGCACGACCGCGTTTGCGGACTGGCACCTACAGCCGCGTCCGGGCACCGATGCGGCCCTGGCGCTCGGGATGATGAAAATCATCGTCGATCATGGCCTGCACGACGAGGCCTTCCTGCGCAGCCATACGGTCGGGTGGGAGCGGCTCGTCGCCGAGAAGCTCCCAGAGTACCCGCTCGACCGGGTTGAGCAGATCACCGGCGTCCCCGCTGCCGACGTCGAGAGGCTGGCATTGCTCTACGGGCGGACAAAGAAATCCTTCATCCGGCTGAACTGGGGCATCCAGCGCCATGCCAACGGCGGCATGATGACGCGCACGATTTCCCTGCTGCCGGCGCTCACCGGCGCGATGACGGACGGCGCCGGGGTCTGCGTCAGCACGGGCGCCGAAACGCGCGGCGTCAACATGGCCAAGCTGCAGCGCACGGACCTGTTGGCTGGGCGGACGCCACGCACGATCAACATGATCCAGCTCGGGCGCGCGCTGAACGACACGCAGCTCGACCCGCCCATCAGGGCGCTGTTCTGCTGGAACAGCGATCCCGCCAACTGCGTGCCGGACACCGTTGCCGCACGGCGCGGGCTCTCGCGCGAGGATCTTTTCGTGGCCGTGCACGACACGTTCTTCACCGATAGCTGTGGTTATGCCGACATCGTGTTGCCGGCCGACACTCAACTCGAGCATGCAGATTTCCACGGCGCTTATGGCAACTACTATGTGGGGCTGAGCCGCCCCGCCATCGCCAAGGTAGGCGAGAGCCTCGACAACAGTGAAATGTTCCGGCGCCTGGCGCGCGCGATGGGATACCGTGATCCTTGCTTCTCGGACAGCGACGAGAAGATGATCCGGGAGCTGCTCGATCCCGAGTTCAACCCGTTGTACGAAGGCATCACCTACGAGAAGCTCGAGCAGCAAGGTTGGGCGCGCGCGGCGGTGGATTCTCCTCGACGCAAGGGGATCAACAGTGGCCGCTGGCCCACGCCGAGCGGCAAGATCGAGATCTATTGCGAAACGCTGGCCAAGCTCGGGCTCGACCCGTTGCCGACCCACCTGGTCGAGCGGGAAGGCTTCGAGGACGCCGAGTTGCGGCGCGCCTTCCCGCTGCAGGTCATCAGCGCTGCGACTCACTATTTCATCGGCGCAACCTTCCAGCACGTCTCGCGCCTGCAGGAAATGACCGCGCGAGCGACCTTCGAGCTCAGTCCCGATGACGCTCGCAGCCGCGGCATCGTCGACGGCGATCTGTGCCGCCTGTACAACGCTCGCGGCGAAACCTTCGGCTACGCGCTCGTCGTGGAAGGGCTGCTGCCCGGAGTGGTCGGCGCGCCCAAGCAGCTGCAAGGCTCGAGGATGCGCAACGGCGTGAACCTGAACGCCCTGACCAGCCAGGAGATCGCGGACATGGGCGGCGGGCCGGTGTTCTACTCGACGCTGGCGCAGATCGAGAAGGTCGCCGATCCGCCGGCGATCGCTGTCGATTCCAAGGCGCGGTCGAGCACCTGCTGACGCCGGCTCGAGCGATACCGAGTGACCGCCAGACTCATCGACGGCATGGCCATCGCCAGGGAGATCCGCGCCCAATGGAGGACGCGCGCCGAGGCTCTGGCGCAGCGGGGCGTCATTCCCGGGCTGGCGGTGGTCCTCGTCGGCGACAATCCCGCGAGCCGCGTCTACGTTCGCAACAAGATCAAGGCCTCCGGCGAGAACGGCGTGCGCTCGGAACTACACGAGTTCCCGCCCGATGCGTCGGAGCAAGCGGTGCTCGCACGCATCAAGACGCTCGCGCTGGATCCGAATGTCCACGGCATCCTCGTGCAGCTCCCGCTCCCGCCGCACATCGACAACGCGAAAGTCCTCGACGCCATCCCGGTGGAGAAGGACGTGGACGGACTTCACCTCTACAACTTGGGCGGTCTCATAGCGGGGGAGAGCGTGTTTCCACCCTGCACGCCCTATGGCGTCATGTGCCTGCTGGATTACCTGAAGATCCCCATCGCGGGGCAAAACGCGGTGGTGGTCGGACGCAGCAACATCGTCGGCAAGCCGATGGCTCTGATGTTGCTGGCGCGCAGCGCGACGGTCAGCATCTGCACTTCCAAGACTCGTGACCTGTCGCAATACACATTGCTGGCCGACATCCTGGTGGTGGCGGCCGGGAAGCCGCGCCTGGTCACAGGCCCGATGGTCAAGAGCGGGGCCGCAGTGATCGACGTCGGCATCAACCGCCTCGCCGACGGCAAGCTGGTGGGTGACGTCGACTTCGACTCGGTGAAGGAACGCGCCGGCTGGATCACTCCGGTTCCAGGCGGCGTCGGGCCGATGACCGTCACGATGCTGCTGGCCAATACCATCCAGGCCGCGGAGCGCTTTGCAGAGCACTCTCACGGTCCCGCATGAACCCGTGCTTCGCGGCAAATGCGCCTTGCCTTGCTCCATCGTCTGCGTGCGATTTGGAGTGCTCCCACGGTGTTCGAAAACCGTCGCGACGCGGCCCTGAAGCTGGTCGATAGGCTGTCGCGCTACAAGGGCAAGAACCCGCTGGTGCTCGGCATCCCGCGCGGGGCGGTGCCCATGGCCCGGCTGATCGCCGAGCAACTGCGTGGCGAGGTGGACGTCGTTCTGGTGCGCAAGCTGCGTGCGCCCGGAAACCCGGAGCTGGCGATCGGCTCGGTGGACGAATCCGGGTGGACGCATGTGGCCGACTATGCCGCCTCAACCGGAGCGGACCCTCGCTACATCGAGGAAGAGAAACGGCACGAGCTCGACGTGATACGCGAGCGACGTGCTCAGTACACGGCCCACCGTGCGGTCGTAGATCCTGCCGGCCGTGTCGTCGTCGTGGTGGACGACGGGCTGGCGACCGGCTCCACCATGATCGCTGCCCTGCATGCGCTGCGCCAGCGCGGACCCGCCCGCCTGATCTGCGCCGTCCCGGTCGCGCCGCCCGATACCGTCGCCAAGGTCGCCGAGAGCTGCGACGAGCTGGTGTGCCTGGAGACGCCGGAACACTTCTACGCCGTTGGGCAATTCTACCGGCACTTTCCGCAGGTCGAAGACGACGAGGTGGTCGCCGCTCTGCGGAGTTTCCCCTTGCCGTCAGCGTAATGCACTCAATCGCACCGGGATCCGCCGCCGGCCGAACTGGCCCTTGAATGCCTCGAAGCGCCCGTTGACGTGATCGCCGCACGACAGGCAGCGGCCGTCGCCGGTGAGGTGGTACTTCAGGATCTGGTGCCAGTCGCGCACGATCAGCTCCTCGCCGCAGGCCGGGCAGAAGGTCGTGCCGCCTCGCGTGTCGTGCACGTTGCCGGTGTAGACGTACTGCAGCCCCTCGCGCAGTGCGATGTCACGTGCACGGGTCAGTGTGGAAGGCGGTGTGGCGGGCAGGTCGTCGAGCTTCCAGTCGGGATGGAACGCCGTGAAGTGGAGCGGGACATCCGTGCCCAGAGCGCTCGCGATCCACTTTGACATGGCGGTTATTTCTTCGTCCGAGTCGTTGTTGGTCGGGATCAGCAACGTGGTGATCTCGAACCACACATCGGTCTCGTGCTTGAGATAGACCAGCGTGTCGAGCACGGGCTGCAGGTGGGAGCCGGTGAGCTTGAAGTAGAACGCCTCGGTGAACGCCTTCAGGTCGACGTTGGCGGCGTCCATCTTGGCGTAGAACTCGCGCCGCGGCTGGTCGTGCATGTAACCGGCCGTGACGGCCACGGTCTGGACGCCGCGCTCATGGCAGGCGTCGGCCACGTCCATGGCGTATTCGGCGAAAATGACCGGGTCGTTGTAGGTGAAGGCGACGCTCTTGCAGCCGCTGTTGACGGCCGCTTGAGCGATCGTGTCGGGGCTGGCCTGATCCATCAGCCGGTCCATGTCGCGCGACTTGCTGATGTCCCAGTTCTGGCAGAACTTGCACGCCAGGTTACAACCCGCGGTGCCGAAGGACAGCACGGCCGAGCCGGGATAGAAGTGGTTGAGCGGTTTCTTCTCGATGGGATCGATGCAGAATCCGGACGAGCGGCCATACGTGGTGAGCATCATCTCGTCGCCGATGCGCTGGCGCACGAAGCACGCGCCGCGCTGGCCTTCGTGCAGGCGGCAGTCGCGCGGACACAGGTCGCACTGGATGCGGCCATCGCCCAGCCGATGCCAATAGCGCGCTGGATATAACGCAGTGTCCGTGGGCGCGGCGGCTTCGCTCATTGCAACAGGGACGGCAACTCTTCTTCGCGGAACTTGACTACGGTGTAGCGCAGCAGCCGCAGGTCTTCCGCCCAGAAGCCGGGTTCGAGCCCGGCCTTGTGCTTCAAATGGCGCAGGAACTCCGCGGGGTCGGAGATCTGCTCCCACACCTGAGGCAGAAAGGTCCCGCGCTTGCCGCCGTGCTCGAGGATCAACCCGTCGATCCCGGGCCGGATTCGCGCGACGGCCTCTGTTTCGCTGGCGAACTCGAGCGGCTCGCACTGCGACAGCAGGGAGACCTCGACGCGCGTGGTGGCGAACTCGGTCTGCGTAAGCGGTTCGAAGCGCGGATCCAGAAAGGCCGCCGCCTTGGCATTGGCCTTCACGTCCTCGAGCAACGCACGGTGTGCCTGCAAGCTGCCTACACAACCGCGCAACCGTCCGTGCCGGGTCAGCGTGACGAAGGTGGCCCCGGCGTCCCGCAGGAATGTGTGGCTTTCGTCAAGGGTATAAGTGAGCCCGAAAATCCCGCCGATCGCCGCACGAGCGAGTCCGATGAGCACTTCCCCGCGGGCGTCGGCCGCGACTCGCTCCTGGTCCAGACCAGCAACGCGCGCAGGCGATTCGAAGAAGCCGATAGACGTGTAGCCGACCACGCGGCTGCGGTCGCCTGCGGTGTCGCCGGAGTTGCGCAGGTCGAACAGCTCGGAGGTGAGCCCGCGGCGCAAGGCCACGGTGAGTAGGCCGTTGAGCGGGGTGGCGCCGCAGGCCTGGAAGTGGTTCAGCTCCGGCCGCCGCAGCAGGATGGTGCGCACGGTGTCGCGGTCGGTGGCCTGGGCCTGGTCGTAGCTGAGATAGTGCGACAAGTCGGAGCTCACCACGATCAAGGTTTCGTCTCCGCCCCACAAGGCGTCGAGGACTTCGGCCACCTCGGCGGCGCTGGCCTGGCCCACCACCAGCGGGACGACTGCGATAGGACCCAGAACGGCCTGCAGGAACGGCAGGTGCACTTCCAACGAATGCTCCTGCGCGTGGGCGTCGCGGCTCTCGCTCACCTGGGGCAGCGAGGATATGGAGCGGACCGCTTCACGGTCGACCGGTACCACACCGAGCGGCGTTTGAAGGCCCAGCACGCCAGGCAGCGCCAACCCGTCGACCGGCACACGGTGGGCGGGGCCCAGCAGGACGACGCGCGTGATCCGCCCGCGCGCAGGCGCAAGTCTCGCGTAGGCCTGGGCTGCGGTCGGTCCCGAGTAGATGTAGCCGGCATGCGGCGCGATCAGCGCTTTTGGCACCGCGGATTCGCCCGAAACCGGCGCGGTCTCCAGCAGGGCGGCCACGTCTCGCGCGAGGACGTCCCGCGCAGCGGGATAGAAAGCTCCCGCCACTGCGGCGGGACGAATTTCGGTCATCTGACTGGCCATTGACGCTATGTTGAGATCGGATGCACCGCATTCAACGGCAACCCTCGAAGTTTCATTATAGGTGCGGGGCCAGGGCACGCGACCAGAGAGGCCGGTCCGCACTTGCGCTTGACTGACGGGCTGACGGCGAGTACATTACTGACCGGTCAGTTATTAGTGGATCGTTCGGCTATGCCCACACCCCGCTGGGAGCGGCGCAAAGAGGCCCGCCCCGCCGAGTTGCTCGCTGCAGCGCTCGAACTGTTCGGCGAACGCGGTTATGCCGCGACCCGGCTCGAGGACGTCGCGCGGCGAGCCGGCGTCAGCAAGGGCACGGTATATCTGTACTTTCCCGGCAAGGAGGAGCTGTTCAAAGCCGTGGTGCGAGAGGGCCTCGTCCCCTTGCTCGAGCGTGGCGAGGCCATGGTGGCTCAGCACCAGGGGAGCGCGGTCGAGTTGATCCGCGACCTGGTGCGCGGCTGGTGGGAGGGCATCGGCCTGACGCCTTACGCCGGCATTCCGAAGCTGATGATCTCCGAGTGCCGCAACTTCCCGGAACTCGGAAAGTTCTACGTCGACGAAGTGATCGCCCGTGGACACAAGCTGGTGCGGGCGGCCGTGTGCCGCGGCATGGACAGCGGCGAGTTTCGGCGCATCGATCCCGAGCACGTCACGCGACTGGTATTCGCGCCGCTGGTGCTGATGGTGATCTACCGTTACTCGTTTGATTTCTGCGGCGCTCGGTGTCTGGAGCCGGACGCCTATATCGAGCAGCATCTGGATATCCTGCTGCGCGGGTTGCTGGCGCCGGCTCGCGGACGCCTGCGCGCGGTTCGCTCGGCCGTGCGCGCGTGACGCGATGACCAAGCCCGGTCTTCGGTTCAGGGCTCTTCAGTCCGGCAGCAAGCCGACTGGACCCTCGCGTCGAGCGAGGTCCCGCAGGCCGGGCCCGCGCGTCGCTCTGCGCGCGGCGCTCCTGTCGGTGCCGCTGCTGGCGCTGCTCGGCGGATGCGAGAAGGCGCCGGAGCGCGTAGAGATAGTGCGGCCGGTGCAAGCCGTCGCGGTCGCGCTCAGTGCCGATCAGCAGGAGGTGACCTATACCGGCGACGTGCGGGCGCGCTGGGAAACCGCGCTGGGCTTCCGCGTGCCGGGAAAGATCGTGGCGCGGCGCGTGGAGGTCGGCCAGCAGGTCAAGAAGGGACAGATCCTGGCCAGCCTCGATCCCGGAGACCAGAGGCTCTCGGCCGAAGCCGCGAAGCAACAGTTGCTGGCGGCCCGCTCCGATTATCAGCAGGCCAAGGCCGACTTGGTGCGCTACAAAGAGTTGGTGGACAAAGGCTTCGTCAGCGCCGCCGAATTCGATCGGCGCAAGACCACCTATCAAACGACGGCCGCCAAACTGGAGGAGGCCACTGCGCAGCTCGAGCTCAACCGCAACCAGACCGCGTATACGACGCTGCGCGCCGACCACGACGGCGTGGTTACGGCGGTGCAGGCCGAGGTCGGGCAGGTGGTGTCGGCGGGCCAGGCGGTCGTGAAGACGGCGCGGCTGGACGAGATGGAAGTCGCGGTGAACGTGCCGGAGAACCGCCTTGCGGAGTTGCGCGCCGCCAGGGAAGTCGACGTCAGCCTGTGGGCGGCGCCGGGAAGGACCTACAAGGGGCGCATCCGCGAGATCTCTCCCAGCGCGGACAACGTCACCCGAACCTACACGGTGAAAGTGACGCTGCTCGACCCGGACCCGTCGGTCCAGCTCGGCATGACGGCCAACGTTTTTCTCAGGGGCGCCGCGCAGGCCCAAGTCGCGCGCCTGCCGCTCACCGCGCTGTTCCAGAAGGGCAATGAACCCGCCGTGTGGATGATCGACCGCGGCACCGGGCAGGTGACGTTGAAACCGGTGCAGGTGGGCCGCTACACGCAGGACTACGTCACCGTGGTATCGGGGCTGAACGACGGGGATCTGGTGGTGCGCGCCGGCGTGCACAAGCTGCACTCGGGCGAGAAGGTGCGGATCCTCACGGAACCCGCGCAGTGACGCGCGTGCAACGCTGATCCGGTTGCCGCGCGATGATCACCCGGTTCAACCTGTCGCAATGGGCGCTCGAGCATCAGGCCCTGATCCTCTATTTCATCGTGGCCTTGTTTGCCGCCGGCGTCTACTCCTACCTGCGGTTGGGCCAGGGCGAGGATCCCGAGTTCACCTTCAAGATCATGGTGGTCCGTACCTTCTGGCCGGGCGCTACCGCGAAGGAGGTCGAGCTGCAGGTGACCGAGCGCCTGGAGAAGAAGCTGCAGGAGACGCCCTGGTTCGACTACGCGCGCAGCTACTCGAAGCCGGGCGAATCGCTGATCTTCGTGGTGCTCAAGGACTATACCCCGCCCAAAGCGGTGCCGGACGCCTGGTACCAGGTGCGCAAGAAGATCTCCGACGTGAAGTTCACGCTTCCCTCGGGCGTGGAGGGGCCCTTCTTCAACGATGAATTCGGCGACACCTTCGGCATCATCTACGCTTTCACCTCGGACGGCTATTCCTTCTCCGAGCTGCACGACTACGTGGAGAACGTGCGGCGCAGCCTGCTGCGCGTGCCCGACGTGAGCAAGGTGGACATCCTCGGCGATCAGGACGAGAAGATCTACATCGAGATGTCGCACAAGAAGCTGGCCACGCTCGGCGTGGATCCGCTGCAGATCTTCGCCCTGCTGCAACGGCAGAACAACATGGTTCCAGCCGGCACCTTCGAGACGGGAGCCGATCGGATCTACATCCGCATCAGCGGGGATTTCAAATCGGTGGAGAGCATCCGGGAGATCGGCATCACCGCCGGCGGGCGCCTGTTCCGGCTGGGTGACATCGCCAACGTCTACCGTGGCTACGTCGACCCTCCGGTGATGAAGTTTCGTTACGAAGGCGAGGACGCGCTGGGGCTGGCGGTGTCCATGCGCAAGGGCGGCGACATCATCGCCCTGGGCCGCGCACTGCGCGCCGAAATGGCCCGCATCAAGGCCAACCTGCCGGTGGGCATCGAAGTGCACCAAGTGACCGACCAGCCCAAGGTCGTGTCGCGCTCGATCAACGAGTTCATGGAGACGCTGGGCCTGGCGGTGATCATCGTGCTGGCGGTGAGCTTCCTCAGCCTGGGCTTGCGCACCGGCGTGGTGGTCGCGCTGTGTATCCCGCTGGTGCTGGCCTCGACATTCCTGCTGATGAGGGTGTTCGGCATCGATCTGCAGCGCATTTCGCTGGGCGCGCTGATCATCGCGTTGGGGCTCCTGGTCGATGACGCCATCATCGCGGTCGAGATGATGGCCATCAAAATGGAGCAGGGCTGGGACCGCATGCGGGCAGGCAGCTACGCCTACATCTCGACGGCGCCGTCCATGCTGACTGGAACACTGGTGACCGCCGCCGGCTTCCTGCCGGTGGGCCTGGCCAGGTCGGCGGCCGGCGAGTACACCTTCTCGATCTTCGCCGTAGTGACCATCGCGCTGCTGGTGTCGTGGGTGGTGGCGGTGTTGTTCACCCCCTACCTGGGCTTCAAGTTGCTGCCCGACTACGCCACGCTCGACCGGCGCAACACGCTGACCGAGAGGCTCCTCCTGGCTCCGCTGCGGCGCCGGTTCCCGCGCTGGATTCCGCCTCCGCCGTCCGGGGCGCACGACCACGACGTGTACGCCACACCCTTCTACCGCCGCTTCCGCGCGCTGGTGACCTGGTGCGTGACCTGGCGCAAGACGGTGATCGGCATCACGATCGGCGTGTTCGCGCTGTCCGTGTTCGGCTTTGGCTTCGTGCAGCAACAGTTCTTCCCGTCCGCCAATCGCCCCGAGCTGGTGGTGGACCTGTGGTTGCCCAACGGGGCGTCGATCAACGCCACCGACGGGCAAGCAAAGCGCTTCGAGAAGTTGCTGAGCGCCGATCGCGACGTGGAGAGCTTCGTCGTCTATGTCGGAGGCGGCAGCCCGCGCTTCTATCTTCCGCTGGATCAGCAGCTCAACAACGCCAACCTGGCGGAGTTCGTGGTGACGACCAAGAGCAACGCGGTGCGCGACAAGGTGGCCAAGCGACTGCTCGACATCCTGGACAATCAGTTCACCCTGGTGCGCGGCCGCGTGAGCCCGCTGCAGAACGGCCCGCCCGTGGCTTACCCGGTGCAGTTCCGCGTGAGCGGCCCCGACTACGCGAAGATCCGTGAGATCGCCAACCAAGTGGCCGAGGTGATGCGCGCCAACCCCAACATGCTGCACGTGCATCTGGACTGGAACGAGCTGTCCAAAGTGGTCAAGCTGGACATCGACCAGAACAAGGCACGCCTGATCGGTTCGACTTCCGAAGGTCTGTCCGATGTCCTGCACTCGATCCTGTCCGGGTATTCCATCACCCGGTTCCGCGAGCGCGACAAGCTGATCGAGGTGCTGGCCCGCGCCGAGCCCAAGGAGCGGGTCAGCCTGGACGACATCCGCGACATCAATGTGCCGACCCAGAGCGGCAAGTGGGTCCCGCTCTCCCAGATCGCCACCATCACCTACTCCTTTGAGGACGGTGTCATCTGGCGGCGCAACCGCATCCCGACCATCACCGTGCAGGGCGATATCCTGGGCCACGTTCAGGCGCCGGTGGTGACCAGCCAAGTCAGCCCCGC
>Ga0335077_10010583_pt1 | contig 11496 bp, 13 predicted proteins | sample Lox_Sample_31_FD_207151 | JGI IMG/M metagenome (GOLD analysis project Ga0335077, IMG submission 207151) | Soil microbial communities from Loxahatchee National Wildlife Refuge, Florida, United States - Lox_Sample_3.1 | ecosystem: Environmental > Terrestrial > Soil > Wetlands | place: USA...
CCTGGCCGACCAGGCTGCGCAGCAGGGACGCCTCAGCCGCGGCGAGCCAAGCGCGCGCGCCGCCGCCACGAACCGACCGGAACGGTTCCATACGCGCTGGCTACTTGTCCTGCTTCACCGTGGCCCAGAGGCCGTAGCCGTGCAGGATCTCGACGTTTCGTTCCATGGCTTCCCTGGCCCCCGCGGCGACCACCGCCTTGCCCTTGTGGTGCACATCGAGCATCAGCTTGTTGGCCTTCTTCTTCGGGTAGCCGAAGACATGCTGGAACACGTACGTGACGTAGGACATCAGGTTCACCGGGTCGTTCCAGACAATCGTGACCCAGGGCTTGTCCGACACCGGATTGTCCGCGGATCGTGGAACTTCGACCTCAGCGGGCGCCGCGCTCACAACCATCCACCTCCCACTCCGTAGTCTTCCACCTGTGACCAATCCCGTGAACCACCAGCCTCCGCCCGGTCCCGGAACGGCCCCGCCCGATACGGCACTGCTGACCGACCACTACGAGCTCACCATGCTGCAGGCGTCGCTGCGCAGCGGCGCGGCCGATCGCAGAGCCGTATTCGAGGTGTTCGCCAGGCACCTGCCGCACGGCCGCAGGTACGGCGTCGTGGCAGGCACCGGGCGACTTCTCGACGCGATTGAGCGGTTCCACTTCGGCCCGGCCGACCTAGAGTTCCTCGGCGGCGCGGGCATCGTGGACGAGCCGACGCTGGCTTTCCTCGAATCTTACCGTTTCCGCGGAAACATCTGGGGTTACTCCGAGGGGGATTGTTACTTCCCCGGCTCACCCATCCTCGTGGTGGAGGGCACGTTCGCCGAGGCAGTGCTGCTGGAGACCCTCACCCTGTCCATCCTCAACCACGACTGCGCGATCGCGTCGGCCGCGTCCCGGATGGCGACCGCGGCCGGCGACCGGCCGCTGATCGAGATGGGCTCCCGGCGGACCCACGAGCGGGCGGCGGTGGCCAGCGCCCGGGCGGCCTACATCGCCGGCTTCTCGTCCACCTCGAACCTGCGGGCGCGGTACGAGTTCGGCATCCCCAGCGCCGGCACCAGCGCGCACGCCTTCACCTTGATCCACGACAGCGAACGGCACGCGTTCGCGAGCCAGCTCGAGTCACTGGGCCAGGGGACGACGCTGCTGGTGGACACGTACGATGTGGCACGCGCGGTGCGGACCGCGGTCGAGGTGGCGGGCAAGGAGCTTGGCGCGATACGGATCGACAGCGGCGACCTGCCGGTGCTGGCCCGGCAGGTCCGGGCGCTGCTGGACGAGCTGGGCGCGACCGACACCAGGATCGTGCTCACCGGCGACCTGGACGAGTACTCCATCGCGGCGCTCGGCGCGGTCCCGGTGGACGGCTACGGGGTGGGCACGTCGCTGGTGACGGGTTCGGGGGCGCCGACGGCGGCGCTGGTGTACAAGCTGGTGGCGCGGGCTTCCTCATCCGAGGAAGGAGTGATGGAGCCGGTGGCCAAGCGCTCGGTGGGCAAGCCGGGCCGCGGCGGCCGCAAGTGGGCGGTGCGGCACCGGGACCAGCAGGGCATCGCGCTGTCCGAGCGGGTCAGCCTGTCGCCGCCGGACCCGGGGCCGCTGGACCGCGAACTGCTCGCACCGCTGGTGGAGGGCGGTGAGGTGGTGAGCCGGCCGGTGGCCGAGGAGGCCAGGGCGCGGCACCGCGAGGCGCTGGCCGAGCTGCCGCCGTACGCGCTGCAGCTGTCCCGGGGCTACCCCGCCATCCCGACCGTCTTCGAGCCCAACGGGGACGAGGTCTAGAGGCAATATCGGGCCAGCGGTGCCTTCAGACGATGTGGATGCCTCGCTGATGTTGTAAGAACTGCATGAAAGCGGCCACCATGCAGTATGGGACCGGCGCTGGGGGGCGAGCGTGACGAAAGTTCGCTTGCGGTGCACCCGTGACGCTGGTGGGACCAAGATCAACTTAAGCTGACCGGCATCGGGTCTAGAGGTAGAGGCACGGGTTTCCCGCCCGGTCCTGATAATGGTTCGCCGGGGTGGCGACGGCCCGGCTACCCTGCACGTCATGCCAGTCGACTTCTCGAGATTCGCAGCCGTGCTCCGCGACCTGAGTGTCGCGGGCGAGGTGAGGGAACTGCCGGAAAGCGCGCCGACCGCCGCCGCGGCGGCGGCGCAGCTCGGCTGTGAGCTCGGGGCGATCGCGAACAGCCTCGTGTTCAGCGCGGACGGGACGCCGCTCCTGGTCATGACCAGCGGCGCTCACCGCGTGGACACGGCTAAGGTGGCGGGGCTGATAGGCGCTTCCACGGTGGGACGAGCCGACGCCCGTTCGGTCCGTGAGTGGACGGGTCAGGCCATCGGCGACGTCGCGCCAGTCGGCCACCCCAGCCCGATCCGCACCCTGGTGGACACCTGGCTGGACAAGTACGACGTGATCTGGGCGGCCGGGGGGCACCCGCACACTGTCTTTCCCACCTCGTACGCCGAACTCATCCGCATCACCAACGGAACCCCGGCCGACGTCGGCGAGTAGCTCGGCCTCAAGCCGGACGGGATGACAGTCTGGTGCTGCTGTGAAGGGCGAAGCCAGTGGGTTCCGGAGGGCGACCAGTCAGGGGATACCGTTGGCCCATGCGCGCACTGATCGTCGTTGACGTACAAAACGACTTCTGCGAGGGCGGCTCGCTCGCCGTGGACGGCGGTGGCGACGTCGCGCGTGCCATCAGTCGGTATCTCCAGGACGGCAACGGCTATGCGCACGTCGTGGCGACCAACGACTACCACGTCGACCCGGGCAGCCATTTCTCGGACGAACCGGACTACGCATCCTCCTGGCCGCGGCACTGTGTCGTCGGGACACAAGGAGTCCGCTTCCACCCCGACCTGGACATCACGCGCGTGGAGGCGGTCTTCAGGAAGGGCACGCACGCCGCGGCCTACAGCGGGTTCGAGGGCGTCGACGACGCCGGGACGCCGCTTGGCGACTGGCTGCGGGAGCACGACGTCGACGAGGTTGACGTCGTGGGCATCGCCACCGACTATTGTGTGCGCGCTACCGCCGCCGACGCGGCAGGAGCCGGCTTCGCCACCCGGGTTCTGCTCGGCCTCACCGCCGGCGTCACGCCGGAATCCACTGCGAAGGCCATCGAGGAGATGAGCGCAGCCGGCGTGGAGCTTGTCGGCAGGCCGCTGCTTGAAGAGCAGATTCCCGGGCTAGGTGGAGATTGAACGCGGCCAGCACGATACGTGTCCGCCATGAGGGTCCTGGTTAACGGCGGGATGCGGCCCAGCGGCGGATGGTATCGATGCGGGCCCGGATCTGGTCCGCGGTCGCCTGCGGCAGCGGCGGGCCGCCGCAGGTGCGGCGCAGGTCGGCGTGGATGACCCCGTGCGGCTGGCCGGTGCGGTGACTCCAGGCCCCGACCAGGCCGTTGAGTTCCTTCCGCAGCGCGGCCAGGGCCTGGCGGCTCACTGCGGGTGCGGCGGGCGGTGGCCCAGGGGCCTGTGAGGCTGCCGAGGCGGCGGGTGCGGGGGTGGGGGTGGGGGCGCGGAGGGCCGGGGTGGCGGACTTGTCGGCGCGGGTGCGGGTGGCCAACTGCGCGGCCTGGCGCTTGCGGAGCAGGGTGCGGACCTGGTCCGGGTCGAGCAGGCCGGGCAGGCCGAGGAAGTCCTCTTCCTCCGGCGAGCCGGCCGCCGTGGCGGTGCCGAACTCTCCGCCGTCGTACAGCACGCGGTCGAAGTGCGCGGACGCGTTGAGGGCGGTGAAGGCGGGCTCGTCGAGCGGGGCGTCCGGGTTGTCGCGGTCCCGCTGGGCCTCGGCCAGGAGCAGGTCTTCCTCGGCGCCGTCCGCGCCGGGGGGGCGCAGCACATGGTCCCGTTCGGCCTCCAGTTCGGCGGCATACGACAGCAGGACCGGCACGGACGGCAGGAATACGGACGCGGTCTCGCCGCGACGCCGGGCGCGGACGAACCGGCCGACCGCCTGGGCGAAGAACAGCGCGGTGGACACGCTGGTCGCGTAGACGCCGATGGCCAGCCGCGGGATGTCCACGCCCTCGGACACCATCCGCACCGCGACCATCCACCGGTCGCCGGAGGTAGCGAACGCGGAGATTTTCCTGCTCGCGGCCTTGTCGTCCGACAGCACCACCACCGGGCGCCGGCCGGTCAGCCCGCGTAGCAGCGCGGCGTACGCCCGCGCGTCCTCGTGGTCGCCCGCGATGACCAGGCCGCCCGCGTCGGGCATGCCGCGGCGCACCTCGGTCAGCCGCTTGTCGGCCGCCTCGAGCACCCGGCTGACCCATTCCCCTGCCGGGTCCAGGGCGGTCCGCCAGGCCTGCGCGACCTGGTCCTTGGTCATCGGCGTGCCCAGGGTGGCAGTGATCTCGTCGCCGGCCCGGGTGCGCCAGGACATCTCGCCCGAGTAGGCCAGGAAGATCACCGGCCGGACCACGCCGTCCTCCAGCGCTGGGCCGTAGCCGTAGACGTAGTCCGAGGCGCTGCGCCTGCCGCCGCCCGGTTCGTCGAGGTAGGTGACGAACGGGATGGGGTTCGCGTCGCTGCGGAACGGCGTGCCGGTCAGCGCGAGCCTGCGCCGCGCCGGGTCGAACGCCTCCTTGACCGCGTCGCCCCAGGACAGCGCGTCGCCCGCGTGGTGGATCTCGTCGAAGATGACCAGCGTGCGCCGGTTCTCGGTGCGCTGCCTGTGCAGCACGGGATGCGCGGCGACCTGGGCGTAGGTGACGGCCACCCCGGCGAAGCCGGCGCCGGCCCGGCCCTGGGCGTTGCGGTAGGCCGAGTCGATCACGATGCCGAACCTGGCCGCAGCGGCCGCCCACTGGTGCTTGAGGTGCTCGGTCGGCGTGACGATGGTCAGGAACGCCACCTCGCGCCGGGCGAGCAGCTCGGCCGCCACCGTCAGCGCGTACGCCGTCTTGCCCGCGCCCGGCGTGGCGACCAGCAGGAAATCGCGCCTCGGCAGCCGGAAGTACTCGTGATAAGCGTCCTTCTGCCAGCCGCGGAGGCCGGGGAGGAGATCATCCCGAACGGTCTGGGTTTCAGCGGGATCAGATCGAGGGGTGGTCACGAGGCCGAAATGCTACCGGTGCGCGCCGCCCTCTGCTGGCAACGGCACGCCAGGGTGTCCGGCGTCACTCGCCGCCGTCGTCGCCCGGGGGCAGCTGCTCGTAGATCTCCTTGCAGGTGGGGCAGACCGGGTAGCGCTTCGGGTCCCGGCTGGGCACCCATACCTTGCCGCACAGCGCGACCAGCGGCGTGCCCATCACCGAGCTCTCGACGATCTTGTCCTTCTGCACGTAGTGCGCGAACCGCTCGTGATCGCCGTCGCCGTGCGACAGGTCGGGGCGGACGTCCTCCTGGACGCGTGTCTTCTGCTCGGGAAGAACCTCAGTCTCACTCACGTCGGCGATTCTAGCCGACGCAAGGCACGGGCAAAGGGGGCAGCGAGCCTAGTTGAGGCCGGGGTCGTCGGGGTACGTGGCCACGTAGGCGAGCTCGCCGCCCTGGCGGCGCAGCACAGCCGGCCATAGCCGCGCGGGCTCGGCGCAGAACGCGTCGGATGGTTCGGCGGGCAGTACGTACCAGGCGCCCTCTTCGATCTCCGCCTGGAGCTGGCCCGCGCCCCAGCCCGCGTAGCCCGCGTAGACCCGCAGCGAGACGATCGCCGCGGCGAGCAACCCGGGCGGGGCGTCCAGATCCACCAGGCCGAGCCGGGCGACTTCGGGCCCGCCACCCTCCAGCGGGTGCCAGCCCACCGGCTCGTCGGCGCCGGGTACGTGAGCCAGGGCGAGCGCGCTGTTCGGCGAGACCGGACCGCCGGTGAACACCACCGACGGGTCGGTGGCCAGCTCCGTCCACGGCTCGAGCACCTGGCCGACCGGGACCTTGGTCGGCCGGTTCAGCACCACGCCGAGGGTGCCCTGCTCGGACTCGTGCTCGACGATCAGGACGACGGTGCGGCGGAAGTTGGGGTCGCCGAGCATCGGGGTGGCCACGAGCAGACGGCCAGCCAGGTCTTCCGATGCCATCTCGTCCATCCGTCTATCATCGGTCAGGCTGCCGGGTGGCCGCGTCGCGCACCGCGACGGCCACCGAGGAGGCCACGTCCGGGTGGAACACCGACGGGATGATGTAGTGCGGTCCGATCTCGTCCGGCGATACCACATCCGCGAGCGCCTGCGCGGCGGCGATCAGCATCTCGTCGGTCACGTTCCGGCTCTGCGCGTCGAGGAGCCCGCGGAACACGCCGGGGAAGGCGAGCACGTTGTTGATCTGGTTCGGGTAGTCGCTGCGTCCGGTGGCCACCACCGCGGCGTGCTCCATCGCGGCCTCCGGGTCCACCTCGGGATCGGGGTTGGCCAGGGCGAACACGATGGCGTTGCTGGCCATGGCCGCGATGTCGGCGCCGGACAGGATGCCCGGCGCGGACAGCCCGATGAACACGTCGGCCTCCCTGACCGCCCCGGCCAGGTCGCCGGCATAGCCGCCGGAATTGGTGTTCTCCGCGATCCAGCGCAGGCTGTCGCCCAGGCCCGGCCGCGCCAGGTGCACCGCCCCCCGGTCGTCGCAGACCACGATGTCACCGGCGCTGGCCCCCGCGCCGAGCAGCAGCTTGAGCACGGCGGTGCCCGCCGCGCCCGCCCCGGCCATGGCCACGCGCACCTCGGGCAGCTTCTTGCCCACCACCCGCAGCGCATTGGTCAGCGCGGCCATCACCACGATCGCCGTGCCGTGCTGGTCGTCGTGGAACACCGGGATGTCGAGCAGGCCGCGCAGCCTGCGCTCCACCTCGAAGCAGCGCGGCGCGCTGATGTCCTCCAGGTTGATGCCGCCGAACCCGGGCGCGATCAGCTGCACCGCCCGGACGATCTCGTCGGTGTCCTGGCTGTCCAGGCAGATCGGCCAGGCGTCGATGTCGGCGAACCGCTTGAACAGGGCGGCCTTGCCCTCCATGACGGGCAGCGCGGCGTACGGCCCGATGTTGCCCAGGCCGAGCACGGCCGAGCCGTCGGTGACCACCGCGACCGAGTTCCGCTTGACGGTGAGGCGGCGGGCGTCTTCGCGGTTCCCGGCGATCGCCAGCGCGACCCGGCCCACGCCCGGGGTGTACGCCATGGACAAGTCGTCCCGGTTCCGCAGGGGCACCTTGGACCGCATCTCGATCTTCCCGCCGAGGTGCAGCAGGAACGTGCGGTCGCTGACCTTGTGCACGGTCACGCCGTCGATGCCCGCCAGCGCGTTCACGAGGCCCTCGGCGTGCTCTTCGCCCCGCGCGGCGCAGGTGACGTCGACCCGCAGCTTGTCGCCGCGGCCCGCGGTCACGTCCAGCGCGGTCACCACGCCGCCGGCCTGCTCGACCGCCCGGGTGATCTCGCTGACCGCACGGCCGCGGCTGGCCACCTCGAGCCGCACCGTGATCGAGTAGGAGACGCTCGGCCCCATCGCCACGTTGGTTCCGCCTTTCCGCCGGAATCCAGGGTACGGCCAGCAGCGCGTAGGCTGGAAAGGTGAGCACGGAATCGGTCGTCGCGACGACTCCCGACGAGACCAACGGAGACGCGCCCGCGGTCGACGTCACCCGGCTCCGGGTCGCGCTGGCCCGGCTTTCCCGTCGGCTGCGCAAGCACGAGCTGGCCGGCCTGACCCCCACCCAGCTGGCCGCGCTGGCCACAGTCGAGCGGTCCGGGCCGATGCGGCTGGGCGACCTGGCCGCGGCCGAGGGCATCGCCCCGTCGACACTCACCCGGCTGGTGACGGCGCTGGAGGACAGCGGCTACGTGCGCCGGAACGCCGACCCGAGCGACGCGCGGGCCAGCACCCTGGTCATCACCCCGCGCGGGCACGACACGCTGGAGCGGCTGCGCACCGAGACGACGCTGGAGCTGGCGGCGAGCATGCGGCTGCTCACCCAGGCGCAGCGCTCCGCGCTGGCCGACGCGCTGCCCGTGCTCGAGCTGCTGGCCGAGGTGCCCGGCACCGACCCGGCCGGGGCGCGCGCCTAAGGAAGCTGGCACTGACGCCGGGGCACGCGCCCGGGCCGTTCGGTACTAATGGTCGTGAAGTAGCTCGGCCAGGCGGCGGGCCAGTTCGTCGCGTTCCCTGGTGACCACGGCCAGCTGCCCCTCCAGGTCGATGATGCGGCGGATGGCCTGCAGCGTGATGCCCTCGTCGGCCATCGTGACCACCTGCTGGATGATCCGGATCTCGTAGCGCGTGTAGCGGCGCTGTCCCCCGGCCGACCGCTGCGGCGAGACCACCTGCAGGTCGTCCACACGGCGCAGGAAGGCCTGCTTGACCGCGAGCATCTCGGCCACCTGCCCGACCGTGTACAGCGGGGCGTTCTCGTCGTCGAGTGGCGACGGTGCCATAGCGTTCTCACCTCCTGCCCAGATGGTAAGCGGCCGGCGGGACGCATCCGCGCCCGCCGGCCGCTCGTCTATTCAGTGAGCTCCGCTGACCAAGGTCAGGCGGCGATCTCCTGCTCGTCGTCCGCCTGGGCGATCTCGACCTTGCGGACCTCGATCTTGCGCGGCTTCGCCTGCTCGGTGACCGGGATCCGGACCTCGAGGACGCCGTTGGCGTAGCTGGCCTCGACCGCGTCGGCGTTCAGGGCCTCCGGCAGCCGCAGGCGCCGGGTGAACGTGCCCATCGTGCGCTCGCGCACGAAGAACTTGTCGTTCTCGGTCCGCTCCTCCTCGCGCTTCCCGCTGATCGTCAGGATCCCGCGGTCCACGGTGACCTCGAGCTGCTCGGGGTCGATACCGGGCACGTCAAGCTTCAGCGTGACGTCGCCCTCGTGCCGCACGACATCCAGCGCCGGGGCCGCAGCCTGGCCGAACGTGTAACGGGCCAGACGCTGGAAGTCCCGGGTGAACGGGTCAAACCTGGTGTAATACATCCTTGCCTCACCTCCGAAATGAATGTGCGGAGGATTCGGCCGGGAACCGGGATCGCACCCTCCAGTGGCAAAGAACTTACAACTTGAGTTGTATATTCCCTGGCGCCTGGAGGAGACGTTCCTTGTTCTCAGAACAGGAGAGCGGACAGGGTCGAACGGGCCTTCTTGACCTGCGGATCGTTCGGCGGGAGGAGCTCGAACAGGCCGACCAGGTGCACGCGGGCCTGGTCGCGTTCCTCGCCCGAGGTCCGGCGCACCACGCCGAGCAGCCGGTTGAACGCCTCCTCGATCCGGCCGCTCGCCATGTCGATGTCGGCCACCCGGGCCTGGGCCTCGACGTCGCCGGGGTGCTCGGCGGCGTCCTTGCGCGCCTTGGCCTGGTCGTAGGAGGTGACCCGGCGGATCAGGTTGACCTGGGCCAGCCCGGTCTTGGCCACCGGGTCGCCGGGGTTGGCCGCCAGCTCCTGCTCGAACGCCTTCGCGGCGCCGTCCATGTCGCCGCGCTCCATGGCGTCGCGGGCCTCGGCGTAGGCCGGCGGGATCCCGGGGGCCGGCGGGACGCCCGCGCCGCGGGGTACCCGGCCGGCCGCGGCGGTGTCCTCGCCGTCTTCCAGCTCGTCCGCGTCGGGGGCCGCCAGCTGCATGCCCATCTTCTCCGCGACCGCCAGGACCTGGCCGATCCACTGGCGGACCTGGGCCTCGGGCATGGCCCCGAGGAAGCCGTCCACCAGCTGGCCGCCGAGCACGGCCACCACCATGGGGATGCTCTGCACCTGCAATGCCGCGCTCAGCTGCGGGTTGGCGTCCACGTCGACCTTGGCGAGGATCCACTGGCCGCCCGCCTCGTCGGCGAGTTTCTCCAGCACCGGCGAGAGCTGCTTGCACGGACCGCACCACTCGGCCCACAGGTCGATGATCACCGGTACGGCGCGGGAACGCTCCACGACGTCGGTGTTGAAGGTTTCCTCGGTGACGTCGATGACGAACCCGCCGTCGGGCGACGTTGAAGGGTCCTGGCCGCCGGGCTGGGACGGGGCCTGTGCCGCCTGCTGCCTGCGCTGCGCGGCCGCCTGCCGCGCGCCCAGATCGACGGCTCCGTAAAGCGAAAAATCTCGCGGCTGCATGGCTCCTATCCTGCCGCATGGGCATCACTCGCTGATCCAGGCCCGGGCCTCTGAGGCCGGACCCGGGTGCGGGACGCCAGGAAACTGCACTTTCAGGGCGTTCTAACGCACTGCGACCCGGTTTCATGCCCTCCGTGCCCTGCGCGGGCGGGCGTCAGAGCGCGCGGCCGAGGTAGGCGACGGTGGTCTCGCCCGGGTCGGCGACCTCGAGCGGGCGGAAGCCGAGGCGGCGGTAGAAGCCGATGGCCCTGATGTTGGCCTTGGCCACGGTGACGTGCACGCCGGCCGCCCCGGCGCCCGCCGCGGCGGCGTAGAACGTCTCCATCAGGGCCCGGCCGTGCCCGGCCCCCTGGAACGGCGGCAGCAGGTCGATGTGCAGGTGCGCCGGGTACTCGTCCAGGCCGGGCCAGACCAGCCGCTCCGGCCGGTAGTGCAGGGTGAGCATCTCCTCGTCCGGGTTGCCCGGCGGGTCCGGCGGGACCCGGTAGCGGCCGGCCAGCCTCGGGATCCAGCGCGCCCGGTAGGCGCGGGCGAACGCGGCCGTGTCCGGCGTCCCGATCACGTAGCCGACCGCCCGCTGCCCGTCGTCCAGGACGAAGGCGAACTCCGGCTCGAGGAACACGTACGGGCCGGCGAACAGGTCGGGCATCAGGTCGTCGCTGTGGTACTTGCCCCGGGCGTCCCCGCCCGCGTCGGCGGTCCGTACGCAGACGTCGTAGACCGCTGCGTGATCGCTCTCGCGGTACGGCCGGATTGTCGCTGCTGTCTGGCCCATTCTCTGACTATAGTCAGAGAATGGAGCGGGCGATGATCGATCAGGTCCGGCGGTTCAACCGGGCCGTCACCCAGCGGGCCGGCGCGCTCGACGACGCGTTCCTGGCCCGCGGCCGCCCGCTCGGGCAGGCCCGGGTGCTGTGGGAGATCGGCCGGGACGGCCGCGACGTCAGGGACCTGCGCGCCCGGCTGGACCTTGACTCCGGCTACCTGAGCAGGCTGCTGCGGGCACTGGAGCGGGACGGCCTGGTTACCGTCGAGGTGAACGAGGCGGACGGGAGGATCAGGACCGCACGGCTGACCGCGGCCGGAGGGGCCGAACGGGCCGAACTCGACCGCCTCTCCGACGACGCGGCCACGTCCCTGCTCGGCCCGCTCAGCGAACGACAGCGCGGCCGGCTCGTGGTCGCCATGGCGGAGGTGGAGCGGCTGCTGACCGCCTCGGCCATCGTCACCGGCGTGCGCGACCCCACGGACCCGGATGCCCGGCGCTGCCTGCGGGCCTACGTCGAGGAGCTGTCCGGGCGCTTCGACGACGGCTTCGACCCGGCCAGGAGCATCTCCGCCGCCGACCACGAGATGACCCCGCCGGCGGGCCTGTTCCTGGTCGCGATGCTGCACGGGGAGCCGGCCGGCTGCGGCGCGCTGAAGTTCCACCCGGGCGCGCCCGCCGAGGCTGCCGGGATCAAGCGGATGT
>Ga0335077_10010586_pt1 | contig 11496 bp, 7 predicted proteins | sample Lox_Sample_31_FD_207151 | JGI IMG/M metagenome (GOLD analysis project Ga0335077, IMG submission 207151) | Soil microbial communities from Loxahatchee National Wildlife Refuge, Florida, United States - Lox_Sample_3.1 | ecosystem: Environmental > Terrestrial > Soil > Wetlands | place: USA: Florida...
CATGTTTCCTCATCCTGCGTCTAAGACTCGTGCGGCAGGAGAACGAGAACCAAGAGGCGGATCCCGCTCTTCACGGGAAGGTGGCGGCGAGTCCATCTTCCCGAGCGGGAGGCCGCCGGGCCCGGTCCGGTCCGTTAGACTGGGTCAAGGTCCTTTTCAGGATCGGGAGCCTCTGTGCGAATCAGGCCCGCTGCAGGGTCGGGCCCGTCGGGAGGCGGCCATTGCAAACAATGTGAAGACACCGTGGAAGCCGCGCGGCTGCTCTTCGCCAAACCGCAGATCGTACCACCAGGCGGAAGAGCGCACGAGCGCTGCAGGAAGCCCTTGAAAAACGCGCAGCTTCCGGCGGGTCCGCAGCCCGATGCGTTTGGGCGGCGGTGGCCGGGTCAAATATAATCAGACTTTCCTCGATGGCAGATCGACTTTACCAGCAATGAGGGTGTGCAAATTCTTCGCGTGAATCGGAACCATGGACCTCACCTTTCTTTTTTGTGCTCGCCGCGGGGTAAATGCCCGGTGAAGATGAAGCACGATTCCCTCTCCAGCTTTTCTGCCCTGCTGGTCCGGCTCATGGTGTTCCTGCTCGTTGCGCTCGCGACGGTGGGAGCCCTTGCTCAGCAATCGCAGACCATCGACCAGATCCGGGTTATTGGCAACCGCCGAATCCCCAAGGAGACGATCCTGGCGCGCCTGTTCACGCACGTCGGCGACACCTACGATCCCATCTCCATCGAACGCGACTTCAACTCGCTGTGGAACACCGGCTACTTCGAGAACCTCCGCATCGAGCGCGAGGACTCGGAAAAGGGCGTCATTCTGAACGTCTTCGTCCAGGAAAAGCCGACCATCCGTGAGATCAACTATCCAGGCCTCAACTCGGTTTCGCAGTCAGACCTTCTGGACCGGTTCAAGAAAGAAAAGGTGGGCCTGACCCAGGAAGGGCAATACGATCCGACCAAGGTCAAGCATGCCGAGGCCGTCATTCGCGAAGTCCTGGCCGAGCACGGCCACCAGTTCGCCACCATCAAAACCGTGGTGAAGACCATCCCCCCGGCCTCCGTGCAGGTGAACTTCAACATCAAGGAAGGCCCGACGGTCAAGGTGGGCCAGATCCGCTTCACGGGAAATCAGCACGTCAGCAGCCTCATCCTGAGGCGCTCCATGGTCAACCTCAAGCCGGTCGGCATTCCCTATTCGCTGATCTTCGAGAACCTGTTCGCCAAGACCTTCGATTCCACCAAGCTCGAGGAAGACTCGGAACGAGTACGCCAGGCGTATCGCGATCGCGGCTACTATGCGGCCGCGGTGGAAGAGCCCAGAACACAGATTCGCGACCAGGGCGGGCTGAACTGGTTTACGTTCCGGCCCAACAAGGGCAAGCGCATCGACATCCTCATGCCCATCGAGGAAGGCGCGCGTTACCGCCTGGGGACCATCACTTTCACCGGCAACAAGGCCATCACCAACGAGAAGGCGTTGCGCGCCCAGTTCAACATCAAGGACGGCGACTGGTTCAACGCCACGGTGATCAGCAAGGGCCTGGACAACCTCAAGAAGGCATACGGGCAGCTCGGGTTCATCAACTTCGGCGCCATCCCGAAGCCCGTCTTCGACGAGCAGAAGAAGACTGTCTCGCTGCAGGTTGATATCGACGAGGGCAAGCAGTTCTACGTCTCGCGCATCGAGTTCCAGGGCAACACCATCACCCGCGACCGCGTCATCCGCCGCGAGCTGATGCTGGACGAAGGCCAGGTGTACAACTCGCAGGCCTGGGAATACAGCCTTCTCCGCCTGAACCAGCTCGAGTACTTCGAACCCCTCAAGGTGGACCAGGACACCGAGGCGCACCAGGACCCGGACGCCGGCACCGTGGACCTGCTCCTGAAAGTGAAGGAAAAAGGGAAGAACTCCATCGGCCTGAACGGCGGCGTCAGCGGATTGTCGGGCGCGTTCCTCGGAGTCAACTACCAGACCAACAACTTCCTCGGCCTGGGCGAGACCCTGAGCGTACAGGGCAACCTGGGCAACGTCAGCCGGCAATTCCTGTTCGGCTTCTCGCAGCCCTATGTGCACAATCGGCCGCTGAACATCGGCTTCCAGCTGTTCAACCAGAAGCAGGATTACAACGCGGCCAAGAACTACCAGGCGACCACGGGCCAGGCGCCGAACCTGACGGCCGCCCAGCAGAATCTCACGCAGAACTACAACCAGGCATCCACCGGGCTCAACTTCTCGGTGAGCTATCCGCTGAAGCGCCATGCCTTCCAGCGCGTCGGCCTGACGTACTCGCTGACCAAGTCGTCCATTACCGCGTTCAGTACCGCATCCCAGACGTTCTTCCAGACCATCAGCTTCCGGTCCGGTATCCAGGGCACGAACGCGCTCGCCGGCATCATCAACAGCGAGGCTTCGTTCAGTTACATCTACAACACGGTCAACAATCCTCTCCGACCGCGCTCCGGCAAGGAATACACCGGCGTCTTCCAGTTCTCGGGCATCGGCGGCAACCTGCGTTACTTCTCTCCATTCTTCGCCTACAAGAGCTTCCGGTCGATGCACTACCTGACTGCAAACCCGAACGGCCATAACATCCTCGGCCTGCGCGCCCAGATCGGCTACATTCAGGGCTTCGGCGGAGACGTGGCGCCTCCCAACAACCGCTTCTATGCCGGCGGCGAAAGCGAATTGCGCGGCTTCGACGTGCGCGGAGCGACGCCCTACGGCTATGTGCCCAACCGCGTAAACGTTCAGCTCACGAATCCTGACGGCACGTGCGTCCCGCGCGACCCGAATAATCCGCAGTTGAACCAGTGCATCCAGGTACCTATTCCGGTTTACGGTATCGCCTCGATTGGCGGCGACACGCAGTTGACGACGAACGCCGAATACCGTATCCCCATTGCCGGGCCGGTCATGGTATCGCTCTTCGACGACTTCGGGCTCGACATGGTTTTGAACAAGGGACAGTTGAAACAGAGCCCAGAGGGCTTTGCGTCCCTGGAGGCGCCGCTCTACGGCTGCCCGGTTTACAACAACGGCGCCTGCCAGGGTGGTATTCCAGGATCGGAGGTCGGTTTCCAGCGCGACATACATGTGGTGTCGGGAACCAATTTCGTGCCGCGCATGTCGCTGGGCGCCGAGCTCTCGGTCATCATGCCGGTGGTCAATGCCCCCTTCCGGCTCTACTTTGCCTACAACCCTCTGCGGCTTTACGAGCGGCCCTACTGCAACATCGGTACGGCGGGCATCAATCAGAGTTGCTCGGCCCAGTTGATCTCGCGCGATCTGTTTCCGCCGGGAGGGGCGGGCGATTACACGTACCAGCAGTCCCTGCAGGCGTTCGGCGCGCGGAACGAGTACCGCGAACCGCGAAAGACGTTCCGCCTGACCGTGTCGACGACGTTCTGATCAGGCTTCATCATCTCCGAATCGCGAGGGCCGCTCCGGGAGCGGCCTTTTCGATCATGGAACAGGCACAGATTGTGCTTGACGGCTTCGTTTTTTCTGCTCCATTCTGTCTGCGGCTCTCGTCACTCGTGCCTCCCGCCAGGAAACGGAGCGAACGCGGATGACCAACCTTTTATGGCCGAAAATCAAGAATGAATGGGACGTCAACGACCTGTGCCGGCAGGGATTCTGGCTTTGCCTGATGATTGCCGTTCTTCAATTGATTGCGGCAGTGATCGTGCCGGATGCGTGGATGCGGGTGGCAGCGGTGTTGTCTGCGCTGGTATTTGTCGTGGGTGCGCTGGGGGTACGCGAAGCGAACTGGCCGGCGGCCACGCTCCTGTTCACCCTCTACGCCCTCACCCTTGGAGACGATGTGGTCAATGGGCGGACGCCCAATATTCTTCACATCCTTGCCGGCCTTATTCTGCTGTCAAACGTGCGTGCTGCGTTTCTAGCTTCCCGATGGCAGCCGATCGCGGAAGGAGACATTCGGCCATTGCGTCCGGCCACGAAATTCCGGGACCGACTTGTCAACCAGGTTCCCCCGAAGTGGTGGCCGCGTCTCCGAATCGCCTTTTTTGGTGTTGCCGCCCTTCTGGTTCTGTTTACGTTTCTGGATTTTGCGATTTCGCTCCACGAGCGCACGGCCACGTTGGCTGGCCCGAGTACAGCACAACCGTGACGATCCTCAATTCCCGGCTGAATCCAGGGCCATTCGCCGCATTCTTCGTTGCAGATAATTATCGAACGCTGGTGCAGAATGAATATTAATCACCGGAGGACGCCGGAATGAGCCGTGAGGATGTGTCTCGCACGATCCATTCAATGTCGGTTGTGCGCCGGCTGGTGTCTTGTCGGCGCGAACAGACGGCAGAACGTTCAATTTTTGTTTTTCGTGTGTGCCGCTGTGTGAGGCAGGCTAACTTTCTGAATCTGAACTTCTTGTTCTTAATAATCACCCACACTGCCACACAGTGGCTGTGTCCGGCGCGGGCGGCATGGGAGATCCGGGTCAGGGCGCGGGTCCGGGATGCAGTAACTCTGGTTTTGCTACAACCACACGAGGAGAACTCTGAAATGCGAACTGCCTTCGTCGTTTGACGCTCCCAACCTGCACTCCTATAATCCAGATAGTTCCTGCTGCGTCTCCGTCCGCGTCTTATTTCTCTGCTCCGGCCGGGGTAGAGACCCCCTTAGGAACCCGGGGTGCCCAACAACAGGCGTTTGTCGTTGGGGTGGCATGACGAGAGGTTTCTCAGGAGGCACCGGCCTGTTTTCCGGCCACTCAGGGATTTCGAAGGAGTTTTTGATTCAAATGAAGCAATCGCTTGCAATAGCTGTATTGATGGCCTCGGGCATAGTCCTGGGCGCCGCCGCCCAAACACCTGCCGAGTCGGCCGCCGGAGCGCCAGCCAATACCCCCGCCTCGAGCGCCGCTGCTCCCAGCAGCCCCAAGATTGCCGTCATCGCTTTCCAGGTGGCTGTCGGCCAGACCAACGAATTCCAGCGTAATTTCGCCGACCTGCAGAAGAAGTACGACCCCAAGCGTCAGCAACTCAAGGCCCTCAGTGACGATATCGACAATCTCACCAAGCAGTTGCAGACCCAGGGCGACAAGCTGAGTGATGCCGAGCGGGCCAACCGTGCCAAGCAGATCGACGACAAGAAGAAGCAGCTGCAGCGCGACGGTGAGGATGCTTCCAACGACTTCCAGAACGAAATGCAGGAGATGTACCAGGGCCTGGCCTCGAAGGTCTACGATGTGCTGTCGACCTACGCCCAGCAGCATGGATACACGCTCGTTCTTGACGTCGCCCAGCAGCAGACTCCGGTGCTCTACGCGGTCGACTCCACCAACATCACCAAGCCGATCATCGACGCGTACAACGTCAAGTCCGGCGTACCGGCTCCTCCGGCTCAGCCCGCGGGTGCCGCCACACCAACGGCCCCGGCCCCCGTGGCTCCCAAGCCTGCCGCCAAGACTCCGCCGGCCAGCCACTGATCGGTTGGGTCTGCTCTATCGAAGCCCCGCTCCGGCGGGGCTTTCATTTTTCCCGGGCAAAGCCGAGCGCCGGCGGGGAGCGGCGGACTCTTCCGCTGAACCGTGCCGGGTGCCATTCGGGACGGGGGCAGTCAAGGAATGCTCGACAGGAGCGAACGGTACCAGCGTGACCTTTCCACAGGAGACATAAGGTTGCCTTGGCGAAAAAATAATCTTTTTGCTACATGCAATCTCTGTGGAAAAATTTGTGGATAAAGAAGCGCAACCATAAGGAAATTTTTGAATTTACCTACTTGCCAAGACGGACCGGATTCTGGTAATCGGCTTAACTTAATTGTTTTCTATTGTTAAGCTATAGAGCGATCCAAGGATTGGCGGCAACCTCCCGCGTTCGCCAGCGCGATCGATCTTCATGAGGTTTCCACAGTTGCAGATGAAAGCAGGGTTACTCCTTCGGTGCGCGGTGTCACATTTCTTCGGTTACTTCGCCTGGTCTTCTCCAACCCGCAGCACTGCCAGGAAGGCTTCCTGTGGAATATCTACCTTCCCTATGCGCTTCATCCGCTTCTTGCCTTCTTTTTGCTTCTCCAGGAGCTTCCGTTTGCGGGTAATGTCACCGCCGTAACACTTCGCCAGCACGTTCTTGCGTAACGCGCTGACCGTCTCGCGGGCGACAATCTTTGCTCCGATGGCCGCCTGGATGGCGACTTCGAACTGCTGCCGGGGGATCAGTTCCCTCATTTTCGAGACCAGGAGCTTGCCCCGTTCGTAGGCGAAGTCGCGGTGCACGATGATCGACAGCGCATCCACCGGCTCGCCGGAAACCAGGATGTCGAGTTTCACCATCGGGGACTCCCACTCGCCGGCAAGCTGGTAGTCAAGCGACGCGTAGCCGCGGGAGATGGACTTCAGGCGGTCATAGAAATCGAGCACGATTTCGTTCAGCGGTAGCTCGTAGGTCAGCATGACGCGGGTTGGGGTGACGTACTCGAAGTTCACCTGCTTGCCACGCTTTTCTTCCGCCAGCTTCAGGATCCCTCCGACGTACTCCTCGTTGGTGAGGATGTTGGCCCGGATGATCGGCTCGCGAATCTTTTCGATGCTCTGCGGTTCCGGCCAGCGGGAAGGATTGTCGACCTCGATTTCCGATCCGTCTGTCATCGTAATGTGGTAGCGAACGCCGGGAGCCGTGGTGATCAGGTCCAGCTCGTACTCGCGTTCCAGCCGTTCCTGAATGATCTCCATGTGCAGCAGCCCCAGGAACCCGCAGCGGAATCCGAAGCCCAGCGCCACCGAACTCTCCGGCTCGAAGAAGAACGACGAGTCGTTGAGGCGCAGCTTCTCGAGCGCGTCGCGCAGCAGCGTGTGTTCGTGCGAGTCCACGGTGTAGAGGCCCGCAAAGACCATTGGCTTGATGTCTTCGAATCCCGGGAGCGCGGCCGCCGCGGGGCGCTCGTCGTCGGTCACGGTGTCGCCGATCTTGGTGTCGCTCACGTTCTTGATGGTGGCCGCAAAGAAGCCAACTTCCCCGGCCTGCAACTCAGCGATCTCCATCGGCTTGGGCATCAGCACACCCATGGATTCGATGTCGAAAGCCTTGCCGTTCGACATCAGCCGGATCCGCTGGCCCTTGCACATCGCGCCCTGCATGATGCGGGCCAGTACGATCACGCCGCGATAGGCGTCAAACCAGGAATCGAAGATGAGTGCCTGCAGCGGCGCGTTCGGGTCGCCCTTCGGCGGGGGCAGGCGATGCACGATAGCCTCCAGCACCTCGCTCACGCCCTGCCCGGTCTTGGCGCTCACCGGGATGGCATCGGTGGCGTCCAGGCCTACCGCTTTCTCGATGGCTTCCTGAGTGCGCAGAATGTCGGCCGAGGGCAGATCGATCTTGTTGATTACCGGAATCACTTCCAGCCCGTGATGAATGGCGAGGTAGGCGTTGGCCAGGGTCTGCGCCTCCACGCCCTGGCTTGCGTCCACCACCAGCAAAGCGCCCTCGCACGAAGCCAGCGAGCGAGAAACCTCGTAGCTGAAGTCTACGTGGCCGGGAGTGTCGATCAGATTCAGCTGGTAGGTGAGGCCGTCCTGAGCTTTGTACATCATGCGCACGGCGTGCGCCTTGATGGTGATGCCGCGCTCGCGCTCCAGGTCCATCGCGTCCAGGACCTGGGCATGCATCTCGCGCTCGCTTAACGCGCCGGTCAGTTCCAGAAGGCGGTCGCTGAGCGTCGACTTCCCATGGTCGATGTGGGCGATGATGGCGAAATTACGAATGAAGTGAACGTCCATGCAGAGTCACGAATCGGGTTGCAGGCCAGAGCGGCACGAAGGAACATTCGCATGAACACAAATCATCGCGGGATAAAGCATCACGGGATGGCGAGTTTCGATGCGGCCCTACGGGGCGCGAAACCGGGATGATTGGGCTTCCCAGGGTTTGACCCTGGGCTATTTTCGAATCTTCCCTCCGGGAAGACGCTTGCCGGTCCTCCACATTGACGTCGGCGGAACGAGCGGTAATCCCCTTTGGAATGCCGCGGTTCAGTGCCTTGCACGTGGCGGGCCCCCAAGGCATAGCTTATCATCGGAAGAGGGTCTTTCTTTGCATCCGCGGGGCCTTCTTGCCGCCGGTACGATCGCGGTTTTTGTGTACTCATGAGTCTTTTTCAAAACTGCTGTAGAGGCTGCCTGGCGCTCGCTCTTCTGCTTGCGGGATGCGGTCCCTCACAGGCCCCGAAATCCCCCGTCAACGCGGCGCCCCAGGCCACCGCTCCGACTTTGCCGCCCCCCGCTCCCGCCCCGATTCCCGCGCCGCATTCACAGCAAGAGCTGCGCGACCGCAGCGTTCAGCAACTCATTGATCAGGTAGAGACGGCCTACGCGAACGGCGAAGCCGCTTACCGCAAAGGACACTTGACAGAGGCCAAGGGCGAGTTCGATCGCGCCGTGGACCTGCTGCTTACGACCGGCCTGGACATCAAGAGTGAGCCCCGGCTGCAGGATGAGTTCGACCATATTGTCGACCAGGTGAACTCGCTGGAGATGGAAGCCCTGAAAATGGGCAATGGGTTCACGCCCAAGGTCGAGCCCACGCCGGCGGACGTGGCCAGCGATGTCACCTTTGAAGCGGTCAACCCTGACGTGGTCGCCAAGGCCCAGACACAGCTCGCCACCACCAAGTCGGACCTTCCCCTGATGGTGAACGACTACGTGGGCGCGTTCATCAACTTCTTCGCCAATTCGCAGAAGGGCCACAACACGCTCCTGCACTCGTTCCAGCGGTACGGCCGCTACAAGCAGATGATCGAACGGGTCATGGCCGAGGAGGGGGTTCCGCACGACCTCATATACCTGGCTGTCGCTGAGTCCAGCTTCCAGCCGCGCGCTGTCAACGCCAGGTCCCGAGCCGGCGGCATGTGGCAGTTCATGCCCTACGGCGATTACGGCCTCACGCGCAACAGTTATGTCGATGAGCGTTTCGACCCCGAAAAGTCCACGCGCGCGTATGCGCGTTACATGAAGTTCCTCTACGACCAGCTGGGCGACTGGTACCTGGCGATGGCGGCTTACGACTGGGGAGCGGGCAACGTGCAGCGGGCGGTGCAGAAGACCGGCTATGCCGACTTCTGGGAACTGTACAAGCGGCATAACCTGCCCGGGGAGACGCAGAACTACGTCCCGGAAATCCTGGCCGCGATCATCATTGCCAATCACCCCACGCAATACGGCTTCGACGAGATCACGCTGGACCCGCCCGTCCTCACGGACACAGTGACCATCAACTACGCGGTCGATCTGCGGCTGGCCTCGGACCTCGTGGGTGCGCCAGTGGATGAACTGATGGCGTTGAACCCCAGCCTGCTGCGCATGGCGACGCCTCCGGATGCCGCCTTCGACCTCCATCTTCCTGCCGGCACTGCGGCGGTTTTCGAACAGCGCATCGCGGGCATCCCCGAAAGCAAGCGCACTTCCTGGCGGTACCACCGGGTGGCGCCGGAAGACACCCTGGCCTCGGTGGCACGCACCTATCGTGTGACGGTTGCCGATCTCGCCTCCGCAAACCAGATTCGCGAAGACCAGGCCCTTTCGGACGTGCAGGCGCTGGTTGTGCCGGTGGCGCCGGTGGCAGCTCCTTCCGTGCATACGTTGCTCTACACCACGCGGCGCGGCGACACACTGGTATCCATTGCCGACCGGTTCGGTGTCTCTCTCGACCAGCTTCGCCGCTGGAACAGGATTCCCTCTGGAATCAAGGTGGAACCCGGGCGCCGGCTGCATGTGGCCGAGCCCTCGTCCGTGCAGCGGACCAGCGGACGAAGCCGGCACGGCTCGGCAAAGAAGGCATCCAAGGCGGTGGAGAAGCCCGCGTCGCGTGCAAAGGGACGCACGACGCGAGAGAAGGCCTACGCGGATAAACAAAAATAGGATGGAGCCACACTACATACTTGTCTTTTCCTGTGCATTGCATCAAGCTATTGCTACAATGGCTTCCGCATGTGGAGTTGCATCATCCGCAGCGCCAAGCAATGAAGCACAGCGCGAGTCGCTGGAGGCAATGTAATGGACGAAGTGTTCAAGATGTATGCAATGAGTGATGGCGAAGAGCATGCCGAGCCCGCCGAGCTCGACGATCACGATGAAGCCTTGGACGACGAGGACGAAGAAGTAGAAACCTCCAGCGTACTAACCTCTTCCGACGACGATGAGGGCGTAGCTGAAGAAACGACCGTTGTGATTTCCGAGTCTCCGGCACCCAAGCCTGCAAAGAAGGCTCCCGCCAAGAAGGCTGCGGCTAAGAAGGCCCCGGCAAAAAAGGCAGCCCCGAAGAAGTCCGCCGCCAAGAAAGCCACTGGCGCCAAGGGCGGAAAGGCCGTCGCCAAGAAGGCGCCGGCAAAGAAGAGCGCCAAAACCACTAAAAGAGGTAAACCGTTGGCAGTTAAAAAAGCAGCAAAGAAGGCGCCGGCAAAGAAGGCGGCGAAAAAAGCAGTGAAGAAAGCAGCAGCGAAAAAAGCTCCTGCAAAGAAGAGCGCGGCAAAAAAGGCTGTGAAAAAGGCCCCTGCAAAGAAATCCGCCGCAAAAAAGAAGAAGAGATAGTCCAGGCAACCATAAAATCAAGGCAAGCAAAAAAGCCCGGCACAATTCGCCGGGCTTTTTTGCGTCGTGCTCTCTCCCACGCCTCATTCCTCCCCGGCCTGCCCCATGATCCCTGTAGAGTATTTCCAATGAGCTCTGAATATTTCGACCAGGTTTCCGAGGCCGCGGGCTGGCTGCGAACCAGGCTGGGTACACGCGCGCCGCGGCTGGGTGTCGTGCTCGGTTCCGGGCTGGGCGCGGTCGCGGAAGAGGTCACGGATGCCGTGATTGTTCCTTACGCCGACATCCCGCATTTTCCGCAATCGACGGTTGAGGGGCACTCGGGGCGGATCGTTGCGGGAACGCTTGGCAGGGTGGGTGTGATCTCGATGCAGGGCCGCGTGCACTACTACGAGGGCTACACGCCGGCGGAGGTCACATTTCCAATGCGGGTTCTTGGCGCGCTGGGCGTACGTGCTGTCGTCCTCACCAATGCGGCGGGCGGCATCCAGGCCCGGTATCGTATCGGGCAACTGGTTGCGCTTTCCGACCACATCAACTTCATGGGATGGAACCCCCTCACCGGGCCGAACGAGCCGCGCTTTGCGCGCATTCCCGGCGCCGGACTGCGCTTTTTCGACATGACCGAGGCCTACTCCCGACGCCTGCGTGGGCTCGCCGCCGAAGCTGCGGCCGCGGAAGGGATCGATCTCGACGAGGGCGTCTATCTCGCCACGCCCGGCCCCAGCTTCGAAACCCCCGCGGAGATTCGCGCCTTCCGGACCCTGGGCGCCACCCTGGTCGGCATGTCCACCGTGCCCGAGACCATTGTGGCCCGCCACATGGGGATTGAGGTCCTGGGCATCTCCTGCGTGACCAACCTCGCCGCGGGCCTAGGCGACAAGCACCTCAGCCATGCGGAAGTCTTCGAGGCGGGCCGCCAAGTGGAACACAAGCTCGCCTGCCTG
>Ga0335077_10010587_pt1 | contig 11496 bp, 12 predicted proteins | sample Lox_Sample_31_FD_207151 | JGI IMG/M metagenome (GOLD analysis project Ga0335077, IMG submission 207151) | Soil microbial communities from Loxahatchee National Wildlife Refuge, Florida, United States - Lox_Sample_3.1 | ecosystem: Environmental > Terrestrial > Soil > Wetlands | place: USA...
CCGATGCGCGCGGCCGGCACGCCGTGCTCGCCCGCGAGCCCCAGGAGCTCGGCCGTGCGCTCCGGCGCGCAGGAGGCGACGGCGCGCGCGCAGGACTCGGCGAAGAGCGCGACGTCGGGCCGCGGGCCCGCCGCGGGCAGCGCGGCGTCGAGCCCGATGCCCGAGCGGATCGCGCACTCCGCGAGCGCTACCGCGGCACCGCCGTCCGAGCAGTCGTGCGCCGAGCGCAGGAGCCCGCGCGCCGCGGCCGCCGCGAGGAGCTTCTGCAGGCGCAGCTCGGCGGCGAGGTCGAGCGCCGGCGGAGCGCCGCGCTCGAGCCCGTGGCGCACCGCCAGGTACTCGCTGCCGCCGAGCTCCTCGCGCGTCTCGCCGAGGAACACCACGTCGTCGCCCGGCGCGCGGAACGACGCGGGCACGGCGTGGCGAACGTCCTCGAGCAGGCCGACCAGGCCGATCGTCGGGGTCGGCGGGATGGCGCCCTCGCCCGACGTCTCGTTGTAGAAGCTCACGTTGCCCGACACGATCGGCAGGCCGAGCGCACGGCAGGCATCGCCCATGCCGCGCGTCGCCTCGGCGAACTCCCACATGCACTCGGGCCGCTCGGGGCTGCCGAAGTTCAGGCAGTTCGTGACCGCGAGCGGCCGCGCGCCCGTCACCGCGGCGTTGCGCGCCGCCTCGGCGACCGCGTGCTGCGCGCCGGCGTAGGGGTCGAGCGCGCACCAGCGCGGGTTGCAGTCCGTGGTGAGCGCGAGCCCGCGCTCGGTCTCGGGGATGCGCACGACGGCGGCGTCGCCGCCCGGTCGGAGCACGGTGGAGCTCTGCACGAGCTGGTCGTACTGGCGGTACACCCACTCGCGCGAGCACAGGTTGGGCGACGCGAGCAGCTGGAGCAGCGCGCCCGACGGATCGCGCTCGGCCGGCAGCTTCGCCAGGTCGAGCTCGCGCAGCGCCGCGCGGCCGGCAGGCTCGGCGATCGGACGCTCGTACACCGGCGCGTTGGCGGCGATCGGGTCGACCGGGATGTCGACCACGACGCGGCCGTGCCAGCGCACGCGCATCTTCCCGTCGTCGGTGACGCGCCCGACGATCGCGGCATCGAGGTCCCACTTCGCGAACACGTCGAGGATCTCGCCTTCGCGCCCCGCCTCGGCGACGAGCAGCATGCGCTCCTGCGATTCGGAGAGCAGCAGCTCGTAGGCCGTCATGCCCGTCTCGCGCTGCGGCACGCGGTCGAGGTCCATCTCGATGCCGGTGCCCGAGCGCGACGCCATCTCGAAGCTCGAGCAGGTGAGCCCGGCGGCGCCCATGTCCTGGATGCCGACGATCGCGCCCGTGGCCATGGCCTCGAGGCACGCCTCGAGCAGCAGCTTCTCGGTGAACGGATCGCCGAGCTGCACGGTCGGTCGCTTGGCGTCGGTCTCCTCGTCGAACTCGGCCGAGGCGAGCAGGCTCGCACCGTGGATGCCGTCGCGCCCCGTCTTCGAGCCGACGTAGAGCACCGGGTTCCCCGGTCCGCTCGCGCTGGCCAGGAAGATCTGGTCCGCACGCGCGATGCCGACGTTCATGGCATTCACGAGGATGTTGCGCGAATAGCGCGGATGGAAAGTGACTTCGCCGCCCACGGTGGCGCAGCCGAACGCGTTGCCATAGTCGGCGATGCCCGCCACCACGCCGCGCACCAGGAACCGCTGGTGCGGGTCTTCGAGCGAGCCGAAGCGCAGCGAGTCGAGCGACGCGAGGGGCCGCGCGCCCATCGTGAAGATGTCGCGCAGGATGCCGCCGACGCCGGTCGCCGCGCCGCCGTGCGGCTCCACGTACGACGGGTGGTTGTGGCTCTCGATCTTGAACACGGCGACGCGGCCCTCGCCCACGTCGACCACGCCCGCGTTCTCGCCCGGTCCCTGCACCACGCACGCGCCCGCCGTCGGCAGCGTCTTCAAGTAGCGCTTCGACGACTTGTACGAGCAGTGCTCGGACCACATCACCGAGAAGATCCCCAGCTCGGGGAACGTGGGGCGCCGGCCCAGGATCTCGCCGATCAGCGCGATCTCGTGCTCGGACAGGCCGTGCTCGCGCGCCAGCGCGTCGGTGACTTCGGGATCGCTCAACGCCGCGTCCGCGCCGCGAGGCACGCGGCCATGAACGAGCGCAACAGGGGCGCGCCGTCGGTGGAGCCGAGCAGCGGATCGACCGCGTACTCGGGGTGCGGCATGAGTCCGACCACGTTGCCGGCTTCGTTCGCCACGCCTGCGATGTCGTCGGTCGAGCCGTTCGGGTTCGTGCCCACGTAGCGGAACGCCACGCGCGGCTTGTGGTCGGGGTCGGGCATGTACGCGCCCTCGCCGTGCTTCACGGGCAGGACGAGGTCGCGGCCGGGGGGGAGCTCCGCGCGCAGCTGGCCCGGATCTTCAACCACGATGCGCACGTCCTGGCACACGAACTTGAGATCGCGATTTCGCACGAGCGCGCCGGGCAGGAGCCCCGCCTCGCACAGGATCTGGAAGCCGTTGCACACGCCCAGCACGGGCCGGCCGCTCGCGGCGAAGTCGAGCACGGCGCGCATCACCGGCGAGAAGCGCGCCATCGCGCCGGCGCGCAGGTAGTCGCCGTACGAGAAGCCGCCCGGCGCGGCGATGCCGTCGAGCTCGGGCAGCCGCGTGTCCTTGTGCCAGACCATGCGGACGTCGGCGCCGAGCAGGCCGAAGCTGCGCCCCAGATCGCGGTCGTCGAGCGAGCCCGGGAACATGAGCACGCCGACCCGCGCGCTCAAGGAAGCACCTCGTACTGCTCGATCACGGGGTTCGCGAGCAGCTTCTCGCACAGCTCGGCGGCGAGCGCACGCGCCTTCGCGGGGTCGTCGGTGTCGAGGTCGACCACGACGAGCTTGCCCGTGCGCACGCCGTTCACCTGCGCGTAGCCCAGGTCGCGCAGCGCGTGCTCGATCGCGCGGCCCTGCGCGTCGAGCACGCCCGGCTTCAAGCTCACCAGCACGCGCAGCTTCATCGCCCCGCCCTCCCGTGCGCTGCCAACGTGCGCGCGAAGATCGCGTCGACGTTGCGGAGCTGTCGCTCGAGATCGAAGCACTCCACGAGCTCGTCCGGGTCGAGCACCTTGCCGAGCTCGGCGTCCGCGGCGAGCCGATCGTAGAAGTGCTCGCCCTGGTCCCACGCCGACAGCGCGTGCTTCTGCACCAGCCGGTACGCCTCCTGGCGCGACACGCCGTGCTTCGCCAGCGCGAGCAGGACGGCCTGCGAGAACACGAGCCCGCGCGCGGAGTCGAGGTTCTCGCGCATGCGCTGCGGGTGGACTTCCAGGCTGTCGATCAGGTCGGCCAGCCGGTGCATCATGAAGTGCACGGCGGCCGTCGCGTCGGGGAACACCACGCGCTCGACCGAGCTGTTCGAGATGTCGCGCTCGTGCCACAGCACGGTGTTCTCGAGGCCCGCCACCGCGTAGCCGCGCACCACGCGCGCGAGCCCCGTCAGCGTCTCGAAGCGCCAGGGGTTGCGCTTGTGCGGCATCGCCGAGCTGCCTTTCTGCTCGGAGCCGAAGAACTCCTGCACCTCGCCGACCTCGCTGCGCGCGAGGTGGCGCATCTCGACGGCGATCGCCTCGACCGCGCCCGCGGCCTGCGCGAGCGCGCTCAAAACTTCTGCGTGTCGGTCGCGCGAGACGACCTGCGTGGAGATCGGCGCGGCGCCCAAGCCCAGCGAGCCGAGCACCTCTTCCTCGATCGCAGGGTCCAGGTGCGCGAAGGTACCCACGGCGCCCGACAGCTTGCCCACGGCGGCCTGACTGCGCGCCCGAGCCAGGCGCTCGCGCCCGCGCGCCAGCTCGTCGAAGCCGCGCAGGAGCTTCAGCCCGAACGTGGTGGGCTCGGCGAAGATGCCGTGCGTGCGGCCGACGCAGACCGTGTGCTTGAACTCGAGCGCGCGCCGCTCGAGCGCGGCGAGCGCGCGGTCGCACTCCGCGATCACCAGGTCGAGGGCCGCGGCGATCTGCAGCGCCAGGCACGTGTCGAGCACGTCCGACGACGTGAGCCCCAGGTGCACGTAGCGCGACGCCGGGCCGATCTGCTCGGCGAGCGCGTCGAGGAACGCGTTCACGTCGTGGTGCACGCGCGCCTCGATCTCGGCCACGCGCGCCGGGTCGACCTTCGCGCGCGACTCGATCGCCGCGAACGCGTCGCGCGGGATTTCGCCGCGCTTGGCGAGCGCGCGGCAGACCGCCACCTCGATGCGCGTCCAGAGCGCGTAGCGGTGGTCCTCGGACCAGACCGCCTCGAGGGCGGGGAGCGTGTAGCGCGAGATCACAGGGAGGGACTCCTCGGACGCGTGGGGCTACGCGGAGAGGCGCGTCCAGTAGTACGCGAGGAGGAGGTAGTACATCACCGGGATGCCGAGCAAGGCCGAATCGATGCGGTCGAGCACGCCGCCGACGCCCGGCAGCAAGCTGCCGGCATCCTTGATGGCGGCGTCGCGCTTCAGCACGGACTCGATCAGGTCGCCGAGCACCGCGAAGGCCGCGAGCACCATGCCGAACAGGAGCGCCGCCCCCCAGTCGAGGTCGCGCGCGAGGTCGCCGGGCACGAACAAGCTGAAGAACGCCTTGGCCAGCACGGCCGCGAGGCCGCCGGTGAGCACGCCGCCGACCGCGCCCTCGACCGTCTTGTTCGGGCTGATCGCGGGCGCGAGCTTGCGCCGCCCGTAGGCGCGGCCGACGAAGTATGCACCGGCGTCGGACCACACGACCGCCGCCAGGGTCAGAATCATGTAGAAGAAGCCGACTTGCGGATCGACGTGCGCATCGAAGCGCCGGCCGAGCTCGTCGGAGATCTGGCGCACCGACACGGCATACGAGAGCAGCCAGCCCACGTAGATCACGCCGAAGAACGTCTCGGAGACGCTCGCGATCGCCTCGCGGATCTCCTGCTTCGTGGTCTGCAGGATCATGAGCGTGAGCAGCGTCGCCGTGAGCGCGCTGGTGGCGAGCGAGGCGTCGCCCACGTAGGCGATGACCGGCAGCACGGCCGCAGCCACGTTGCCGAGCAGCCGGTGCGGCGTGGCGCCCTTCGCACTGATGAGCCCGTAGAACTCGTTCAGCGCGGCCAGGATGAAGCCCATCACGAGGGCCACGTACGGCCAGCCGCCCGCCCAGCAGGCCCAGATGACCGGCGGCACGAGCAGGAGCGCCGTGACGAGCCGCAGCGTCAGGTTGGAGGGGGCCCAGTGCTCGGGCTCGGCCTCGCGCGGGCTCGGGCCGAGCGGATGAGACGCGGGGCCCGGCGCGGGGCCCGGCGCGGCTGCCGGTCGCCGGTCGCGATCTGCGGGTTCCACAGAGCTCCTCTTCCGGGGCGGGGAGATCTTAGCGCGGATTTCGGGGGCCCCCTGCGGCCGTTTCGGCGCTCGGCTAGCGGCCCGTGTGACCGAATCCGCCGGCGCCGCGCGGCGTCTCGCCGAGCTCTGCCTGCGCGCCGACCTCTTTCGGGACCGGCCGCGCCACGGCTGCGATCACGAGCTGGGCGATCCGGTCGCCGCGCCGCACGCGGAAGCCGTCGCGACCGGCGTTCACGAGGATCACCTGCACTTCGCCGCGGTAGTCGGCGTCGATCGTGCCCGGCGCGTTCGCGACGGTGACCCCGGCGTGCAGCGCCAGGCCGCTGCGCGGGCGCACCTGGCCTTCGTAGCCCGGCGGAATCGCCAGCGCGAAGCCCGTGGGCACGAGCGCGCGCTCGCCGGGGCCGAGGACCACGTCGTCCGCCACGGCCGCGCACAGGTCCAGGCCGGCGCTGCCCGCGGTCGCATAGGCGGGCAGCGGGACGTCGGCGTCCCGGTCGCCGCGCACGCGCCAGATGCGGAGCTCCACGCGCATGAGTCTAGCCGGAGCTAGAGGCGCGCGTGCCGCACTTCCGTCTCGAGGATCGCCGCGCAGCCGATCTCCTCCAGGCGGTCGATCACGCCCTGCAGCTCGGCCTTCTCGACGAGCACCTTCACGGCGAGCCAGGCGGGGTCGCCCGTCTGCTGGATCGTCGGCGCGGAGAAGCCGGGCGTGATCCGGCGCGCCTGGTCGATCGACTTCGCAGGGCAGTTGTACTCGACGAGCGAGTAGCGCGCCGCGACGAGCACGCCGTCGATCCGGCGCAAGAGCCGGTCGCGCGCCACGGCGTCGTGCGGCGCGCGCGTGCCGATCAGCACCGTCTCGGCGTCGAGGATCACGGCGAGCTCGCGCAGGTCGTTCTCGACCAGGCTCGTGCCCGTCTCGACGATCTCGACGATCGCGTCGACGAGCCCGAGCGGCACCATCGCTTCGACCGCGCCCTGGATCTCGATCGTGTGCGCGTCGCGCGCGCCCTCACGCGCCAGGAACTCGGCGGCGAGCCGCAGGAACTTCGTGCCCACGCGCTTGCCGCCGAGGTCGCTCGGCCGCTGGTACGGCGCGTCGACGTGCACCGCGAGCGACAGGCGGCAGCGCCCGAAGCCGAGCCGCCGCCACTCCTCGACGTCGACGCCCTTCTCGAGCACGACGTCGCTGCCGGTGATGCCGAGCTCGACCGCGCCCTCGGCCACGAGCCCGGGGATGTCCTGCGTGTGCGCGAAGATCACGGCGATGCCGGTCTCGCTGCACACGGAGTGCAGGCGCCGGCCCTCCGAGCGAACGCGCAGGCCGGCCTGCGCGAGCAGCTCGACGGAGCGCTCGCGCAGCCGTCCCTTCGACGGCACGGCGATGCGCAGCGCCGGCTTCGCCGGCCCGCTCATCGCAGTGACCGGCTCGCCTTCTCGGCGAGCCCGCCCGTGCCGAAGCGCCGCTCGAGCTCACCGCAGACGGCGCCGAACGGCACGCCGCGCACGCCGAGCAGCACGAGCACGTGAAACAGCACGTCGGCCGCCTCGTGCGCGCTGTCGGCCGCGCCGGCGGCGGCACAGAGCTCACCGGCTTCTTCGCGGATCTTGGCCGCGATCGCCGGCTCGCCGCCGTCGAGCAGGCGCACCACGTAGCTGCCCGCAGGCCGCTCCCGGATGCGCCCCTCGATCACGCGCTCGAGCCGCTCGATCACGTCGCTCGCGGCCATCGCCGCCTCCGCGCGCTCAGGCCTGCGCTTCGCGCGAAGCCTCCAGCTGTTCGGCCAGCGCCGCACGGCGCGACAGCCGGATCTTGCCGCTCGGGTCGACGTCGAGGCACTTCACGACGACTTCGTCGCCCTCGTTCACGACGTCCTCGACCTTGCCCACGCGGCGATCCGCCAGCTCGGAGATGTGCAGGAGCCCGTCGGTGCCCGGGAAGATCTCCACGAACGCGCCGAAGTCGGTCACCTTGCGCACCTTGCCCACGTACGTGCGGCCGATCTCCGCCTCCTGAGTCACTTCCTCGACCATCTGCTGGCACTTCACCAGCGCGTCTCGGTTGGGCGCGAAGATCGTCACGCGGCCCGAGTCCTCGACGTCCACCTTCGCGGTCGTCGTCTCCTGGATGCCGCGGATCACCTTGCCGCCCGGCCCGATCAGGTCGCGGATGCGGTCCGGCTTGATCCAGATCACGCTGATGCGCGGCGCGTTCTCGCTGAGCTCGGTGCGCGGCTGGAAGCCGGGCAGCGAGTCGCGCGTCTCGTCGGCCATGCGCTGCAGGATGTGCACGCGGCCCTGGCGCGCCTGCTCCAGCGCCTTCTCCATGACGGCCCAGTCGAGGCCGTCGATCTTGATGTCCATCTGGATCGCGGTAATGCCCTTCGTCGAGCCCGCGACCTTGAAGTCCATGTCGCCCAGGTGGTCCTCGTCGCCGAGGATGTCGGAGAGCACCGCGTGGCGGCTGCCTTCCGAGATCAGCCCCATCGCGATGCCCGCGACCGGCGCCTGGATGGCGATGCCCGCGTCCATGAGCGCGAGCGCGCCGCCGCAGACCGAGGCCATCGACGAGCTGCCGTTCGACTCGAGGATCTCCGACACGACGCGGATCGTGAACGGCGAGTCCTCGCCCTCGGGCAGCACCATCTTGATCGCCCGCTCGGCAAGCGCGCCGTGGCCCTGCTCGCGCCGGTTCGGCGCGCGCAGCGGCCGCACCTCGCCGGTCGAGAACGGCAGGAAGTTGTAGTGCATGAAGAACTTCCGGTAGAAGGTGTCCTTCAGGCCCTCGATCATCTGCTCGTCGCGCGTGCCGCCGAGCGTGACCGAGACCAACGCCTGCGTCTCGCCGCGCGTGAAGAGCGCCGAGCCGTGCGGGGCGCGGAGCTCAGCGACGCTCGCGGTGATCGGCCGGATGTCCGTCGTCGAGCGGCCGTCGATGCGGGCCTTGCCGTCGAGGATGTCCTCGCGCATCACCTTGCCGCGCAGGTCGTGCAGGATCTCCTTCACGTCGGCCGACAGCTTGCGGCCCGCGGACTGCGCGGCCTCGAGCTGCGCCAGCGTGCCGAGCTCGCGCGGCGCGTCACGGAACGGTGTCACGATCGCCTTCACGACTTCGGCGTCGATCGCGTCGAACGCCTCGTAGCGCTTCTTCTTCTCGCGCGTCTGGCTGGCCGCGCGGATGCGGTCGAGCGCCATCGTCTCGATCTTGCGCACGAGCTCCGCGTCCTTCGCGACCGGCGTGACCGAGCGCTTCGCCTTGCCGGCCTTCGCCACCAGCGCGAGCTGCGCGTCGATCAGCCGGCGGATCTCGGCGTGGCCGAAGCGCAGCGCTTCGAGCACCGCGGCCTCGGACACCTGCTTGGCGCCGCCTTCGACCATGACCAGCGCGTTCGCCGAGCCGGCCACGATGACGTTCAAGTCCGCGGCCTCGACCTCGGCGTGCGTGCCGTTCGCGACCAGCTTCCCGTCGACGCGCGATACGCGGACCGCCGCAATCGGCGCCGGGAACGGCACGTCCGACAGCATGACGGCGGCCGACGCGCCGATGAACGCGAGCACGTCCGTCTCGTACTCCGGGTCGGCCGACATGACCTGCGCGGTCACCTGCGTCTCGTCGCGATAGCCGTCCGGGAAGAGCGGCCGCAGCGCGCGGTCGATGAAGCGCGAGGTCAGCACCTCCTTCTCCGTCATGCCGCGCTCGCGCTTGAAGAACCCGCCGGGGATCTTCCCGGCCGCGTAGATCTTCTCCATGTAGTCGACGGTCAGCGGGAAGAAGTCGATGCCCTCGCGCGGCTTCGCGGAGTTCACCGTGACCAACACGGCCGACTTACCCTGCGTGACCAGGACAGAGCCGTTCGATTGCTTGGCGAGGCGGCCCGTCTCGATGCCGACGGACTTTCCGTCGACCATACACTGAACTGTTTCCATTCTCGTACTCATTCCTTCGTTTGGTGGATTCGCTCGCGGGCGCACGTGCGCGCGCGAAGCGGGGCGCGGAGGTCGGCGCGGAAAACGCGCGCGAGCCCGCGGCTCGGAAAACTTCTCATCTCTTCCTGTTCGACCCGAACCCCAATCCAGGGGGAACCGGCTTCAGCGGCGCAGCCCCAGCTTGTCGATCAAGCTCTGGTAGCGGCCCTGATCCGTCCGGTTCAAGTAGTCGAGCAGGCTGCGCCTTTGGCTGACGAGCTTCAGGAGCCCGCGGCGCGAGGAATGGTCCTTCACATGGACCTGGAGATGATTCGTGAGTTCCGTGATGCGCTCGGACAGGAGCGCGATCTGAACCTCGCAGGAGCCCGTGTCGCCGGGTTTGCGCTGGTTCTCTTCGATGATCTCGTGCCGGCGATCGGCGCGCAGCATGCTCTTCATACCTTCCGAATTCGGGACGCTGTATAGCAGAGGCCCCCGGAGAACCGCAATCGGGAAGGCGATCCTGTCGCACCTTGCGTCGGCCTAGGGCTCGGTTCCGGCCACGAAGACGCGGATCGTGCGGAGCTCGGGAATGCCGCGCTGGGCTTCGACCAGCGCCACGAGCTTGCCGGCGTGGGCGAGCTGCAGAACGCCCTCGGTCGGGACGCCGCGGAGCTCGTGGCGGCCGAGCTGCACGCCGTTGCGCATGCGCCGGGCCACGCGCGCATCGACGTCGAACGTGGGCAGGCCCGTCGCGGCGAGCATCGGGATGAGCCGCGCCGCGAGCTCGGCCCCGGGCGCCTCGAGCGCTTCGAGCGACACGGCCTGGTCCAACGTGAACGGCCCGCTGCGCGTGCGGCACAGCTCGTAGAGATGCGCCCCGGTGCCGAGGGCGCCGCCCAGGTCGTGCGCCATCGAGCGCAGGTACGTGCCCGCGCTGCAGTCGACCTCGATCGACAGGTACGGCGGCTCGTAGTGCGTGAGCAGCACGCGCGAGATCGACACGCGGCGCGGCTCGAGCACCACCGCTTCGCCCCGCCGCGCGCGCTTGTAGGCGGCCTGGCCGTCCTGCTTCACGGCGGAGTACGGCGGCGGCACCTGCTCGATCTCGCCTTCGAACGCCGACAGCGCCTTCTCGAGCACCGCCCGCGCCGGCCACGGGCCCTCGCGCGTCGCGACGACCTCGCCCTCGCGGTCGTACGTGGTCGTCTCCACGCCGAGCAAGAGGGTCCCGCGGTAGCTTTTCGCGCCGTGCGTGAGGAGCTGGGACAGCTTGGTCGCCTCGCCGAGCGCGATCGGCAGCACGCCCGTGGCGAGCGGGTCGAGCGTGCCCAGGTGGCCCACGCGGCGCTGCTTCGCGATGCGCCGCACGCGCTGCACCACGTCGTGCGAGGTCAGCCCGCGCGGCTTGTCGATGACGAGGAAACCGTCGATCACGACGATTCCTTCTCCGCGCGCTCGCGGGCCAGCTCGCGCAGCACGCCTTCCACGCGGTCGGCGCGCTCGATCGTGTCGTCGGGGCGGAAGTCGAGCTCGGGCACGCGGCGCACGGTGAGCTCGCCCGCGAGGCGCCGGCGGAGATACGGCTTCGCCTTCTCGAGCGCCGCAGCCGCCTCGTCGCGGTCGCCCAGCGTGCGGTAGAACACGCGCGCGAAGCTGGCATCGGGGGCGACCTTCACGTCGGTGATCGCCAGCAGCTCGAGCCGCGGGTCGCCCGTCCGTTCGCGAACGATCTCCGCGAGGCGCGCGTGAATCTCCTGCGACAGCCGGGCCGCTGAGTGCTTCACCGAGTCACTCCTGCGAGTCGGCGCGCCAGTCGTCGGGCGCGCCCTCGCCGTCTTCCTCGAGCTCTTCGATCTCGTCCAGGCGCAGCACGGTCACGTCGTCCGCGACGACCTCCGCGAGCCCCAGACTCTCGACGTATCGCACCACCTTCTCCATCGCGTCGCGCAAGTGCCTCGGGTCGACGCCCACCATCACGCAGCCGATGCACACCGAGTGGCGCTCGTCCTGGTCGGCGACCTCGGCCGCCGACACGTTGAACCGCTGGCGGATGCGGTCCTTCACGGAGCGCGCGACGCGCCGGCGCGCCTTGATCGTCTCCGCTTCGGGAAGCGCGAGTTCGATGAGCGCGGCCGCGATCAGCATTCCCGCCTCCGGCGGCGCCGAGCCGCCCGTTCGCTACAGCGTGTCCGGCGTCGCTTCGATCTCGAACGCTTCGATCCGATCTCCGACCTTCACGTCGTTGAAG
>Ga0335077_10010588_pt1 | contig 11495 bp, 9 predicted proteins | sample Lox_Sample_31_FD_207151 | JGI IMG/M metagenome (GOLD analysis project Ga0335077, IMG submission 207151) | Soil microbial communities from Loxahatchee National Wildlife Refuge, Florida, United States - Lox_Sample_3.1 | ecosystem: Environmental > Terrestrial > Soil > Wetlands | place: USA: Florida...
GTCACACGAGTGTAGCTCAAATCGTAACAGATGCAGATGCCGATTTTCCCCCACGGCGATTCCCATACTTTTTGTTCCCGTGCGGGCAGACCATCCTTGAAAAACTGGATAGGGACGCACTTGGCCTGTTTGAAAACAACCTCTCCATTCGGACCAATCACAAAGGCCGTGTCGTAGTAATTTTCATTTGCAGCCGGGTCTTCACCACCCACGATGAGGTAACGCCGATGTTCACGGCACCAAGTTTTGACTTGTTCCGGCACCGGCCCGGTGAAGGTGTATTCGCTCAAAACAAACACGTCGGCTTTGGGAAATTTTTTGTCAAGTTGACGGAGGATGGTGAGAACTCCGCCTTCGGAAGGGAATTCCAGTTGAACGCCGACGATATTGGCGTGCGGCCCTGTTGTGGTGGAATGGGAACGCGATTGAAGTGACATCGCGGCTATTGCAAAGACGAGCAATACGATGCCTGCCGCATAGATTTTCCGGCGAGCCACTATGAAAAACGCCGCACATGCCGCACACAAAAAACCGACACCATAAACACCAAGAATATGAAACGGCAGAATTTGCCAGTTTGAAAAAGCGTAGCCAACGTTCAACCAGGAAAACCGTAGATACCACAATTCACTTCGGAAATATTCCAAGCCGGTCCAGAGAAACGGAATCAAAACCGCCGCAATTACTGGTTTGAAGTTGGAAAAGCAAAGTTGTGCCAGCAGAAGAAATAGAGCGAGCCAGAATGCGAATATCGCCCAGAGCGGAATCGCCGCGGTCTTAAAAATCGTGTAGAAACACCAAAGCTGGGGCGGGTAAATCAACATTCCAATCGCCAGCCCGAAATAAAATGCCTGGCGGGGCGTTCCAAATTTTGCCAGGGAAATCAGGCAAAAGAGAAATCCAAGCATCAGAAATCCGCCCCACGAAATGGAATAAGCCAGCGTGAATGAAACAACCGCGCCCAAGGCGAGGCTGATTGATTTTATCAACCTGAGTTTCATCTGTGGCTGAACACAGATTATTTCAAGGTCATGCTTTTGACCAGATTTTGCGGGGCCTGTCCATGCTATCGCGATTCAACACGGACAATCCCGCTTCGTGCGGCGGCTGTTATCCAAGCGGATTTGCATCAGTCGCAATTCCGCTCGCAGTTTCCAACCGGTATGAGCCCAAAACTTCATGCCCGCCGCATTGTTCGCGAAGATAAAGATGTTACATTTTTGAATGCCGACCTTTCGGAGTTTCGCTAGACAAGCGCTCACGAGTTGCCGGCCTATGCCACGATGACGATACCGCCGGGCTACCGCCAAATGATGCAGGTAACCACGCCGTCCGTCGTGTCCGCCAACACGGCGCCAATGATTCGGCCACCCTTTTCCGCAACGAAACTGAGACTCGGGTTGCAACGCAGATACGTGGCGATGGCGTGGCGCGTGTCGGATTCGTTCAGCCCTACGCCCTCAGTACGCCGCCACAAGGCGACAACCGCGCCGTAATCTTCAACGCGGAAAGAACGGACGATTGTTCCATCGTCGTTCGGGCAGCGGGAAAGTTTCTTTTTCACTCCACCGTCACGCTCTTGGCCAAGTTGCGCGGTTTGTCCACGTCGCAGCCGCGGGCGACGGCGATGTGATACGCGAACAATTGCAAAGGTACGGCGGCCAGAATCGGATAAATCGGTTCCAGCGTCGGCGGCAGGTAAATCACGTCGTTGGCTACTTTTTTGATTTGTTTGTCGCCTTCGGTAGCCAGCGCGATGATGGGGCCTTTGCGGGCCCGGATCATCGCCAGGTTCGCCATCGTTTTGTCGTACATCGAATCCTGCGGCACCAGAAAAACCGTCGGTGTTTTGGGATCAATCAACGCAATCGGACCGTGTTTCATTTCCGCCGCCGAATAGCCCTCGGCGTGGATATAAGAGATTTCCTTCAGCTTGAGCGCACCTTCGAGCGCAATCGGGAACGTGTAACCGCGGCTGAGGAAAAAGAAATCGTCGGCCTTGACGTATTTGAGCGCCAGCTTTTTTAACGCACTGTCTTGGGCGAGGATGGACTCCAGTTGTTTGGGCACGGCTTCGAGCGCGTGTAGAATTTCCAGCGCGCGACGGGCGGAAAGGTTCCGCATCCGGCCCAGATGCACCGCCAGCAACGCCAAAATCGTGAGCGTGGAGACAAAGGCCTTGGTCGAGGCGACGCCGATTTCCGGGCCGGCGTGCATGTAAATGCCGCCGTCGGATTCGCGCGCGATGGTGCTGCCGACGACGTTGACAATGGCGAGCGCGCGATGGCCGCGGCGTTTGGCCTCGCGCAGCGCAGCGAGCGTGTCGGCGGTCTCGCCGGATTGCGAGATGACCAGCAGCACGGTGTCGCGCTCCAACGGCGCGTTGCGGTAACAAAATTCGTGCGCGAACTCGACCTCCACTGGAATTTGCGCGAGTTCCTCAATCAAATACTCGCCAACGAGCGCGGCGTGCCAGCTCGTGCCGCTGGCGGCAATGATGATGCGTTCAACGGACCGTAATTGTTCGGCCGTCAGATTCAGGCCGCCGAATTTGGCGGTCGCGCCTTCCTTGTCCACGCGGCCGCGCAGGGCGTTTTCCACGGTGCGCGGTTGCTCAAAGATTTCCTTGAGCATGAAGTGCTCGTATTTTCCGCGCACGGCATCCTCCTGGCTGAATTCCAGATTGCTGATCTGGACGCTGGCGGTTTCCGCGCCGAGGTTCAAAACGTCGAAGCGCTCGGATGTGATGGTGGCCACGTCGTAATCGTTGAGATAGACGACCTTTTTCGTGTGGGCGTCTCCGACAAAGGCGTTGGCGTCGCTCGCGAGAAAATTTTCGCCCTTGCCGATGCCGATGATGAGCGGCGAACCGCGCCGCGCGCCGACGATGGTGTCGGGCTGGTCGGCGCAAACCACGGCAAGGCCGTAGGTGCCGATGACTTCGCGCAACGCGTCACAGACGGCTTGGGTCAGCGGATTGGAACCATTTTTTCCATTTCCACCCTGTCCGCGGCGTTTCTCGTAATAATCGCCAATCAAATGCGCCAGCACCTCGGTATCGGTGGCGGAGCGGAATTTGTGTCCGGCCTTAAGCAGCTTTTCCCTGAGCGCGTCGTAATTTTCGATGACGCCGTTGTGGACGACGGCAATTTTACCTGATTGATCGAGGTGCGGATGGGAATTGCCGTCGGACGGTGGGCCGTGCGTGGCCCAGCGCGTATGGGCAATGCCGAGAGTTCCCGCGACCGGTTCGGATTTCAACAAGCGCGCCAAGCCCTCGTCAATCCGCCCCTTTTTCTTGCGCAGGAGCAGGTCGCCGTTGCGCACCACGGCGACACCCGCGCTGTCGTAGCCGCGATATTCCAGCCGCCGCAATCCTTCGAGCAGGATGGGCGAGGCCGCTTTTTTACCCACGTATCCAATGATGCCACACATAAGTTTTATCTGGCAGGGCGCGCTCTCCGCAGCGCGCCGGCGGCTGGCTCGGAGAGCCGGCCCTACCTGGTTTGATTCAAAATCCAGTCCGCCGCCTGTTGCAAATCATCCACAATCACAACGCGCGCCAGCTTGTCGGGTTCCGTCCGTTCCAATTCCGCGCCGTAGCCGGTGCGCACGAGGATGCTCGTTTTCACCCCTGCATTCCAGCCGCATTCCAAGTCGCTCAATTTGTCGCCGATCAGGAAACTGTCCGCAAGGTTCAGGCTAAATTCGTCACGGGCGTCGAATAAAAATTGCGGTGATGGCTTGCGACCGCGGCTCGGTTCATCGGGTTTTTCGGGCGCGATGTAAATTTTTTCAAAATGCACGCCGCCGCGCGCCAGCTCACGGCAGAGATGCTGGTTGACGCGCTCCACGTCGGCAAGCGTGAAGTAGCCGCGCCCGACGCCGGATTGGTTCGAGACAATGAACAGCTTGAAACCCGCGTCGTAAAACCGTTTCAAACCGGCGGGCGTGGCGGGAAAAATGTTCACGTCCTCGGGCCGGGACAAATAATTTTTTTCCACGATGAGCGTCCCATCGCGGTCGAGAAAAACAGCCCGGTTCATTCCGGCAAATTGTGGTTTGAATATGGCAAGAATGGAATTGAATTTTTTGCGGCTTCCAAGCACTTTGTCGTGGTTTTCGTATTTTAATCAACAATTGACATCTACAACATCCATATGAGCAGAGGCAGATTGGGTATTTTGGTCGGTGGCGGCCCGGCGCCCGGCATCAATGGCGTTATCTCGGCGGCCACCATTGAAGGCATCAACCAGGGCTTTGAGGTCATCGGTTTTCGCGACGGCTTCAAATGGCTCGCCGCGGGCGAGGCGCAGCATTGCCGGCCGTTGGTGATTCGTGATGTGTCCGGCATTCATCTCCGCGGTGGTTCCATTCTGGGCACCTCGCGCACGAACCCGACCAAGTCTGAAACCAGCATGCAGAATGTGTTCAAGGTGTTTGAGCAACTGGGCATCACGACGCTGGTGACGATTGGCGGTGATGACACGGCGTTTTCCGCCAGCCAGGTATCCAAGCGCAGCAATGGGAAAATCCACGTCGCCCACGTGCCCAAGACGATTGACAATGATCTGCCGCTGCCCGGCTCAACGCCGACGTTCGGCTTTGAAACCGCGCGGCATAACGGCGTGCATATCGTGCGCAATCTGGCCGAGGACGCCCGCACCACCTCGCGCTGGTACATTATCATCAGCATGGGCCGCGCGGCGGGACATCTGGCGCTGGGCATCGGCAAGGCGGCGGCGGCCACGCTGGTTATCATCCCGGAGGAATTTCACAAACGGCAGGTCACGATAGATGAAGTTTGCGACATTATCATCGGTTCCATCATCAAGCGCCGAGCCGATGGTTCAGAAAACGGCATCGTCGTCCTCGCCGAAGGTCTCATTGAAGCGATGGGCGAAGAGGGTCTGGTCAAGGCGCTGCCCGACGGGCGTTTGGAACGTTTCGGCAGAGTCATGCGCGACGACCACGGCCATTTGCGGCTCGGTGAGATTGATTTTGGCCGTTTGATGAAGGAATTGTTGAGCACGCGTCTGGAAAAGCTCGGCCTCAAAATGACTTTCATTGACAAGGACCTCGGTTACGAACTGCGTTGCGCCGATCCGATTCCATTCGATGCCGAATACACGCGTGATCTCGGCTACGCCGCGGTGAAGTTTTTACTGTCGCCCGAAGCTGAAAAGTATGGCGCCATCATCAGCTTTGTGAACGGCGCGATGAATCCGCTGCCGTTCGACAAGATGCTCGATCCGAAGACCGGTCGCATGCAGAATCGCCGCGTCAATGTGGACGGCGAGGCTTTTGAATGCGCCTGCGCCTACATGATCCGGCTCGAACGCGAGGATTTCGAGAATGCCAAACAACTCGCCAAGCTCGCCGCCGTCGTCAAGATGACGCCGGAACAATTCAAGGCGCGCTTCGGCTATCTCGCTGGGTTGAAGTAAAATAACCGTGAATGATCTCCCGGCGGCGGAACATTTCCGCCGTCATTTTTGCTTCAGGAAACAAATTCGTTTTTCCGGCACCCCGCTCATTAAAGTGGCGCGCCGCCGGAATGCGCGTTAGCTTTCCGCATGTTTTTCATCGGACTCGGCACCGCCGCGCCGGCGCAGCGTTACGCGCAACGTGAATGCTGGGAAGCCGTCCAGCGCGCTGAACCGTTTACGCGGCTCACGTCGCGCTCGCGCGCCATTCTCAAGAAGGTGCTCTGCGGCGATAACGGCATCGCCACGCGCCATCTGGCGCTCAACTCGCTGGCGGAGGTGTTCAATCTCTCGCCCGACACGCTCCAGGCGCGCTTCACCAAACACGCGCCGGCGCTGGCCACGGAAGCCGCGCAACGCGCCTTGCAGGATGCCGGTTGCGCGCCGTCAGAAATGGACGCCGTGCTCATCAGCACTTGCACCGGTTATTTGTGTCCGGGACTGACGAGTTATGTAAGCGAGCGGCTCGGTCTGCGGGCGGATGTTTTCACGCTCGATCTGGTCGGGCAAGGCTGTGGCGCGGCATTGCCTAATTTGCGCACCGCCGAAGCCCTGCTCACTGCCAAACGCGCGCGAAAGGTTTTATCCGTCTGTGTCGAAGTTTGCAGCGCGGCGTTTTATCTCGACGACGATCCCGGCGTGCTCGTCAGCGCCTGTCTGTTTGGCGACGGCGCGGGTGCGGTGGTATTGGCGAAGAAACCGAGGCCGAATCGCCAGCGGGTTGAATGGAAGTTCGGTTCGTCCTGTCTCGCGCCGGACAAACGCGACACGCTGCGGTTCGGCCATAAAAACGGGATGTTGCGGAACATGTTGTCGCTGCAGGTCCCGCAAATTGCCGGGGACGAGGCCGCCAGACTCTTTGCCGAATCGCTGGCAACGGCGGGCGTGAAACGCGAACGCGTCGCCGGCTGGGTTTTGCACACCGGCGGGCGCGACGTGTTGCTTGCGTTGCGCGACAAACTTGAGTTGACCGAGGCTGACGTTCGCCACAGCGCCGCCGTGCTCCGCGAATACGGCAACATCAGCAGTCCGACCGTGTTTTTCGTGCTTGATCGCGCGTTGCACGATGCCGTGCCGGACGGATTGTGGTGGATGTCGTCGTTTGGCGCCGGATTCAGTTGCCACGGCGCGTTGCTGGAAGTCGGATAATCATTCTCGTCCTCCTTCTCGTCCTCGTCCTCGAAATGAATCGCATTGTTGAACCGGAATGGCTTGATGAATTGCCGACGGACGACCCGCGCGCCCGGTGGTCCCGCTGCGACTTGCGCCGGGTCAACGCCTGGATGCGGAACCACGCCATTATGGCGCAGGCATTGCAGATCGCCGCAAACGGCCACGTGCCCCGGCAAATCGTCGAATTCGGCGCGGGCGATGGAAATCTTCTGCTCCGGGTCGCACGGAGAATTTCCCCGCGCTGGCGGGACATGAAGGTGACCTTGCTCGACCGCCAGAAAAATGTGACATCGCGAACGTTGGATTCCTTCGCGTCGCTGGGCTGGCGCGCGGAGGCGCTTGAAGCGGACGTTTTCGACTGGCTGCCAACCGCCGCCGGACTGGATATAGTCGTCGCCAATTTGTTTCTGCATCATTTCGAGGACACGCGGCTGACAGGGTTGTTCCGGGCTATTGCTGGCCGGGCGCGTCTGTTTGTGGCGCTAGAGCCGCGCCGCGCGCCTTGGCCATTGTTTTGTTGCCGGTTGATTTGGGCGATTGGTTGCAATTCCGTGACCCGGCATGACGCCATCATCAGCGTACGCGCGGGATTTTCGGGCAACGAACTCTCGGCGCTGTGGCCGGCGGACGTTGGTTGGCAATTAACCGAGCGCCGCACGGGATTTTTCAGCCATCTGTTCGTCGCAAAGAAAATTAATTTGGCGTGCGCGGACGCGTCCGCGCTTTTCAGAACGGCGACCCGTCGCCGCCGTCCAGAATGAATGCGAAACCCATCACGATTGTCGGCGGCGGGCTGGCTGGGTTGACGCTGGGAATTGCGCTGCGCAAACGCGGAATTCCTGTCACGATTTTTGAAGCCGGAAATTATCCGCGTCATCGTGTTTGCGGCGAATTCATCAGCGGGCGCGGTCAGGAAACGCTCTCGCGGCTTGGCTTGCGCGAGTTGTTCGTGCGCGCGGGCGCCGGGAACGCCGGCACCGCGGCTTTCTTTTCGGTGACGCAATCCACGCCGCCACGTTCCCTGCCGACCCGCGCGATTTGCCTTTCGCGCTTCACGATGGATCATACGCTCGCGGTTGAATTCCGCCGGCTCGGCGGCGAATTACGCGTCGGCCAGCGTTGGCCGGTCGCTGGAGTTCACGCTTCAGCGTGTCCAGACAGGTTGAAGCCTGAACTCCAACCCGAGGGCATCGTTCGTGCGACCGGGCGCCACTTGCAGCCAACGGAAAATGGCTGGCGCTGGTTTGGTTTGAAAGCTCACGCGCGCAAGGTGTCTTTGATTGCCGACCTGGAAATGCACGTTTCGTCGCGGGGCTATGTCGGCTTGTGCCGCGTGGATGGCGGCGCGGTGAACGTTTGCGGATTGTTTCGGCGGCGGGAAGGCGAGGACCACACACCACAAAACTGGCGTGAATGGTTGAGCGGTCAGGCGGGTTCGCCGCTGAACCGGAGGCTGGTCGCAGCGGAATTTGACGAAAACTCATTTTGTGCGGTGGCCGGGATTTCGTTGCGACCGCAACGCGCCGTTACCCGCGCCGAATGTTGCGTTGGCGACGCCATCACCATGATTCCGCCCGTGACGGGCAACGGCATGTCCATGGCGTTCGAGTCCGCCGAAATGGCTATCGAACCGCTGGCCGCATGGAGCAGTGACAATATTTCATGGGACGAAGCCCGGCAACAAATTGCCCGTGTTTGCGACAGCGCCTTCACCCGACGGCTGGCATGGGCCAAATGGTTGCAACGGATAATCCTCACACCGTCGTTGCAAAATGTTCTCGTCCGGTCCATCTCACGCAGCGAATGGTTCTGGCGAACAGCATTTGAACGAACGCGCTGAATTTGTCAGACTCAAACCGTGAAACCACTTGCCGATTGTTGGCTGTATGCGTTCGTGGACACGGCCTATTTGCGTGGCCGCGCACCGGAAGTCGTGGCGCAACAACTCTGCGACGGCGGCGCGGACTTAATCCAACTCCGCGCCAAAAAATCCACGCCTGCTGAAATCCGCCGCATGGCGGAAGCCATTCTGCCCGTCACGCGTCGCGCGAACGTCGGTCTGGTCATCAATGATCATCTGGAAATCACGCGCCAGATCGGCGCGGAATTCTGCCATTTGGGGCAGGAAGATTTTTTCGGCGCGGGTTTCAGAAATGTTTCTGAACTTAAGACTCAAAATTCAAAATTCAAAATTGGCCTCTCGACTCACGCGCCGGAACAGGCGAGGCGCGCCCTGGCTGCGGGCGCGGATTATCTCGCCATCGGGCCGGTTTATGCGACGGGTACGAAGCCGACGGCCAAACCGGTGACGCTGGAATATGTCCGTTGGGCGGCGGCCCCGCAAAGCGGGGTGAACATTCCCTGGTTTGTCATCGGCGGCATCAATCTGGAAAATGTTGGCGACGTGCTGAGCGCCGGCGCGCAACGCATTTGTGTTGTGTCCGCAATTCTCGACGCGCCGGATGTGGCCAAAGCCTGCGCGGAATTTCGGCGGTGGTTGGAATGATTTTATCACTGGCCGTTTTGCGGATTGCCATGCTGCTGCTGCAACCAGCGCATGGCCGCAATTTGGCCGAAGATTTTCGCCCGTTCCAAGAAACTGACCTTTTCGGAGTCGTTCAAGCCGGGTTCAATGGCGTTAAAACTGTTATCCAGTTGAACCAGCGTTGCTTTCTGTTGGTCGAGTTCCTGCAATCTCTGGCCCGGAGTCTCGCCGTCAAGAAAATCGTAACTGGTGTCTGGATCCAATTGTTGAAGCATCATAGCTTCAACGGCAATTCCCGTCAGTTGATTCAGCACGTATTCCCCGCTGACGCCGCTGTTAAGCTGGCCCCCCAGAATTGTTCCCATCTGCGCCAGATTTTCGGCGGAACCGGTATCGTCAACGGTTAGTTCCTGCTTTTGCAGGTTCGTCATTTGCGAGGCCAGTTGTTTGAGGGTTGCCAGTTCCCGCGTCGTGTCTCCGACCGAGCCGGCCAGCGCGGTCTCGGCTGCGTCCAGGGACGATTTTCCCAAAAACAGGCACAACTCCTCCGCGTCCAGTTGGGAGTCCAAGATGTAATTTTCGAACTCCGGCTTGCCGGTGGCGGCCACCAGATCTCTGACGGCGGCTTCAGACTGGCCATTCTGGAAATAGGCTTGGGCGGACAGATAGTTCGCCAGCGAGTTGCTGGGCGACGACGCCTTGAACAAGTCGAGCCACTTGCGGCGGTCTTCCGGGAACGCGTTCCGTGCCAGAATCGTCAATTCGACCTGAGGGTTGTCGGGAAAATTGGTCGCCGCCTCCTTCAGATAATTGGTATCGTCCAGCACATGAAACGCCGCGAGCAGGCTGGTGGCGTCGCGGCGGTGCAGCGCCAGCCATTCCTCGACCTTCTGGCGCAAAACTTTTTGGAAAGCGGCGGCCTCCGCCTTTGATTGCTTATTCGTTTTGGACGAGGAAATCTTCGGTTGCCGGTAGGAGAAATCACCTTGGGGTTCCACAATGATGCGCGTGATGTTTCCCGCCTTTTGCGCGCTTTGATTGTAGAAATACACGATGGTCCAGAAGATGACGACCAGCAAGGTCAACGCCAGAAGCCACTTTCTGATCGAGGTGCTTTGCATGGGGCGAGTGTGACGAATTTGTTTGCCGCCGTCACACATTTTTTGAAACGGCCTCTCAATTGTCTCCACGCTGAATTACGGCACCTGTTGCCAATCCCGGAAGAATCGGCCAGAATCGGAAAATGAAAACATGCACTTTCATCGTCTTCATCTTTTTTTGCTTTCTGGTGTCAGTCTTTGCATCGCCGGCTGACCAGACGGTTTTCAACGTCCGCAGCTTTGGTGCCGTCGGCGATGGAACGAATCTGGACAGCCCGGCGATTAATCGGGCGATTCTGGCAGCCTCCGCCGCCAGCGGTGGAACGGTGTTCGTTCCGGCGGGCATCTACCTGTGTGGCAGCATCCACCTGACTGACAACATTCATTTGTATCTGGACGCTGGTGCGGTGATTCTGGGCGCGCCCCAGGATATGAATGCTTATGACCCGACCGAACCCTGGCACGGCCAGGCGTATCAGGACGGAGGGCACACTTATTTCCATAACAGCCTCATCTGGGGCGAAAATCTCACGAACGTTTCCATCACCGGCGCCGGCATGATTAACGGCGGCGGACTCGTGCGTCTTGACGGGCCGCTGGACGAGATGTGCGGTTTTTCAAAATGGAGTCCAACCAACCGCATGCCGCAATTGGAAACGAATTTCCCGCCCCTCCGGCTCGGCAACAAGGCCATCGCGCTCAAGCTTTGCCGCAACGTGCTGCTGCGCGACATCACGATTTTTCACGGTGGCCATTTTGCCGTCCTGGTCACGGGCTGCGACAACCTGACGGTGGACAACGTGACGATGGACACCGACCGCGATGGCATTGACATCGATTGCTGCCACAACACGATGGTTTCCAACTGCCGGATCAATTCGCCCAACGACGACGCTTTATGTCTCAAGAGCAGCTTCGCGCTCGGTCGGAATGTTGCCACGGAAAACGCGACCATTGTGAATTGCCAGGTTTCCGGTTTCCAGGAGGGCACGCTGCTGGACGGCACGATGAAACCAAGCCCGGAGGGAACAGGCCGGATCAAATTCGGCACCGAGGCCAACGGCGGCTTCCGCAATATCACGATCGCCAACTGCACCTTTCGCGACTGCCACGGACTGGCGCTGGAGGAAGTGGACGGCGGCATCATGGAGAATATTTCCATCAACAATATCACGATGATGGACGTCATCGCGGCTCCGATTTATCTCACCACTGGTGATCGCAATCGCGGTCCGAAAGTGTCCGCACCGG
>Ga0335077_10010589_pt1 | contig 11495 bp, 10 predicted proteins | sample Lox_Sample_31_FD_207151 | JGI IMG/M metagenome (GOLD analysis project Ga0335077, IMG submission 207151) | Soil microbial communities from Loxahatchee National Wildlife Refuge, Florida, United States - Lox_Sample_3.1 | ecosystem: Environmental > Terrestrial > Soil > Wetlands | place: USA...
CGTCGCGCTGCTCGGCGAGCGTGGCCAGCTCGTAATGCGCCGAAAAGTTATCTGCCCCGGCATCGATGGCCTCCTGCCAGCGGGCGATGCCGGCGGCGAGAGGGTCGTCGATATTGTGGAAGGCGGTCTCCGCGGTGGCGTTGCCGGAACGTCGCAAGCGGTCGAAGATGCGCCGGGCTTCCGCTTGTTTGTGGGTTTCGTAGCAGAGGAACGCGTACTCGAGTGCCGCGGCGGTATCTGCCGCGTTCAGACGCACGGCCTCGGCGAACTGGTCGCGGGCCAGAACCGGCTCGCCGATTTTCAGGTAGGTGTAGGCCAGGTCTTTACGCAGGTCGGCGCGATCCGGAGCCGCGCGGATGGCCCGAAGGAATCCCGTGATTGCGGCGTCGTAATCGCGGTCCCGCAGGGCCGCATATGGGTCCGGGAGTTGGGCGAAGGCGGCGGCGGCCAAAGCGAGAAGGAACCCGAGGCGCACGGAAACTCAGGTGAGATAGTCAGATTCGAGGCGCGAATTTCTCGGAAAAAGGCTTTCAGCTCTCAGCCGTCAGCTCTCAGCATTCACGCTGGCGAGGCCAAAGCGACAAAAAGTTGAAAGCTGAAGGCTGAAAGCTGACAGCTACTTACGGATGACTAAACTCGTTGGCGTGCGGAATCAGCGCCGAATAGACCTGAGCCGGCAGGTCCGTTCGCCAATGCCCCTTCCACTGCGCATAACCGACCACACCGAAGAACAGCGCCAGCGTGCCTACCGCGACCGCCCACGCGGGCACGCGGCGTCGACGCGGGGCAGCCATCGCCAGCGCGCCGGCGGCTGGGCAATGCGCGACGCACTCCAGGCAGGCCGTGCACTCGGCGGATGCGATTGTGACCAACTTGTCCACGGGCAGCGACGAAGGACACGCCTTGGCGCACTTGGCGCAATCGATGCAGGCCGCGGGATCGCGCCGGATGCGGAGGGGACTCGCCAGCGCTGCCAGTCCCATGAGCGCGCCGTAGGGGCACAGGTAGCGGCACCAGAAATTGCGCACCAGAACTCCCCCCAGCACCAGGAGCGCCATCACGATACCGCCGCCCAAACCCAGGTATCGGAAGAAGTTCAACATCTTGACGTCATCCACGATGCCGTACGGCCCCTCTAGGAAGGCCCGGATCGCCGGCACGCTCATCGACCCGACCGCGTAGAGGAACAGGCCCAGGAGCAGGTACTTCAGGCTGCGGACCGCGATGTCCAGTTTGCGCGGTAGTGCAACATTCCGCCCGAAGGTGCTCCGTCCAAGCTTCCATAGCCATTCGGAAATGGAGCCGACCGGGCATAGCCAGCTGCAGAAGCTCTTGCGGAAAATCCACGAGGCTGCCAGGAAAGCAATCAGCAGGAACATTCCCGCCGGATGCAGGCTCGGGACCTCTCCAGTGGCGAGTAATACCCTTAGATTCATCAGGGACGCGATTGGCAGCCAGCCTTCAACTCCGGGTGGGCGCGCGACGTAAGGGCCGCGCGCGCCCGTCTCGTAGTAGCGCACGAAAAGATAGAACTGGACGCCAATCCACACATTGAGCCCGAAGAACGCGATCTGCACGGCGCGGCGAAGGCGTTGGGAGCGATCGGGGGGCGCGCGGCGGATCAGCTTGGCTGGCACACTTTCAGGCTATTCTGTCGAAAAAGTCGACGCTAGGACTTATGTCACAGGCAGTCGGTGCCGCCAGGCGGAAAGGAGCTCGTGGCGCTCTTCCGATGTCAGCGGCGCCGGATTTGGGCTGGGCTGGTCTTCCAGGCAGTGGTTGTGCAGGTAGCAATCCAGTTTCTGGCGCATCGCGGCGCGCCCGCGATGCAGCCGGGTCTTGACCACATCTATACTCAAATCAAGGACTTGCGCGGTGTCCTCAGTAGAGAGCTCCTCCAGGTCGCGGAGCAGGACCACGGCCCGGTATAGCGGCGGAAGCTCGGCGACCACCCGGTCGATCACGGCTCGCAGCTCCGTGCTGAGAAATTGCGACTCGGGCGGCTCGGCCTGGTCGGCCACGTCGATTTCGAGCGGCAGTTCCTCCGAGGGCGCGAACACACTTTTTCGCCGCTGCATGAGACAGACATTCTTGGCGATCCGGAACACCCAGGCGCGCACCCGCTCCGGCTCGCGGAGTTGATCGATGTTCTCGAATACCTTGAGCAGGGTTTCCTGCGCGACTTCCTCGGCGTCTTCCGGGCTGCCGCACATCAGCCAACTGTAGTGAAAAATCCTGGATCGAAAGTGCTCGACAAACCGCTCGAAGGCGTTGTCCTCGCCAGCCATCACTGCTTCGGCGAGCGCGGTTTCTTCCCGCTTGTCCACATACCAATTGTACGCCCTACGCGGCGCTCAGAACTTCGGTGTGAAGTACGGTTTCGATCACCGGCGGCTGGGCCAGGGTGTTCTTGATGAGGCACGCGTTCACGGCGCGCAGCACACCGGCTTCATGCTCCGCGGGGAGCCCCGGAGTCTGCACCTCGACGCGAAACTTGCCCAGGCGCGCCGGCGCCGGAACCTTATCGGCGCTCACCGTCACTTCCAGACCCTGCTGCGGGAGACCGTGATTCTTCAGGTACTGCGCGGCGTAGAATCCGGCGCACGTGCCGAGCGATATCAGGAGAAACTCGGGCGGCGTAGGACCTTCATCGGCTCCCCCGTTGCCCGGCGGCTGATCGCACACGATCCTGTGTCCCCGTACGATGGCGGAAAACCTGACCTTATCCAGATGTTGAACTCTGATTTCCATAACCACACACAAAGATGCGAAACCTGGGGCGGACGTGACAGAGTAGAAAGAATGGCCGCGAAGCCGCGGGAAAATAGAGGGATACCGGTATCCAGACCGGCCCTGCTGCTCCAGGCCGCGGGGCTGGCGGGCGCCACCTGGCTTTTGGCCGCCGAATGGCCGGCTTTGGTGGCCAGCGGATCTCCCTCGGCGCTTATCGCTGCCGCTTTCTTCTACATGCTGGTGGCCTGGCTTTGCGCCTTCGGCATGACGCTCTGGACCTATATGGCGGTCTCCCTGGACCGATTTCAGGACCTTCTCGTCGGAGCCGCGCGCGGCTCGATTCCAGCCATGTGGTTCGTGCCCGGAATGATGCTGGTGATGACCCCGGCAGTGCCGGTGGCGACCGCGATCGGCCTGCTGATGATGGTCAACGCGGCGCGACTCGTGGTGGCCAACCCGCCGCCGCAAAAGCGGATGCTCTCGCGGCGGGCGTTGCGAACGTCGCACCGCTTGTTCGCCCAATCGGAAGTCCGCCGCGGCTTCCTCGCGAGCGACACCACTCCGGCTTTGATGGGCGCATTCTCGATCCAGGCGGGATCCTTCGCCATCTGGGCCGGTTATCCATTGGCCTCGGCCGCTCTCTTGGCCGGCGGAGTTGCGAGCTGGACCTGGTCTTCCATGGCGCGGGGCGCCTATCAGCCGCGAAAGCGAAGGCACCCGCTGCATACGGTCTTGAGCGTGGTGACCGCCCTGTTTCTGGCAATCGCTTTCTTGGCAGTCCGCCGCACGGAACCGGCGGCCGACGGCGGCGGAGAACTCCGGGGACCGCTCGCGGCCACGCGCTTGGAAGCCCGGCAAATGGTCAACCCTCCGCAGGCGAAGAAGTCGGCCACGGCTCCCAAGACGAAAGACCGTGTGACGCCCCTGGTGGCTTCGCCGATCGAGATGGACGCGCTCGGCAAGGGCGGCATACCCGGGTTGGTCCTGCTGCCTACCGAGAAGCGGGCCCAATCGGTGGAAATCCCGCCCACATACCGGCTGCAGATCACGCTGTCGCCCACCAAACCGGTGAGTATCCCTTTCACCGGCGAGTACCGGCTGTTCCGCGAGTCTTCCGTCGATCTGCCGCCCGGCTCGGCGACGCGCAGCGGGTCTCCGCTGGATGCCGTCTACGCGACCACCAACGGCACGGCCATGGAGACCGACGCCTATCAGGAGTTCGATCCACCCGTGGACTTCACGCCATGCGGGCGCATTCAGCTCACGATCACCAGCGGCGAGGCCTTTCCAGCCTCTGCGACCCTGATCCTGGTGGGGACGGAGCGCGGGAAGGCCACCGAAGCGGGCCCCGAGATCTTCGGCTTGAGCGGCAACCGGGACGAGACGGTTGAGTTCCTATTGCCATCCTCGCAGGGACTACACATCAAGGGTCTGCGGGTGGTCTTCCGGCACAATCCGATGGAGGCTTCGCACAGCACGCAGGTGGCGATCCAGCGCATTACCTTCCTCCCGCGGACGCTGTAAGGCTCGGCTTTTTCCGGAAGGCCGCTGTCAGAAGCGCGCCTTGAGCGCCAGGCGGATCTGCCGGTCCCCACTCGATGAAGAGATGATGCCCAGCGAAGAACTGCCGACGGTGGCCGAGGGGTTGCCGAAGATCGGGGTGTTGGTCAGGCCGAGAGCTTCGCCCCGGAGCTGCACATTGAATCTTTCGTTAATGCGGAAGGTACGGAAGATGCCGGCGTTCAGACTGAAGAGGCCCGGTCCGCGGAGGATGTTGCGGCCGGTGTTGCCGAAGGTCGGGGTCGTGACCGCGGCAAAGGCGTTGATGTCGAAGTAGGGGTTGCCGGGTCCGTGTCCGCCGAGAATGGCAACGGTGGGGAGGACCTGGTTGGCGGTCTGCGAGTTGCCCGGCGAGTTAAGCGAAGTCCCGGACGCGCTGACGGTGAACGGCGTGCCGCTCTCGCGGCTGAGGATCCAGTTTACCTGCCATCCGCCGGCGAGCCTGGCCGCGACGCCCTGGCTGAGCATGTGGTGACCCCTTCCGAAGGGCAGCCCGTAGGTTCCGTAGGCCTGGAAATTGTGGGTGCGGTCGAAGCCGGCGAGGGCGTAGTTGCGGTACATGATGGGGCCCCAATTCCAGGTCAGCGAGCTGCCCTCATCGTTATCGGCCACATCCATGGCCTTCGAAAAGGTGTAGGCAACGCCGATATTGCCGGTGCTGAAACGTTTGGTGATGCGGGCCTGGAGCGAATTGTACTTGGACGCGTTGAGCGGGTACATTTGGCTGAAGGCTGAGGCGTTGCCGTAGAGGATGTAATAGGGCTGGGCCGCTTTGCCGCCGTTGGGAGGGGCGGCGTTGATGTTGACGCCGCCGGAGGGACGGACGTCGCGGGTGCCGACGTATCCGACTCCGATGTTGAGTCCGCGGAAGAAGTCGCGTTGGAGGGTCACGTTGTAGGATTCCGCGTAGCCGCGCTGGTAAGGAGTCTTGTAAATCCAGGTGGAATAATTGGGCGGCAAGGGAACCGATGAAGCGGTCAGATCGGGCCCGATGAGCGGCGGGATGCCGGTCACCAGGCTGCCCGCGGCGGTGTAGGAGTTGGCCCCGGTGAAGGTGGCTGAAATCACCTCCGGATAGGTTTGCACGTTGTTGCGGAACGTTTCCGCGTTGGTGTTGATGCCATAGCCGCCGCGCAGCACTGTCTTTTCGTCGATGCGGTAGGCGACGCCGAGGCGCGGGCCGATGTAGCCGTGGCCGGTATCGACGTTGGTCCCCCTCAGCAGAACCTGATTGGTGGCGACGTCATAGTGGATGCCGCCGATGCCGTGTTCGGCGTGGGAATAAGGATAGATCTCGTAGCGAAAGCCGTAGTTGACGGTCAGCTTGCGATTGACCTGCCATTGATCGCGGGCGTAGAAGCCGAAGACGTTTTCGATGATGGCGGCGGGATCGATGTACTGGTAATCATGCTGCATCGTGGTCGGCAGGCCCAGGAGGTAATCGGCGAACGCGTTGTAAGTGTTGGGCGAGGAGCCTGGGCCCACGGTGAGGCCGCCGGTGAAGGTGAATCCGCCGCGCAGCCCGACGGTGGAGTTGGCCTGATTGTCGATGATCGAGAAGTGCGAGAGCTCGGCGCCTAACCGGACATTGTGCGAGCCCTTCACCCAACTGACGTTGGCCGATTCGACGAAGAAATTGTCGCGGAAGAGGAAGGGGCTGGAGGAATTGGTATTCCCCAAAGCCGTCAGGCCGCTGACCGAGAAGTTGGGATAGCCGCCGGACCAGATACTGGGTCCGTTGGTGCCGGGAATGCCCAACACGTCGAGGCCATAGTTCTTGTCGAGATCGGTGTTCTGCGCGCTGAGGTGCAGGCGCGAGAAGGCGGCGGTGGCGTCGATCAGCAGGGTGGGGGTAATGGTGTAGGTGCCGCCGAGCGAAACGCTCTGCACACGTCCGATGCCGTAACCAGGTTGCCCGCCATCGATGGCTGCGCCGCCGGCCGGACCGAGTGCCTGCGGGTCGAAATTATTGGTGGGCTGGATGCTGTAGCGTCCGAAGATCGAACTCTTTTCCGTGGGGTTGTAGTTGATCTTGATATCCACCTCGTCGCGCGTGAAGTGGATGTTGCCGGTGGCGAAGTAGTTATTGGAGAGCCCGGTGCCGGCGATGTTCGGCAGGGGGACGAGCGCGGTCATCTTGGCGGCGGCGGAGTTGATTCGGGAAGAAGGGATGACGTTTCCCGGGAATGGCGTTCGGCCGGTCTGGCCGGTCGGGTTACCCGTGGGATCGTAGATGGTCGTGCCGCTGCTGCTGAAGTCCCCGCCCCGGATGTTGGCGGTTGCAACAGTGTCCGTCACGTTCGCGACGATGCTGCGCTTGGTGCGTTCCCAATCGGCGAAATAGAAGAGCTTGTTCTTCTTGATTGGGCCGCCGACGTCGAGGCCGAACTGGTTGACGATGGTCTTGGGGTTGTTGGTCCCATAGTAGAAGAAGTTGCGAGCCTTGAGCGCGCTGATGGTGTTGTATTCCCACGCGGCACCGTGAATCTGGTTGGTGCCCGATTTGATGATGGCATTGACGGCCGATCCGGCGGCGTTGCCCTGTTCGGCATCGAAGCTGTTGGTCACGATGCTGACCGTCTGGATCGCATCGGAGGGCGGGATGTAGGCGGCGATGTGCGGTTGCCAGGGATATGCGTCGCTGGCGCCGTCGAGTTTGACGTTGTTGCTGGTGTTGAACGCGCCGTTGACGTAGAAGGTCTGGGCTTCGGAGGGGTTGGCCGCGGTCGAGGTCGCAGCGGCGGGCGGGCTGAAGCCGGGCACGGTGATGAAGACGCTTTCGAAGTTGCGGCTGCCGTTGGTTCCGGCGGTGGGAAGGTCGGTGACTTCCACGCCGGAGATCTGATGGTTCACATCGGCGCGGTCGGTCTGCAGGACGGTGACGTCGGCGGCAACGTTGACGGTCTGGCCCACGCTGGCGACTTCGAGTTGCAGGTCCACGCGGCGGACGGTATTTTCGACGACTTGAACGTCGTTGGCGACGGTGTTGGCGAATCCCGGTGCGCTGATGGTGACCTTATAGTTGCCTGCCTGAACGTCCGGGACGAGGAAGGCGCCTCGCTCGTCGGTCGTGGCTTGTTTGGCGACGTTGGTGCTGACGTTCAGGGCTTCCACTTTGGCGTTCACCACGGCTGCGCCGGACTTGTCCGTGACGTTCCCGGTAAGGGAGCCGTAGAGAACCTGGGCTGACGCCGGAACGGGGGTCAGGCTACAGGCGGCGAAAAACAGGGCAAGTATGGTGGGGCGTTTCGACATGGTGCACTCCCGGTTGAAAACGAGCATCTAGCGATAAAGTAAACCTTTTTTGGCGGTCAGGCAATGGTTCCTCCAAGCCGATGATCGATCAGAAATCTGCCCAGCCTACAAAGCGCCGTGGCCGGACGCCGCACTGTCGGACTTTGAATATTGGTTCAGGCTGAAGACTCGTTCCAGCGTTCGAGCGGGTGCTCTGGGGCTTGACGCCTGAGGCGCGCGACAGGGCGATCCGGTTAGACTCAGGGGCTCCACCCTGCCCGCGTGCAGACATGCGCCTTGACTTTGGTATCGCGGGTAATTTATTCTGTCCATTCACTTTGTTCACGCAACAGGGCCGTTCTACGTATGGCGGAAAACTCGAGAGTCGTACCGGAGACGTTGGAACGGTACCTGGAATCGACGCTTGAGAGCGTCGACAGCGCCGAGGAGTTAGCGGTAGCCGTAGCCCAACGTGCGGGGTTGGGTGAAGACGACCTGATGAAGATCGGTTTGGCCGTGCGGGAATCGATGGTCAATGCAGTCATGCACGGCAACCGGTATAGCAGCGAGAAAAAGGTAAAGCTATCCGTAAGGTCCAATGCCGAGCGGTTCACCGTGAGCATCGCGGATGAAGGCACGGGATTCAGCTTCGAGTCGTTGCCCGATCCGCTGGCCCCGGAAAATTTGCTTCGCACCTCGGGCCGCGGCATCTTCTTGATTCGGTCCTTTATGGACGAGTTCCTGATGCGGCATCTGGAATCCGGGGGGACCGAGGTAACTTTGGTAAAAAACTTGGTGTCTAAATAAGGTTCAGCGGCAAGTTCAACAGCAGTTTGGCGGAATCAGCCAGGAGGCATATTCGTGAGCGTAAATCTCAGTTCCCGACAGGTAGGTGACGTGAGCGTGTTGGATGTGACCGGCCGGATCACCCTCGGCGAGGAGGGCTCCGGCAAGTTGCGCAAAGCTCTCCAGGATCTGCTGAAGGAGGGCAGGAAGAAGATCCTGCTCAACCTGGGAGATGTGTCCTACATCGACAGTTCCGGCATCGGAGAGCTGGTCTCCGGTTTCACCACCGTCACCAACAGCGGCGGCAATCTGAAACTTCTCAATCTGAATAAGCGAGTGAAGGATCTGCTGCAGATCACCAAGCTGTATACGGTTTTCGATGTGCACGAGGACGAGGCAGCGGCCATCAGGAGTTTTTCGTAGCGGTAGAAGGGCGGACGGCGCAAAACGACCGTCCACCCCACGCACTTCTATCCGCCGCCGACGAATTGTACGATTTCAATCTGTGAGCCCGGCTGCAAGACCGTCTCCGTCCAGGACGGTGGTTTCACGATTCGGCGGTCCAGTTCTACCGCCACCCGCGCCGGGTCGAGCTCCAGTTGCCTGAGAAGACCCAGAATGGTCTGCCCTTCGGGGGCGGATCGCGGTTCTCCGTTGACCGTTATGTCGATCATGGTTGGTTGACACCCCAGTTTTGGAAACATTATAGTCAGATTTGAGCCTAAATCTCCCGGGATCACATGCCTAAATCGTACACCGAGGTGTATTTTCCTGTCCTGCTGCAGGCTCTGATCGCGATGGGCCTGGCGGCCGGGCTGCTCACGGCCTCCTGGCTTCTGGGCAAAAAGGTTCGCAACCGAATCAAGGATACGCCTTACGAAAGCGGCATCACGCCGACCGGCGATGCCCGCCAGCGGTTCAGCGTGAAGTTCTACCTGGTGGGAATGCTTTTCATTCTGTTCGATATCGAGGCCATTTTCCTTTACCCCTGGGTGGTTGTCTATCGCGAGCTGAAGATCTTCGGGTTTGTGGAGATGCTGATCTTCGTAATTTTGATCCTTTCCGGATTTTTCTACATCTGGAAAAAGGGGGCGCTCGATTGGGCGGAGAACCTCCGTTCCGGGCGCAAGTAAGCAGAGGCGATGCTGTCCGAAAACCTGAAACAGAATCCAGTCGCTGCTGCTGTCGAAGCTTTCGATGCCGAGGCGTTGAAGGGCGGCAAGATCGACCGCGGCGAGCTCACGCTGGAGATCGCTGCGGGCAAGATCACCAGCATTTGCGGCTTCCTGAAATACGATCAGCAATTCGTTCGCCTCAGCACGGTGACGGCGGTCGACTGGTACCCGGCCGAGCCGCGGTTTGAGGTCGTCTACCACCTGCACTCGGTTGAGCGCAACCAGCGGGTGCGGCTGAAGTGCCGCCTGCATGGCGAGGATCCGGTGATCGAATCGGTGACTTCGGTTTGGCGCGGAGCCGATTGGTACGAACGCGAAGTCTTCGACCTGTTCGGCATCCGCTTCCTCAACCATCCCAACCTGCGCCGCATCATGCTGCCCGACGATTGGGAGGGCCATCCTCTGCGGAAAGATTATCCCGTCACCGGATCGAGGGTTTAGTCATGCCGGAATCCGCTCCAGGACAATTCATGGCGGTGCTGGAAGACAGCACCACGGAAACCGGCGGCCGGCGCATGGTCCTCAATATGGGGCCGCAGCACCCGTCCACCCACGGTGTGCTGCGCCTGCTAATGGAGCTGGACGGCGAGAACATCGTGAGCTGCCAGCCCGATATCGGCTTCCTGCATACCGGCATCGAGAAGGAATTCGAGGTCAAGACCTATCAGCAGGCGGTGACTCTCACGGACCGAGTGGACTACCTGGCGCCGCTTTCGAACAATCTGGGCTGGAGCCTGGCGACAGAGAAACTGCTGGGTCTGGAGATTCCGCCCCAGGCGCAGTGGATGCGGGTGATGCTCACCGAGCTGACCCGTCTCAACAGCCACCTGGTCTGGCTGGGCACGCACGCGCTGGATATCGGCGCCATGAGCGTGTTCCTCTACTGCTTCCGCGAGCGCGAAGAGATTCTCAAAATCTTCGAAATGTTCAGCGGGCAGCGCATGATGACCAGCTACTTCCGCATCGGGGGGCTGGCGCTGGAGCCGCCGCGCGGATGGGAGCAGCGCGTCCGCAACTTTCTGGACGTCTTTCCGAGCCGCATCGACGAATACGAAAACCTGCTCACCAACAATCGCATCTGGATCGGCCGCACCAAGGGTGTGGGTTTTATTTCGCTCGAAGACATGCTGGATCTCGGCGTCACCGGGCCCATGCTGCGCGCGGCGGGGCTGAAGATCGATGCGCGCAAGGACGAGCCTTATTCCAGCTACGAAAAGTTCGATTTCGAAGTGCCCACGCGAACCGAGAACGACGTCTACGCGCGCTACCAGGTGCGGGTGGAGGAGATGCGGCAGAGCACGAAGATCGCGCGCCAGGCGCTCGAAGGGATGCCGGGCGGCGCGTGGAAAGCCGATGCGCCGGGCATCGTGCTGCCCGACCGCGAAAAGATGAAGACGCAGATGGAAGCGCTCATCTACCACTTCAAGATTGTCACCGAGGGCTTCCGCGTGCCGGAGGGCGAGGTCTACCAGGTGATCGAATCGCCGCGCGGCGAGCTTGGGTATTACGTGGTCAGCAACGGCACCGCAATGGCGTACCGAGTCCACATGCGCACGCCGAGTTTCGGGAACCTGCAGGCCGTTCCGAAGATGGTGCAGGGGACGCTGATCGCGGACGTGATCGCGTCGATTGGAAGCATGGATTTTGTGTTGGGGGATACGGATCGATGACTCCGCGTGCGAAGCCCGCCGGCGGCGCGGGGCAGGCCGGGAGGCCTACCCTACAAAGATGACTTTTTCTCCACAACTGGAAGCCAGGTTCGAAAAGCTCCTGACCAGCTATCCGGCGGGGCGGCAGCGCTCGGCCATGATTCCCATGCTGCTCTACGCGCAGGACGAGATCGGCAGCATCACCGACGAGCTGGTGGATGAGGTGGCCAAACGAGTAGGGGTGACGCCCCTGCAAGTCAACGAGGTGCTCAGCTACTACTCCATGCTGCACCGCAAGCCGCTGGGGAAGTTTCACGTCCAGGTCTGCACCAATATCAGTTGCCTGCTGATGGACGGC
>Ga0335077_10010590_pt1 | contig 11495 bp, 11 predicted proteins | sample Lox_Sample_31_FD_207151 | JGI IMG/M metagenome (GOLD analysis project Ga0335077, IMG submission 207151) | Soil microbial communities from Loxahatchee National Wildlife Refuge, Florida, United States - Lox_Sample_3.1 | ecosystem: Environmental > Terrestrial > Soil > Wetlands | place: USA...
CCTTAGGAGCGCAAGTGGGAGGCCTACGATGACCACGGTGCGACACTTGTTGGATCGCAAGGGCCGGGCCCTCTACGTCGTGGGCCCGGAGGACCCGGTTCTGACGGCCATTCGGCTGATGGCCGAGCATCATGTCGGCGCACTGCTCGTGATGCAGCAAGAGAGTCTGCTCGGCATCATCTCTGAGCGCGACTACGCTCGCAAAGTGATCCTGCTCGGCCGCTCCTCGAACGATACCCCCGTGCGGCAGATCATGAGCTCGCCGGTGATCACGGTGAGCCTCGATACGACGGTCGGAGACTGCATGCGCCTCATGACGGAGCATCGCATCCGTCACTTACCCGCGCTCGATGCACGCCGCGTCGTCGGTGTGATATCGATCGGTGACCTCGTGAAGGCGGTCATCGAAGATCAGCAGGAAACCATCGCGCAGCTCGAGAGCTATATTCATAGCTGAGTTGTGGGTTATGAGTTGTGAGTAATGAGTCAGAGCGCGTGGCTCCTACTCACAACTCATAACTCAAGACTCATAACTCATCACTCACTTCCTCCAGAAAGCGGGCGTGAACAGCACCAGCACGCTGAAGATCTCCAGCCGGCCGAGCAGCATCGCGAGCGTGCACACCCAGATCTGTAGCGCGCTCAGGGCGTGATAGGTCTTGAACGGTCCCACCTGCCCGAGCCCGGGGCCCGTGTTGTTCACGGTTGCGAGGATCGCACCGAGCGAAGTCAGAAAGTCGAGGCCCGTCGCGAGCAGCGCGAAGGTCAGAAGCGCCATCGTCATGAAGTAGAGGAAGATGAACGCGAGCACCGAGTTCAGCACCCGGTCAGGAATAGGCCGGCCCGCGATGCGCACTGGAGCGACGGCACTCGGATGCACCAGCAGCTTGAGCTCGCGGCCGGCCTGGCGCGACAGGAGGAGTGTCCGAAACATCTTCACCCCGCCGCCCGCCGAGCCTGTGCTGCAGAGGATGCAGCACAGGAACAGCATCCAGAACGGGGCGAATGCGGGCCAGCTGGTGTAGTCCTGGGACACCAGCCCGGAAGTCGTGGCGATGGACACGACATTGAAGAGCGCATGGCGCAGCGCGATCCCGAAGTTCGAATAGATGTGGTGATAGCGCAGCAGCAGCGCAATTCCGAGGACGCTCGCGAGCAGCACGATCAGTATGGCCTTGGCTTCCGGATCGCGTGTGTAGGGCTCGAGCGACAGGCGGCGTAGGGCGACGAAGTGGCGCGCGAAGCTGAGCGATGCGACGAGCATGAGTGCCGCCAGCGTCAGCTCGATCGCCGGGGAGTTGAAGAACGCGATGCTGCGATCGTGGGTCGAGAAGCCTCCCAGCCCCACGGCGGAGAAGCAGTGGCAGATCGCGTCGAACCAGGACATGCCCGCGATGCGCAGGGCGATGATGCCGACCACGGTGATGCCTGAGTAAGCGAGCCACAGCGACTTCGCGGTCTCGGTGATCCGCGGCGTGAGCTTCTCATCCTTGACCGGCCCGGGCGCTTCGGCGCGGTAGAGCTGCATGCCACCGACGCCGAGCATGGGCAGCACGGCCACGGCGAGCACGATGATTCCGAGTCCGCCGCACCAGTGCAGAGTCGCCCGCCAGAGATTGATCGAGGGGGGCAGTGAATCGAGGCCGGTGAGCACGGTGGCGCCGGTCGTGGTGAGGCCCGACATGCTCTCGAAGAATGCATACGTCACGCTCATGTGCGGCAGCACCGTGAGCAGCGGGATCATCGCCGAGGCCGACATCAGCACCCAGCCGAGCGTCACGAGCAGGAAACCATCTCGTGGCTTGAGCTCGCGCGCATGGCGCCGCGTGGCTGCTGCAAGCGCCAGTCCCACTCCGCCACTCACCACTCCCGCGCCGAGGAAATGCAGCGCCGTGCCGTCCTCGAACAGCAGCGCCGCGAGGATCGGCAGCACGTACATCGCGCTGAAAGCCGCAAGCATGAGCCCGAGCACGTTGGCCACACCGAGCATGCCCGCAGCTTCCTTGCTTCAGGCGCCGAGAAACAGGCGCTCGACCGCCTCTATGTGCCGGCGGTCGGAGAGAAACAGGATCACGTGATCGTCGGCGCGCACCACGGTGTCGTGGTGCGCCATGATGACCTCATCACCGCGCACGATCGCACCGATCGATGCTCCCTCGGGCAGGCGGATGTTCTCGACGCTACGGCCCACCACGCGCGAGCTCGATTCACTGCCGTGCACGATGGCCTCGAGCGCCTCCGCGGCGCCGCGGCGCAACGAGTGCACCTTCACCACGTCACCGCGCCGCACGTGCGCGAGCAGCGAGCCGATCGTGATGGTCTGCGGTGAGATCGCGATATCGATGCTGCCGCTCTCCATGAGCTCGGCGTAAGAGGGCTTGTTGATCAGCGCCATGGCCTTGCGGGCTCCAAGGCGCTTCGCGAGCATCGCCGAGAGAATGTTCGCCTCCTCGGAGTTGGTGACTGCGGCGAACACATCGGTGCTGTCGATGTTCTCCTCGACCAGCAGCTCTTCGTCGGCCGCGTCTCCGTTCAGGACGATGGTGTTCTCGAGCAGCTCCGATACGCGGCGTGCCCTGCGCGCATCACGCTCGATCAGCTTCACTTGATTGCTCTTCTCGAGCGCCTTCGCGAGCCGCAGGCCGATGTTGCCGCCGCCCGCGACCACGACGCGCCGCACCGCGTGCTCTTCCTTGCGCATCTGGCTCATGGCACGGCGGATGGCATCGCGAGCTGCGAGAAAGAACATCTCGTCGCCGTCCTCGATGACGGTGTCGCCCTCGGGGCGGATCATGCGCCCAGCGCGGTAGATGGCAACGACGCGCACGTCGGTATCGGGCAGATGATCCTTGAGCTCGCGCAGCCGCTGTCCGACCAGCATGCCTCCCTTGCGCGCGCGCACCCCGACGAGGCGCACGCGGCCATCGGCGAAATCGAGCACCTGCAGAGTGCCCGGATAGCGGATGAGACGCTCGATGTACTCCGTCACGAGCTGCTCGGGGCTGATGAAGAGATCCACCGCCAGCGCCTCCTCGGTGAAGAGCTCCGGACGGCCGGTGAACTCGGCCGAGCGGATGCGCGCGATGCGGGTTGGCGTACGGTAGAGGATGAACGCGACCTTGCAGGCGATCATGTTCACCTCGTCGCTGTTGGTCAGCGCGACGAGGATGTCGGCCTCGGCGGCCCCAGCTGCCTCGAGGACGGTCGGATAGGACGCATTACCGACGACGGTGCGAATGTCGATGCGATCCTGCAGGTCGCGCAGCGTCTCCTCGTTGATGTCGACGACGGTGACCTCGTTGGCCTCCTCGCGTGAGAGCTGATAGGCCGCCGTGCGCCCCACCTGACCGGCCCCGAGAATGACGATTTTCATGGCGAACGCAGCCGCTTCAGACCGGCTCGAGATTGGCGTATTGGAGCATGAGCCACTTCGTACCCTGACTCTCGAAGCTGACCTGCACGCGCGCGTGCGCGCCGTTGCCTTCGACGCTGAGAATGACGCCCTCGCCAAACTTGCCGTGCCGCACGCGTGCGCCGAGGCGCATTCCCGGCACCGCGGGCTCCTCGGGACGGAAGCGCCCGACGCTCAACGGCCGTGCTACGTGCACTCGGGGGCGCACCTCCTCGATGAGGCGATCGGGAAGCTCCTTGATGAAGCGCGACGGCTGGCCATAGCTGTCCATGCCGTGCAGGCGGCGCTGCTCCGCGTAGGTGAGATACAGCTGTCGCATGGCGCGCGTCATGCCGACGTAGCACAGGCGACGCTCCTCTTCCAGCCCATCGATATCCGTGATCGAGCGCTGGTGGGGAAACAGGCCGTCCTCCATGCCCGCGAGAAACACCACCGGGAACTCCAGCCCCTTGGCGCTGTGCAGGGTCATCATCTGCACGCAATCTTCCCACGCGTCGGCCTGTCCCTCGCCGGACTCGAGCGCCGCATGCGCGAGGAACGCCTCGAGCGATGGCAACTCCTCGGCGGTTCCGGGCTCGAAGCCGCGCGCCGCGCTCACGAGCTCCAGCAGATTCTCGACACGCGCCTCGCCGCGGTCTGCCTTCTCGCGCTTGTGGTGCTCGATGAGCCCGCTCGCCACGAGCACGTGGTCCACCTGCTCGTGCAGCGGACGGCCGCGGATCTCGAGCGCGAGGCGCTCGATCAGCGCCATGAATCCCTGCACGGCGAGTGTGGCTTTGGCGCCAAGACTCTGCCCACAACAGGCGGCGGCCGCCTCCCATAGCGAGGTGGCGTGCTTGCGGGCGTGGTCGCGGATGATATCGAGGCTGCGCGCGCCCACACCGCGCGCGGGCAGATTCACTACGCGCTCGAAGGAGGGATCGTCGCTGCGGTTCGCGAGCAGCCGCAGATAGGCGAGCGCATCCTTCACTTCCGCGCGCTCGAAGAAGCGCAGACCTCCGTACACTCGATAGGGCACCTGCGCCGCGAAAAACAGCTCCTCGAAGACGCGCGACTGCGCGTTGGAGCGGTACAGGATCGCCACCTCGCGGCGCAGTCCGCCGTGCTGCACCCAGTCCTGGATCCTGCGCAGCACGAACTCCGCTTCGTCGCGCTCGTTGAATGCGGCGTAGACGCGAATCGGATCGCCGGGTCCGCCGCTGGTCCACAGATTCTTGCCGAGCCTTGCGGCGTTGTGCGCGATGAGGGCGTTGGCACCACCGAGAATGGTGCCGGTCGAGCGATAGTTCTGCTCCAGGCGATAGAACTCGGCATGCGGAAAGTCGCGGCGGAATTGCGCCAGATTCTCCACACGCGCGCCGCGGAAGCGGTAAATCGCCTGATCGTCATCTCCCACCCCGAACAGCCGGCCCTCGGAGCCGACGAGCAGCTTCAGCCACGAGTATTGAATGGCGTTCGTATCCTGAAATTCATCTACCAGCACGTGGCCGAAGCGGCGCCGATAGTGCGCGAGCAGCGTCGGATGTTGCTGGAAGAGCTCGCAGGCGCGTAGCAGTAGCTCGGCGAAATCCACGAGCCCGGCGCGCGCGCACGTGGCCTCGTACTCGGCGTACAGCGCGATGAGCTGCCGGCGCGTGGCATCGTTGCCGTCCTTGAGATCCTTCGGTCGCCGGCCCTCGTCCTTGTTCGAATTGATGAACCATTGCACCTCGCGCGGCACCCAGCGCGACTCATCGAGGCTCTGTGCCTTGATGATCTTGCGCAGCAGCCGCAGCTGATCCTCGGAGTCCAGTATTTGAAAGCCTGGGGTGAGGCCGGCCTCGCGCCAGTGCAGTCGTAACAGGCGGTGCGCAATGCCGTGAAAGGTGCCGATCCACAGCGCACCGCCTGCGGTGGCGACCAGCTGCTCTATGCGCGAGCGCATCTCACCGGCCGCCTTGTTCGTGAACGTGACGGCGAGCACGGCGTGCGGCGATACGCCGAGCGCCTGCACCAGGTAGGCAATCCGGTGCGTGAGCACTCGGGTCTTGCCGCTGCCCGCGCCGGCGAGCACGAGCACCGGCGCAAGAGGTGCGGTCACGGCAGCGCGCTGCGCATCGTTCAGCGGTGCGAGGATCGGCGATAAATCCATGGGGCGCGCATTCTATACCCTGAATCAGCGTTCCGTGCGTACCCCCTGCTCCGCCATCTCGAACAGCACCCCGATGAGACTGAGCAGCACCGGTCCGAGGATGATGCCGATGAAGCCGAACGTCGCCGCCCCGCCGAGTGCGCCCACGAAGACGGCGAGCGTCGAGACGCTGCCGTGACGCGCGGTGAGCAGCGGCCGCAGGAACTGCTCGGCAATGGCGATCGCCACGCTCCACACCGTGAGAAACACGGCGGCACCCCAGCGTCCGCTGGCGGCGAGATAAATCACGGCGGGCACCAGCACCACTGCCGTGCCGACGGCCGGAATGAACGAGGCGATCATCGAGAGCACGCCGAACACCACCGGCGATGGCAAGCCGACGATCGCGAAGCCGACACCGATCAGCACACCCTCGATGAAGGCAGTGGCGGCCGTGCCGAATACCACGGCACGCATCACGGCGGCGACATGGTGTCGCAGCTGGTCGCGCCGCTTGGCGTCGAGCGGTGCGAGGCGCAGCAGCCGCTCGAGCAAGGCACGCCCGTCGCGCAGCAGAAAGAACAGAAAGAACAGCATGAACACGAAATCGACGAGCGTGCCGGCGACGCCGAGCGCGACGCTGCCGCTGATCGCCGCCGCGGACTCGAGCGCCGAGCGCGCCGCCGAAGTGAGCGAGTCCTGTACCTGCTGCATGGTGATCGGGACGTTATCGCGGATCCACTCGACGATCGGCCCGAGGAGCGGATACTGCTGCAATCGCGTGAGCATCCCCGGAAGGGAGAGGTCGACGTCAGCCTGCGTGCGCAGGTACGAGATGAGTGAAGTGACTTCCCGGGCGAATGCGAGTGCCACGAGGATCAACGGTGCGATGATGACGAACGGCGTGGCGGTGGTGAGTATCGCGGCGGAGACACCGCGACGGCCGGCGAGCTTGCGTGACAGGCTAACCTGCAGCGGAAACAGCAGAAAGGCGAGCACGGCGGCCCACTCGAGCGCGCTCAAGAAGGGGCTCAGCAGCTTCAGCAGCAGATAGCCAAGCACGAGGACGGTCACGAAACCGAACGCGCGCCGATAAAAGTCGGACAACTGCGCCACTTCCATTATCCTTCCCTGCGGCAAGCCTAACCTGTGCACCGGCCGCGTCAATTGCGGGCGTGGCCGCCGTGGTGCCATGCGGCATCTGCGCCGGTAGTGCGCACGCCCATCATTGAAAGGGACGACGATGCAGACCTTGTACGATTATCTGGATTCGGGCAACGGCTACAAGATTCGCCTGCTCCTCGCCTTGCTCGAGCACCCCTACCGCTGGGTGGAGCTCGATATCATGCGCGGCGGCACGCGCACCGCTGCATTCCTCGCCAAGAATCCGAATGGCCGCATTCCGGCTTTGGAACTCGACGACGGTACCTGCCTTGCGGAATCGGATGCGATCCTCTGGTATCTGGCCGAAGGTAGCGCGCTGCTGCCCGACTCGCGGCTTGCCCGCGCCCAGGTGTTGCAGTGGATGTTCTTCGAGCAGTACAGCCACGAGCCCTACGTGGCAACGCCGCGGTTCATTCTCAAACACCTGCCACCCGACTCGCCGCGCCGTGCCGAGCTGGCGCAGCGTCTCACCCAGGGCCGTGCCGCGCTCGGGGTCATGGACACGCACCTCAACGGGCGGCGTTACTTCGTCGCTGACGGCTACACGATCGCCGATATCGCGCTCTATGCATACACGCACGTGGCCAGCGAGGCGCAGCTGGATCTGGCACCCTTCGCCAACGTGCGCGCGTGGCTGGCACGAGTGGCGGCTCAGCCGCGGCATATCCCGATCAGCTATCGTCCGCCCCCGTCCTGAGGCTTCACCAGCGGTTGCGCAGCTCGCGCAGCTTGAGGAATACCGTGCGCTCATCGGGCTGTGGGCCGAGCTCGGGAAAGCTCTGCCGCAAGCGTGTGACGAGCGTCGGGCTCTGCAGCCGAAAGAACGCGTTGATACGTTTCTCCTCGCCGAGAGTGGTCACCGGGGCCGTCTCGGGCTCTGCTCCCCGGCAACGGCGCAGGAGTTGCGCGGCAGCCTCGTTGTCCGGCTCGCGGTCGAGGGTGAACTCGAGATTGCGTGCCAGGTATTCATGCCCGGGATAAAGCCGCGTCGCATCAGGTAAGCGCGCCAACTGCCCGACGAAGGTCTCGTAAAGGAGGTCTGGGCGCCCACTCGTGTGGCAGTTGCCCGCACCGGCATTGAACAGTGTGTCGCCGGAGAACAGCGCCGGCTCCTCGGTGTGCGCGTACAGGCAGATATGGGCGAGCGTGTGTCCAGGGGTGTCAAGACATTCGAGCTCCACGGTACGTCCGATACGCACCCGATCGCCGCGGCGTAAGCCGCGGTCGACGTTGCCGATGCGCGCGGCGGCCTCCGCATGGGCGAGCACCGGGGCGCCCGTGGCTGCCTTGAGTCCCGCATTGCCGCCCGTGTGATCGCGATGCTCGTGGGTATTGAGAATCTGTCTGATCTGCCAGCCGCGCCGCGCCGCGGCATCCAGGCAGCGGCGCCATTCGAGCGGGTCGACCGCGAGGGCCTCACCTGTCTCGGGGCATGCAATCAGGTAATGGAAGTTGCGGTACTCGTTGGCCGCCCAGACGCGCTCGATCAGCATGCGTAAGCCCTCGCAGTCAGGTCGTCGCGCAGGACTTTGCAGAGGCGCGACGCATCGCCCGAAATGAGCGCGATCACTGGCATATAATCAGATCTAACGCAGCACTGCCCGGGCTGCCGGCGTCGTGACAATGAATCACACCTTTCTGTACACACCCGGTGTGTGGACCGTCACCGGCATCTTCTGGAGCGCCGACGGCCACGGTATCGCGCTCGACGGGCGCACCGAGATTTCGCATGGCAAGGAATGCTGGATGCTCGCCGGCCGCATGCGCGTGCTGGCGTCCCCGCCTGCCGAGTTCCTGAGCATCTACAATATCGAGGTGCCGGGGCGCGATGCGCGTGCCTCGAAGTGGACCTCGGAGAACTCGACTCTCGGCAAGCTGCACGGTGTGTTCACGGTGATCGGACCGAGCATCGTGTCGCTGTACCGCTCGCAGCAGGGTGGCTATCAGGGAACCGAGCATTTGCGTCAGATCACCCCCGATCAGTACGAGGGCTACGGGGTGCTGCTCATGGATGATCGCCGCCTCTCCTCCTGGCAGGTGACCCTCGTGCGCTGATAGGGGGCACTGCACCGCGCGTGCCTCAGGGTGATAGTGCCTGCGTGGTCGGTAGATAGTGATCGACCAGCAGCGCCGCGAACAGCCACATCAGATACGTGACCGAGAACCTGAAGACGCGCATCGGCAGCTCCTTGCGCGCGGTGATCTTCAGGGCGAGCGCGTAATACAGGAAAAGTGAATCCAGCACGAGCGCCGCGGCCAGATAGACGAGTCCGCTCATGCGAGTCAGGAACGGCAGCAAGGTCACGAGGACGAGCAGCACCGTATAAAGCAGCACCTGCAGGCGCGTGTAGGCGATGCCATGGGTGACCGGCAGCATGGGAATGCCGGCGCGCGCGTAATCGTCCCGACGCGCGATCGCGAGCGCCCAGAAATGCGGCGGGGTCCAGACGAAGATGATGAGGAACAGCAGCAGCGCGTTCGCATCGACGCTGCCCGTGACCGCCGTCCAGCCGAGCACCGGCGGCGCGGCGCCCGCGGCGCCTCCGATCACGATGTTCTGTGACGTAGCGCGCTTCAGCCACACCGTGTAGATCACCGCATAGCCGATGAGCGAGACGAAGGTCAGCATGGCGGTGAGCAGATTGACCAGGAAGGCGAGGATCGCCATGGCGGTGAAGCCGAGCACCGCGGCAAAGACGAGCGCCTGACGCTCCGTGAGCTGACCGCGCGGCAAGGGACGGCCGCGCGTGCGCGTCATCTGCGCATCGATGCGCCGGTCGAGAACGTGATTGAGTGTCGCAGCGCACGCCGATGCGCAAGCGATACCGAGCGTACCCCACACGAGCGCATCGAGCGGCGGCAGCCCGCGGCTCGCGAGCAGGGTGCCGACGAGGGCCGTGAACACGATGAGCGACACGACCCGCGGCTTGGTGAGCGCGAGGTAGAGGCGCCACGACGGCACCGTCGCCCGGGTCAATTCGGAGTTGGTCGCCAAGGCCTCAGATTCCCGCATCGGCCGCGGAGGACGTCGTTCGGCACAAGCCGTGCAGCAGCGCGATGACGGCCAGCAAGGTGAGCGCTGCGCCGCCATTGTGCGCCGTCGCGAGCCACAGGGGGAAACCCCGCAGCACCATCGATATGCCGAGCGTGAGCTGTAGCGCGAGCGCGGCAATCACACCCGCGGCCGCGAGATACGCTGCACGCGGGGCGGGCTGTCGCAGCACTGCGAACGCCGCGGCGAGCAGCGTCGCAGTCGTCACGAGCGCGCCCATCCGATGGGTGAAGTGGATCGCGACGCGCGCAGTGTTGGCGAGCACACCGCCCTCGTAGTTGATGCTCGGTGCGCGCCAGAGCACGAAGGCATCCCGAAAGTCCATCGCCGGCCACCAGGAGTTCTGGCAGGTGGGAAAATCCGGACATGCGATGGCGGCGTAATTGCTGCTCGTCCAGCCGCCGAGTGCGATCTGCACGATGAGCACGCCCAGGGCGAGGTATACCAATCGCCGCTGCAATCCGAGACGCGGCACGTGCGGCGCTGCGTGACGCCCGGCTGCCGTTTCCGCGCGGGGCGCGCGCAGCGACAGCCACAGCCACCACAGCAGGGCAAGTGTCGTCATGCCGAAGAGCAGATGCAGCGTCACGATGAGCGGCTTGAGCTGCCAGGTGACGGTGAGCATTCCCAGCGCGCCCTGCAGCACTACCGTGCCGAGCAGCAATATCACGTAGCGTGTGCTCACCGTGACAGCGTCGCGTGCGGCGATGACGAGCGCGGTGATCAGCACGATCACCAGTCCGAGCGTGCTTGCGGCATAGCGGTGGATCATCTCTCTCCAGGCCTTGCCGAGATCGAGCGGTGTGCCTGAAGGAATGCTGCCGAGCGCTGCGCTCTGCGCAGCTCCGATCGGTGTGACATGGCCATAGCAACCGGGCCAGTCCGGACAGCCCAGGCCCGCCGCGGTGAGACGCACGTAAGCGCCGAGCATCACCACGCCGAAACCGAGCAGCACCGCCGCGAGCGCGAGCCGGCGCAGCCAGAGCGTGGCGCGTAGAGCGTCGGCTTGCGCAGTGCTGGTCAATGATTTCAGCCGATGTGGGAGAGCTGCAGCAACCGTTTGAGGTCCTCGAGCAGACCCCGAAGGTCACGGCGCGAATCGTAACGCATCATGAGATTGCCAAGCGGATCGACGACAAAGAGGCTATCCGGCAGGTCGCTTGGCGGGAACTTTGCGAGCAGCTTGCTTCCTTTCGCCGTACTCGCATCGAGCACCGTGAGCCCGGGGTGCTCGCGGGTGAGGAAGGCGCGGTCGCAGCATTCTCCCGTCACCAGGAACACACGCTGCACGCGCGTCATGTCGTTGTTGAGTGCGAAACGGGCCTGACGCATCACAAAGAGAGCGCGGCGGCAGGAGTCTGCGCAACGCCCGTCTCCGACGTAGACGATCGTCCAGTGATGCATGAACACGTTCGCAATCGGGGCCCCCGCCATCGCCTGGGGCAGGCTCACGTCGGGCAGCTGGATGACCGGCTCGATGAGCTCGCCGTGATTGATGTGTCCTGCGGGTCGCCAGCCGGCTCCGTAGTACAGCCAGAAGGCGCCGATCAGGGGGAGCAGGAAGAGCAGCGCGAGGGCACTGACTGTACGCAGATTCGCCGCGCGGACCTCATCGCGCACGGCGCTCATGGAACGCTCGAGCGCGAGTCGGCCTGTGGCGTGATCGCACGCCGAGGCGCACTCACAACGGCCCAGATGATGAGCAACGCGAGCGCGAAGCCCCACCACTGCACCGCGTAGGCGAAGTGTCTCATCGG
>Ga0335077_10010591_pt1 | contig 11495 bp, 15 predicted proteins | sample Lox_Sample_31_FD_207151 | JGI IMG/M metagenome (GOLD analysis project Ga0335077, IMG submission 207151) | Soil microbial communities from Loxahatchee National Wildlife Refuge, Florida, United States - Lox_Sample_3.1 | ecosystem: Environmental > Terrestrial > Soil > Wetlands | place: USA...
TGGCGATGCTCGGGCGCATCGACATTTGCGTGACCAATGCCGGCGGTCCGCCCGCAAAGCCCTTCGATGCGACCACCACAGAAGAATGGCGGCGCGCAGTGGATTTGAACTTCATGAGCACGCTGTTCTTCGCGCAGGCCGTGCTGCCGCGCATGCGTGCGCAGAAATGGGGCCGGTTCATCGCCATCACGTCGCTGACCGTGAAGCAGCCGGTCGACGGGCTGATTCTTTCGAATTCCGTGCGCGCGGCTGTGGCGGGACTGGTCAAGAGCCTGGCCAACGAGTACGGAGCGCACAATGTCCTGGTGAACAACGTGTGTCCGGGCTACACGGCCACGGACCGGCTGGTGGAGCTTTCCTCGACGCTGGCGAAATCGGCGGGCGTCGCGCCGGCGGAGATCGAAAAACGCTGGACGGCGCAGATTCCGCTAGGCCGCCTCGCCGACCCGAAGGAGTTCGCCGACGCGGTCGTCTTCCTGTGCTCCGAGCGCGCCAGCTATATCACCGGTCAATCGATCGCGATCGACGGAGGCTTCGCCAAGGGGCTTTTGTAGATAGCCGCGAATGAACGCGAATAAACGCGAATCTCATTCGTGTTCATTCGCTGCATTCGCGGCCAATCCGTTTTTGTACCATGTCCATATGCCATTTTCGCTAAAGGGAAAAGCCGCGCTGGTCACTGGCTCGGGCCGGGGAATCGGGCGGGCGATCGCGATGCAGCTTGCCGAGTACGGCGCGTCGGTGATGCTGAACGATATCGATCGCGAGCCGCTGATGGAGGCCGGCGCGCTGATCGATAAGGCCGGCGGCGCGGTCAAAGCGTTCCCCGGCGACATTACCAATCCCGAGTTCCCGCAAAAGCTGGTGGACGCGACCGTCAACGGCTTCGGATCCATCGACATCATCGTGAACAACGCCGGCTACACCTGGGATAACGTGATCCAGAAGATGAGCGACGACCAGTTCCAGGCCATGCTCGATATTCACGTGGTGGCGCCGTTCCGCATCCTGCGCGCGGCGTCGGGATACATTCGCGAGACGGCCAAGCGCGAGATCGCCGAGGGTAAGCGCGTGATGCGCAAGGTGGTGAACATCACTTCGGTTTCGGGCGTCGACGGCATTGCGGGCCAGGCGGGCTACGGGTCGGGCAAGGCGGCGATCAACGGGCTGACCAAGGTGATGGCCAAGGAGTGGGGACGCTACAATGTGAACGTGAATTCGGTCGGGTTCGGGTTCATCGAGACGCGGCTGGTGCAGCCGCTGGGCGAGAACACGACCATCCAGATGAAAGGCCGAAGCATCAAAGTCGGCGTCCAGCAGGCCGCGCGCGACGCCGTCGCCACTCACTGCCCGCTGGGCCGAGCGGGAACTCCCGAAGAAGCCGCTGGCGCGGTCCTGTTTTTCTGCTCGCCCCTCTCTGATTACGTAAGCGGAGAGATTCTGATCGTGAGCGGAGGGGCGAGGTCGTGAAATTTTTTTATCTGTGCGCATTGGCATGCATCTGTGGCTCGATGGGCCTGCTGGCGCAGGATAAGAAGCCCGATCCTTTGCCGGACGGTCCCGGGAAGAAGGAACTGCTCAAGATCTGCGTCGATTGCCACGGACCGGAGCAGATCATTGCCAAGAAGCGTACTAAGGACGAATGGGACGATGTGATTTCCCAGATGGTCCAGATGGGCGCGACGGGGACAGACGAGGAGATGGACGCGATCGTCGCGTATCTCACAAAAAACTTCGGCAAACCATAGCGCGATTGCGCCATCCAGCCCACCAAAATGAGCGTGCATTGCGCGTTCTCGAGCAGGGGGCGCGCGAGGGGAGTTGATTCGGTGCGGCTTCCGGCTCTCACCGCGCGGAACTTCGTTTGCACGTTATTTTATTCCGATCAGGAGGTGACTATAGACCCCGAACGGATGGGAAGCGACGCAGCCTCAAGCGCTTCGGTCGTTGGATTGCCACGGCCGGAAGGAAAGCACGTAAGGCATTCGTGCGGCGCCCGATGGCGCAAATTGATGGCGCGGGCAGTGCTTGTAGACTGAATCGCTGGCCGCTGCCTCGCTTCCCAATGATCAGGCGCCGGGAGGCGAACATGGCGATGCTTCGCGCGTGCTGCTGTGCCTGGGTGTTTGCCTGGGCGTTCTCGGGAGCCGTTTTCGCGCAGAATCTGCTGCACCAGCCCCCTGAAACCACCCGCATCATTCCCTCGATTGAAGGATCCGATCTGTATAAAACCTATTGCGCGACCTGTCACGGTGTCGACGGGAAGGGCGGAGGTCCCATGGCCCAGGCGTTGACCGCGCACGTTCCTGACTTGACGCGTATCGCACGCCGCAATCACGGAAAATTTCCACTGGAGCAGATCGAGCGCTACATTTCCGGTGAAGAAAGCGTAACGCCCGCCCACGGCTCGCGCGAGATGCCCATCTGGGGTCCCGTGTTTTCGCAGATCGAGTTCGATCTGGACTTGGGCCGCGTGCGCATTCACAATTTGGCGAAGTATCTGGAGACGATCCAGCGATAGCCGCGTTTTTTGGGCCGGAGAGCGATTACAATCGAGTGATGCGAAGACTCGGATTGTGCTTGCTCGCCGGCGTCGCGCTCGCGCAGGCGCCCTCCAATTTTCAGCCCGTCGGGACGACCAGCCAATTGATGATCGACATCATTTACCCGGCCTCCGACGCGCTGTTCTACATCGAGCGCGATCCGCCCAAGAACGATCACGATTGGAACGTGATCCGCGGGCAGGCGCTGATGGTGGCCGAATCCGGAAACCTGCTGCTGATGGACGGGCGCGCGCGCGATCAGGATCGCTGGGTGAAAGACACCAAGCTGATGATCGACGCCGGAGCGGCGGCGTTCAAGGCGGCGCAGAAAAAGGATATGCAGGGGATTCTGGCGCTCAGCGACCAGTTGAGCGGCTCCTGCATCAAATGTCACCGCGATTATCGTCCCAACTACGGGAAGTGAGTCGCTATAATGCGGAGCAGTGACGCTGGAACGGTCCGCGCCGGCGCTGAAACGTTACGCAATCGCGATTGTTGCAGGACTCGCGGCAGCTCTCGTTGCGTTTCTTTTGCGGCCTTACCTGAGTGGCCAGACTCCGTTGACGCCGTTCACCATCGCGGTGATCGTTTCGGCGGCTTACGGCGGGCTGGGACCGGGGCTGGTGACCACCGTCTTCTGCGCGGCGACCATCTTCGCGCTGTTTTCAGGGCCGCTATTCAGCCCGCTGTTCCACGGTCCGCGGCCGCCTTTTTTCCTGGTTTCAGGGGTGGTGATCAGCCTCATCGTAGAGCGGTTCCGGCGGCAACAGGCGCGCGTGGAGCAGGCTAATCGCGAGCTTTCGCGACGCTCGGAGGCGCTGGCCAAATCGAATGAGGAACTGGAGCGCTTCGCTTACGCGCTGTCGCACGATCTGCAAACGCCGCTGCGGACCATCAGCGCGTTTACCGACAGGCTGGCGTCGAACCTGGGACCGAGCGCAGACCCCGACTCGTTGACCGCGCTGCGATTCATCGGGGAGGGCGTCGCCAGCATGCAGGCGATGATCCGCGGACTGTTGGAATACGCCACGGCTTCCCAGAGCGCGCCGGGCACGGCGCGGACCGACGTCAACGCGGTGCTCGACACGGTGCTCCAGGATCTGCGCAGCCAGATCGAGGAGAGCGGCGCGTCGGTCACCAGCGACGCGCTGCCCGCAGTGTCCGCGGATGAGACGCAACTCCGCCAGGTGCTGCAAAACCTGATCTCGAACGCGGTCAAGTATCGCGGAGAGCAGCGTCCGGAGATCCACGTGGGCGCGAAATCGGGCGGCGGGGAGTGGATTTTCTGGGTGCGCGATAACGGCATCGGGATCGACATGCAACACGCCACGCGGATTTTCGGATTATTCGAACGGCTGAGTAAGAAGCCGGAAGGAACCGGCATCGGGCTGGCGGTGAGCCGGGCGATTGTCGAGCGTTACGGCGGGCGGATTTGGGTCGAGTCGGAACCCGGTAAGGGTGCGACGTTCTATTTCACCTTGCCGGCAGAAGCGGCGCATGCGAAGGCTCAGGCGGGCGTGTAGGACGTAATCGCGCATTGCGCGGCTCCGCGCCGGGTGCTATAAGCAGACATGCGTAAACTACTTTTCGCGCTCCTGCTTGCGGCGCTGACGCTCTCCGCGCAAAGCCGGCCGCGCATCCGCGCGGTCACGGTATTCATCGACATCGACCGCGACAATTATGTGCAGCGCGTGACCCAGGCGCAGGAGTTCCTCGCGGCGGCGAAGACGGCCTTCAACAGCGCCGGTTTCGCGGGCGCCGGAGGACGCATCACCACGCAGCCGTTTCCGGAGTGGACCCGGGGAATGAGCCACGCAGACGCGATCGCGCTGGTCCGCAATCTGCGCGAGGCCGCCTCGAAGGGGCGCAGCGCGCTCAATATCGGTCCGGCGATGATGAACGACAACGACGACGCCTCGAATGTCGCGCTGCTCACCGACATCATGGCGGAAGTGAGCGTCGACGCCAACCTGGTGATGGCCGACGAAACCGGGATTCACTGGCGCGCAATTCGCGAAGCGGCCCAGCTTATCAAGGCGCTTTCCGAGCGCAGCCCGCACGGCGACGCGAATTTCAATTTTGCCGCTATCGCCATGATGAAACCCTACGGCCCGTATTACCCCGGCTCGTATCATGTGGGGAAGGGACACGCGTTCGCCATCGCCATGGAAGGCGCGAGCGTGGTCGCCGATGTTTTTGCGAAATATCACGATCCGAACGACGCCGAGCGCGAGCTTTCGCAAGCTTTCACCCGCTATACGCAGGAAGCGGAGACGATCGCGCGCTCGCTCGCCGAAAAGACCGGCTGGACGTACGAGGGGATCGATGCGACTCCGGCTCCCAGCCTGCAGAATTCGATCGCCTCTGCGATCGAGTCATTTACCGGCGCTCCATTCGGATCGAGCGGGACGATGACCGCATCAGGCATCATCACGCGAGCGGTGCAGTCCACGCCGGTCAAGCGCACCGGCTACTCGGGCCTGATGATTCCGGTGATGGAAGACCGGGGGCTCGCCCAGAGGTGGGCGGAAGGGACGTTCGGTATCGATTCGATCCTGGCCTATTCAGCGGTCTGCGCCGGCGGTGTCGACACGGTGCCGCTGCCGGGCGACGTAACCGTGGAGCAGATCGGGCGGATTCTTTCCGATGTCGCCTGGCTGGCGTGGAAGTGGAACAAGCCGCTGGGCGCGCGGCTGATGCCCGCGCCGCAAAAAAAGGCGGGCGACCGGACCGAATTCTCCGGCGGCGCCATCGTCAACACCTCGGTGCAGCCGCTCCCCGGGACCAGGCGCGCGCCGTAAAGGTAGATTTCCTCACGCCCTGGTTGCGTAGCGGAAAACGAACGCTAGGATACCCGATCGGGGTTACCGGCGAAGCGTTTCAGCAGGTTTGCTAAATTCAACTGTAATCGGTCTATCTTTCGCTTTCGCGGCGTCGGTTTCCGGCTAATTCTTGGGAAACGGGCCTGGCTTGTCGCGGTCTAATCGGCGTGAATCCCGAGTCATCGACTCCAACTGAAAGGAATCCTACGAAACTATCATGGGCGATACAGAGCAAAGAATCCGCTTCGCGATCGGCTCAGCCGCGGCGGCGGCCGCCATTTTCGCGCCACTGAACTATCGCTGGAAAGGCGTGTTGACGGCGGTCGCCGCGGACGCGATTCTCACCGGCATCTACCGCACGTCTCCGCTCCGTAAGCTGATTGGGTGAGGGTTCGGGAAGCCTCTCACGTAAGTGCGGAAAATTACGGTTTGTAGGCAATGCAGTCGATCTCGACCCGCATCGGGCTGACGAAGTCGCACACAATCGTGGTGCGCGCCGGCCGGTGCCCGCCGAAAAACTCGGCGTAGACCTCGTTCATCGCCTTGAACTCGCCGCCGTCCTTGAGGTACACCGAACAGCGCACCACGTCCGCCATGGTCGCGCCGCAGCCGTCGAGAATTGTCTTGATATTCGAGAGTACCTGCCGCGTCTCATGGCGGATGTCGCCGGAGTTGAGCTTGTCGATAGTGGGATCCACCGGCCCCTGACCGCTCACGAAAATGAAATCGCCAGCGCGCACGGCGGGCGAATATGGGCCGCGGGGCGTGGGAGCGTTCGGCGGAAAGATGCGCTCGATGCTCATTCGGTCTTCTTGCGCCGCGGCCGACGAGGAGCGCCGCTGCCGGGCTTGGGAGCGCGCTTGCGCGCGGGCGCTTTTTTCGGCTTGGGCGGCGGAGGATTGGGCTCGAAGATGGTGGGCTGGCCCTCGACGTAGGGCTGCGGCTCGTATTCTTCCTCAACCTGCTCATGCACCGCTTCGGGCTCGACACGCTCGGGCTCGGCCGGCGGATAGAACTCCGCTCCCAGCGACACGAGCATTCCGTGCTCTTCGTGCGGCTCCAGCCGCACCACGGTTTTATCCTGCGCGTAGTTCAGAAATTCGGTGAACTCCTGGAAGCCGTACGCGCTGGGATCGAGACTGGGCTGCTCGGCGCGGAACCAGTGCTCCAGGTCCTCCACCGGGCAGCCGTTTTCGATCTCCAGCCGATGACTTTCGAGCACGTCGCGCAGCGGCGGCAGCAGATCCTCGGGTTTCAACGTGGGCCGCTCCGGCTGCGCCAGACCCTTGCGCTCGATGATGTATCGGCCGCCGGTGCCGCTCACGTTCACCAGGTCGCCGCGTTTGAGCTTTTCGACAAAATCGGAGAAGCTGGACGCGCCGTAAGCTCGCTCATTGAAGGCGGGATCGAGCTGGAGCATGGTCGATTTCAGCAGTCCGAGCTGCGGCTGCACCGCGCGGCGTTCCAATACTTGCAGTGCGCGCTCCACCAGCGGCATCGCCTGGGCGAGCTCGAGCGGGGCGGGACGCTGCCGGCGGTCGCCACGGTCCTGGCGTTCAGCGCGCGGCTGGCGCTGCTGCCGCGGCTCAGGCGCGCTCGCGGCGCGCTCCGGCGCGTCCGCCATCAACGATTCGAAGCTGATGAACTCGTGGCAGTTCTGCTGCAATATCGTCGAGGTGAACGCTTTTCCGCCTACGACAAAAACGGTCTTGCCATATTCTTTAAGCTTGTTCACCAGCGGGATGAAATCGCTGTCGCCGCTGACGATGGCGAACGCGTTCACGTGCGTGTGCGTGAAGGCCATTTCCAGAGCATCCAGCGCGAGGTTGATATCCGCGCCGTTTTTGTCGCCGCGCGGCGAGGGAATCCGCTGCACCATCTGCACCGCGTTTTCCGCCATCTGGCGCGTGGCGCCGTCCTGCCGTCCCCAGTTCGCGTAAGCGAACTTCGCCACGATATCGCCGCGTTCCTTGAGCGCGTCGAGCGCGAGGGAGACGTCAAATTCGCGCCGCAGCGTCGATTTGAGTCCGATCTCGATGTTGTCGTAATCGACGAACACCGCTATATTCAATTTTTCTTGCATTCCTGATTCTTTTCTTTCTTCGTTGTTCTGTTCCGGCGATGCGGGCGCCCTCAGGCGGCCTGCTTCACCGAGCTGCGGATGAACTCCACAATTTCCTCGAGCGACGCTCCCGGCTGGTACACCGCGGCCACGCCGATCCGTTTCAATTGGGCGGCATCTTCATCCGGAACGATGCCGCCGACGATGACGATGACGTCGGTCATCTGCTTTTGTCTCAGCAATTCCATCACGCGCGGCACGATGGCATTGTGCGCGCCCGACAGAATCGAGAGTCCGATCACCTGCACGTCCTCCTGAAGCGCCGCATTGACGATCATCTCCGGCGTCTGGCGCAGCCCGGTGTAGACCACCTCCATACCCGCATCGCGCAACGCCCTGGCGATCACCTTGGCGCCGCGGTCGTGTCCGTCGAGGCCGGGCTTGGCTACCAGCACCCGGATTCTATGATCCATATTCTGAAGCGCGAGGACCTGTCCGCCACAGAAAAATGTGGTGGACAACCTCTTATCCAGTATAGCGTCGAGCGCGCGCCCGAGTTGAGGCCCGGCTCCAGGCGCCGTGGTAACATGAAATGCGGGACACCCCCGAAGGCAAATCGCATGGTAATCCTTCTGACTGTGATTCACGTAATCGTGTGCTTCTTTCTGATGGTGGTGGTGCTGCTGCAAAGCGGCAAGGCCGCGGACCTGGCGGGCGCCTTCGGCGGCATGGGATCGCAGACGGTATTCGGACCGCGCGGCTCGGCCACGGTGCTCTCCAAGGCAACGACGATCGCCGCGGCGGTGTTCATGTGCACGTCGCTGATACTGTCGATCATGGCGCAGCGCAACGGGCACGCCGCGCCGTCGCTGCTGAACAAGGCGGCTCCAGCGACGCAGACGCAACCGGCGCAGCCGCAACCGGCGCCGGCGCAGCCGGGAGCGACGGTCCCGATCACGGTCACGCCATCGGAGAACGGGAAGCAGGAGGCTCCGCGCACCGTGCAGCTCCCGGTGTCGCCGAACCCGAATGCGGCGAAGCCGCCGCAGCAGAAGAAGTAAGACCACCTGCGGAGGTGGCGGAATTGGCAGACGCACTAGCTTGAGGTGCTAGCGGGAGCAATCCCGTGGGGGTTCAAGTCCCCCTCTCCGCACCATTTTATCTCTTGTATTTTCATTAATTTGGAGCTCCGAAATTTTCGTGTGACTGCGGTGTGACTGGAACTGTAATTGCCGCGGTCTGAAAATGGTCCATCATGAGCTTGTCGATTCGGTCCTGACGAGCTGGCGACCACTTGCCATAGTGCTTGCGAACGATCTCCGCGGTGTTTCCTAAAACATCAGCCACGTCCTGAAAGTTGGCGCCTCGCCCCAATAGCCACGTTGCCAACGTGTGCCGGTATCGATGAGCGTGCGCGTGCTTCACACCCGATTTCTTGAACACCGCGGCCAGAGTCCGCTCCGCGATTCCCACCACCGCGCGCCTGGCGGTGTGACCGTTCCAGAAGTAGTAGGGGCAGTCCTGCGGAGCGTTTCGCGGCAGGGGGAGCGCGTCCAACACCAGCTTGAGTTCGGCGGGAATGGGGAGGAAAACGGGGTCGCCCGTTTTCTGAGTGTGAAGGAAAACCCGCCAGGTAGACTTCCCAGCGCCCCACGAAACGGCATCTTTCTTCAGCCTGCACACGTCGGAGACACGCAGGGCGGTATGTCGAAGGAGCAAGACCATTGCGCGCGCCCGCAGCCGCTCATATACCGCCGCCCCGCGCTGATACTTTGCACCGCCGATCTGATCGCACGCTGCCAAGATCATGCCCTCCTCACGAGGAGTATATGGCACGACCTCGTTTGGCTTGATGTTCCGCGGCGCCTTGATCTCCTTGGCGGGATTGGTCGTGATCCATTTGCGGCTGACAAAGTATCCGAAGAAAGTCCGCAGCGCCTGCAGTTCGACTTTCCAGGTCACCAGCCCAATGTGTCGAGTGCGACGGAAATCTTCGACTACATCAACGGTAACGTCGGCGAGGTCGGCGATACCTTCGCGCTTACAAAAATCGCGCAGCAGGTTCAGCTTGGTGCGGTACTTCCGCCACGTCCCGTATTCGACGTCGCCGCGAAATTTGCGATTCTCATCGATCTCGCCGTAATTGCGCAGGAAACGTTCCACGGCTTCCGACACCGTCCGCTGCGCAATCGCGACGGAGTCATCTCCAGCCGCTCGGCGCCGTTCATCGAGGGCTCGAATCAGTGCTCCGAGCCGGCGGTCAGCGACTTTGCGGCTCCGCGTCCTGAGAGACTGCCGCACCCGTTCTCCCTGGTGAAGGCCATCGACATGAAACGGGCATTGGCACCTGTCCGCGCGGACCTCTCGACCGCCTCGCCCGAAAAACTGGCACCACCTCAAGTGCCGCCGGAATGGGTAAAGCTCGTTATCTCTATTCACGTGTTCACATTACCTCACGTGTTCGCCCCGTAATCCGGTCCGCGGCGGTTCGCTTTGCGTAGATCCGCGCCGCGGCGCTGGGCGAAATCATGATCGTCGTGTAATCGCGCTTCTTCCGGCGACCGAGGTTGGGTTGGCGAAGAATGCCCGGGCCGTATTCATCGCGGAACCAGTCTCGGACCGTCTTCGCGCTGAATCCCCACTTGTCAGCCCAGTAGCCCACCGCGAAATGAGTTTCCTCGAAAGCCGAGGGACCTATATGTTCCATTTGCGCCACGCCGTTCATCAATACTCCGCAAGTTCTGAATTTTCCGAATGGTCAGAAACCACTTAGAAGCTCAACTTTACGGCGTTTTGCTCGATTTGTCGTCTCGCGGGAGTTCCGCGAGACTCTCGCGGAACCGTCGTCGAACTCTTGCGGATCAGTCGGGGAGGTCTTCAGGTTTTAGATCAAGAGCTTGCGCTATCGCTTTCCGGTTGTCGTCCGAGATCCTGACCCTGGTTCCGTCGAGATATTCATAAACCGAATTCTTGCCCACGCCCGCTTCAGTTACGAGGCGACCGGGTTCCCCAGCCACCTTCACCCACGCCGGCATCGGCGCAGTCCGAACGCGGCCGTGTTTCCCGACAAGATCGACGATGCACCAACGTCCGTCGCGCTGTTGGACGTGCGCGAATGTGAGCGCCGTGACTTCGGATCGCCGGAGCCCGCAGCCGAGAAGGACCGCAAGGATGGCGCGATCGCGCAGGCCGCGAAGCGTCGAGATGTCGGGCGCGCTCAGGAGCGTTTGCGCCTGTCGCTGCGACAGCCAGTTGCCAACGCGAATGCCTGTCGATTTGACGCTCTTCACGCGGCTGATACCCTGGGCCAATTCCGGCGCGAGAAGCCCGTTGTCCGCCGCCTCGGCGGCCAGCTTGCGGATCGCGGACATGCGAATGATTATCGACGACGACCCCAGCCCGCGCCCTTCCAGGGATACCCGCCACGCGCTAACGGTCGCCTTGGTGAAGCCCGGCCGCGGCGCCTGCTGGAACCAGGCCATGAACGCGTTCAGGGCCATGTTGTACACCCGTTTCGTGATGGGCGAGGAGACGCTATCGAGCACGAGCGTCTTCAATTTCTCCCACTGCGCAATCCGTTCAACTGCAATCAAATCAGTCATTTCAGGTCCTTTTAATGGGCATTATCGGTGGCTATTGTGAACATTACCTAGGACTTGTGAACAAATCAAGCTGAACCCCGGTTCGACGCCCGAGTGCCCGATGCATTTGCCAAGCAGCGACTCACCGGCAGCTTGCGCATTACGACCAGTAGAATAGAATGAATCCCCATATGGCCTTTCTTCCACTCCAGCGAATGTGGGATCGCGTCGAGCATGCAAGAAACGATTCCGATACGACGTTCTTTTTATCACTCATCTATTTGGGAGAAATGCTCACGAAGACCGTCGTCGCCGCTCTAATAGCGGCCCTCGAGGAGGATAGCAACAAAACGAAGTACCGCCACCTTCACAAACTAATCAGGGCGGATGGACTAGGAGTTTGTTGAAAAGTGCGCGGGATTAGTGCTCAGACTCGTCGAAAGCGGTTGATCAGGTCAGGGTTGACGTCGCCGGTGCCGCCGCTCGG
>Ga0335077_10010592_pt1 | contig 11495 bp, 10 predicted proteins | sample Lox_Sample_31_FD_207151 | JGI IMG/M metagenome (GOLD analysis project Ga0335077, IMG submission 207151) | Soil microbial communities from Loxahatchee National Wildlife Refuge, Florida, United States - Lox_Sample_3.1 | ecosystem: Environmental > Terrestrial > Soil > Wetlands | place: USA...
GAATTCGCCGGCGAGCCAATCCAGCAACTCGGGATGGGTGGGACGGTCGCCTTGCGTGCCGAAATCCTCGGAGGTATTGACGATGCCGCGCCCGAACAGCTCCTGCCAGATGCGATTGACGGCCACGCGCGCGGTGAGCGGATTCTCCGGCGATACCAGCCATCGCGCCAGCACGAGGCGGGTAGGCGTCTGGCCCGCGGGCAGCGGAGGCAGAACCGCGAGCGTACCGGGATGGACTTCATCGCCATGCTCGCGCCAGTCGCCCTTCACGTGGATGTACGTTTTGGGCGGCGTGTCGTTCTCCAGCAGCACGGGCGCGTAACTGTAAGGCGGCAGCCTGGCATTCAGCGCATTGAGCCTGGTGCGGAGTTCACCCAGTTTGAGATCGGTGCAATACTGCTTGGGGTAAAGGCTGCCACAGGAGCTGATGAAGTAATCGATCATCTGGTTCTCCTGGACCTCGCTGCGCGCGGCGGGATCTTTGTACAGCACCTTCCTGGCGTTGTCCACGTTGTGCGTGAACTCGCCGTAGGCGAAGATCCAGTCATCATGCTCGGTGGGGTGCTGCTGAGCGTAGCGGAGCTTGTCTTCCCAGTCCGCTTCCACCTGCGGGATCTTGTATTCCTCCAGGAGTTCCTTCCGTTGCCTGTCGTACTCGGGCCGCGCCGCCAGGTACGGTCCAATTTCCCCGGGCAAGGGCGCCGGGATGTTCACTTCCTCCTGGGTGTTGAAGAACGCGGTGAGCTGGTAGAACTCCTTCTGGCTGATGGGGTCGTACTTGTGGTTGTGGCATTGCGCGCAACCGACGGTCAGCCCCAGCCAGACGGTGCCCAGGGTGGCGGCGCGGTCGAGCACCTGTTCGTCGCGAAACTGCTCGGGATCGGTGCCGCCCTCACGGTTGGTCAGGGTATTGCGATTGAAGCCGGTGGCCACCAGGGTATCGAGGTTGCGATCGGGCAGGAGGTCGCCGGCAAGCTGCTGGATGGTGAACTGGTCGAACGGCAGGTCGCGATTGAGCGCCTCGATGACCCATTGGCGATATCGCCAGGCCCATGGCCGCGAGCGGTCTTTCTCGTAGCCGTCGCTATCGGCGTAGCGCGCCAGGTCCAGCCAATAGCGCGCCCACTTCTCGCCGTATTGGGGCGATTCGAGCAGGCGGTCCACGAGCCGCTCGTAGGCATCGGGACGCTGGTCATTGAGGAACGCCTCCACCTCAGCGGGTGTTGGTGGCAAACCCGTGAGGTCGAGGCTCACACGCCGGATCAGGGTGGTCTTCGACGCCTCAGGTGAGGGCCTGATGGATTTCGATTCCAGCTTCGCCAGGATGAAGTTGTCGATCGGATTGCGCGTCCAAGCGGTATTGCGAACGGCAGGCGGTTTGGGGTTGGCGATCTTCTGGAAGGCCCAGTGAGTGGATGCCTTGTTGGCGGTCAATTGAGCGGGCCACACCGCGCCTTGATCGATCCAGTTGCGGAGCAGTTCGATCTCGGCGGGAGTGAGGCGGGCGCCTACGGGCGGCATCACCTTGGCTTCCTGTCCGGAGACCAGGCGGATGAGACGGCTGCCCGCGCTATTGCCGGGCAGGATGTCTTTGCCGGAAACGCCGCCTTTGAGCGCGGCTTCTTTCTGGTCGAGCCGCAGGCCGCTCATCTGCTGTTGAGGGCCGTGACATAGTTGGCAGCGTTTGGCGAAGAGCGGCTCGATATCGCGTGCGAAATCGACTTTGACGGCGGGCGCTCCCTGGCCGAACAGTGCGCCAGCAGACACAAGTATTCCCCAGGACAGCCACTCCGCTCTCATGGATAACATTATATTCCGCGTATACTGCACCTATGCCAATACTCGTCCCCTTGCTGCTCTTCGCGGCAGCCGCGAGCCCGTACGACCTGGTGATCCGCAACGGGCACATCGTAGACGGCACGGGGTCGCCGTGGTACGCGGCGGACCTGGCGATTCGTGACGGAAAGATAGCCGCCATCGGCAACCTGGCGGGGGCTCCGGCGCGGCGGACCATCGACGCCCGCGGGATGGTGGTGGCGCCGGGATTCATCGACATGCTGGGGCAGTCGGAGCTGACGATCCTGGTGAATCCGCACCTGCCCTCGAAGATCTTCCAGGGCATCACCACCGAGGTCACGGGTGAAGGCGGCTCGATCGCCCCGCTGAATGAGGCGGTCTTGAAGGCCGACCATGTCACGTACGAGCACTACGGCATCCAACCCAACTGGCGTACGTTCGGGGAATACTTCGCGCGTTTGCAGAAGCAGGGGATGGGGATCAACCTGGCGAGTTATGTAGGCGCGACGCAGGTCCGCCGCGTGGTATTGGGCGACGACAACCGCGGGCCGAACGCCGCGGAACTGGAGCGGATGAAGTCGCTGGTGCGCGAGGCGATGAGCGACGGCGCGGTGGGCCTTTCGAGTTCCCTGCAATATGCGCCGGCGCCGTATGCCACCACCGAGGAACTGATCGCGCTGGCGGGAGAAGCGGCGAAGGCCGGCGGCATCTACGCATCGCACATCCGCGACGAGGGGAACTCGATCGGGGCCGCGCTGGACGAAGCGTTCCGCATCGGGCGGGAGGCGAAGATTCCGGTCGAGATCTGGCATCTGAAGGCCGCCGGCAAAGCGAACTGGGGCCGCATGCCCGAGATCGTCGCGCGCATCGATGCGGCGCGCAAATCGGGCGTGGATGTCGCGGCAGATACGTATGCGTACACCGCGGGCTTCAATACGTTTTCGGCGATCATCCCGCCATGGGCGCACGATGGCGGGGATCAGAAACTGATCGAGCGCCTGAAAGACCCGGCGCAGCGGGCGCGCATCCGCAAGGAGATGGAGACGCCATCGAACGAGTGGAACAACGAGTGGCAGCAGGTGGCGGGGCCGGAGTCGATCATCGTGGGCGCGGTGCAGAATCCGAAGCTGATGCCGATTCAGGGCAAGACCATCGCGGAAATTGCCAGGCTTTGGAACAAGGACCCGATCGACACGGTGTTCGACATCCTCATCGAGGACGAAGCGTTCACGGAAGTGGCGCTGTTCATCATGTCGGAGCCGGACGTAGCGCTGGCGCTCCAGCAGCCGTGGGTCTCCGTCTGCAACGATTCGCAGGGAGCGGCTCCCGATGGGCTGCTCGGCAAGGAGCACCCGCACCCTCGAGCTTACGGCGCGTTTCCGCACATTCTGCGCCAGTATGTGCGGGAGGAGAAGAAGATCACCCTGGAGGATGCGATCCGCAAGTTCAGCTCGCTGCCCGCCGGAAGGATGCGATTTATCGACCGCGGAGTGCTGAAAGCCGGGATGTGGGCGGACGTTGTAGTGTTCGACCCCGACACGATTCGCGACCGGGCCACATTCGAGAATCCCAACCAGCTTTCCGAAGGCATGCGCTTCGTGCTGGTGAACGGAGTGGCGGTGGTAGACGAAGGAAAGGCGACAAACGCGCTGCCCGGGAAGGTCGTGAGGCACCAATAACCGGCTACCACGTCAATTCCTGGGAAGGAGATCCCATGCGTTACATCGCGTTCCTGATGGTTCCGCTCGCGCTGGCGGGGCAATCGGCCCAGCCGGATTCCCGGGTTACCGAGGCGTTGGTCAAGGAGATGCAGCAATTGCGTGTGGCGATCGAGCGATCGACGCTTCTGGGGACGCGCATGCAACTGGCGATCAGCGAATTGCAGATTCAGGACGCGGCCGCGGCCCGGCTGAGTCAGCAATACAACGAGGTGCACTCCAGCGGCGCGACCACCAACGTCCGGAAAAACAAAGTTGCGGAGCAGGTGAAGGCTCTGGAGCAGAGACTCAACGACACGACGAATCCACAACAGCGCAACGAGGTCCAGGATGTGCTCACGCAGATGAAGTACGATCTCGAAGAGGCCGCGGCTATCGAGACGGCGCGCCTGGCGCGCGAAGGGGAACTGGCCGTGCAACTCCAGGCGGCACAGGCGGCGATCGGGGATTCGCGGAATCGCATCGCGGAAATGGAGCGCGCGCTGGACGCGGCGATTCAGCAGTTGTTGAAGGAGAAATAGGCGGGTTGACGGCCGATTGCCGCTGCATCAGTTGGCGTGCCAAAAGCGGAATACGTTGGCGGCCGCCGGGGCGAGATGGCCAGACGTGGCGCGGACACTCTTGTCTCGAGCGCCCCGACTCATCGGGCGCGGCAGTCTCGAAAACCCCTGCGCCACGTCGCCAATGTTTTCAAACGCTCGCGCACCGGTGGCAGGCCGAACAATCCCAGAAGATTCGTCTGGATGCGCCAGAATGCTTCCGACGCCGCGATGAACCTGAGGGCGACGCGCCGCTCCGCCGATCGAGTGACGAGCAGAGAGTAGGCCGGGATCTTCTCGGTGAGTGTGTCCTTGGCTACTGGCGCGCTGGCTTGGTACAGGGTCCCCTGGTGCAGGACTCGACTGAACAATTCCTCCCAGGCGTCCCCGCCCGCGGAGATCTGCGCCAGGATCTCGCCCGACTCCCCGGCGTTGCCATAGGCATCCCGCAGTCGATGCCAGTCGATGTCGGAACCACGCCGGCCTGCCGTAGACACACCCCAGGACCGTTCCCTATATTTGCTCGTTCGTGAACCTGGCGAGAGCCTCTACCTTCGCCCGTGCCGCGCCGCTATCGATCGAAACCACGGCAACCGCAACGCCCTCCAGGAATGTGTCTACCTTGCCGGCCGCCAGCAGGGCAGCCGCAGAGTTGGCCAGGACGATATCGCGGGCCGGGCCGCGGCCGCCGGCCAGAACGGCGTTGGCGATTTCCAGATTGCGGGGCTTATCACCGCCCTCCAGATCCGCAGGCTTGGCGACTCGAACGCCGAAATCGGAGGGCTCCAACTCGCGCTCCTCCACCTTGCCGTCGCGGATTTCATACGCCAGGGTCGGTCCCGTGGTGGTGATTTCGTCCAGCCCGTCGGAGCCGTGGACCACGAAGCCACGGTGGAGGCCCAAGGTGGCGAGCGCGCCGGCCATCAGGTGCGCAGCCTTTGGGGAGGGGGCACCGACTAGTTGCGAGGTCGCGCCCGCGGGGTTGGTCAACGGGCCCAGCAGGTTGAAAACCGTCCTCATCTTGAGGTCGCGGCGCACCGGAGCGGCATGCCGCATGGCCGTATGAACCGCAGGCGCGAACAGGAAGCCGATGCCGACTTCGCGAATGGCCCGCGCCACGTGAGAAGCCTCGAACCCGATGTCGATGCCCCAAAGCTCCAGCAGGTCGGCACTCCCGCAGGGCGTCGAATTCGACCGGTTGCCGTGCTTCGCGACGCGCACGCCGGCGCCGGCCACTACGAACGCCACCAGGGTCGAAATGTTAAAGGTGGGCGGCCCTCCGCCGCCGGTACCGCACGTATCGAGCACCGTCTCGCTCTTGAGCCCGTGTTCCACCGGGGTGGCCATCTCGCGCATGGCGCGCGCAAAGCCCACCAGTTCGTCGGTGGTTTCACCCTTCATTCGCAGCGCCGTCAGGAAGGCGGCGATCTGGGGCGCCGTCGCCCCGCCCTGGAGGATGGTGAGCATGGCGGACCGGGCGTCCGCCGAAGTTAAATCTTCCCTCTCAACGACCCGCGCCAGGTAGGGCAAAAAGGACATGATATATTGAGATTTTGAGCTGTCTCGCCATACTAGCACAAGCGGAATTCCATGAAAATACACGAGTATCAGGCAAAAGCCATACTGGGCGAGTACCACGTCCCGGTGCCGCGCGGTGAAGTCGCCTTCACCGCCGAGGAAGCCGAGGCCGCGGCCGGGCGGATCGGCGGCAGCGTAGTGGTGAAAGCGCAGATCCACGCCGGGGGACGCGGCAAGGGCGGCGGCGTGAAGATCGCGAAAGATGCCGCCGAAGCCACGGAAATGGCCCGCAAGATGTTGGGGATGAAACTGGTGACTCACCAGACAGGGCCGGAGGGCCGGATCGTGCAGCGGCTGCTGATTGAGGAGACGCTGCCCATCGAGCGCGAGTTGTATTTGGGAATCGTGCTCGACCGGGTACAGGGAAAGCCGGTGTTCATGGCGTCGGCGGCCGGCGGGATGGAGATCGAAGAGGTCGCCGCCACGACGCCCGAGTTGATCCTCAAGGAGACGCTCGAACCGGGAATGGGGTTGGCCGCCTATCAGGCTCGCAAGCTGGCTTTCGGGATCGGGATTCCGCCGGCAAGCGTGAATGGCGCGGCCGCGGCCATGTCGGCTTTGGCCAAGGGCTACGCGGCCAAGGACATGTCGCTCGCCGAGATCAATCCCTTCATCCTCACGCGCGACGGGAAGGTATACGCGCTCGACGCCAAGATCAATTTCGACGACAACGCGCTCTACCGGCACAAAGAATTGATGGAACTGCGCGACCTCAATGAAGAAGATCCCCTCGAGGTCGAGGCATCCAAGTTCGGTTTGAACTACATCAAGCTGGATGGCACGGTGGGCTGCATGGTGAACGGCGCGGGCCTGGCGATGTCTACGATGGACATTATCAAGTATGCCGGCGGCAGCCCCGCGAACTTCCTCGATGTGGGCGGCGGCGCGAGCGCCGAGCAGGTCAAAAACGCGTTCCGTATCCTGCTCTCGGACAAGAATGTGAAGGCGGTCCTGATCAATATTTTCGGCGGCATTCTGCGCTGCGACACGCTGGCCAACGGCGTGGTTGGCGCGGCCCGCGATCTCAACATTCAGGTACCCATTGTGGTGCGCATGGAGGGCACCAACGTGGAGTTGGGGCGGCAGATTCTGATGGAATCGGGCCTGAACTTCACGGTCGGAGCCGACATGCGCGACGCGGCTGAAAAGGTGGTCAAACTGGCTGCGTAACCGGGCAGGCGGCCGGCCCGCCTTTGAGGCAAAGATGAGCGTACTCGTAGATCAAAATACCCGACTGATTGTTCAAGGATTCACGGGCAGAGAAGGAACCTTCCACGCGCAGCAGGCCATCGCGTACGGAACCAACGTGGTGGGCGGCGTGGTTCCGGGCAAGGGCGGCACGAAACACCTCGATCTTCCGGTGTTCGATACGGTAGTCGAGGCGGCCAAAGAAACCGGCGCCAATGCCAGCGTGATTTTCGTTCCGCCGCCGTTTGCGGCCGATGCCATCATGGAAGCAGCCGACGCCGGTCTGGCGCTGGTGGTATGCATCACCGAGGGCATTCCGACGCTCGACATGGTGAAGGCCTGGCAGTTCCTGCAGGAGAAGCCGACCCGCCTGATCGGCCCCAACTGTCCGGGCATTATTTCGCCGGGCAAGTGCAAGATCGGCATCATGCCGGGCCACATCCACAAGCAGGGGAACGTTGGGGTAGTTTCGCGCTCGGGGACCCTCACGTATGAGGCGGTCGGCCAGTTGACCAGGCTGGGGATCGGTCAATCGACGTGCATCGGCATCGGAGGCGATCCCATCATTGGGACCAACTTCCTCGACGCGCTGAAGCTGTTCAACGAGGATGGGGATACAGAGGCCATCGTGATGATCGGCGAGATCGGCGGTAATGCGGAAGAGACAGCCGCGCGATTCGTGAAGGCGGAAGTGAAGAAGCCCGTGATCGGTTTCGTGGCTGGTCAGACCGCGCCGCCCGGGCGGCGCATGGGCCACGCGGGCGCGATCATCGCGGGCGGGTCGGGAAAGGCTTCCGACAAGATCAAGGCCATGCAGGACGCGGGAATCACCGTCTGTTCATCGCCCGCTGAAATAGGAGAGAAAGTTCAAAGCCGATTATGAGTGTCGAACGCACGTTTTCGATCATCAAGCCGGATGCAGTAGCGGCTGGGCAGTCCGGCGAAATCCTGAGCATGATCCAGCAGGCCGGCTTCAAGATCCTGGGGCTGCGCATGACTCGCCTCTCGGAGACACAGGCCCGCGGGTTCTACGCGGTGCACAGCCAGAGGCCGTTCTTCGCGGGGCTGGTGAAGTTCATGACCGAAGGGCCGATCATCGTGATGGCCCTGGAACGCGAGGATGCAATCAAGGGACTGCGGGACGTCATGGGTGCGACGAATCCGGCCAACGCGGCGGAAGGCACGATACGCAAGCGGTTCGCGACGAATATCGAGCGCAACTGCATTCACGGCTCGGACGCGCCGGAAACGGCCGAGGTCGAGCTTCGGTTCTTTTTCAGCACAGCGGAGTTGATTTAGATGACGACGCGGCGCAGGTGTTCGGCGACCATCAGCACCGGGCCAGCCTGGCGGGCCAAAAGCGCCCCGACGAATCGGGGCGCGGCAGCCTCGAAAGCCCCTGCGCCACTGTGCACGACCAAAAAGCGTCCCGATGAGCCGGGACGCGGCAGGCAGGAGTGCCTGCGCCAGATCGCCGGTGCAAGGGTGTTCATGGGTTTCAGTGGGCCGGCGGGGCCCGTGGGTACAGGCAGGAGTGCCTGCGCCACTTCTGGTTACAAAACGTGGGAATCCCAGTAGGTATTGTCTCGGAATCGGCGCCGGGCGAGCGGCGCGTGGCGATGGTGCCGGGCGCAGTCCCGGTGCTCGCCAAATCGGGAGTCGAATTCCTCATGGAGTCGGGCGCGGGCAGGAATGCCGGCTATCCCGACGCGGAATACGTGGAGAAGGGCGTACGGGTTGCCAGCCGACAGGATGTGATGGGCGCGGCCGAGGTCATTCTGCAAGTCCGCAGTCCGGGAGCCAACCCGGAAACCGGCCGTCAGGATGTGGCTCAGTTCCGGCGCGGGCAGACGGTCATCGGCTTCGGTGAGCCGTTGACTGCGATTGACGCCGCGGCGGCGCTGGCCGAGCGGGGCGTCAACTTCCTGGCGATGGAGTTGATGCCGAGAATCACGCGCGCCCAGAGCATGGACGCGCTGTCTTCCATGGCGACCATCAGCGGATATAAGGCGGTGGTGTTGGCCGCCGACTCGCTGCCGCGCATGTTCCCGATGCTCATGACCGCGGCGGGGACCGTGGCGCCGGCGCGCGTCCTGGTGATCGGCGCGGGGGTTGCGGGGCTTCAGGCGATTGCGACGGCACGACGGCTGGGCGCGCTGGTCAGCGGCTACGATATCCGTCCGGCGGTAAAGGAACAAATCGAGAGCCTGGGGGCGCGCTTCGTGGTGCTTGATATCGAAAACGCAGCGGCTGAGGACAAGGGCGGATATGCCAAGGCGATGGGCGAAGACTTCTACCGCCGCCAGCGCGAGCTGCTGGCAGCCGTACTGGCGGAGCAGCATGTGGTCATCACCACCGCGGCAGTCCCGGGGAAGAAAGCGCCCATCCTGATTACCCGCGAAATGGTGAGCCGCATGGCGGAAGGATCGCTGATCGTGGATATCGCGGCGGAACGCGGCGGCAATTGCGAGCTGACGGAGCCGGGGAGTGTCGTGGAGGTGGACGGCGTCCGCATCCTGGGACCAGTCAATCTGCCTTCGACCATACCGTATCACGCCAGCCAGATGTACGCGAAGAACATCGCGACGTTCGTGAAGCACCTGATTCAGAACGGGCGGATTACGTTGAACCGCGAAGACGAGATTGTCCGCGAAACGCTGGTGACGGAAGGCGGCGAAGTGGTGCATCCACGGGTGCGGGAGTTGATGGGATTGCCCACGTTGCAGACGGTTTGAGAAAAGGGAGCGCGGATGCCCACGAGTTTAGAAATCGGACTCTATGTTTTCATGCTGGCGACCTTTGTGGGGCTGGAGGTCATCCGCAAGGTCTCACCGCTTTTGCACACGCCGCTGATGTCGCTGACCAACGCGATTTCCGCGATCTCGGTAGTGGGAGCGATCGTGATTATCAGCGCCGATGGAGCCACCGCCCTGAGTAAGGTGCTCGGGTTCATCGCCATCACGGCCGCGGTCACCAACATCGTGAGCGGGTTTCTGATTACCGACCGAATGCTCAAGATGTTCAAACGGGCGCCCGGGCAGGGAAAGAAATGACCGTCTCGCTCGTCAACTACATCTATATTTTCTCGGGCGCGCTGTTCATTCTGTCGCTGAAGTGGATGAACACGCCGGCCACGTCGCGGCGCGGGGTTTTCGCCGGCGAACTGGGAATGCTGCTGGCGATCGGCGGAACGCTGGTCGGTCATCATCATAACTGGGAGTGGATTCTGGCGGCGTTCCTGATCGGGACGGCGGCGGGAGTGCCCATCGCGTACATCATGCCGATGACCGCAGTCCCGCAGCGGACCGCGATGTCGCACGCCTGCGGCGCGCTGGCGGCCGCGCTGGTGGGAACGGCGGAATTCTATCAGAGGCAGCCGAACGCCGCCAGCGAACTGCACGGCTTCGTGATGGTCGCCCTGATCGTCGAGACCCTGCTCGGGTTTCTGACTTTCACGGGCAGCCTGATGGCCATGGGCAAACTGCAGGAGGTGCTGCCCAGCCGTCCGATCACGTACCGCAACCAGAACTTCATCAACGGACTGCTGTTCGCGGTTGCGGCAGGGCTCGGAGTGCGCCTGATTCTGGTCCCGACCGACACATACCTGTATCCATTCTTCGCCGGCCTGGCACTGTTGTTCGGCGTACTCCTGATCATTCCGATTGGCGGCGCGGACATGCCGACCGTGATCGCTCTGCTGAATTCCTATGCCGGGCTTTCGGCGTGCGCGATGGGTTTTGCGCTCAACAGCCAGTTGCTCGTGATCGCAGGCGCCCTGGACGGGTCTTCGGGCCTGATCCTCTCGATCATCATGTGCAAGGCGATGAACCGCTCGTTCACCAACGTGCTGTTCGGCGCCTTCGGGCAGATCCAGACCGGGCCTGTGAAGGCCGAGCAGCGTACCGTGCGCAGCGCGAGTCCGGAGGAGGCCGCGTCCATTCTCGAGGCCGCCGGCAGCGTGATCATCATCCCGGGATATGGGCTCGCGGTGGCGCAGGCGCAGCACAAAATCCGCGAGCTGTTCGATGCCCTGACGCGCCGCGGTGTGGATGTGAAGTTCGCGATCCACCCGGTAGCCGGCCGTATGCCTGGTCACATGAACGTGCTTCTGGCGGAGGCCGACATTCCATACGACCGCCTGTGGGAAATGGACGACATCAACTCCGAGTTCCCCCAGTGCGACGTCGCTCTGGTGATTGGCGCGAACGATGTCACCAACCCGGCGGCGCGCTACAACAAGTCCAGCCCGATTTACGGGATGCCCATTCTGGATGTCGATAAGGCGCGCACCGTGATGGTGATCAAACGCTCCATGAGTCCAGGCTTCGCCGGCATCGACAACGAGCTGTACTACATGGATCGGACGCTGATGTTGTTCGGCGATGCCAAGTCGTTCGTTTCCGAGATCCTGAAGGAGTTGCCGGCCAGAGTCGCGGCATGATTCGCGGCATGATCAGACTATGCTGAAGCGTCAGACTTCGGAGTCGTTTTCGCTCGCCATTGCGTATTACCGGGAGGACGATGGCCGGTGGCTGGCTGATATCTCCGCCCTGCCAGGCGTGACCGCATACGGCCGAACTAAGAATCAGGCTGCCGCTGCTGTGCAGTCCCTCGCCTTACGCTTGATCGCAGGCTTGATCGCCGATCGGCTGGAGCACGGAGAGGCGGTGCCGGG
>Ga0335077_10010593_pt1 | contig 11495 bp, 10 predicted proteins | sample Lox_Sample_31_FD_207151 | JGI IMG/M metagenome (GOLD analysis project Ga0335077, IMG submission 207151) | Soil microbial communities from Loxahatchee National Wildlife Refuge, Florida, United States - Lox_Sample_3.1 | ecosystem: Environmental > Terrestrial > Soil > Wetlands | place: USA...
TGCCACGCTTCCGGGAGAACGTTATGCTCCCGAAACCGGCGATCTGATGCCGTACCTGCACCCGGCAAGCGCTCCCAAGTACATTGAGTTTCTAGAGCGCGCCTTCGGCGCCCAAGAACTATCCCGGTTTGGGAACGCAGGCCGCGTGATGCACGCCACGGTCCGGGTCGGAGATTCGGTGATCGAAATGGGTGAGCCCGATACCGGCTGGCCACACCTGCCCACTGCGCTTCATCTCTACGTTGAGGACGTCGACGCCGTCTACGCGACCGCACTGGCCGCCGGAGCGACTTCGTTCAGGCCTCCCGCCGACCAGCCCAACGGCGAGGATCGCTCCGCTGTCATCCAGGATCCGTTCGGATTCGTGTGGTTCCCAGCAACTCACCGCGGAAGCCGAACCCGCTAAAATACAACGACCGAGGCCAGGAGCATGAATAAGCCACTGCGTGCGCGCCCTGAATGGAAGTTCTTCAGCGTTCTGCCGAAGGCCAGCCTGCCCCTCGCCGTGACATGGTGGCTGCTGCTGCTGCTCCGCGGCGTGCTTCCGGCGCTGTTCGCGATCGCGATGGGAGTGCTGGTGGGCGCCGTCAGCCGCGGCGCGCCCCTGGCGGGGCCGCTCGCTTGGGTGGGTGTCATTTTCGTGCTTCTTCAGGTTCTATCGCCGGTTCATCAAGCAGTCGGCGCGAACCTCGGCAGCCGGGCCGCTGCCTGGCTCTACGATCAACTGACTATTGCCTGCGTGCGCCCGCCGGGCATGGGCCATCTCGAAGACCCGCAGCTCACCACCGACCTGACCATGGCGCGCGATTTCGATCTCGGCATTACCGGGCCGCCGCTATCGATCGCAATGAATTTCACCTCCTCCGGATTGGTGGAGATGGTAGGCGGGCTGGCGTCCGCGGCCGTGCTGGCGGCCTACACCTGGTGGGCGCCGCTGCTGCTTGCCGGAGCATGGCTGGCTACGCACTGGCTGCTGCGCGAGAGCGCCGTGTGGCGCGACCGCAACACCGATGAAGTGCGCGCGGCGCAGCGGCAGGCTGACTACGCGTATCGCCTCGCGGTGGACGCTCCCGCCGCCAAGGAACTGCGGCTCTTCGGCCTCTCGGACTGGACGGTCGACCGGTTCACTTCGGGAAGAAGACTTTTGCTCGATTTGCAGTGGAAGGCAACCCGCTTGCGCGAGCGGCCAGTCCTGTGGAGCCTGCTGGTGGCGCTCGCGGCCAACGCCGTTGTGTTCTGGGTGATGGCGGACGACGTCGCCACCGGCCGGCTGGCCCTCTCGCGCCTGGTGACGTTCGCAAGCGCGGCGCTGGGCACCAGCACGATTGCGTTTGGCGGATTATCGTGGGTGCTCGACGGAGCGGCGGCGCCCGTCGAGGCGGTGCTTCGTCTGGAGTCGGCCATGGGGCCCGCCGGCGCGCTCGTCCGCGGCACTCAAGCGGCCTCCGGAATGCCGGCCCGCGAGATTCGCTTCCGGCATGTTCGCTTCGCCTATCCCGGCGGCAGCCAGCCAGTGCTCGACGGATTCGACTTGACCATTCCCGCCGGCTCCTCGCTGGCGATCGTCGGCCAGAACGGCGCCGGGAAAACCACGCTGGCGAAGCTGCTCTGCCGCTTATACGACCCGCAGGAAGGCGCGATCGAAGTCGACGGCATCGATGTCCGCCGGCTTGATATCGAGGAGTGGCGGGCGCGCCTGACCGCGGTCTTCCAGGATTTCATCCGCTTTGAGCTGCCTCTGCGCGACAACGTGGCGCCCGGCGAAGCCGCGGATGAGGTGATCGAAGCGGCCTTGGCGGAAGCCGGCGCCGGCCATCTCGCCGGCCTCGACACCGTGCTCTCGCGCGCGTACGCCGGCGGCACGGATCTCTCGGGAGGCCAGTGGCAGCGCATCGCGCTCGCGCGCGCCTTGTGCGCCGTGAAACTCGGCGCGGGCGTAATCCTCCTCGACGAGCCCACGGCGCAGCTCGATGTGCGCGGAGAAGCGGAAATCTTCGAACGGATCCTGGCGGCCACTCGCCGCACCACCACCATTCTGATCTCGCACCGCTTTTCGACGGTGCGTCACGCCGATCGCATCTGCGTTCTGGAACATGGCCGCGTCGTGGAACTCGGAACCCACGACGAGCTGATGGCCCTGGGCGGACGCTACCGCACCATGTTTGATTTGCAGGCCTCGCGTTTTGGCGGCAGCGAGGAAGAAGGAGTCGCGCTCGATGCCCTCGCCTGATGCGCTGCCCCCTTCGCTTCAATCCATGTGGCGCGCGCTCAAACGCGCGTACGAGGCCGAGCCGCGCCTGCTGGGCGTTTCGTTCGGGCTGGCGTTGCTCGCCGCGTTGCCGGACGCGCTGCTGGCGCTCTGGCTGAAGCTGTTGGCCGATGGCGTTCTCCAGCACCGGCGCTCGCTCATCGTGGGCGCCGCGATCGGCCTCGGCGTCTCAGCCGTCGCCACCTGGTTCTTCAAGGTGACCAGCGACCGCACCCAGCGTCGCTTCCGCGACCGCGTGGCCGTGGCGCTCGAATCGCACGTGGCCCGCCTCCAAGCCTCCGTCGCGACCATTGCTCACCATGAGCGGCCGGAGTACCTCGACCGGCTCTCAATGCTTCGCGACCAGGTGTTCGTGCTCGATCACATGTACATGTCGCTGTTTTCCACCTGCGGATGGATTTTGCGGCTCGCGGTGACCCTCGCGCTGCTGGTCTCGATTCACCCGCTGCTGGCGCTGCTCGCAGTCTTCGCGCTTCCCACCGTGCTCACCTCGACGTGGCGCCCCGGCGTCGAGCGAGCCATTGAGGAGAGCGTGGCATTCGCCAACCGCCTGACCCGGCACCTGTTCACCACCGCCACCACCGCGCCGCCGGGTAAAGAGGTGCGCGTGATGCGCCTCGGCGAACGCCTGGTCCGTCAGCGCCGCGAGACTTGGGAGCGCTGGTATCGACCCGTCGCGGCCGCCCGGTGGAACACCGCGTTTTGGCACGCGCTCGCCTGGGCGATCTTCGGGCTCTCCTACGTGGCGGCGGTGGTCTTTGTCTCTGCGCGCCCCGGCGCTACTCCTGGCCAAGTGCTGCTCGTGCTTGCCGCCGGAGCGCGGTTATCTGCGTACATCGGCGCGACGGTTGGCGAAATCGGATTTTTGCGCGGCTTCTGGCTCGACGGCTCGCGGCGCCTCGCCTGGCTCGAGGACTATGCCGCGGCGTTGACCGAAAACGCGGACCTGCCCGCCCCCGACCGCATTCAGCACGGAATCCGCCTCGAAAACGTCTCGTTTGCCTATCCAGGCACGTCGCGCCGCGTGCTGGAAAATGTGAATCTTGAACTCAAGCCTGGTTCAGTGGTGGCGATCGTCGGAGAGAACGGCGCTGGCAAGAGTACGCTGGTGAAGCTGCTCAGCCGCATGTATCTGCCAGACGAAGGCCGGATCCTGGTGGACGGCGCCGATCTCTCGCGCATTCGCGCCGACGAATGGCGTGCGCGTCTTGCCGGCGCCTTTCAGGACTTTTTCCGTTTCGAATTTCGCGCACGCCACACCGTCGGGTTAGGCGATATTCCCAGGCTCGAACAAGAACCCGCGGTGGTCACCGCGGTCGGTCGCGCCGGTGCGGAAGACGTCGTGGTGAAACTGGCGTCCGGACTCGAGACGCAACTCGGCGCAACGTGGCCGACGGGCGTCGAGGTCAGCTTCGGCCAATGGCAGAAGCTCGCGCTTGCCCGCGGGTTCATGCGCGATACTCCGCTCCTGTTAGTGTTGGACGAACCGACCGCTGCGCTCGACGCCGAGACCGAGCACGCCTTGTTCGAGCGCTACGCAGCGGCCGCACGCGGCGAAGGCCGCATCACGGTTCTGGTGTCCCACCGGTTCAGTACGGTGCGCATGGCCGACCTGATCGTGGTGCTCGATGGCTCGCGTGTGGTCGAAATCGGCAGCCATGAAGAGTTGATCAACCGCGACGGGCAATACGCTGAGCTCTACCGCATTCAGGCCGCGGCCTACCGGTAGCGCGTTCTCGCACTAATATGCCGGCTCGCCGGATTCGCCGACAACCTGGAGCCGATTGTCGACTTCTTGAATCCCCGGCATATCGAAAGCGATGCGCTCCGCTTCGGCCTCATCGATCCACGATCCCACCGTTCCTTTCAGCACCACCTTGGGACCTCGCACCTCGACATGAATGTGGTCGCGCCCGTACTCGGGCAGCCTGGTGAGGGCCTCTTCAATTACTCCTTTGGCCCAGTCGCCGTTGACCGTTCGGTACGTTCCGCCAGTGTGCAAATCATCCGTGGCGGAGAAGATATCCGGTTTCGTCAGATCCGGCACCGTGGAAACGCCATACTTCCGGTTCCGCTGTCGCAGCAGCATGTCCGCGACGCCGTAACCGATAAATGCGCCGACCGCGCATCCAATCGCCGCTCCTTCCGGAATATTCATCCCGAAGCGATCAAACAAGAAAGGTCCGCCCAGCCCAAACAGGCACTCGCCCATCGCTACGCCGAGCCCTTTGATGAGCAACTGCTTTTCTGAAGAAAACACGTTCATCGCGCCCATACCATTCGAGATGCAGTTGGAGAGCCAAGCGATGCTCGGTTGAGCCTTTCGGTGAATGGAATCACATTCTTCGTTGGCAAGATGTGATTCCGGTTACGCCAATTCCACGTGCCGGAAGCAGGTGATCAGATGGTCATTCACCATCCCCACCGCCTGCATAAAGGCGTAGCAGATGGTCGAGCCGACAAACGTGAAGCCGCGTTTCTGGAGATCGCGGCTCATCGCGTCCGATTCGGCGGTCCGCGCGGGTATCTGGCTCATCTCGCGCCGCCGATTCTGCAGCGGCCGGCCGCCGACGAATCCCCAGACATACCGGTCGAAGCTGCCGAACTCCTTTTGCACTTCCAGGAACGCGCGCGCATTCTGCACCGCGCTCCGAATCTTCAGCCGGTTCCGGACAATGCCGTCGTTCGCCAGCAACTCCGCCATCTTCTGCTCGTCGTAACGCGCCACCTTGCGCGGGTCGAATCGGTTGAACGCGCGTCGATACGCCGGCCGCTTGTTGAGAATGGTCGACCAGCTCAGACCGGCCTGTGCGCCTTCGAGCACCAGAAACTCGAACAGGAAGCGATCCTCATGCTGCGGCACACCCCATTCCGCATCGTGATAGCCGATCGAGAGCGGATCGCGCGCCCAGCCGCACCGCACCCGCGCGGGTTCGGGCGGCTGAATGTGAGTCGATTGACTGCGCGCGGGGACACGCGGCGCCGGCGTCTTAGATTTCATAACGCGAGTGTGGCACACCGGGGAGGCTCGGCGTCAAGAACGCCTGCGCCGAAGCAAATAGAATCCGATCATCCCAGCGATCATGCCAAGGCCGGCGGCTACGGCAACCGGTGGGACCGTACGCCTGCGGGCTGCCCGGACGCCGCGAACGTGCTCGGGGCGAACGCCAATCCCGACGGCATACCCGAGCGCGCGATGGAGTCCGGGCAGATGTACGGCCGCCTTCAGCGCCAATGGGGCTCTAACCGGCTCCGTGCTGCGGAACGTGCGCGCCATCGCCTGGTGAATCCGAACCTGCACGCTCTGAGTGGCGCGCGCCGGGAACTCCCGCCTCCTCTGCACGGCCGCCAACGCCGCGTCGGTAACCATCTTCTGTTGAAGAGGCCGCGCCAGCAGATTGGCGGCCGCCACTGCATCTTGAATGGCGAGGTTGATTCCCACTCCTCCCGCCGGCGACATTGCGTGGGCCGCATCCCCGATGCACAGCAGGCCCGTGCGATACCACTGCCGCAGGCGATTAATCTGCACGGTCAGCAACTTGACCTGATCCCAATCCCGCAGCTCGCCGACTCGCCCGTCCAGGTACGGAGCGAGCCGCCGGACGCTGTCCCGCAACACCTCCATCCCTTGCTGTTTGATCTCTTCAAACGACCCCTTGCGAATGATCAGCCCGGCCTGGAAATAATCGTTGCGATTGATCAGGATCAAGCCTTTCCCATAATTCACAATGCCGAGCACCTGCTCCGGGTCGTCCGGCTTGCGGCTGATGCGGAACCAGAGCGCGTCGATCGGAACGCCTAGTTCGATCAGCTCGAGGTTGCCGGCGCGCCGCGTTGCCGCGTGGCGGCCATCGCATCCCACCACCAGATCGGCGTGGATCTGCACTACTCGATCACCCGGTGAGCGCGCGACCACGCCGGTAATCCGATCGCCCTCCCGCAGCAGATCCACTACTTCGTGCTGCATCCGCAGATCGAAGCTTGGGAATCTTTTCGCCTCGCCCGAAAGAAAATTGAGGAAATCCCATTGCGGCATCAGCGCGACAAAGCGGCAATGCGCCGGGACGTGCCGGAAGTCAGCTGCTCGAAAACTCAAATCTCCGAACGTGCCGCCCACCCAGCGAACCTTCTGGTGCGGGATTTTCAGAAAGTCCTCGAGCAGCCCAAGCTCGTATAAAACCTCAAGGGTCGACGGGTGCACCGTGTCACCGCGGAAATCGCGGAAGAAATCGCCGTGTTTTTCGAGAACCATGACCGGGACGCCCGCGCGGGCGAGTAGATAACCCAGCATCATCCCGGCCGGGCCGCCGCCCACCACACAGCACGTCGTCGTCAAGGAAGTACCGGTCATATTTCGGCTACGCTCGTCCACATCATGTCACGCCGCCGCGCCGTCTGCCCGCGTGAAAATGCGCTCCGCGGGGTTTTTGATACAATCCTCCCCGATGGCGCTCGGGACAGAGATTACGGGGCTGGATCTCACGAATTTCACTGAACAGGATTTCACGCGGATTCACAGCGCCTGGCTCGATCACCAGGTTTTGCTTTTTCGCGCCCAGCGCCTGACCGATGAGGACCTGATCCGGTTCAGCCGCCGCTTTGGCGCGCTCGATTGGGCGCCCGTTCAGGAGACCGGACGGCGCTTCGTCGAAGGCCATCCAGAAATTTATGTAGTTTCCAACGTGATTGAAAACGGCGTGCCCATCGGAAGTCTCGGCGCGGGCGAGGCGATCTGGCACACCGATATGTCGTATCTCGAGATTCCGCCCAAGGCGAGCATGTTGTACGCGTTGGAGGCCCCTCTGCAGGGCGGCAATACCTATTTCTGCGATATGTATGCGGCGTATGCGTCGCTGCCGGCCGCGCTGCGCGAACGAATTTCCAGCCTGACCCTGAAACACGACGCAACCTATAACAGCGGCGGCTATGTCCGGCAAGGGATGAACGCGGTCGACGATCCAGTAAACTCGGCGGGCGTTTTCCATCCGCTGGTACTGACGCATCCGGAAACCAGGCGGCCGGCGCTGTATCTCGGCCGCCGCCGGAACGCCTACCTGGCCGGGCTGGCGCTCGCCGATTCCGAATCGCTCCTCGACGAGTTATGGAGTTACGCGACGCGCGATGAACTCACCTGGTCCCACCAGTGGCGGCCCGGCGACCTGGTGCTGTGGGACAATCGCTGCACCATGCACCGGCGCGACTCGTTTGACCCGAGCCTCCGCCGGGTTCTGCACCGCACCCAGATCAAGGGCGAGAGCCGCCCGGCCGCATGATCACCGCTCAACAACTGCGAGTCCGAAGCCGCATTGACGTGCGGCTCGGAGCTCCGCGCATAGTGCTTGGGCTGCTCTGCCTGATGTACCTGATCCTGTTCGTGAACCGCGTGAGTTTGTCGACCACCGCGCCGCTGATGAAGGCCGACCTCGGGCTCACCAACTCGCAATTGGGGCTGGCTTTTTCCGCGTTCGCGATTCCGTATGCTTTTTTCCAGCTCGTCGGCGGCTGGGTCGGTGACCGTTTGGGACCCCGGTTCACGTTGGCCGCCTGCTGCGCGATCGTCACCGCCGCCACCGTGCTCACCGGGGCCGTTGGCGGGGCTGTGTCGCTGTTCGCACTTCGGCTGGCACTCGGTTTCGGCGAAGGCGCCGCCTTTCCAACCGCCACCCGCGCCATGGCGAGTTGGACTCCGGCCGGCAGTTGGGCGTTTGCCCAAGGCATCACGCATTCCTTCGCGCGCATCGGAAACGCGCTTACTCCCGCCCTGGTTGCCGCGCTGCTGGTGTTTGTTTCCTGGCGCATGTCGTTCGTGATCCTAGGTTCCACCAGTCTGAACTGGTTAGTCCTGTGGGCCTGGTATTTCCGGAACGACCCGAGAGAACACCCGGCCATCACGGAGACCGAGCTGGCCCAATTGCCGCCCCCCACGGCCACCCGCCGGCAATCGATTCCCTGGGTGCGGCTGGCGCGGTTCATCCTGCCGGTCACGATTGTCGACTTCTGTTATGGCTGGACCCTCTGGCTCTTTCTGAGTTGGATCCCGTCGTTTTTCTTAGAGAACTATCACTTGAACCTGCAGGCGTCCGCGCTGTTTTCGGCCGGCGTCTTGTTTGCCGGCGTGATCGGCGACACTGTGGGCGGCATAGTCAGCGATCGGCTGCTGCGCAAGACCGGCAGCCTGACACTGGCGCGCCGCTCGGTGATTGTCGCCGGCTTTGTCGGCGCGTTCGTCTTCCTGCTGCCGGTCATCCTCATACACAACTTGACGGTCGCCGCCGCCGGCCTGACGCTCGCGTTCTTTTTCGCCGAGCTGATCGTGGCGCCGATCTGGTCCGTACCCATGGACATCGCACCGCGCTATGCCGGCACTGCGAGCGGCATGATGAATTTTGGATTTGGCGTGGCCGGCTTGGTCTCGCCCTCCAGTTTCGGCTACCTCGTCGACCGTACCGGCAGTTGGGTGGTGCCTTTCATCGCGTCGGTCGTGCTTCTCTTGCTAGGAGCCGTGTTGGCATCGCGGCTCCGCCCCGACCTGCGCTTCGAAAATCCGTCGGCCTGAACTGCGCGATTTATGCAAACCCCTCTTACTCCGCTCGATTTCGCACGCCGCGCCCGCCGCTTGTATGCGGATTGCGAGGCGGTGGTCGACGGAGACAGCCGGTTTACCTATGCGGCGTTCCTCGATCGCGTGGACCGCTGGTCGGCCGCGCTGCAATCCATGGGCATCCGGCAGGGGGACCGCGTCGCCTACATCGCACCCAATACTCACGTGCAGCTCGAATCCTTCTATGCCGTCCCGCAAATTGGCGCGGTGCTGGTTCCGATCAACTACCGGCTGACCGGCAGTGATTTCGCCTATATGATTCGCCACAGCGGCGCGCGCATCGTGTGCGCCCACTCCGATTATCTGGAGGCAATCGATTCGGTTAGCGCCGAGATCCCGGGCGTGGAGCACTTTGTCGCGCTCGAAGGCAACCGCTCCGGCTGGCTGGATTATGAGCAGATCCTCACCGCGACTCCTCCTACGTTCGCGCGCCCCGAAATCGGCGAAAACGATCTGCTCACCATCAACTACACCAGCGGCACCACCTCGCGGCCCAAGGGCGTCATGATCACACATCGCAATGCGTATCTGAATACGATCGGCACCCTGGTCCACGTCTCGATGACTTCGGCCGACCGTTATCTCTGGACGCTGCCCATGTTTCACGCCAACGGCTGGACCTTCGTATGGACCGTAACGGCGGTCGGCGGCACGCACGTCTGTCTGCCTAAAGTTGAGCCGAGCGCCGCTCTCTCGCTCATGAATCGCGAATCGGTAACCATCCTGTGCGCGGCTCCGACGGTATTGATCGGCCTCGCTAATGCGCCGGAGGACCTGCGGCGCAAAGCTCCTCGCGGAGTGCGCGTGCTCACTGCCGGCGCGCCGCCGGCCGCGGCGACCATCGAGCGCATCGAAGGCGACCTCGGCTGGGAGGTGACCCACGTCTATGGCATGACCGAGACCGCGCCGTTCATCTCGATCTGCGAGCCCCGGCCGCAGCACGCCGCGCTCTCTTTGCGCGACCGGGCCGCCATCAAAGCGCGGCAGGGAGTCGAGCTGATTACTTCCGGCGAACTCCGGGTCGTGGATATCCACGGCCGCGAAGTGCCGCACGACGGCGAGACTCTGGGCGAGATTGTCGCCCGCGGCAACGTCATCATGGAAGGCTATTTTCAAGATCCGAAAGCCACCGCGAACGCGATGCGCGACGGCTGGATGCATACCGGCGATGCCGCCGTGGTGCATCCCGATGGCTACGTCGAAATCCGCGATCGTCTCAAAGACGTGATCATCAGCGGCGGCGAAAATATCTCATCGGTGGAAGTCGAGGGTGTTTTGCTCCGCCATCCCGCGGTGCAGGAAGCCGCGGTGGTCGGCGTTCCGCATGAAAAGTGGGGCGAAGCACCGCATGCGTTCGTGGTGTTGAAGTCCGGCGCGGCGGCATCGGAAGAAGAACTCCGCGAATTCGCCCGCTCCCATCTGGCCCACTTCAAAGTTCCGGCGGCATTCTCGATCGTTCCGGAGCTACCCAAGACCGCCACCGGCAAGATCCAGAAATTCGTTCTGCGTAGCGGCCGCAGCGCCATCGCGCGCCAGTAGTACCGGATGGCATCCTGCAGCGGACTGGCAGTCCGCCCCATTATCACGATTCTGCCCAGATAAGCGCTATGGCTAGGCCCTCCGGCCGCGTCAAAAATTCAGTAGCAGCGGATTGCCGTCGCAATCCTCCAACGCCGCCGTTCGTTCCGGGTAGCGCGCGTCGCGCAGAACCACCCGGGAGCGCGGCATTCCGAGGCCGGCCGGTCCATTCACCCGCATTCCCGCTCCTTGCCTGCCGGCAATCAGTCCTTCGGCCGCTAGTTCTTCATACGCCGCCAGCACGGTATTGCGCGAGACTTGCAATAGCCGGGCCAGGAGGCGCGTCGACGGGAGAAGGCCGCTGCCGATTCGCCCGGATCGAATACTCTCCGCAATCTGATGATGAATCTGCCGGTGCAACGGCAGTCCGGCCCGGCGGTCTAAAACAATTTCCGGCATGGCGCGCTCGCGGGGCACGAAGTGGCTCCTTCCAGTGGACCTTCCCATTTTGCTACAGTTCAACGAATATAGATGGATACAGGAGGAGACCATGGTCTCGGGCGGAAACGCAACCATCTTCATTTCCAATATGGATCGCGCCATTCACTTCTATACCGAGGTGCTCGGCATGAAACTGACCAACCGGTTCGGCGATCACTGGGCGACGGTCGATGCGGGCAGAGGCCTGACCATCGGCTTGCATCCGGCTTCTTCAAAATATCCGGCGCCGGGCACAAAAGGCGCGATGATGCTCGGTCTTGAAATCGATGAACCGATCGAAGGAGCCATTTCGCGCCTCAGCGAAAAAGGCGTCCGTTTCACCGGCTCAATCGTGCAAGAGATGTCGGGGAAATTCATCCACCTGGAAGATCCGGACGGCAACGAGATTTACTTCTGGGAAGTCAAACGGTGGGGCCAGCAGGATAACGAACTGGCTTCCGCGGGCGCAGAGTCATCGCGAAAGTAGCGCCGCAGTAGCCGACGGCTTACGACACCGTCAGTTCCACCCACCCCGGCAGCGTCGCCGGCTTGTTGTTCAGAAAAACAATGCGGCGCGTTTTGGGAAACGGCAGATTCGATGCCAGGGCGCGATTGTAGAGCGCGAAT
>Ga0335077_10010594_pt1 | contig 11494 bp, 11 predicted proteins | sample Lox_Sample_31_FD_207151 | JGI IMG/M metagenome (GOLD analysis project Ga0335077, IMG submission 207151) | Soil microbial communities from Loxahatchee National Wildlife Refuge, Florida, United States - Lox_Sample_3.1 | ecosystem: Environmental > Terrestrial > Soil > Wetlands | place: USA...
TGAAAAATCAACGAAGCAGTACATGGTTTCAAAGCCCCGGCTACCACGGTTTTTCGCGCCGGGCCTGGCTGCGGTCCGAAGGGTTCCCCGCCGATATCTTCGAGGGCAAACCCGTCGTCGGCATCTGCAACTCCTGGAGCGAACTCAACAATTGCAATGCCCACCTGCGTGAAGTTGCGGCTGCCGTGAAACGCGGCGTGCTGGCGGCGGGAGGGGTTCCACTCGAGTTTCCCACCATCTCGCTGGGTGAGATGTTCATGCTGCCCACCACCATGATGTTTCGCAATCTCATGGCCATGGATGTGGAGGAATCGATCCGCGCCAATCCGATGGATGCGGTTGTGCTGCTGTGCGGGTGTGACAAGACCACGCCCGCGCAACTGATGGGCGCAGCCAGCGTGGATATTCCGGCCATCGTGGTGCCGGGAGGTCCGATGCTGGCGGGCCAGTGGCGCGGCCAGCGCCTGGGATCTGGAACGGACGGGCGCAAGCTGTTCGACCTGTTTCGCACCGGCCGCATGACCGAGGAAGAATGGTGCGAAGTGGAGGGCTGCATTGCGCGCACCGCGGGCCACTGCACGGTGATGGGCACGGCTTCCACCATGACGAGTCTTGCGGAGGCGCTCGGCATGACACTGCCGGGCTGTGCCAATATTCCGGCGCCCGATTCGCGGCGGCTGGCCATGGCCGAATTGAGCGGGCGCATGGCGGTCGAGATGATCGAGCCGGGGCGCATCCCTTCGCGCATCATGACCCACGCCGCCTTCGAAAACGCCATCACCGTGTTAATGGCGCTGGGGGGCTCGACCAATGCCGTGATCCATCTGATCGCGATGGCCGGGCGGCTAGGCATTCGGCTCACGCTCGACGATTTCGACCGCATCTCACGGCGCACAGCCTGCATCGCGAACGTAAAGCCTTCCGGTGAGTACCTGATGGAGGATTTCTTCCATGCCGGCGGCCTTCCCGCCGTGATGAACCGCATCGGCGACCTGCTTCACCACGACTGTGTCACGGTGAACGGAAAAACAATCGGCGAAAATCTGGCCAGCGGCCGCTCGCTCAACGACGCGATCATTCGCCGCCGCGATCAGCCGTTATACGCGGAGGGCGGGATCGCCGTGCTCTATGGCAACCTGGCGCCCGATGGCGCCGTGATCAAGCAGACTGCGGCGTCGGCTGAATTGTTGACTCATCGCGGACCGGCCTACGTGTTCGAAAATCGCGAAGAGATGTTCGCGCAGATCGATCGGGATGATCTCGCGGTCGACCGCAACACGGTTTTGGTCATGCGCAATTGCGGACCCAAGGGAGCGCCCGGTTTTCCGGAGTGGGGACACATCCCGATGCCGAGGAAGCTGCTCCAGGACGGAGTCAGCGACATGGTGCGGATCTCGGACGCGCGGATGAGCGGAGTCTCTTATGGCACGGTGGTGCTGCACGTCGCGCCGGAATCCGCGATCGGCGGTCCGCTGGCCATTGTCCAAACCGGCGATGAAATCGTGCTGGATGTTGGGGCGCGCAAGATCGAGCTGGCGGTTTCGCAGTCCGAGATCGAACGGCGGCTGAGCCGGTTCACTCCCCCACCGCCGCACTATCAGCGAGGCTATGGCCGGCTGTTTCTGGACCACGTGACTCAGGCGAACCTCGGTTGCGATTTCGATTTCCTGATGTGATGTAATGGAGCCATTATCGGGCCGCCGGTGGAGTGAACCCACGTGTCGTTCGGCAAAATCTTCGCGATGGTATCGAGCGGCATTGCCTGCATGGGAGCGCTGTACGCGTTCCAACATCCGTTTCGTGAGTACCCCGGCGTAGAATACAACGACTTTCCTTTGCCGGCCGATTACCAGGAGAAAACCGAATGGGCGTTTGCGCGGTTGATGTATCCGCCGGCTCCCGGCGCGCGCTACACGCGGTTTTTTGGTGGCGGCGTCTCTGACTGGCGCCAAGGCCTCAGCGCATGGACGCAAGATTATCCGCGCGCCGACCGGCACTTCAACCTCGCTATGCGCCGCTTGACTCGCATCCATGTGCGCTCAGCAGAGCAGCCTGTCAATTTGGACGACAGCGACCAGTACGATTGGCCGTGGCTCTACGCGGTGCAGGTGGGCCAGTGGAATTTGACCGACGCGCAGGCGAAATCGTTTCGCGAGTACCTGCTGCGCGGCGGCTTCTTCATGTGCGACGACTTCTGGAGCGAATACGAGTGGCAGACGTTCGAGCACAGCATGAAGCGCGTCTTTCCCGACCGGCCCATCGTCGATCTGGAGAACACCGATGCGATCTTCCACGCCGTGTATGATCTGAGCGATCGCTATCAAGTGCCGGGCGCCCGCTCGATCGGCACGGGGAGCACGGAGAAGTGCTTCAACTGCCCGGCGCGCTGGCGCGGCATTTACGACGACAAAGGCCGGGTGGTGGTGGCGATCGCCTTCGAATCGGACATCGGCGATTCGTGGGAATTCGCCGATGACCCGGCGTACCCGGAAAAATACTCGGCGCTGGGTATTCGCATCGGCGTGAATTATGTGGTGTACGCGATGACGCATTAGTCGCAGACTATGGCAGACGGCAGAAGGCGGCCATCTGCCCTACAAACGCTGCTCAGCGAAAGAACCGCGCTCGTCATACTCGGAAGCGCCAGTGGCGCCGGCCATCGCTTTTTTGTGGCCTGCGAACCCGGCAGACGACGAAAGGCGATCGTCTGCCCCACAAACACGTGGAGAAAGCAAGATTGCGAGGCGCGCGAGACAGGGCTTCGTCCAAGGTCGGGATCCTTCCTACGCGCAGCGGCCTGCCATCCTTAGCTTTTCTCTGCGGCTCGGCGTCTCGGCGGTGAATCACCACCCCTTCGCGTGCCGCGCAAAGAAATCGAGCATCGGTCCGATTTGGCCGATCATTGCGTCCTGGTGGCCTGCATCGGGCACTTCCACATAGACAACCTCGGCGCCGGCCTTACGCGCGGCTTCCGCCATCGCGCGTGATTGTGCCACCGGCACTGTCTGATCGGCGGCGCCATGCACGATGTACTCGGGGATCTGGCCGATCCTGGCGATCTCTTTGGGATCGCCGCCGCCGGAAATCGGGCCCAAGGCTGCGAACAGATCCGGCTGCTCCATCGCCAGCCTCCACGTGGCATAGGCGCCCATGGAGTGGCCCATGAGATAAATGCGGCTGGCATCGATGCGGTATTCGCGGCGCACCTCCGCTAAAACGTCGAACACATCCTGGCTGGCCTCACCGCGATACCCCGACTGCGAGCCGCGCCCCTTGGGACACACTACGAAGAAACCATGACGCTGGGCTTCGAGCTGGAGCGGGGATTGGGGCAGATCGTCGAAGAAGTCATTCTCGTCGCCGCCTGCGCCATGCAGCGCGACGACCAGCGGCGCGGGCGAGCCGTCGGAACGGTCGGGAATGAAGATGCGGTAGGGTTGCAGAGTCCCGTCCACCCCAGAACGGTAGGCACGGCGGAAGTCGCCGTGGTTCCCCGCGAACGGGTCCTGGCCGGCGTCCCGCGCGTCCAGGATGGCGTTGGCTGCCGTGAACTGGTCCCGGAATGGGTACTGGCTAAAACGCCGAACGCCCACCTGGCCGTGATCGGTCCGGCCGTAGAACTCGAGCGTGTATTCCGCAGTTGCGAGTGCGGGCGAATCGTCATGCTGGGTTTTTGCGAGTCGTTGCCGCAGGCGCCGTGCCTCATCCGCGAGCCGCTCGACGTGCACGGGAAATGTTTTCCGGTAGAAGCGGCGGAGTTCCTGGGGGGTAGGTCCGTCGGGCAAAACCAGGCGCAGTTCCAAGTAGTATGTCCCGGGAGCCGTTTCGGGAATCGTGGCCCGAACCGTGAACGGCAGGCGGGTTGACTCCACCTCCGCGCGGCTGGCAAGCTCCTGCTCGGCCCGGCCTTCCTTGGCCGCTGGAACTAGATACACGGACACAGCCGACTTTCCATTGCTGGGGTAGAGCGCAGTGAGCGCCAAAGTTGCGACCTGCGCCGGCTCGAGCATCACGTGGTCGATGCGGCCTTCGAGCGACGCGGCGAATTCGAGATCCGGCGTCCAGGGAGCGTCGCGCAAGACGGCAGCCGCGTGCGCATAACGCCGCAACGCCTCGCCGAGCTGGCCGGCGTGCAGTTCGCTCTGAGCTTCCTGGTCGAGCCGGTCCGCTTCGCGGCGCTGCTCCGGGGTGAGCGGGAGCTTATCTCTTTGAGAATGAAAGCCCAGGGATGCGGTGTGTACCATCTCCGCGGTCTGCGCGCCCACAGGGCCGCCCCAGACCAGCGCTAACAGGCACACGCCGAGGCGCGGCATGCGCTGATGGTAGCAGATTTACGTGCGTCGACTGGCGGACTACCCGGTCTGCCGCACTCGACTAACGCAGGGGTGAAGAGAAACGGACAGGCACGCCTTTGTAGTAATCCGGATCGGCGAACTTTTCCTTAAAGATCCGATCCCACCGGGCGTTTTCCATGCAAAACAGGCAGACCCCACATTGACATCGCCGCTTGACTACTCGCTGTACCACCTTGACCGGCGTCGCCATGGGGCGGCTCCTCCGCGTCGCTCGGTGTTCCGACAATAACTGGGCGATCACTTCCGGACTCGTCAGCTCCATTAGCAAAACTCCCGGCACGAAAATTACCACGGAACCGAGTTAGCTTTCAAGGCAACAAACCAAGGTTAGTAGTGGCCGTCGCTTGGCCACGGACGCGCAGCAGGCTTGCGCCCGGCACCCGCTAGACCTACCCGCCGGCACGCAGCTTCGCCGCGAATTTCTGGCGGAACTTCTGGACCTTCGGCGCCACCACATAGGCGCAATAGGGCTGCCGTGGATTGTTGCGGAAATACTCCTGATGGTAATCCTCGGCCTTGTAAAACGTGGAAGCCGGCTCGACCTCAGTCACGATCGGATCTGGCCAGATGTGTTCGGCATTCAATTCGCGGATCGTCTCCTCGGCGATCGCGCGCTGGCGGTCATCGCGGTAGAAAATTGCGGAGCGGTACTGCGTGCCGACATCGTTGCCTTGGCGGTCACGAGTGGTGGGGTCATGGATGGCGAAGAATACGTTGAGGATATCGCGGTATGCGGTGATTTCCGGATCGAACGTAACTTGCACCGCTTCGGCATGCCCGGTGGTGCCGCGGCACACGGCTTCGTAGGTGGGGTTGGCCAGGTGCCCGCCCATGTACCCAGATTCCACCGAGCGGACACCCACCATCTCCTGATAGACCGCTTCCAGACACCAGAAGCAGCCGCCGGCCAGAGTGGCTACTTCGGATTGGGCTGCTCCCTCGGAATGCGGCAACTGCTTACCCCTTTACGGCAACCGGGGCCAGATCGCGGCTGGAGATGACGCGGTCGATCATGCCATATTCGACGGCATTCTCCGGCTCCATGATGTAGTCGCGATCCACGTCTTTGGCGATGCGGTCGACCGGCTGTCCGGTGGCGTCGGCCAGCATCGTATTGAGTATCTCGCGCATCCGCAGAATCTCCCGCGCGTAGATGTCGATATCGGCCGCCTGCCCAGCCAGGCCCTGCATCGATGGCTGGTGAATCATGATGCGCGAATTGGGCAGGCTGAAGCGCTTTCCCTTCGTGCCCTTCGCTAATAAAACAGCGGCCATGGAAGCCGCCTGGCCGACGCAGATGGTTACGATATCCGGCCGGATAAAAGCCATGGTATCGAGAATCGCGAGACCGGCCGTGATGGAGCCGCCCGGCGAATTGATGTAAATCGAAATGTCCTTCTCAGGATCTTCGGCTTCCAGAAACAACAGTTGGGCAATGATCAGGTTGGCAACCTGGTCATCGATCGGCGTCCCCAGAAAGATGATGTTCTCTTTGAGCAGACGTGAATAGATGTCGTATGCGCGTTCGCCCCTGGAAGTTTGTTCAACCACCATGGGGACGAGGACTGAGTGTCCCATCGTTCCTCCGGATCAGATTGTGGAAAAATGCTGGGACCGACCCAGCCTACGCTCGTTTGGCGGTGACCGCCCGCTTGGATTTGCGCTGTTTGGTCATGGCCAGGTTCTTTTTCTTGATCTCCAGCGCCTTCGCCAGATCGGCGATCGTATTCCGCCCTAAGTAATCCATGATACGCGAACGCAGGGCCACCCAGCTATCGTGCATGGAACAGGGCATTTCGTCGGAGCACTCGGAGAGTCCGCTGGCGCACTGTTGGTAGGGCGCCAGGCCATCCAGGGCTTCGACGATATCCAGCAGCCGGATCTCGCTCGGATCGACCCGCAGGGCAAATCCGCCCGTGGGACCCTTGCTCGATCGGAGCAGACCTTTGCGGGCCAGCTGCTGTAGGATTTTGGCCAGAAAATGCGCAGGGATGTCCTCCTGCTCCGCGATATTCTTCACCATGGCGAACTTGCCATCGGGCACCTGAGCCAGGTGCACAAAAGCTCGAATCGCATACTCGGCCGAACGCGAATAGATCATGCTTTTCTCCCGCAGGATTCGGAAAACTCTATTCCGTTATCTTAAAATGCAACAGCCAGTTAACGCAAGTATCTCTTTCGGGATAGGGATAGGTGAGGTGACGCCCGCCGCCCGGACCTCTCCCGCATGCCATCATGAATAGGGAGGGCTCACGCATGAAATGGCAATTCTTGCTGGCGCTAGTTCCTCTTTGCGCTACCGCACAGTCGCCGTCGGCCCCACCCTCCGTGCGCGCCACGGGTGAGGCCGTGATCGAGGCCAAGCCGGACCTCGCGCGGCTGAACATTGGCGTTGTGACGCGATCATCCAGCGCCCAGACGGCGGCCGAGCAGAACGCCGCGCAACTAAAATCGACGCTCGACCAATTGCGCAGCATGCTTGGCAACGCGGGCCAAATTCAAACTTCCGGCTATTCGCTCACGCCAGATTATCGCGTCTCCAGGGACGGCGGGCAGAATACCATCAGCGGATACGTTGTGAGCAATACGGTGGAAGTGACCACCAGCGGCCTCGCCGGATTGGGAAAGCTGATCGATGCAGTGGTTGCCAGCGGCGGGAATCGGATTCAAGCCGTGCAGTTCCTGTTGAAAGACGATACGCCCGTCCGTGCCCAGGCGCTCGCCGAGGCGGTCCGGCAAGCGCGGAGCAACGCCCAGGCAATGGCTGCCGCCATGGGTGTCCAATTGGGGCCGGTGCTGTTGTTGGAGCAGGGCGGCCCGAGCATCATCCGTCCGGTGGTACGGGCGTTGGCCGCCAATGTCGCGGCGGCACCCACGCCCATCGAACCAAGCAACGTCGAGGTCCGCGCCACAGTCACGCTCACAATGGAAGTGCACTAATCTCTTTATGCAGTAGCACAAACCACGCTCCCTTTGGTCGCGGCTCGGAAACGGAACGCATATACCGAGCCGCGACCAGAGGAAGCGGTGCCTTTGCGATCGCTTTGCGTCGTCTGTGCGAAATGTCCGACCTCCAGTGCGCAGACCTCCTGGTATGTGTTTCGTGGTGCGATATAATGGCCCCCGAATCAGAAGGTTGGCGCAGGAGGCTCCATGTATTTCCGTTTCCTGGTTTCGATTTTGACGGCTGTGGCGCCAGCGCTGGCCGCGTCGTGTGAAGGTCTTACCGCGCTCACGCTGCCGGATACCACCATCACCTCGGCGCAATCGGTTGGCGCGGGTCAGTTCAGCGCGCCGGCAGGCCGCGGCGGAATTCCCAACGCATCCGCCTACAAGGATCTGCCGTCATTTTGCCGCGTGCTGGCCACCCTGAAGCCGACCAGCGACTCCGACATCAAGATCGAGGTCTGGATGCCGGGCGCAGATTGGAACGGCAAATTCCAAGCCGTCGGCAATGGCGGATGGGCCGGAGTGATCAGCTACCGCGAGCTAGGCGAAGCGCTGCGCGGCGGGTACGCTACCGCCTCCACCGACACGGGGCACGTGGGCGGCAGGGGTGAGTTCGCCTTCGGCCATCCGGAAAAACTCGCCGACTTTGGCTACCGCTCCGAACACGAAATGACGGTTAAGGGCAAAGCCATTGTGAGCGCCTTCTACGGCAACGCGCCCAAGCTGTCGTACTGGAACGGCTGCTCGACGGGCGGCCGCCAGGGCCTCAAGGAAGCACAGAAATTCCCCAATGATTTCGACGGTATCATCGCCGGCGCTCCCGCGAATCGCACGGCTCTCGCGCTCTGGATCGCGTTCGCCATGCTCAAAGATCCGGGCACTTACATTCCCAAGGAGAAGTACTGGCTGGTGCATCGGGCCGTGCTGGACGCCTGCGACGCCACCGATGGTCTGAAAGACGGGCTGATCGAAGAGCCCACGCGCTGCCATTTCGATCCGAAAGTGCTGCTGTGCAAAGGAGCGGATGACGGCTCGTGCTTGACCGCGCCGCAGGTTGAGGCGGTCCGCAAGATTTACTCACCTGCTACGAATCCGCGCACCGGCCAACAGTTGTTTCCATCGCTCCCGATGGGCACCGAGCTGGGTTGGGCAGTCTTGGGCGCGGGCCCCGATCCCTCGTCCGTGATGCTCGATCACTACAAGTACGTGGTGTTCAAAGATCCCAATTGGGACTGGCGCACCTTCAACTTCGATACCGACAACGATCGCGCGGACTTGCCCGAGAACACCGTCATGAACGCCACCGATCCCAATCTCAAGACGTTTTTTGGCCACAACGGAAAGCTGCTCCTGTACCACGGCCTGAGCGATCCCAACATTTCGGCGTTATCGACGATTCAATACTACAACCGCGTGGTCGATACCATGGGCGGCCCTGCCAAGACATCCAACAACATTCGGCTGTTCCTGGAGCCTGGAATGGGGCACTGCGGCGGAGGCGAGGGGCCGAACGCGTTCAACAAAGTCGGCGCGATGGAGCAATGGGTGGAGCAGGGCAAAGCACCCGAACGAATCATCGCGTCGCACAGCACCAACGGCGCCGTCGATCGCACGCGACCGCTTTGTCCCTACCCGCAGATTGCGCAGTACAAGGGTTCGGGGAGCATCGACGACGCGAAGAATTTCGCCTGCAAAGAGGTTTCCAAGTGAGAGTTTTCGCACTGATTTTGTTGGCAGGGACGCTGCCGGTGCTGGCCCAGAACGGCGCCAAGAAAGCCGCGGAACCGGCCGGACCAGCGCCGCGAACGGCTGATGGCAAGGCATCGTTGAGCGGCGTTTGGGAAATTCCGTATACCCCGAACATGTTGCGCGGTGTGGACAAGCCTCCGTTCACCGCCTGGGGCGAACAGGACTTCAAGAAATACGACCCGCAGAATTTCGATTACGCCGCCAACTGCCTGCCTTTGGGTTGGACCCGTCTCATGAATACGCCCATGCCCATGGAGATCATGCAGGAGCCGAACCGCATCGCTGTGCTGTTTGAAGCCTGGCAGACCTACAAAGTGATCCCCACGGACGGCCGCGACCATCCCAAAGACGTGCAGCCGACCTGGGCCGGAAACTCCGTGGGCCATTGGGAAGGCGACACCCTGGTCATCGATACGATCGGTTTCAACGAGAAGACCAGGCTCGATACCATCGGCCACCCGCATAGCGACCAGTTGCACACGGTCGAGCGGTTGACCCGCACTGACGCCAAACACATCGCGTACGAGATTACCGTGTTCGACCCCAAGGCTTATTCCGAGCCGATCGTGAACAAACGGGTGTTCACCTTGCGGCCGGATTGGGAGTTGATGGAATACTCCTGCGAAGAGAACAACAAGGACGTGCGCGAGGGGCACATCAAATAGACTTGGCAGCCACCACAGCCGACGCAAAGCGATCGCAAATGCACCGCTCCCTTTGGTCGCGGCTCGGTATGCGTTCCGTTACTGAGCCGTGACCGTAGGGAGCGGTGGTTTGTCCAGCACAGACCTCCGGTTGGCAGGCTCACGACAGCTCAAATGGATCTCGCGAGGATCTCCCGCAGCTCGTCTTTCGTGAGCGGGATCGGATTTCCTTTCATGCTGCTCGACCGCTCGGCTTTTTCGATCAGCACGCTAACGTCTTCATCGCGCACGTCGTAGGTGCGGAGCGGTGGGATTTCCAAATGGCGCACCAACTGGTCCACCCATTGGGCGCCATCTTCGGCGGTAGCGTTCGCATTTCCGGTGAGGACGCGGGCGACTTCGCCGTACCGCTCGAGAGCACGCCCGTGAGGTTCGCGCGCGCGCAGCGCTTGGATGTTCACCTTCATGGCATGCGGAAGCACCGCGGCGCAGATGGCGCCATGCGGCGCCGGAAACATGCCGCCAATCGGCGCGGCAAATCCGTGGACGGCGCCCAGGCCCGCGTTGGCTAGCGCCAGGCCGCCGAGCAGCGCGGCCCACGACATCGAGGTGCGTGCTTCCAAATCGCCCCCGTTCTCCCAGGCCGCCGGTAGCGCTCTAGCCGCGCGTTGGATGCCGTCGGCGCAAAACAGGTCCGTCATCGAATTAGCCCGCGAGGAGACATAGGGCTCGATCAACTGGGTGAGCGCGTCGAGACCTGTGGAGGCGGTAACGGTTTGCGGCAGAGTCAGGGTAAGCTCAGGATCGATGATCGCCAGTCGCGGGAGCATCGAAGCGCTGCGCAGGCTGGCTTTCACACGGTGTTCCGGCGAACCCAGCACGGCGTTGCGGGTGACCTCGGAACCGGTTCCGGCAGTAGTGGGCACGGCCAGGAACGGCGCGGGCGGGCGTCCCAGCGGCTGGCCGCGGCCGATGACTTCCAAGTAGTCGAGGGCATCGCCGGGATTGGTCAGCAGAGCCGCCAGTGCCTTGCCGGCGTCGATCGCGCTACCGCCCCCGATGGCGATCACGAAATCGCAGCTTTCCGAGCGCGCAAACTCTGTGCCGCGGCGGATCAAGTCCACGGTTGGCTCGCCGGAAACTGCGAAGGGAACCGTATCCAACCCAGTGACCAGCGGCGCCGCTCGATCGGCGGAAGCGCCAGTCACCAGCAGCGCACGTTTACCCATCTGCGCGGCCGCGCCAGGCAGATCGCGTACGGTGCCGGGACCGAACAGAATGCGAGTCGCCGTGGCGAACTCAAACCGCATCGCCGTTACCAGGCCTGGTCGGATGGAAAGACGTTAGCGCAGGTGGTCCGCGTGCGCGGCTCGGCCATCATGTCCGTAACCGTGGCCACCCAGGTGTTGTAGTGGGCCGTCTCGCGGTGGCGCGCCGGGGCATCCACGCTGCGATAGGCCTCGTAGAGCACGAAGTGGGTAGGATCGTCGGACACCTGCAGCACATCGAAACGCGCCACACCCGGCTCCTGGATGCTATTGCGGGCGTTCTCCATGGTGGCGGCTTTGAAAGCTTCGAGGTGTTCCGACTTCACACGAATATTGACCAGGACGATATGCATACCGCAAAGAATATCACCGCCGAGACGCAGAGACGCAGAGAAAAGCTGAAGATGGCGGCCGTCGTGCGTAGGTTGAGATCGTGCAGGCACTTCAGGTTGGCGCGCAGAGGAGGCAGAGGGAACAAGTGCTGGAACAGGTCTTCGCGTAAGCCTCGGGCTTTCCTTTCGAACCGGCG
>Ga0335077_10010595_pt1 | contig 11494 bp, 8 predicted proteins | sample Lox_Sample_31_FD_207151 | JGI IMG/M metagenome (GOLD analysis project Ga0335077, IMG submission 207151) | Soil microbial communities from Loxahatchee National Wildlife Refuge, Florida, United States - Lox_Sample_3.1 | ecosystem: Environmental > Terrestrial > Soil > Wetlands | place: USA: Florida...
AGGCGGCTCCACCTCGATTACTGCCAGCTTTGCATCGACAAACATCGTACTGACTTGCAACGAGATGGCCAGATAGGCTTCGCTATAGTGGCATCGCACGATACCTCTCGCTGCGTCTTCCATGTCCTTCCTGTGTTCCCCAACGGTTTGACCCACGCAGCTTGCCTGCCCTGGGAGCGGCGATGCTGGCGACCCGTTTTTCTCAATCTTGGGAACAGGGTGCTTGGCCTGAAACTCGAAAATCGACATTCCGAGATGGATGTCTTGGAAGCCAAAGGGCTCGACCCGATGTGTCTGCGGTCGAGCAGCAAGCGGCGAGATGTACAGCAACACAATTGAAGCGAACAGAGCATTCTTCATAGTAGCTCCGCCCAGATTTGCTTAACTCCAAGCTCCGTTATGGCCAGCCGCAAAGTTTAACATGCGACATTGTCGTCGCAGTCTCGCCTCGGTCGGATTCATTCTTGGGCGTGTACAAAATGATTACGCCACATGCACCTAAGCGGAGGCCAATCATGTAAGTTGTTGCATCAACTACAGCAGCGGCGGCTCGTAGATGTAGGCAAGCCCGTCGGCGGTGACGGCGTACGCCTTCGACCCGTCGAGCGACCAGCGCAGATCGACCACTCCCTCGGCAGCGTATTCATCGAACACCGCCAGGGTCGTCAGATTCACCATGAACAGCCGCCCCTTCGCAGAGTTCCTGAGCCAAGAGCTGAAGCAAAGGCAAAACGGCAAGTGCGGATGGCACACGCAAAGCTCGGCGCCAAACGGCAGCGGCTCCGGCTCGGCGTCGTCTTCCGCAACCCGGTATGCCTGCCCCGCCGCGCAATACACAAGCTGGCGGCTGGCGAACGTCCACGCAAGATCGGTGACGTGACCCTGCGCCTCAAAAGCCCGCCGCCTTCGCAGCGTCGGCACGTCGAGCAGCACGATCGAATCATCCGCCCACTCGCCTTCTATCTCGACCACGCTCGCAAGCGTTCCTTCGTCCGGCGCAAACGCCGTGCAACCGAAGCCCGAAAACGATCCCTCGTCGCCGTCTTCGGCATCGGCCGCCTGCGCGCCCATCCACTCATCCACCGATCGCGGCCCTCCCAGCGCGCTCAGCGGCGCTCCGGAAAACGGCATCTTCGCGGCCGCCTCTCGATCCGCTTCCCATAGCCGCAGCTCGGCTTCGGTCCCACCGGGCGTCGCGCACGCAAAGTACCGCCCCGCATCCGACCACGTAATGCTCTGCGGGAAGTTCGAGAACTTTCCGAACGCGCCCAGACACATCTTTCCGCTCAGATCGAACACGTGCAATTCCCGCGGCCACCCGCCCCACGCCGCCGCCAAATAACGCGCTGTCGGCGACCACGCGAACGCCGCCGGAAGTCCCGGCGCGCACGCGTCGAGCTCTCCCGGGACGCCGAGCGCAAGCGTCGGCAAACTCAGCTCGATGTCGTAGAGCGCGACGCGCTCCGTACCGTGCCTCACCACCGGCGACGTCGCGCACAGCTGCCCCGCCGGTGAAATCGCTACGTGGCTCGACCGCTCGGTGAACACTTTCTTGACCAGCCAGTTCGAATCGCGCGCCAGGTCGCGCAGCCCCCGCGCCACGATCGCAGCCGACCGCACCGCCAGCGCCTGCGACGCCGCCGGAACGATGTGCTTCGACTCGGATTGTTCTCGAGTTTCCATCAGCGGGAATTCGATGAGGGATTCTGGAGCCGCTGCTTCGCCAGCGCGATCTGGTCGTCCACTTTTTCGACCATGCTCTTCAGCACGTCGCGCCCGCTCTTCTCCGCCTCATCCACGCGCGACTTCAGTTGGTACAAATCGGAGCGCAACAGTCCCTGCATTTCCGCTTCGATTTCCGCGAGCCGCCCGCGCGCCTGGCTCACCCGCCGGATCACGCGCACCAGCTCCGCGCCCGGACCTTCTCCCTCCACGGCTTCGGGGCTGTGCTCGTACGCGGTCAAAATCTTCGCAAGCCGCGCTTCGTCGCCCCGCTCGTATGCCTGAATTGCTTCCGCCATCAGCTGCTGCCGCTTCGCGCGGTCGTTGCGGTCCGACGTGAGGTCGGGATGGACGCGCTTCGCCACGTCCCGGTAGAGCCGCTTCATCTCCGGAGAAGACTTAAACGCGCGCGGCTCCTGCGCGGCCTTTTCTCCCGCGGCGGATTTCGTCTCGTCGGCGCGGGCGCGCGCTTCTCGAGCCGCCTGCTGGGCGCGCTCGTTCTCCGGCTGTTCCTTGGCAAGCCGTTCGGCGAGTTGCGCCTTCCATTCGTCGAGCTCCGCGTAGCGCGAGCCGACGAAGTGCAGATACTGCCGCTCAAACGCCCCAAGCTCCGCGCGCAGGTTCGCAGAACGCAGCTCGCGATCGGCAAGCTCGGCTTCGAGAGCCTCTTGCTCCTCGCGCTTCCGAGCCAGCTCCTGCTCTTCCGGCTTGATCGGGGTCTGAACGGACGCGCGCGCAGTCTGATTCGCTGAGGGCACATCCGCCGATTTCAGAGCCATTTCGTCCGCCTCTGCTGGGTTCCCGCACCGGGACTAGCCGCCGATCGCCTTCCCTGGCGGCTGTTCCACAGTGGAATCGTCTCTAAATTGTACGATGCGGCCGCGGACGCCTCTGCTCGCTTGGCGATCCCGGTTTCCAGAACGCAATCCACTTCGTGGACGGATGACTTGGAAGGGCGGGGCTTCAGCCCCGCCGTCAAAACCCTATGAAAAGGGGGCTTTAGCCCCTGAAGCCGGGGTTTTCCTAAACGGCCGAAGATGCTTCAGACAATCGATCAACACGTCCGCTAAGCAGGCGCCGATAACGTCCATAGACAGCCAATTTGTCTCCATAGCGCGTTTCGCACTCGCAATGTCCCGATTTCGCCGGGCATCCAGCTGGTTTACAATCTCGTTCGTCCAACTCTGGTATCGCAAGGAGAGACTACATGCAGGAAACCGCAGAGCAGTATCGCGCGCGGATGTACGGCCATATCGGCGGGAACGATCCGCTGAAGCTCCAAGCAGCCGCCCCGGCGCGGCTCGCGAAGCTCCTAAAGGGCGTCAGCACGGCCAAGGCCCGTAAGCGCCCCGCCCCGGACAAATGGTCGATCGCGGAGATCGTCGCGCATATCGCCGACACCGAGCTCGTGGGAGGCTACCGCATCCGCGCGATTCTCGGCGAGCCGGGTACGCAGATCATCGGTTTCGATCAGGACACGTGGGTCACGGCGTTGCACTACGACAAGCGCGACTTGAAAAAATCCTTCGAGCAGTATCGCGCCCTGCGCGAGGCAAATCTCGCGCTGCTCAAGACGCTCACGCCCGACCAGTGGAAGCATCACGGAATGCACAGCGAGCGCGGCCCGGAGACCGTGGAAACGATCGTCCGCATGTTCGCGGGACACGACCTCAACCATTTTCAGCAGATCGAGCGCATCCTCGCCGCGAAAAAGAAGTAGTACCGCAACCCTTCGACGGACACAGCGCGTCCGTCTCAGGGTGACGATCCTGATCGGATCGTCACCAGATTCGGCAGCGCAGCGCCTCCGGCCGGACCATCTTCGAATTCGCGCTGCATCCGAACGCTTTTGCAAACTCTGGCGTATTCGCAAGCGCCCCATTCGCGCGGAATCGATCGAGCGGATGCGGGTCCGTCTTGGCAATCAGGCGGGCGAACTCGGGGCGCATATTCGAAGCCCACTCCTCTGTATATCCCAGAAAGAACCTCTGCTCGGCGGTGAATCCGTCGATCGGCTTCGGCTCGGGCTTTCCGGCCAGCGTCTTCACGAACGCCGCATGCGCGATGACGAGTCCTCCGAGGTCCGCTATGGCCTCGCCCTCTTCGAGTTTGCCGTTTCCGTGCAGGCCGGGTTCGACCTCGAACTCTTCAAACTGCTTCGCGATGCATTCCCCCCGGGCCTGAAAACTCTTCAGATCTTCCGGGGTCCACCAGTTGTTCAGATTGCCCTTCCCGTCGAACTTCGCGCCCTGATCGTCGAAGCCGTGGGTCAGCTCGTGCCCGATTGTCGAACCGATCCCTCCGTAGTTGATCGCGTCGTCTGCTTTGGGATCGAAAAACGGCGGCTGGAGAATTCCCGCCGGGAATACGATCTCGTTCAGGCCGGCGTTGTAATAGGCGTTTACGGTCGGCGGCGTCATGTCCCATTCGCCGCGGTCCACGGGCTTGCCGATCTTCCCCAGATAGCGGGCCTTCGAGAATGCGTTGCCGCGGAGCACGTTCTCGACGTACGGCCCTCGATCGACTTTGAACCGCGAGTAGTCCCGCCACTTGTCGGGATAGCCGATCTTGAGCGTAATCGCATCCAGCTTTTTGATCGCCTGCGTGCGCGTCGCGGGACTCATCCAATCGAGCGTCGATAGATCGTCGTGCAGCGCGGCGATCAGGTTTCGCACCAGCGTCACCGCCTGGGCCTTGGCTTCCGGCGGAAAATTGCGCTGCACGTAGACCTGCCCGAGAGCCTCTCCCAGTTGGCCGTCGGTCGCCAGCACGCAGCGATGCCATCGTGGCAACAGTTGCTTCGCGCCGGTCAGCGTGCGTCCGTAGAAATCGAAATTCTCGTCGACGAACTTCTGCGGCAGGCTTCCGGCCAGGGCATGCACCAGATGCCAGCGCAGATAGGTCTTCCAGTCCGCGAGCGGGACGGAAACCAGCGCGCCGTCCATCGCTTTGAAAAAGTCGGGTTGGCCGATGTCGGTATCCTTCAGCCGGGGCGCGCCGACTCCCTTGAAGTAGCTCGCCCACGAGAAATGCGGCGTGAGATCCCCCATCTGCGCCAGCGACAAGCGGTGATAATTCGCCTCGGGGTCGCGCAATTCCTCGCGTTTCTTCGACACCTTGGCCAACGTCGTCTCGATGTCCATCACCGTCTTGGCTTCCGCCGCGGAGGTCGCGTCGTCATCGCCCATCAGCTTGAACATGTTCGTGACGTGCTTCACGTAAGCCGTGCGCAATTGCTTCGACCGGTCGTCTTCATCGACGTAATACTGGCGGTCGGGCATTCCCAATCCGCCCTGCCCCGCCCCGCCGATCACCTGTTCGCTGTCCTTCAAATCCTGTTCCGAGACGAAGAAGAAAAGCGCATTCACGCCCTTCCGATGCAGGCGTGCGATCTCGGCTTGCAGTCCCGCGACGTCCTTGATGTCGGCGATCGCCTGGAGTTCAGGCGCAAGCGGCTTGAGGCCGGTCGATTCGACCTGGCTTTCATCCATGCAGCTCGCGTAGAAGTCGCCGATCTTTTGCAGGTTCGAGCCGCGCGCTGCGGTCTTGTCCTTCGAAACCTCTTCGAGAATCTGGTGCAGGACTCCCTCGTTCGTGTCGCGGAGCTTGTTGTATATGGCCCACGTGGGGCGCTCGGCAGGCACCGGATTGTTCTTGATCCACCCGCCGTCCGCGAACCGGTAGAAATCATCGCAGGGAGAAACCGACCGGTCGAGATTCGCGGGATCGAATCCGTGGATTGCCGCGTCTTCGGCACGCGGCGAAGCCGCCGCTCCTCCGGCGGCCGAGTCCGTCAGGAAACTCGAGCAGCCAGTCGCCGCCCGCTGCGAGGAATCGGTCGAACCGTTCGATTCGGCAGTCTGCGACGCAAGCGAGAGAGAAAAGATCAGGGTAAGAACGGCAACGAGCGCAAGGCTGGAACGTCGATTCATCGGGAAGCTCTCCCTCGGACGGTGGCCGCGAGGCGCGACCCTTCCCATCCGGATTGAATTGCGATTGGAAAGCTGCCCCTGGGCAGGATTGCCTGCCCGCCGCCCACCGCAGCCACATTCTGCTTCGGCGGCAACCACGTGTCAATGCCAGCTACCGTCCCAACTCGCCGCGGTTTTTAGGGGGTCAGGGCTTCAGCCCTGACATTGCAGCAGAGAAACGACGGGGCTTTCGCGGTTTGTGCGTCCCGGTGGTTTCCACCGGGAAGCCCCTGAGGAACGTACATCCGGATTCATGCGCTCGAATTTGGGCGTCGTCCAACGCTGCCGATCATCTCAGCGACCGAGAATCACGCGTTGTCGATCTGCGCACGCTGAAGCCGGTCGGAGTAATCAACGTACACCGTCTTCCACTCCGAATAGAAATCGAGCGCGGCGAGCCCGGCCTCGCGATGCCCATTGCCCGTGTTCTTTGTTCCGCCGAACGGCAGATGCGTTTCGGCGCCAATGGTCGGGGCGTTCACGTACACGATGCCCGTCTCCAAATCGCGCTGCGCCCGGAACGCGTTGTTCACGTTGCGCGTGTAAATGGAAGCGGAGAGCCCGTAGTTCACGCCGTTGGCAATCGCCAGCCCGTCGTCGAACGTGTCGAACGCCATCACGGAGACCACCGGCCCGAAAATCTCCTCCTGGCAAATGCGCATCTTCCGGTCGCAATCCACAAACACCGTCGGCTCGTGGAACCACCCGCGCGCGTATCCGCCATCCTCAAGCCGGTGTCCGCCCGTCGCGAGCTTCGCGCCTTCGCCGCGCCCGATCTCCACGTAGCTCATCACCGTCTTCAGCTGCTGCTCGTTGATGCACGGCCCCATCTGCGTCTTGGGATTCAGTCCGTCGCCCACTTGGAGCGCCTTCACGCGCCCCACGAATTTCTCGACGAACTCGCGATACACGCCCTTCTGCACCGCCACGCGGCTCGCGGCCGTGCACCGCTGGCCCGTGGTCCCGAATCCGCCCCACACCGCGCCTTCGATCGCCAGCTCCAGGTTCGCGTCGTCCATCACGATGATGATGTTCTTGCCGCCCATTTCGAGGTGGCACTTCTTGAACGTCGGCGCGCACGCCTGGCTCACGATGCGGCCCACTTCCGTCGAGCCTGTGAAGCTGACCAGATCGACGCCCGGATTCGTCAGAATCGGCGCGCCCGCGTCCGGGCCGAGACCGAACACCACGTTGAATACGCCCGGCGGAAGCCCCGCCTCCGCCAGCACCTGCGTCAGGTTGTATGTGGAAAGCGGAGTGTCCTCCGCGGGCTTCAGCACCACCGTGTTTCCGCAAATCAGCGCGGGCATCGCCTTCCACGAAGGAATCGCCATCGGGAAATTCCACGGCGTGATCATTCCCGCCACACCCACCGGCGCACGCACCGCCATCGCGAACTTGTTGGGCAACTCCGAGGGCGTCGTGTGGCCGAACTGCCTGCGTCCTTCCCCGGCCATCAGGTACGTCATGTCGATCGCTTCCTGCACGTCGCCGCGCGTTTCGGCCAGCACCTTACCCATGTCGCGCGTCATCTCGATGGAGTAGTCTTCCTTCCTCTTCACCAGAATCTCGGCAGCGTGAAAAAGCATCTCCGCGCGCTTCGGCGCGGGCGTCAGCCGCCATTTCTTGTAGGCGGCCTTCGCGGCGTCCACGGCCTGCGCGACGTCCTCCGGCCCTGACGCCGGAAACATGCCGATCAGTTCATCTCTGTTCGCAGGATTGCGGTCCTCGATGGCCTTCCCGCTGCGGGCCTCGACCCATTCACCATTGATGAAATTCTTGAACACTTTTGGAGCAAACGCGGTCGCCATGGCGGGTCCTCCAGGTGGTGCGGTCTTGCGCGGACGAAATGCCGAAGGGTTAGGTTAGCAACCGCGCGGCGGCGGCGTCAACGCGCGCAAATCGTTTCGTGCCACAGACACTCTTGTCTCTGCGCGTCGGCCCAGGCAAGTGGGTTTGTGGCAAAGACACTCTTGTCTGTGCACGTAAACCCAGGCAAGTGCTTTTGTGGCACAGACACTCTTGTCTGTGCACGTAAGCCCAGGCAAGTGGTGTGTGGCACAGACACTCTTGTCTGTGCACGTCAGCCCAGGCAACCGGTATGCCCATAGCCGGCACTGTCTGCACCACACGCACACTGATTCACTCGCAGGTTACTTCTCTGAAGGTTTGGCGTCGGAAGCAGAAGTGTTGCTGTTGGCTGTGCTCGCCGGCGCAGCCGGTGGCGTCGTGGATTGGGTTTGCGGAGCCGTCGAGCAGCACGACATCGCCGGCTTCTCAGCCGCTTGCGTCCCCGGAGCCGCCGCTGGCGCCGCCATCGAGCAGCAGCCCGGCACCACCGGCTTCGGCGCGGAAACTCCTGCAATGTCCGATCCGAGCCCCAGCTTTTGCAGCGTCGGTGCGTCGAGCTTTCCGTTGGCCTCGATTCCGTTGGCCGACTGGAATTTCTGGACCGCGGCTACGGTCTTCGCATCCCACTTGCCGCTCGGATCGCCCTCGTAATACCCGCCGCGACCGAGGGCCGACTGAATTTCCGAAATCCGGTCGGGCAGCGGCGCCTTTTGTCCGGGTTTGCTGCGTGCACGGTGTTTGTGCTTGGTTTTCCTCGGAGCGCTCGATGTCGGCGTCGAGGACGCAGTGGATGAAGTCGTCTGGCGCGCTGAAACCGAAGAAGCCGTCCCCGCCCAAATCATGCATGCGAGCGCAAATAATGCCGTGATGGATAGCCGTCTCATCGGACTGGACCCTCTTAGTTGACGTCTGTTCCCCCGGGTTTGTCGCCCGGCCCCGAAACCAAGTAAGTCGATTATCCGCGTTCGGAGGGAAGACTCAAGACGCGCAGCGCCGCGCGCCACCTATGAGGCAATGCAGCCAAAAGACAAGCGGTCGAGGAGATCGGCCCTCACCGATCGTGATGACCCGACGCGCATACTCGAGCTGCCAGATCACCGCTGAATCGGAAGCGCGGGGCTTAAGCCCCGCCGTCAAGCTCGCCAACTGCTGGGCTTTAGCCCCTGAAGCCTGGTTCCTGATTGCGGCCGAGTGTTCGCGAGATGGCTTCTAGCGCGCCGTGGGAATCGACCCTGCAAGAAACAGCGTCAGCACGCGATCGGCGTCCGAGCGCCGCGCCACGCGGAACAGCACATCTTCGCCGGGCTTGAGTTTCGTCATCAGCGCGCGGTAGTCCGTCATCGAGTTCACGGGAATGTGATTGATCTCGATGATCACGTCGCCGCGCGCAAAGCCAACATCCTCGGCAAAGCTCGCCGGCTCCACCTGCGTGACCACCGGCCCGGTCAGCTTGCCCATCCCGAGCTTCCGCGCGAGCTCCGACGTCAGATCCTCAACGTGCAATCCGAACTGGCTCGGCTCCTCGCCCTGATCGGGCTGCTCGTCGTCATCCTGCGCCGTCTGCGGGAATATCTTGGTGCGATCGGCGACGGTCACCATCACGTCCTTCGCCTGCTTGTTGCGGACGTAATGCAACTTCACGTCCTGTCCGATCGGCGTCTGCGCGATCGGGTTCACCAGGTCGGCGCCCGTATGAACCGGCTGCCCATTCACGTCCGTGATCACGTCGCCCGCCTGCAATCCGACTTTTTCTGCCGGGCTGCCGGGCTCCACGGCCTCGACCACAATTCCGTACGGCGCGCCCAGCTCCTTCATCAGGACCGGATTGTTGCTGTTCTCTTCCTGGAACGTGACGCCGATCGAGCCGCGCGTCACCTTCCCGACGGTCACGAGCTGGTTGTAAACGCTAATCGCCGTGTTCGAAGGCAGCGCGAATCCGACGCCCTCAAATCCCCGGCTGCCGGTATAGATCGCCGTGTTGATGCCGATCACCTCGCCGGACAGGCTCACCAGCGGGCCGCCCGAATTTCCGGGATTGATCGCCGCATCGGTTTGAATAAATCGCTGAAACTGTTTCCCGACGGTCGTGCGGTCCTTCGCGCTGATGATCCCGGCGGTCACGGTTGAATTCAATCCAAACGGGCTGCCGAACGCGAGCACCCAGTCCCCCACTTGTACTCCGTCCGAGTTGCCGAGTTTCCCGATGGGCAGGTCGTGGTCCGCGTCGATCTTGATCACCGCGAGATCGGTGTCCTTGTCCGTGCCGATCACGCGCGCGTTGTAATGTTGCGAATCGCCGTCGAGCGTCACTTGAATTTTCGTGGCCTGGTCGATCACGTGGTCGTTGGTCAGGATGAAGCCGCGCTTATCCACGATCACGCCGGACCCCAGGCTGCGTTCTGCGTCGGGAGCGTCCTGCGGCGAATCGAAAAAGCGGTCGAAGAAATCCTGGAAGTTGTCGTCCGGCTTGCGCTGGCTCGTGCCGGCCTTCGGTTTCTCGATCACCTGTGTCGTGGAAATATTGACGACGGCGGGCCCCAGGCTCTTCGAGATGCTCGAAAACGCGCTGGAAAGCGTCACGGGATCGGGAATCGCCAGCAGCGAGGCTCCGCTGGCTCCCTGCGCCCGCGTGGCCAGCGCGCGGCCGGACACCACGCTGCCGATCAGGATGCCGACGCACAGCGTCACGGCCACGAGGAGGGTGGCAAACACCTTCCGGCGTCTCACCCAGCTCCAGAGTTCCTGAAATTGGATTCCCATCCTCAAGCTCCTCTGCCGCCGCCCGAAAAAGGCTGAATTGTAATTATAGCACCCCTTCCAAAATCACAAGCTCGGCCCCGCAGCCGTTTGCCGCATCGGCCAAGCCCTGGCCTTCTGGCCAGTGGCTCGGTCTCCGGTTGCGCGGCAAACTGCGCGGAGGAAATCCGATCGTCCAAGGGAAGGCAGTTCTCCGGGCATGCCACAATGGGCACAACGGTAGAATGCGGACTTCGACTCTGCGGATGGCGCGGCCGGCAGGGCTCCAGCCGCTGCTTCTCGAATCAAGACATACCGCGAGATGGCCGGGGTGTGGGGGTGCGGCCATCCCGCAGTTGCCTGGGGAGACTCGCTAATCGACGGTGATGCGGGTAGCGGCCGTCGTTCCTGAGATCTCCTGTAGGGGCTTTCCAGTGCCGACCGCAGCGAAGCTGGGAGGCCAGAGTTTGAAATCCCAGGTTCCGGTGTAGCTGTTGCCGTGGGCGGAAACAGTGTTTTTTTCGTCTATAGTGAAGATGAATGCAAGGTCGCCGTTCGAGGCAAACATCAGGCCGAGATGGTGCAGCTTGACGCTGTCGTGGCCGATGTCCTTCCAGACTCCAAAGCAGATGTTTCCGCCGCCGGGCGGCAGAAATGCGTTTTCGAATTCAGTTCCATCCGCGTGCCAGGTCTTGAAGGATTCCAGGAACTGGAAGGAAGCAGGTGGAGCCGGAGGGACAGGAAGCGGACCCGGAGTATCGGACGTCGCAGTGTAAATCACATGCCACAATCCCACGATGGAAGAAGACCCGTTCCAATCGTCGCCTCCTTGCTGGTCGTCCGCGTGAGGGCTCACGAACGGAATTGCTGGAGCGGCGCCCGTTTTGCCTGGAAGGGCGCAACCAGCAGCCTTGGCGCCGGAAGCAGTGAACAAAAGCCCCGATACGACCAATGCCGCAAGAGCGCAGAGCCGCGCGGTCCGAAGTCCCGGGAACAGATTCATTCGATTCATTTTTTCTCTCCTTCGAGTTTGACCTGAATTTCGGTCCGCTTACGGTTTGCGCTGAGCGGTTACCGCCAGGTGGAAATGCTGGCGCATTCTGCGGAAGGACGGCCCGCGCGGCAATGCAAACTGAATCAACGCTTTGACATTCTTAGTACACCGTGCAAGTCATTCACCGTTGGCACGTTACTAGTGATTGGACGGAGTTGAA